>Ga0247820_10000628_pt1 | contig 19011 bp, 18 predicted proteins | sample 13C_Glucose_Day1_2_FD_192480 | JGI IMG/M metagenome (GOLD analysis project Ga0247820, IMG submission 192480) | Soil microbial communities from agricultural site in Penn Yan, New York, United States - 13C_Glucose_Day14 | ecosystem: Environmental > Terrestrial > Soil > Agricultural land | place...
ATGCAGCGCTTCCCGTGTTCGCGCGTAGGGGTAGTTGAAGAGGGGGGAGGACAGCCTGGAATGGACGGGTCGGACCGGCGCCATGTTGTGGCCGTAGCGGGCGAAGCTCGCGCCCTCCTTGCGTTGCAGCTCATGGCGTTCGGACCGGCCCTCCTCCGAGAACCCGGCGCCGAGGAACCGCACCAGCGGCACGTCCAGCCCGTCGAGCCAGACCATGGGGCCCGCATCCGGGCGCATCTCGAAGCCGTGGTCGTGCCAGGTCCAGCCCGGGGTGGTGACGAAGTCGCCCGGCTCCATGAACGTGCGCTCGCCGTCCACCGCGGTGTAGGCCCCTTTGCCTTCGACCACGAAGCGCAGCGCCGATTGCGTGTGCCGGTGCGCGGGCGCGATCTCGCCGGGCATGATCAGCTGCAGGCCCGCGTACAGGGCCTGCGTGATCGATGAACTCCCGGCCAGGCCGGGGTTCTCCAGGATCAGCACGCGGCGCAGGGCCTCGGCGGCCGAGATCAGTCCCGCCGATTCGAGCAGCAGCGGACGCACCTGCTCGTACCGCCACAAGGCCGGCCGGCAGGGCGTGGACGGCTGCTTCGGCACCAAGTCCTTCAGTTGCTCCCAGAGGGGGAAGAGGTGGAGGGGCGCCAGGCGCTCGTAGTACCGGCCGCGCGGGTCGCCGGCGGCGGTGGTGTGTTCTTTGCGATGGTTCATGGTGCGTTCGGGGCCGCATCATGGGAAGAAGCTGGTATCGGAACAACCTGGGCACGCTGATAATCGCTATCCGGAAATTCGATATCAGAAAGCGCTCGATGGCCTCACTGGACCTTGCCTGGCTCGCCGTTTTCGAGGAGGTCTACAAGTCGCTCAACGTCTCGCAGGCGGCGGAGCGCCTCGGCACCACACAGGGCGCCGCCAGCACAGCCCTGGCCCGCTTGCGCCAGTACTTCGGCGATCCGCTCTTCATCCGCGGTCCGCGCGGCGTGCTTCCCACGCCGCGCGCGGATGCCCTGTACCCGGTGCTGCGCGAGGTCCGCGCCCAGGTCGAGTCCTCGCGGGCCAGCGCCGCGACCTTCGACGCCGCGTCCGCGCACAGGCGCTTCACCCTGTGCATGACTGACATCAGTGAAGTGGTGCTGCTGCCGACGTTGATGCGCCACCTGCAGCAGACCGCGCCGGGCTGCGAGATCGAGGCCGAGCGCATCTCACCGGAAAGCGCCAGGCGGCTGGCCGAGGGAGAGATCGACCTGGCCGTGGGCTTCATGCCGCAACTGGAGAGCGGCTTCTACCAGCGCGCGCTGTTCAGCCAGGAGTTCGTGTGCATCGCCGCCCGGGACCATCCGCGCATCCGGGGAAGGATCAGCAAGGCGCAGTACCTGGGCGAGCAGCACCTGACGGTGCAGGCCTCGGGCACGGGACACCACATCGTGGACAAGACGCTTGCCCGGCAGAAGCTGAAGCGGAACGTCAAGCTGCAAGTGCCGACCTTCCTGGGAGTCGCCCAGATCGTCGCCGAGACCGAGATGATCGCGACCGTGCCCAGCCATTTCGCGCGGGTGATGCAGGCGCGCGAAGCGATCCAGACGCTTGCGTTGCCCGTGCCGATCAGCAGCTACGAGGTCAAGCTTCACTGGCACGAGCGCTACCACTCGGACCTCGCGAACACCTGGCTGCGCCAGAGGGTGGCGGAGCTGATGAAGCCGGCAGGAGTCGCGACCCTGCGGCGGCCGCGCGCCCCGGCGGCGGCGCGGCGCAGGGCCTGATTCAGCCGGGTGGGGCCCGTGGATCCATGACCGGGATCGAGAACGCGAAGGTCGCTCCCGGCCCGCCTTCGGTCTCCGCCCAGAGGCGGCCCTTGTGCCGATCGATGATGGACTTGCTCACCGACAGGCCGATGCCCATCCCGCCCGCCTTGGTCGTATAGAAGGCATCGAACAACTTCTCCATGCCGCCGGCATCGATCCCGCAGCCCGAATCCCGCACACGCAGGCTCACGGCGTCGGGGTGTTCCCGCCGCGTCGTGATCCGCAGCCGCCGCGTCCCCGCATCCACCTCGGCCATCGCTTCGAGGGCGTTGCGCAGCAGGTTCAGGATGACCTGCTGGATCTGGGTCCGATCGCCCACCAACGGGGCCAGGTCCTGTGCCAGGTCCAGTTGGAGCGTCACGTCCTGGCGCCTGAACTCGCTCTCGCACAAGGCGATCACCTCGTTCGCCACTTCGTTGATGTCCATTGCGAGCGGGGTGAAGGCCTTCCTGGCGAACATGGCGCGCAGCCGCGCCACGACCTCGGCCGCGCGGTTGCCGTCGCGCACGATGCGGCTGGTGGCCACGCGCGCCGTTTCCACGTCGGGATCGTCCCGTTCCAGCAGGCGCAGGCAGGTGCGTGCGTTCGTCAGGATGCCCGAAAGCGGCTGGTTGACCTCGTGGGCGATCGCCGCCGAAAGATGGCCGGCCGATGACACGCGGTTGGCGTCCGCCAGCCGCATCTGCATCTCGTGGTTGCGCCGCTCGCTGTCGCGCGCTTCCTGCTCGGCACGCTTGCGCTCCGTCAGGTCGACCACGAAGGCCACCCCTTCGTCGCCGCCCTCGTCGTACGCGGCCACGCCGATCATCACGGGCACGCGGCTCCCGTCCTTGCGGAAGTACTCCTTCTCGAACGCCGGCAGGCTGCCCGTGGCCTTGAGCTGCGGCAGGAACTCCTTGTCCCGTTCGTGCCACTCGGGCGGGGTGAGGTCGGTCCAGCGCAAGCGCCCGCGAACGACGTCGTCGCGCCCATAACCCAGCATGCCCAGGAAGGCCTCGTTGGCGTCGAGGATCCTTCCCTCCAGGTCCCAGATGAAGATGCCGATGATGTTCGCGTCCACGAGGCGCCTGATCCTCGCTTCGCGCGCCGCGAGGTCGCGGTACAGGCGGGAGTTCTCCAGCGAGATCGCCGCCTCGCAGGCCAGGAGCTTGAGCACGGCGATGCGCGCGGGCACGAACACGCCGGGGGCGAGGTTGTTCTCCAGGTAGAGCATGCCGATGCGCTTGCCCTGGTTGAGCAGCGGCAGGCAGAGGATCGAACGGATCCGGTTGCCCCGGATGTACGGATCGCCGGAGAACGGGTTTCGCGCGGCGGCGTCGTCGAGATTGACCACGTCATGCGCATGCGACACGTAGTGCAGCACGGACTGGGGCAATGGGACGTCGTGGACCGGGTCGTCGCGCAGGTGGACGGCCACGCCGCTTCCCGCGGTGAGCGCCTCCACCACCACCCGCTGGTCGCCGCCCCGCGCGAGGATCAGCAGGCCGCGCTCGGCACCCGCGTGTTCGACGGCCGTGAGCATCAGGGTTTCGAGCAGCTTCTCCTGCACGACTCCGCCCGAAACGGCCTGCGACACCTTGATCACCGTGGCGAGATCCAGATGCTCGGCGGGCGATCCGATGCCGCCCGCGGTCTCCTGCGGCGGCTCGTCCTCACGCAGCCCCGGGTGGGTCGCGTCCATCTGCCGGACCTTCGCTTCCGCGCCCCATTGCTGGTAGCAGCGACGCGCCTTGCGCAGGTAGAGCATCGCGAAGTCCTCGAACCCGCGGGCCGCATGGAACCGGGCGGCAGTCTCGCAAGCGAGCGCCTGCTGGTGGACGAAGCCGTTCGCCGCGGCCGAGCGGACGGCCTGCTCATACAGGCGCTCGGCCTCGAGTTCGCGCCCTTGAAGTCGGGCGATCTCGGCGCTCACCAGCGCCGCCCGGTTCTCGAAGTTCTCCGGGCAGTTCCCGGCCCACCGCCAGAGCCTCGTGCACTTGGCCTCCAGCAGGCGAAGGTGGACCTCCTGCTGCTCCGCCGTCGCGTCCGGGTAGTGGGCTGCAAGGGCGAGCGCATGGAAGAAGTGGAAGGTGGCCTCCATCGGCATGGCCATCACGGCGGCGAGCACCCCTTCCGCCTGCGCCGCCGCTTCGAGTGCCGCTTCGTACCGCCCCGCCAGCACGGCCAGCACCAGCTGCATGATCTCCGGAAAGGCCGTCCCGATGTCGAACGACGCCTGCCCGGGCGCCCGCTGGCGGGCCATCTCGGCGAACGCGTCGTCGAAGGCCAGGGACGCCGGCGCCTTGGCGGTGAGGACCCTGATGAAGCATTCCTCGACGCGGATGATCTCGTGCACGGCATCGTTGTGGCTCTGCTTGGCGAAGGCCGCGTAACGGAGGGCTGCCGAAAGTACGTCCTGGAGCGGGTCTCCTTTCTCCACCAGGTACCAGACGGCTTCCTTGCCCTGGATGCAGGCATGGACCAGGTCACCGACGTCCAGGCAGGCCGAGAACGCCGTCTCCATGATTGGCACGCCGGTGGCGAAATGCCGCCGCCAGAAGTTCACGTGATCGGCATGCAGGTGGTGCACCGTTCCCCGCAGCCGCCGGTCGTTGAACCTGGCGTTCAGCTGCAGGGAAAGTTCGGAGAACTGCCAAGCGGAATCGATGTCCTCCGGTCCCGCGATCAGCCAGATCGCGAAGGCGCCATACGCGAAACACGACTGTTCGATGTTCCCGTCGCGGATGGAGCGGAACGCGGCCTCCATGGTGATCAGCGGAAACAGCGGCGGCCTCGAGGTGTAGGCGCAGGGCATGCACTCGACCAGAAGGTCGATGATCGCCCGCGTGACCGGTTCGTGGGCGACCGGCGCGGTCAGGAGGTCACCGATCGCGCGGCCGGCCAACAGAGCCGGCAGGTCCGCATGGCGCGCCTGTACAGCTGCTTCGATCTCCGGGTCCGATTCGGGGAAGCGGACGCCGAAGCATCGAAGGGCTTCCAGGCCGACGGCAAGGGCCTGGCCGTACTGGCCCGCCAGCGAGTAAAGCTTCATGCGCAGGTGGTGGACGCGGGCCTTGTCGACATCGGAAGCCGCCGTGCCGAGCAGGGTGTCGAACAGCGAGATCGCCGCATCGAAGTTGCCGACCAGGTACTCGCATTCCGCGAGCAGCAAGTGAAGCTCGAAGGTCTCCGCGTAGCGGCGCGTCCAGGCGTCCAGCGGTACGAGCGCGACCGCATGCGCCAGGTAGTTGCGCGCGGAGGCATAGGCCGTGGCGCGCTTGGCGCGCTTGCCGGCCATGATGTTCAACGCGGCGACCCGCTCGCGCTCCGCCGCATCGTTCAGGAGGCCGGCGCAGCGATTGAACTGGTTCACGATCTCGAAGCTCGCCTCCTCGAGGGCGTCCTCCCTGGTTCCGGCCAGGAGAAGCCGGCCGATCCTGAGGTGCGCCGCCGCACGCTCGGCGGGGGCGACCATCCCATGCGCGGCTTCGTTCACGCGATCGTGGACGAACCTGTATCCCCCGTCCAACGGTTCGATGAGCCCCAGCCGCACCGCCTCCTGCAAGTCCGCCTCGATCTGTCGTTCCGAACTTCCGGCCGCGATGGCCAGCGCGTGCGTGCGCGCACGGTTGCCGAAGCACGCCAGCACCTGCAATGCCGCCCGGGTGCCGTCCGGCAGTCGGCTCAGCTTCGCCACCATGAGGTCCACCACGTTGGCGGTGTAGCCCTTGGCGTGGATGCGGGCAGGATCCCAGGACCAGCGCGACCGATCGTGGTCGAAGGCCAGCAGGCCCTCCGCGGCGAGTTCAGCGATGAACTGGATGGCGAAGAAGGGATTGCCGGCGGTCTTCTCGTGCAGCAGGTCCGCGAGCGGCGCCGCGCGGGCCGGTTCGCAGTGCAGGGCGTCGGCGAGCAGCTGCTTCAGGTCGCCACGCAGGAGCGGCGCCAGTTGCAGGTTGCGAACCGCGGATCCCGCCTGCCGGATGGCCTCGAGCTTGAGCGCCAGGGGATGGGTGGCATCGACCTCGTTGTCGCGGTAGGCACCGATCAGCAGCAGGTGCCGCAGGTCCGCGCGGGTCAGCAGGTCCTCGACCAGGTCGAGCGTCGCGGCGTCCAGCCATTGCAGGTCGTCGAGTGCCAGCACGAGCGGATGCTCGGGCCGCGCGAAGACGCCGATGAACCGCCGGATCACCAGCTGGAACCGGCTTCGCGCCTGCCCCGGTGGAAGCTCCGGCAAGGGCGGCTGCTCGCCGATGATGAGCTCGAGCTCGGGCACCAGTTCGGTCATGAGGCGCCCGTTGGGGCCCACGGACTCGCGGATGGCGTCGCGCCACGCCGCAAGCTCCGCCTCGTCCAGGGCGAGGAGCCGGCGCACCACGGTCTGCATCGCCTGGGCCAGCGTGGCATACGGAACGTCGCGCTTGTACTGGTCGAACTTCCCGGACGCGAACAGCGCTCGCGGAGGGACGAGCACCTTGTGCAGTTCGTTGATCACGGAGGACTTGCCCGCGCCGGAATAGCCCGAGACCAGCACCAGCTCCGGCGCGCCGCCCTGAACGATCCGTTCGAAGGCGCCGACCAGCGCCGTCACCTCCCGCTCGCGCCCGTACAGCTTCTCGGGAATGAGCAGCCGGTCGGGCGTGTCCGCGCGGCCGAGCGGGAATTCGCCGACCCGGCCGCTCGTCTCCAACGCGAGCAGGCATCGGCGAAGGTCGCTCTCGACGCCCGCGGCGGTCTGGTAACGGTCCTCGGCGGTCTTGGCGAGCAGCCGCATGATCAGGTTGGACAGCACGGCAGGCAGGGGCGCCCGTTCGGCGGGTGGGACCGCGCGTCTCGCGATGTGGCAGTGCACCCACTCCATCGGGTGCGAAGCCGTGAAGGGCAGAACGCCGGTGAGCATGCGGTAGAAGATCACGCCCAGCGAGTAGAGGTCGCTGCGTGAGTCGCTCGACCTGTTCATGCGCCCTGTCTGCTCCGGCGACATGTAGGCGAGGGTGCCTGCGATCGCTTCGGGAGCTTCGGGTGGCTGGCGCTCGCGCGGCAGGTTCGATGCGATGCCGAAGCCGGTCAGCCGGACCTCGCCGGCAGGGAGCACGAACACGTTCGACGGCTTGAGATCCTTGTGGACGAGTCCGTGCTCATGCAGGCGCCGCACGGCAAGCGTCATCGGGATCGCGATCCGCAGGAACTGGTGCACCGGCATGGGCCGGCCCATGAGGAGTTCGAGCGGCTGGCCGCCCTGGTCTTCCAGGACAAGGATGGGGCTGCCACTGTCCTGGACGATCTCCACCGGACGCAGTGCCCAGGCGCCGTCGAGCTGGTCGCGCAGCGCCAGTTCGTGGGACAGCCGCATGGCCCACGCCGCGGCCGGCCGCTCTCCGACCGGCCGCACGGCAACGCAGGGCTGGCGCCCGCCGGCCGCCAGCTGGCGCGACGCCCGGAAAAATGAGCGCTCGCCGTCGGCGAGCAGCACCACGTGGGCGCCGTCGCGGTTTCCCGCAGGCCAGGCCGCAGGTTCCATGGAGCGCTCAGGTGGACCGCCGTGGCCGCATGCCGATCAGGTTCAGTCCAGTCCAGCGCTTCGCATTCCTCATGGCGACTCCAGGCCCTTCGTCAGGCTCCGGCATCGTTCACCCATGAGGAGTGATGGTCAAGCAAACCGTCTATTGCATTCGTCTCAAAGCGAGACGCCTGTGTGAGTGCCCGTACATAACGCGGGCGCAATCACCAACGCGTGAAGGCCGCGCGGATCTCTTCAATGGCGGTGTCGGGTTTCTGAAGATGAGGGTAGTGGCCGATACCCGGCAGCAGGACGATCTCGAGTCCTCCCCGGCCCGCGAACTCGATGCCCATTTCCTTCTTGATGTAGAAGTCCCGCTCGCCCCAGACCACCTTCACGGGCGTCCGCAACCGCGCCAGGTTCGATTCGAAGAACGCCTGGTCGCGCGAGAAATGCGAGTAGTAGTGGTAGAACGCGTCGGCGCTGCTGATTTCCCCGTGTACCCAGCCGCGCGCCATGTCGTCCTTGAACTCGCGCGGGATGTCGAACTGTTCCTCGGGGGTGAAGCCGCGCCGATAGGCGTTCTGCAGGATCTCGTCGCGATTGCGGTTCATCGCGGCCCGGACCGCATCGGCGGCGGGCCTGGTTTTCAGGGCCTGCAGCGTCTCGTGCATGTACTGCGGCCGATCGAACGGCGCGAAGTCCCCGACGATCAGCTTTCTCGCGAGTGCGGGGTCCTCGAGCGCGGCCAGCAGCGAGGGCAGCGCACCGATATCCGTGGCGTAGATCACGAGGTTCGACCTGTCGATGCGCGCGGATTCGATGTAGGCCCTGAGCACGCGCGCGTAGTCGCGCGGGGCGTACGGAAACCGTTCTGCGGCGGGCCTGGAAGAGAGGCCGTACCCCGGCCAGTCGAAGGCATGCACCTCGTAGTCGCGGCCGAGGGCCAGCGCGATGCCCGTCCAGGCATGGACGGTTTCGGGGAAGCCGTGCAGCAGCAGCACGATCCCTTTCGGACTCGCATTGCGCACGAGCAGCCGGCGCAGCTCGATGTCGGGACTGACCGCGATCACGCCGATCTCGGCTTTCGTCGGCGCGTCGCGAGGCGCCGTGGCGCATCCACCGAGGAATGCGAGGCCGAGTCCCAGGAGGGTGAGGGCGAGCCTGTTCATCTCGGCCCCTTTCACGCATTGGCCAGGTAACGGTAGCCCCGCGCGGCCTCGAAGACGTCGCCGGGCTTCCAGCGGATCGAGTCCACCGGTGTGGCGCCATCCAGCCACAGGTTGGGCTCGATGAACCACAGGCCGATGTCCCAGTCCTCCAGCACCGGGTAGAGCTCGCGGATCACCCGTGTGACGGCGGGGTGGGGTGCCAGGTTGGCGTCAAACTGGAAGACCGGCAGCATCGCGCGAGACTGCCAGGGCAGGCTGATCACGTCATGCGCGACGATCCAGCGCGCCAGTCGCGAGACCGGCTGGTCCGTGCGGCCGTCCAGCCAGCCTGTGAAGTTCTCCGAGTCGACCAAGCCTCCGCTGGGAAGGAACGCCCGTTGCATCCGGCTGAACTCGCTGGCGGCCGTGGCATGGAGCAGGGCCGGGTGGCGGACGCCCGCGGTCGGCGCGATGGGCGCGCTGGTGGAAGGGAAGAAGCCGGCCTGCAACAGCCGCGGGGCGGGGTGGATCATGGCAACTCCTGGTGCTTGCGAAGAAAGCGGTGAAGGCATGTCACCAGAACACCCACGCGGCTTCCATTGAACCTTGGTGTCGCCCAGACGAAGGTGTCGCCTAGACCATGGTGCTATGGATAGGTGCGCCCCCGCCTGCTTTCATGCACGCACTTCCCCTTGCGAACCAGGAGTGCCGCCATGACCACCCTTGCCCAGGACCTGTTCTACCTGCACGTGCGCCGGCACTGGCGCGACGCCATGGACGAATGCGTCGTGCAATGGCGGCGCGTCTGCTTCATCCGCTGATCGGCCGCCATGGTCTGCAACCTGCGCTGGTGGCTGGTCTTCCTGTGCAGCGCGGCGGGGCTCGCCCTCGCTGCGATGAGCGGCCATGTGGAGGCGATGTGGCGCATCGATACCTACAAGGTCAGCTTCGTGACGCTGGCGACTTATTTTCTCGTCACGGCCTTCATCGGCCGGCTGACCTGGCGCATCAGCCGCGGCGACCGCCAGTGGCACCTGCGATTCCAGGAAGGCTGCGAATACTCGGTGACCTTGATGACCATGCTCGGCCTGATCGGAACGGTAGTCGCCTTCATGGGCCTGCTCGCCACTTCGTTCTCGTCACTGGGCTCGCCCGACCTGGCGCAAGCGCGCGGCGCGATCGGCTCGCTCACGGCGGGGTCGGCCAACGCCCTGGTCAACACGCTGATCGGCCTCGTGGCCGCGGTCGGGCTGAAGCTGCAGGTGATCAACCTCAACCTGGCGGCCGGCCATGCGCGGTAGTTCGGGCGACAAGGCCAGTGCGATCGCGGCCATCGACCTGCTGCTGAACCTGCTGATGCTGTTCATCGTGGTCGCGGCCGTCGCCATCGCGCAGATGAACCGGCCGGCCCAGGAGAAGTCGATCGAGCTGAAGGCCGAACTGGTCATCGAGCTGACCTGGGCGGCGCACAACTTCTCCGACCTGGATCTCTGGCTGCAGTTGCCGAACGGCCGGAAGGTCGGATTCACCGACAAGGACGTGGGCGTCGCCACCCTCGACCGCGACGACCGCGGTGCGCTGGGCGAGGTGTACGAGCCGAACCCCGGGGAATCGAAGCTGATCGCCGTCAACAAGGAGACGATCGTGGTGCGCGCCCACCTCCCGGGCCGCTACGTGGTGAACGTGCACTACTTCCATCGTTCGACCGAGGCGGACGTCGGTGCCCCCGAGAAGGACCCGCGCCCCGATCCGGTGGTGGTCAGGCTGACCCGGCTCAATCCGCGGCTGGCGGAACTGGCGGCGCGCACAGTGGAACTTGGCAAGGTCGGCTCGGAACGCACGGCCTTCTGCTTCGAGGTCGCGGCGGATGGGGCGGTGGCGCTCGACGAAAGCTGTGATGTCCCGTTCGTCAGCGGCGAGGCCAGGCCGAGCACCTGACCCGCCTCAGGGTTTGCGGAAACCGGCGTCCAGCGCCCCCAGCAGTTCCGCCTCACTGAATGGCTTCATCAGGTAGTCCACGGCGCCCTCGGCCATCACGCGCGTGCGTGTGTTCTCGTCCGAATGCGCGGTGATGAAGACGATGGCGATCGACTCGCCGAGCCGGGCGAGCTCGCGCTGAAGGTCCGGCCCCGTCATGCCCGGCATGGCGACATCCAGGATGAGGCACCGCGTCTGGCCGACCGAACCGGAAGCCAGGAACTCCTGGGCCGACTGGAACGCTTGCACCGTGTAGCCGAACTGCGCGAGGAGGTCCGGTAGCGACTCGCGGATCGACTCGTCGTCGTCGACCACCGAGACCAGGTTGCGCAGCGACGACGATTGCATGCTGGATTCTCCCTTGCCGGGCAGGATGCCCTCCGGCCTGGTGCCTGTCCACCATACCTTGGTATCGGTCGCGCGCATCCCTCTACGCGTCGCTCTGGCGGCCGCGATAGCGTCCCGTCGACTCGACGGCGAGGAACCCGTCCGGCCGGCCCTCGTTCGAGAGACGGGCCGACATGTTCACCAGGTCGGCGAGGGAATCCGCCTCCATCTTGCGCATCACGCTGCCGCGGTGCGCCTTGACGGTGATCTCGGTGATGCCGAGCTCGCCGCCCACCTGCTTGTTGAGCAGGCCCGCCACGACCAGAGCCATCACCTCCCGCTCGCGCTGCGTGAGCGATTCGTAGCGGCGGCGCAGCACGGCGAGCTGGGCCTGTCGCCGAAGTGCCGTGCGGCTGTGGGCGAGCGCCTTGCCGATCGCCTCCAGCAACACCTCGTCCTCGATCGGCTTGGTCAGGAACTCGACCGCGCCGGCCTTCATGGCCTGGACGGTTATCGGGATGTCGCCGTGCCCGGTGACGAAGATGATCGGCATCTCGGGGCGGTCAGCCGCGATGCGCTTCTGCAGCTCCAGGCCGTTGAGGCCCGGCATGGAGATGTCCAGCAGGAGGCAGCTGGGCGCGGCAACGCGCGGGTGCTCGAGGAACTGCAGTGCCGACTCGAACGTGCGCACGGGCCAGCCCGCCGACTGGATCAGCAGCTCGAGAGACTCGCGAACGGACACGTCGTCGTCGACGACGAACACGACCGGCGTGGCATGCCCGTCAGGCAGCCCCTCCTGATCGTTCGCCGACTTGGACGACATGAACACGTTTCCGGTTGGGCACTCGCACCGCCGTTGGTGCTGTGCCGTATCAGCCATCGACGCCTCCTTCGTGTCCGTCGACCGCGGCGATGATGGCGGACAGGATGCTGCGCCCATTCGGCGGGCTCGTAAACAGCGTCGATCTATGCATGCCGGACTCCCGATAGCGCGCTTCGGACTGGCGCCCGGCTTCATGCGCGACGACGGTGCAGTAGGCGGTGAACGTGAGCGCGACCACCGACGCCCAGCAGGTCAACGGGAGGAAGAGCGCGGGATGCCGGGGAGCTGCTCCGTCCAGGGCGCCTGCGGGAGGGACTCGCACGTACTGCATGGAACTGCCGATCCCGAAGCGGTCGTGAACGCCTACGCGGTGCGGCCGTAGGGGTCGCCATGCAGCCGCGGCCGTTCCACGGGCGGCCTGGCCGGCGCGGGGATCGCGTCCTTGGGCATGCGGTCGGCGGGCAGCACGCGGATGGCGGAGTGGCCGCCGGCCTGGTCGTCGCCACCACCGCGGGCCCGGCCCGGCCCGGTCACCCGCACCTCGCCGCCCTCGGGGCCTTCCTTCATGCGCTGTGCCTCTTCCATCACGCTCTCGAGCTCCTTCGTCCAGCGCACGCGATGCAGGCGGGCCTGCGTGTCCAGCGGCTTGCGCGAGATCAGCATCACGTCCATCCAGCGCTTCCGGCCCTCCATCACCACGGTGCGATGGGCGAGGTACTGGAAGTCGGCGGGAAGGGGCGTGGGCCACCCGTAGCCCAGGCGGGCCCCGATGGACGGCACCGCGAAGACGCAGGCGCCCAGCAACGCCGGGCCGAGCAGCAGCTTGATGCGGTACTGGCGGTCGCTGGTGTAGTGGACGTACAGCACCAGCACGCACAGCAGCAGGAGAACGGCGACGACGGGGGAGAGCAGGCTCAGTCGTTCGGTCAGCATGTTCGCGCTCCGGACAAGGCGAGGGGGACGGGACATCGACATCGTTGGTGCCGCGCGAACGCGGCGCATGGCCCACCGGTCATAGCGCGGTGTCGCCCCGTGGCGGGACATCCCCGTCGCCCGGATGGATGACGACACCTTGGTGCAATGGAGTTGCCCCGCGGCCTGCGCTCTCATGGCCTTGCACCCGGCACGCGCGAAGCGGCGCCGGTGCGAAGCGACCTCCCAACCTTCACTGCGAGCACCCCACCATGAACCTGCGATCCATCCTCACGATCGGCGTCATCGCCGCGGCCGGCCTCTCGCCCGCCATCGCCCAGCAGCAGGGCAAGACCCGCGCCCAGGTCCGGGCCGAACTCGCGGAGGCCCTCCGCACCGGCCAGTTGCTGGCCCCGGGCGAGAGCGGCCTGACGCAGCAGCAACTGCGGCCCGACCTGTTTCCGAGCATCGCGATGCATCCCGGCCGGTCGCGGCAGGAGGTTCGCGATGAACTGGCCGAGGCGCAGCGCCGGGGCGACCTCATCGCCGGCGGCGAGTCGTCGCTCACGCTCAGGCAGCGCTTTCCCGCGAGCTACCAGGACGTGATGTCCATGCCCACCATGGCCCGCCGCGCGGACTGATCGCCATGAAAGCCCTCCGCATCGCCGCCCTGGTGGCCGCCATCGCCGCCGGTCTCCCCCTCCACGCCGCGCACGCCCAGCAACCGGATGGCATCGGTCGCACCGAGGTGGCGCGCCACGACATCACCTCGCCCGGGCGCGAGGTGATCCAGGTCCGGGTCGACTTCGAGCCCGGCGCCGCTTTCGGCCGGCACAACCATCCCGGCGAGGAAGTCGCCTACGTACTCGAGGGCAGCCTCGAGTACCTTCTCGACGGTCGCCCGCCGATCGTCCTGAAGGCGGGCGACGCCCTGTTCATCCCCAGCGGCACCTACCACGCGGCGCGCAACGTCGGGTCGGTCAAGGCGTCGGAGCTCGCGACCTACATCGTCGAGAAGGGCAAGCCGCTGGTCGTGCTCGGCAAATGAAAGCGGCGCAGGGGAATTCCCCTGCGCCGCTCCCGTTTCCTGTGACGAGACGCCTCAGGCCATCGTCGCGCGCCCGGACCGCTCGCCGAAGAGGTACTCGGCATACCAGTCCGGCCAGTTCACGTCGTAGTCGATGCCCAGGCTCTTCTCATGCGCGCCGTGTGCCTCGGCCGCGCGCCGCAGGGCCGCCGCCAGCTCCGCCGGCGAGGCGTAGCGGGTCTCCTGCGGATCCACCCGGCCGGGCAGTCGCGAGGTGACTTCCTGCAGCAGCCACTTGTTGCCGTCGGGGTCGCTGAACGCGGCGTACGAGGCGTACGTCGCCCGCTGCGGGTGCCGGCCCTTCATGGCAGGCTCGCCCGGGCCGTGGTGGACCACCTCGCTCACCTGGATTCCGCGCCGCACCAGGTCCTCGCGTGCGGCCTCGATGTCGCTGACGGCCAGGAACAGGTTGCCGGCCGAACCGGGCGCGGCCGGCGTGATGCCCTTGCCGATGTGGAACGAGCAGGACGAGCCCGGCGGCGTGAACTGCATGGCGCGGAAGTCGGCGCCCTTGTCGATGTCGATGTCCAGCCGCCAGCCCAGGCCTTCGTAGAAGCGCTTGGCGCGCTCGACGTCGGACACCGGGATCGTGACGACTTCCAGTTTCATGTCGGTCCGCTGCGCCTTCGGCGCTGCGTTCGACGTGGATGTGCGTTCCAGGGTGGCGCTCATGTACTGCTCCTTGAGATGCGGGAGTGGAAGGGAGGCGGATGAGAGCACGGGCCCGGCAGCACCGGCAATCGGACCATGGACGGACGCCGTTCCCGGCGGAGGGTGCATGACGGAGGTGGTACGGCCGGGTACGACTTCCAACTGGGTCGGGCGTGCGGATTCCGGAGGGTGCCCGCCGACGTGCCTGTCCCTATGCTTCGCGCATGAAGGCCCTCCACATCGGATTGATCACGGCCGCCGCGTTGCTCGCGGGCGGTCTCACGCTCGAGTATTCGGGCTCCCGCAACGGCCCGCTGGCCTCGGCGCACGCCGAAAGCCGGATGCCGCCGCTTGACGGCGCTGTCGAGTGGCTCAACACGAAGCCGCTGTCGGCGGCCGAGCTGCGCGGCAAGGTCGTGCTGGTCAACTTCTGGACCTACACGTGCATCAACTGGCTGCGCACGGCTTCGCACGTGCGCGCCTGGTCGCAGAAGTACAAGGACCACGGCCTGGTCGTGATCGGCGTGCACACGCCGGAGTTCAGCTTCGAGAAGGACCTGCCCAAGGTGCGGCACATGGTTTCGCAGCTGAAGGTGGACCATCCGGTGGCGGTCGACAGCAACTACACCATCTGGCGCGCCTTCGACAACAACGCCTGGCCGGCGCTGTACTTCATCGACGCCAAGGGGAACGTGCGCCACAGCCACCTGGGCGAAGGCGACTTTGATCGGTCGGAGAAGGTCCTGCAGGCGCTGCTCACCGAAGCGGGCGCGAAGGGGTTCGATCCGGGCCTGGTGCAGCCGGAAGGCCGCGGGCTCGAGGCCCCGGCCGACTGGGGCAGCCTGCGCACGCCGGAGACCTACCTCGGTTACGCCCGCGCCGAGAACTTCTCCTCGCCCGGCGGCGCATCGCGCGACCGTCTCCGCGCGTATGCGGCGCCCGAGCGGCTGCGCACGAACGCGTGGGCCCTCGCGGGCGACTGGCAGATCGGTGCCGAAGCGGCAAGCCTGCAGCGCGCGAACGGTCGCGTGATCTACCGCTTCCATGCACGGGACGTTCACCTGGTGATGGGCCCGGCGGGCGGGAAGCCGATCCCGTTCCGCGTGCTGGTGGACGGTCGACCGCCCGGTCCGGCTCACGGAACCGACATCGACGAAGAGGGCCGCGGCACGCTGGCAGAGCATCGTCTCTACCAGCTCGTGCGCCAGCCGGGCGCGGTGCAGGACCGCCAGTTCGAGATCGAGTTCCTGGAGCCCGGCGCCGAGGTGTTCGCGTTCACGTTCGGCTGAAGGTGGCTGCGGCGGAGACGCGCGTCAGCCTCGCGGCAAGCCGAACGCGATGACTCGTCGACCTAGCTCGTGGCGTCGCGTTGTCAGCGGAGATCGCGCGTCACTTGGCGGGTGCTTCGAATTCTGGAGACACTTGCCGACGGCGAACGCTGATCGTGAACACGCATCCTCTCCCCGGCATGTCCCGGACCGCCAGTGTGCCGCCGACCGCCTCCACGTTCTGGCGGGCAATGGCCAACCCGAGTCCCATGCCACTTCTGTCCGCATGCCGGCGAGTGAAAGGGCTGAACATTACTTCTTCGAAACCAGCGGGAAGCCCGCCGCAGCCATCTTGCACGTCGATGCACACGGTGCCATCAGTCGCCGCGTGTGCATTCAGTGAAACCTCGGTGTCGGGACGCGTGAACTTGAACGCGTTCTGCACGAGGTTCATCACTGCTCCCAAAAGAAGCTCACGATCACCTTCGACTTCGACGTCCGGATCGATGGTGTTCGTCACGATGAAAGAGCATCCGCGTGCGTTCGCGTCGAGCAGGGCCGCACTACCAGCATCTGCCAGGAACGGTGCGAGTGCGAAAACCTTGTTGTCATCTGAAAGGGCGGCGGCAACTCGCACCTCATCCAACGCATGCTTGACCAGCGAAGACAACGCAACGAGGCTTCGTCGCAACACGGCCCCAGTCGCACCGGCGATCGGCAATTTTCCGGTTTCCAATGCAGTCAGCGCGAGACTGGCCGTGTGCAGTGAATTTCGCAACTCGTGCAGCAGAAAGCCCTGTCTCTCGATTTCTTCTTCGGCGTAGCGCCTCGCCGTCGCCACGTCTCTCTGACTGCTGAACTCCGTGACGGCGTCTGCGATTGCATTGTCAAGGCAACGATTCAGCGTTCTGAATTCATCCACGGGGAACGCAGCATCCCTTTCCACGGCCATGTCGCTTATGGCCTGACATAGGTCGCCGTAGCCGTGCACGACCTCGTCGACAGAGTAGCCGAGTTCCAGCAACTGTTTGCCGTGGGCAGTGGCACTCACGCCCATCTCCGACAACGCGTTTGAACCGGCGACCCCGGAACCTGAAATCCGAACGCTCTCGGCGGCTTCGCCTGCTGAATCCGCCGCCAATGTTCGGGCCAGCTGCTCCAAGAACAGGGGGATGCCATTTCTGAGCTGCTCCGGCGTGGCAGCACGCACAGGACGCTGGGCAACTTTTGCAGCGCAGCGTTCTATGAGCTCCGCTCGATTGCGTATCAGAAAGTCTCTCATGCCTACGCTCCTAAACGTCGAGGTGGGAACCACTGGCGCAACCCCTGGCCAGGTGATGGCAGCGAGCCGTGCCCGATTCCAGAAGAGGCGACCGCACCTGCCGTCCGAGCCGCTCTTCGGGTGCGTCAAGATGGGCGCGTGTCCGAACCTGAGTTTGCTCGCCTAAGTGACCCGGACGCCGAGCGCCGCACAAAGCGTTTCCAAACAAAGCCGGCACGCGATTGACTCGAGGCGCACTATGGGGCTGGAGGTTTCATCATGAAGCCGAACCGCAACTGCCGCCCGCTGCGCTACGAATCTGGTCAGACAGCCGAGCACGATCTACCCAAGGACCTCAGACGTCGTACCGAAGAACGGCGCGGTGAAGGTGCGGACAGCATGAAGCCGTACCTTGAACTCGGCCGCAGGCTCGGACCACCCAGCGAGGGAAGAAAAGCACGTTAGGGCGGCCGCCCCTTTCTCGTTGCACGCGCGCTATCGCACTGACGCGCAGTGCCGACCCCCTTCGAGTGCACACATATCAAGGAGCTCGTCATGGGCGACCACTTTCCCCTGTACCCCGGTCCGCCGCTGGATCCTGTCTTTGTCGCGGCCATGAAGCATCGCGACGGTCGCATCGCATCGCCCGAGGAGCGACGCGAGATGGCGCAGCTCGGCGTCGGCAGCGACGGCCCCGACTACACGTTCGACGGTTACCGCTATGAGGAGCTGGATGACGCGGTCGCGTACGCGCGCATCGCGCAGTCCCGGCCTACCGCAGGAGAGGCGGATCGAGGCCAGCGCGTACAACGCGCGCGTTCTGCCGGACCAACGGTGGGCGAGCGTGAACTTATGGCGACGCAGGGCGTTCAGTTCGACGGGCGCGCATACCGCTATGCGGGGTTCAGCTATGACCGGTTGGCCGACGCCATGAATCAGGCTCGCTGGATGCGCGATCGGACTTGAGGCAGAGAGAGCGGCTCCGACGGACGCGTTCGCAACTCGGCAAGCACGCCATTCGCCCGCGTACTCGCATCGCCCAGACATCCATCTTGAAGGAAAGTTCTCATGAGAAAACTCGCAGCACTGGCGGCCGTCTTGCTGACGTTCACCATTGGCGCAGTTGACGTGGAGGCCAAGCGTCTTGGTGGCGCACGCTCCAGCGGCATACAGCGGCAGTCCACCCAGCCGGCGACGCCCCCGGCGCAGTCCGGTACACCTGGCACGCCTTCGACTGCTGGTGCACCCGCGCAAGCCGGTGCCGCTGCGGCCGCAGTTGCACCCCCAGGAGTGGCCACTGCAAAGCGCGGCTGGTCCGGCCCGCTCACGGGCCTCGCCGCCGGACTGGGGTTGGCTGCGCTGGCTTCATACCTCGGCTTCGGAGAGGCGATTGCCAACATCATGCTGATCGCGCTAGTCATGGCACTACTGCTTGCCATCATCGGCTTCGTCATTCGGAGGAAGGCGGCCGGCGGTGCATTACGCGTGGCGGCAGGCGGCGGCGCAGGCATCGATGATCGTTCTGCGGTGGGCTCGCGCATCGGCGCCGCCCTGGGCGGCAATTCGACAATGCCCCCAACGTCCGCCGCAGCCATTCCCAATGGCTTCGACGCCGGTGCGTTCGCGCGCAGCGCCAAGGCGCAGTTCCTGGCCCTGCAGTCAGCCAACGATGCAGGCGACCTGCAGCGGCTTCGCGACTACCTGACCCCGCAGATGTTTGAGGTGGTACGCGACGAGGTCCAGGCGCGCGGCGGCGGAGCGCAGCACACTGAAGTGTTCGGGCTGGATGCGCAAGTCGTCGACGTCGCCGAAGAAACTGCCGGATACGTTGTCAGCGTTCAGTTCACGGGCCGCGTTCGCGAGCAGGGTGGTGGCGTACCAGAAGATCTGGACGAAGTCTGGCATCTGACCAAGCCGCGGACCGGCCCCGATGGCTGGGTTGTGGCTGGCATCCAGCTGGTGGCGAAGCCCAACTGAGTCTCCCTCAGCAAACGCCAGCTTCGAAGTGGTACCTACGAATTGGTCCACGGCGGCTCTCGCTGGGTGCATGAATCTCCGGGAGAAGAGTAGCAGCCCTTCGACGCTGAGCAGCGACCAAGGTCGACCGCGCGTTTCGTCCGTCTGAACGCTTAGGCCTCTGTGCCACCTTGGACACCAACTCCGAATGACCGATGAGAAGTTCGAACAACAACGACTGGAGACTGGGGAATGCCGCACACACGACTCGCACTCGACGTACCGAGTCGGTCAAGTCCGTCAAGTGATGCACGATCTTTCCG
>Ga0247820_10000629_pt1 | contig 18991 bp, 34 predicted proteins | sample 13C_Glucose_Day1_2_FD_192480 | JGI IMG/M metagenome (GOLD analysis project Ga0247820, IMG submission 192480) | Soil microbial communities from agricultural site in Penn Yan, New York, United States - 13C_Glucose_Day14 | ecosystem: Environmental > Terrestrial > Soil > Agricultural land | place...
GAGCAATCGCGTGGCGGGTTCTTGATGCCCAATATTTCGGAGTGGCCCAACGACGCCGTCGTGTGTTCGTTGTCGCAAGTGCTCGAAACGGGTTCGATCCCGCCACAGTACTTTTTGAGTGCGAAAGCGTGCGCCGGGATTCTCCGCCGAGCCGAGGCCAGGGGCAAAACGCTACCGCCGGCACTCTCCGCAGCTCTGACGGTGGTAGCGGCAACCCCGGACAACCGCCCATCCGGCGGTCCGCCACCCAAGCTTTCGGAGGGGGCAAGAACTGCAATCCCACCGACGTAGGGACGGCGCTAACCGCCCACCCCGGTGGCCGCTATGATCTAGACGCAGAGACGTTCGTAGTTCACGGGACACAAGACCCGTGCGTCTCGCAGCACACTGCGTTTGCTCTGGGCCGCAACAGTGGCGGAGAGAACGTACTCGCTTTCAGCTGCAAGGACTACGGTTCGCTTTCCCCGACGCTGCGCGCGATGGGGCACGGCGACAGCCATGCGAACGCCGGCGGGCAAGTCGCGGTGTGCATCCCCGGCGAGGTCACCCACACACTCAAGGCCGAAGGCTTCGATGCGAGCGAGGAGGGCGCCGGACGCGGACAGCCGATAGTCGCAACTGCTTTCAAGCCAGGGCAATCCGAGGCTGCTGGAGGGTTCTTCGCCACCGAGGAATTCGCTCCGACCCTTCAGGCCCAGAACAACGGCAGCACAGCGGTTCCTGCGGTCCATTACGGTTCCGCTGTACGTCGCCTCACGCCCACCGAGTGCGAGCGGCTGCAGGGCTTCCCGGACGGTTACACGCAAGTTCCGTACCGTGGCAAACCGATGGCCGATGGCCCGCGCTATAAAATGCTCGGCAACTCAATGGCAGTTCCGTGCATGACCTGGATCGGGCGCCGGATTGACGCGGCCTTGCGAAGCGCGCACAATGCGCCCTAATGTACTAACCAACGAGACGTTATCTATGACCATCACCCGCGACGACGTGCTAGCCGCCGCCCAGCGTGTGGGCGAACGACCGACACAGGCGGCGGTGGCCCGAGAACTTGGCATCACGCGCCACCAGCTTGTGCGGCTCATCACGCCCGAGGAACTGCGCTCCGCCGTGGGCGCACCGGTGCCGCCGACCGACGTATCAACCGAGCAGATGCTGCAAGCCGCCGAGACCCTGGCCGAACGGTCGGGGTTCGACAGCGTTACCCTGGCAGCACTGGGCGCGTATTTCGGCCGGTCCGAGAAGTGGGCCGAGAAGCGTGTACGCATGTCCGCCGTGTGGGCCAGGTTGAAGGCTCGCGGTTTCGCCGGCTCCCGCATGTCCGGCGACGACCGCCGCGCGCAGATTCACGAGGCTGCCCGTGCTATGGGTTTCAAGGACCTGACATACTCGGCGCTGGCTCGTGCGTGCAACTGCTCTGACGTGCTGGTGCGCACGTATTACCCCGACCTGTCCGCACTGGGCGAGTCGCCAGCGCCGGCAATCGGTCGCCGTGAGCAGATCATCGCGACTGTGCGCGATCTGCACGCACGGGGCGAGACGATCACCTCGGGTCGTGTAGCTAAAGAGATAGGCGTGGCTGGTTCGACGGTGCGCTACCACTTCACCGACCTGCGCGCCCTGGTCGAGTAATTAAAGGCGGTCCGTGTGGCCGCTTTTGTTTGACAGTGGAATTAACAGGGCGTATATTGCGCTCATTCTTACAGAGGAAACAGCCCATGCAACTTGTACTCGACCTTGAAACCCTCGGCACTGGCGATAACGCCGCGGTCGCTTCGATCGGTGCGGCTATCGTCGGCGGCCCGTCGCGCGTATGGCGGATCGATATCAACGAAGCGAAAGCGAACGGCGGGACCGTCACACAGTCGACCTTGGACTGGTGGGCAAAGCAGTGCCCCGAGGCGCGCGAGGAACTGACCGGCAGCCTCACTACTCAGCGGGCGGTATTTGAATTAACTAAATGGGCCCTCGATAACGGTTGGGGCCGTAACTCAACCATCTGGGGCAAAGGCCCTTCCTTCGACTGCGTGATCCTCAAGAACGCGATGCAGCGCGCCTGGCTTGCGCCATTCTGGATGTTCTGGCAAGAGCGCTGTGTGCGCACGATTCTGCAGATGGTGCCGGAGGCTAACCAACTGCCGTTCGAAGGTACGCCGCACCGCGCCGAAGACGATGCGCGACACGAAGCGCGCCAGGTTGAAATGGCGCTGCGTAAGGTGGGGGCGCTGTGAAATGACTACTTCACTCTACGCAGATGCATTCAAGTACCGCGGGTCTGTCAAAAAAGACGAGGCCGAAACTATCGTCGCAGCGCTCGGTGAAAAGCACCCGGAAAGCCGCCAAGAACTGGCGATGCTGCTGGCCTACTTCATGCCGAAAGCGCCGAAAGGCAAGACCGTCGAAGCCTGGGTCGGCTCCGCTGCTGCAAAGAAAGATATTCGCGCCTACCTGCGCTTTGTTTGCGCTACCGGTTCCGAGATTGTAGCGACTGACGGGCACGTTCTACACAAAGCGCCTAGCGAACTGCCGCGCGGCCTTTACGATCCCGTAAGCATGGTCAAAGTGTGGGACTTGCAAGAAGACTGCGAAACATCGCCAGCGGGCCACCCGGGCAAGTTTCCGGACTATCCAAGGATCATCCCGAAGCGTGACACCGTGCCACTGAGGCGGCTGCCGCAAGAGGTTATCGGCAAAGGCCGCCTGCGCGTAACTCAGGGTGACAAGACCGCCGACTTTATCCCTGAGCAATTCGAACTGGCGGCCTCCCGGTGCACCCGAGGTTCGATTGACGGCCCGAATGACTCCATGCTTTTCGAAGGTGCCAACGGTGAAGTCGCAGTAGTCATGCCGCGGCGGGAGCCGAAAAAGAAATGAAACTCACCTACCTCTGCCAGCACGACTGGCGCCGAATCGCCTCGGGCGAATACGAATGCCGTGTGTGCGGCGCAATCACTGACGAGCCTGACGTATGAAACACGGAAACACGACGAGCACGCCGCTCAATTCGCTTGATGTGGTGCTGACCATGGCGCTCGCGCTCAAGTTCCACGGGACGGCTCAGGCGCTGCGTGATACCGCACGGCGCATCCGGCCACGGGCGCCCTATGAGCACCGCCCGAAACTGAAAGCACTGGCAGCCTTGCCGAACGACAACCGCGTGCTGGCGTGCGCCTGGCAGCTCCTGGACAACACCCGCGAACTGCTCGGCTGTGAGGCGCCCGTACCGCCGCGCTGCCACATGAAACCGATGCGGTTCGGCGGGCACTACTGGTATTGCGGCCACTGCGGCCATACGAAGGAGAGAACGCTGTGAGTGACGGCACCGCCAAGCCCTCAACGTGCTGCCCCGGGCATGTACTCATACCCATGCACAGCACCGACACGAAACTATGCACCGGCTGCAAAACCGAAAAACACTGGCCGCTTGAGCCCGGACAAAAGAGAACCTACTGATGAAAGTCGAACTGATCGACCGCAGCAATGGCGACCTGCTCGCCGTCAACTCGGCCCGCGTGAGCATGGCCAAGCATCACGACACCTTCGACCCAGATACTGACCGCCGGCTATTGGCGTACCTGGCGCGCGAAAACCACTTCACGCCGTACACCCATGCGCGGATGACCATCGACGCACCGTTCTATGACCTCGACCTGTCCCGAGCGACCGAAACGCACCTGGCCGGCTTCGTGTTCTCGAAGTACCGCGACGGCAAGGGCTTCTTGCGCATCAAGGCCCGCCATTCGGTGTGGGGTTGGGCAAACTGGCTTGGTTGCGGGCTGGTTGCGGCTAACTCTGCGGGCGAAGTGCTAGAGACCCTCTATTCGATCTTCCCGGAACAATGCAACAAAGTAATCCGGGGAATCCCTGAGAGCATCTGGCATGGAGAGCTCGGCCCTCTTAAGGCTTTTCATGTACCGGACGCTGACGAAACCGACCCCCGGTTCATCGACGTCACGTTCCGCCTGACCGCGCCGATCCCTGTCGTGCGGCAGATCCAGAAAACCATGGTCGGGCTGGCGCTTAACGAGGTGAGCCGCCGCTACGTCGACGAGGCCCCGACGTTCGATACGCCGGTGAACTGGCGCGCACGGCCCGCCGGAAATATCAAGCAGGGCAGCGGCGGTGCGCTGAACAGTTGGAAGCAGGCCCAGTGTCGGGTGGCGTTCGGGCTGGCCAAGGCTGTCAGTCGCATCTGCTATAACCTGCTGCTCGGCTACGGCGTGGCCCCTGAGCAAGCGCGCTGGGCGCTCCTGCAGGCGATGGAGACTCAGGGGTACTTCACGTACAGCCTGGCCACGTTGAAGCGCCTGCACGATCTGCGGGCCGATGGGCACGCCCAGGCAGAGGCGGGCGAAGTGGTGCGGGAAATGTCATTGGCGGTAGCGACAGCCCCCGATGCCAATGTGTGCGAAACGTGGGTCAGCCTATGAAACGACTAATCTGCTGGGTGCGCGAGCATGTGTACCTGCCGAGCTACGAGTACTGGTTTGCCGGCCACGTCCGGCGCCCAAAGCGTGAGCGGTTCCGTTATACCCGTGACCGATGCCGGGCTAAAACGGCCGTTATGAATCGAGAACAGCATCGGGAGTTTACCGCACGGCACAAACCTAGCTGGTCGAATTGAGCACCAGCACGACCCGGCCCTTGCGCCGGGTTTTCTTCGCCTGTACCATGTCGCAAAATAACGCGGAGGACGCATTGTGACTTTTGTTGACGCTAAACAACTTGCCGAGCTGCTGGGGCTGTCCGTCCGGCACGTTCAGCGCCTGGCCGCGCAGGGCTCTATCCCGCACCACCGGTTCGGCGACCTGATGCGCTTCGATGTTGTGGCTGTACTGGCCGCCACCGGATGCAGCATGACCACCGACGACGCGGCGATCACCCGTTTCACCAGCGCCATGCGCGACAAGATGGCCAAGGGTCGTGCCGAAGGCAAACAGGGCTGGGAGGGCTGTCCGGTGGACGAGCTGCACGACCTGCTGGCCCGGGCCGCCACTCAGCAGGATTACGCGAGCGTGGGGAACTACGCGATGATGCTGCACGAACGTCAGGTTGGGGGTGCGGTATGAGGCAGTGGGATACGAAACGCCAGTTCAAACCTCAGTACGCGCGGGCTTGCAGGGCCATCCTACTTGGCCCGTGGCGCTCGTTTAAAAACGGCGTGCCCTCTTACTTGGAGGCCGCACAGTCACTGTCCGATCTTTGCTTGTCAGTCGCCATTTTCATTTGCAGTCCGGTGATTTTGCCGGTTTGCCTTTTCATCGAAAGCCACCTGGCGCGCTCGCGCCGCTTAGCTTACTTGCGCAGTAACCGCGCCGCCGATGAGGATATCTAAATGAGCCCCCTTCACCAGTGGGCCCGTTACTACGCCGGGCGGGGCTTCGCTATCTTCCCGCTCGTTCCTGGCACTAAATCACCCTTCGCTGACTCGCACGGCTCGACCGAGGCGACTACCGACCTGGCGCAGGTCGACGCCTGGTGGTCGGCGAATCCAGAGGCCAACATTGCGTGCAAGCCCTCGGCCAGTTGCGGGGGTCTGTACGTCTATGACGTCGATCCGCGCAACGGCGGTGTTGGCGACCCGAATATCTGCTCGCCTATGCGCGTGCTCAGTCCGGGCGGTGGGTACCACGACTGGCTCGTCGCGCCAAACGACCCGAACGTACGCTACAGCGGCGCGCCGGCCCAGGGCGTCGACGGCAAGTACAACGGATACGTGGCCCTGCCGCCGTCGTTGCACCCGAACGGCAAGCGCTACGAGTGGGCCAACGGTCCGGACGCTGCGCCGTCTCCGATCCCCGAGTACCTGATCCGCCGCTGCAAGCCGCGCGAGCGCACCGGGCCGACTGGCGGCACCATGGCCGACACCACGCGCATTACCGAAGCACTAGCACGACTGGACCCGACCGACTATCACCACTGGGTGCAGGCCATGGCCTCGGTGAAGCATTGGGAGGACACGACCGAGGGCGCGGAGGGGGTCGGTTTCGAACTGGTCCGCGAATGGTCCGAACAAGACCCGCGCCACGACGACGGCCAGTTCGCCGACAAGTGGGAAACCTGGAACAGCGACGCTTCGAACGCACGCACGCTGGGCAGTCTGCTGCACGACGCCGGCCTCACCGCCGAACAGAACCAGGTCGACCCGCTGGCAGCATTTACCGCCGCCGGTGTGCCTGCTGAACTGCCCGCACCGGCTGCCGTGGTCTGGACGACTGAGCCGGTGGCCAACTTCAAGGCCGATGCGCCGGCGGCTGACGTGCTGGGCGACATGCTGGCCGACGACCATCGTGGGTTCGCCGCACGCTGGCAGGCTGGCGGTGACGTGCTGGACGATCTGGCCTGGCGCTGCGGCAGTAACTGCGAGCGCGTGGCGGAAATCCTCGCACTGGGTGGCCGGGCGGTTGATCGTGACGCGGTGGCCCGGGCCTGTGCTGGACGCACGACCTGGTACACGGTCAAGCCGAAAACGCCCGAGCAGGCGATCGTGATGGCTGACCAGCCAGCGGTACCGGTGGACGACGGCACGCTAGTCCATGCGTTCCGCGTGTGCCTGGGGATGTTCCAGCACCTGCCCGGCTTGTTCGAGCGGGATGGGCTGCTCGTGCGGGTCACCGCTGACGGCCGAATCCTTGACCATGATGTGCACAGCCTCTCGCACCTGCTGGAAACGTTTCTGCAGCTCACCAAGGGCGGCAAGGGCGCGGCAGCTAAGTGCCCCGAGACACTGGCGCGGCGCCTGCTCGGCCACGGCGAGTACCCCGGCGTACGCTCGATCAAGGCCGCCGTGCCGATGCCTACCGCGCGGCCCGACGGTTCGATTATCACCGCGCCGGGCCTGGACGAGGCCACCGGACTGTTCCTGCTGCGCGCAGTTGACCGGGAGCCTCGCGCACTTGCGGGAGCGGAACTTGAAGCGTGCAAAACGCGCGTGCTGGCACCGTTCCGTGAGTTCCCGTTCGCTAATGACGCGGCACGCGGCACACTCGTCGCTGCACTGCTAACTGCAGTCGTACGGCCCGCCCTGGACACCGCGCCAGCGTTCCTGGTCAACGCCCAGGTGCACGGCACCGGCAAAACGCTGCTGTCCGAAGCGCTGATGATCGCTGCCACCGGCAGCACGGCGCCGCTGACACTGCCGGATGATCCGGCCGAGCAGGGCAAGACGCTGATATCGATGCTGCTCGAAGGCCCGCGCGGCGTGCTGTTCGACAACGTCATGTCGGTGCTCAAGCCTAACGCCACGTTCTGTTCGGCCATGACCAGTGAGTCGTACCGGGCGCGCGGTCTGGGCGGCATGAAACTGGTGTCGGTCAGTAACCGGGCGCTGTGGGTGCTGAACGGCAACAACGTCGAGCTGCGCGGGGACGTGGTGCGCCGGGTGCTGTCGATCGTACTGGATAGCCCGGAGAACCCCGAGACCCAGCGGCACGACTTCGACCCGCGCGAGGTGATACGGTCCGGTCTGGCTGAATACCGGGCGGATCTGCTCGACCTGATCGTCTCGTATCAGGCTGCCGGCATGCCGTTGCAGAGCCGCGAAGGCATGGCCTCGTTTGAACAGTGGAACCGCCTAGTTCGCAACTGCGTGCTGTGGCTCGGATTCGCTGACCCACTGCAGACGCTGAAAGAGGCCCAGGCGGAGGACGGGGAGACCATGTTGCTGCGCCGCATGCTGACCGTTTGGTACGAGCGGTTCGGTGATGAGGCCATGCTGCTGCGCGATCTGGCTGCCCATCCGTTCGAGGGCGAGGTAGCCGCTGAGTGGCAGGAGGTGTATGGGCTGATCACCACGTTCAAAGGGCGGCAGGACCCTGCGCAGTTCGGGTACTGGCTGCGGCGCATGAAAGGCCGCAAGGTCGACGGGATGCACTTCACCGCCGGCGGGGTCGGTAAGGGCGGGGTGACGAAGTGGTGTGTTAAAAAGAGCTGACCAATGGCGCCCTTAACCGGGCGCTTTTTCGTTTGACAGGAAATAAAACGGGCCGCATAATGAGCGCACATTCAACGAAACGGAGTTATTGAAATGGCAAAGCATCCTATTCACCCGCTAGTACCTGATAGCTCGGGGGTTCTGCGCTTCAAGGAAAACGCCATTGTTCGGTACTTGCTCGACAAAGGCAAAATCGACTTGAACGACCTAGCCCGCCTTGAATTCCCCCAGGATGACCGCGAGCAGTTTGCCCAGCTTATCGGCTACAGCCTGTCGGGGTATGGCGACCTGCCGTACGTGTCAAATAGGACTTACGACGCGGCGGCACTCATGGCCGGGGACCCGGAAGCTTCCGCTTTAGAAGCCCGCGTGGCCGACCTTGAAGGAAAACTTTCCGAACTTCGGTCCGCCTTGTCTGAGCCTATTGCCGCCCTGTTCGGCGTACACCCCGACGACCTTATGAGTGGGCACCCATGACCGACAATCAAACCATCGCCGAGCAATGCACCCAGGCCGACGACCCGTACGAAGCAGCCGTGGTGAACTGCGCGTACAAGTCGACCCCGTCGGCGCATCGCAAGGTGTTCATTTTCGCAGACCGCAGCACACTGGCGTTTGCGGTTACTTATCAAGTGGCTGAAACGGGAGTGATGGCGCCATGACTGACAGGCCTGAATGGGTTAAGTGCATCAACGATGCACACCTCGACAACACCGGGCTATCTTGGTGCGGCAGGCGAATCGAAACGTTCGAATTCTCGTTCGTCGACATAGACCACGCAGCAATGAACGGGCGAAATGGCGGCCGCCTGGTAGCCTGTCCGGAGTGCGTATCCGCAATTTGTGAGGCGCTGCGCAATGGGCAATCTGACGACTGATCACGCGGACAGTGCCCAGGCGCGCGAGTGGGACCGGCCGACCGCCGGTTCTGCTCAGGACGATTGGCTCGAGCCGACCGCGCCGAACGAGTATGAGGCGCAATGCAAACGAACAGCCCCTGCGCGTGTGCGGGCGGCGATTGAGAAACTGGAACGGAGATTTATGCGATGAAACGATTTGAGATGTGGTGGCGCGTGGGTCAGCCGTGCCAGAAAGCGGATGGGCAGTGGGTCCGATATGACGACGCTCGGGCAGTAATCGACGGCCTGCAAGCGCTGCTGAACGAGCGGGACGCTGAGCTTGATCGGCTTCGGGTCCGGGAAACTGGCGACTGGTCCTGGGCCAATGTCGAGTGGCCCGTACTGGAGGCTATCGCACGGGAAGCGGCTGCCGACCATATAGGGCAGCACTCCTATTTAGAGGGCGCAAAAAGTACAGCTTGGCAGCCTCACCGGTGGGTGCTCGCAGCAATGACCCGCGCCGTTGACTTTGCAGTGCGGAGATCCCCTGAAACCGAGCGCCATCATCTGAAGAACGCTATCGATAGAGGCGTATCCTCGGGACTCATCCCTGTAGTTAACAGCGTATCGCCCAATTCGCGATACTCAGCTGAGCAGCTTGAGGCAGCCCGAGAACTCCGCGAGGTGCTTAAATGAGCCGCCTGGTACGCATGGCCCTACTGTTCGCGCAGGCCGCACACGGGGCCACTGGGCAGGTGCGGCGGTACACGGGTGAGCCGTACATCGAGCACCCGGCAGAGGTCGTCGCACTGCTCAAACGGGCCGGGGTGACCGACGATGCGATGCTGGCCGCCGCGTGGCTGCATGACGTGGTCGAGGATACGCGCCTGACGATTCGGGACGTGCAGCAGGCGTTCGGCCCGGTCGCGATTTTGGTCCTGGAGCTAACCGACTGTACGACGCTGGCGGACGGCAACCGGGCGTACCGCAAGTCGTTTGAGTGTGACCGCTTGCGCAGGGTGTCGGCCCAGTCAAAGTCCATCAAATGTGCTGACCTGATCAGCAACACGCGGTCGATCCGCGAGCACGACCCGAAGTTCTGGCCGGTGTATCGGGCTGAGGCCCTGGCACTGCTGGACGTACTGCGCGACTGTTCACACCCGGCGCTCTGGCGTCAATTGGAAGAGGAACTGCAGGAATGAGAGAACTGACGATTGGCTGCGACAAATCGCTCGACAGGATGCAGCTGGACGCTGACGGGAGTTCGGTCCTGGTAACAATCGAAGCGGCCTCGGGTGAGCAAGCGTCTGTTTACCTCGAATCAGCGGACTCGATAGAACGGCTGCGCGACGCCCTGACCGAATGGCTGGAGCGAAACGCATGAAAATACCGCACCCACATTTCTGGAAAGACTCAGGCTTCGGCAACCGCGGCTTTGCCGTTGAGCAGCGCTGCCGACTGTGCGGCGCGTACCGGCGCTGGACAGGCAAATTTAAAGACTACCCTGGCTTGGAATGGGCGCCCGGTCGCGCACACTGGCCGAACCACCCGGAGCGAAACGTATGAACCGTATTCCCGAGCTGTGCTTTTACGATTTCAACCAGCAGCACGCGCCGTGCCTGGCCGACACATTGCGGGAGCAGCGACCGTCGCCCGAGCCGCGCTATACGATGGTGGAGGTGGGGCCCGAGGCGATCCCGGCGCTTGAGCAGCACTGGCAGACGGGACAACCGGTAGAACTGTTAGGGGTTGTTTTTGAATTTGCCGTGGTGGCGAAAACGCGAAAACGGCTTTTTCGGGCGGATCGGTACGTTGTGAGGGGTATGCTAGGGTAGAGATGATGCCGGTCTAGGTAGAGATGAGGCGGGACAGCCCGATTCCATCTCTACCCGCCGGAGGCCAGTGCTGGTGCGGGCTGACGTATGTCTTATAGGTATGGAATATATACCTCTATATTGATAAGTTATGATATATACATAATGTAAACGGTGCATAACCCCAATAAGTGGTTTACCAGAAGTGTAGAAAAACCCCCTCGCATCTCTCCCTTACCGCAAGACTATCAACCAAAGCCCCGTAACTGCTGAGGGTGAGATAGGGGTGAGATCCCTTCTTGTAACCACACCTATCCCTTTCAGACAGCGCGTGTTAGAATTCCGCAAAATCTAGGAGTTTTTGCATGCTAGACATACCGATCCTGCAGGCGTTGCTAAAATACGACCCGGCTACCGGGCGGCTGATGCGCGGACGCGAACGCATCAAAGGCACGCGCAAATACGCCGGCGGCCCCCTGGTCTTCTCACTGCGCGGGAAAATGCACTCGATGGGCCGCGTTTGCTGGGCGCTGCACTACGGCTTTCTGCCCGGGCAGGTGCGGTACCGAAACGGCGACCCGACGGACAACCGAATCGACAACCTGTACGCCCCGGGCGCGACTGAGCTGACGCATGAGGGGAAATTTCCGGGCGTTTCCGTTATTCGTGACCAGCGCACCGGCCGGCACCGCGGCTACCAGGGCAGCGTGTACTTCGGAAACCCCACCCGTCGCCACCGCACGGCTGTCGTCGAAACGCCTGAGGAAGCGCGAGACCTTCGCGCCGCGCTCAAGGAATGGTTAGAATGGGTCGAATCTCAAAAAGGAACCGCACAATGACCCCCGATCAACTAGCACTGTTCGAGCAACTGACGCCGCTACAGCGCCGCGTTTGCACGGCCCTGCTGGTGCCGGGCACCACTCAGCGCGATGCGTACAAAAAGGCGGGCGGGAAAGCAAAGAGCGAGGCATCGATCGATGCGACCGTTTCCGGCATCCTCAGCGAGCCTAAGGTAAAGCAGTTCCTGGAGGCGATGGCACAGGCCGCCGTGACGTCTGCGGTCGCAACCCGTGCCGAGGTACTGGAATTCCTCACGCGCGTCGTACGGACGCCCCTGAGCGCCCTGGCGGACTTCGAGAAGGTGCCGGTCAAGATCGACGAAGAGACCGGCGAGGTACTGGCCACGCAGACCGTGTGGAACATCAAGGACTCGGCGATGCAGGACCCGCAGGCGCTGGCCCTGATTTCAGAACTCGAGGTCGGCAAACACGGCCCGAAAATCAAGACGCACTCACAGCTGCAGGCCGCGCAGATGCTGGCCAAGCTGCAGGGCTGGGAAGCGCCGGCAAAAGTGGCCCAAACGAACAGCGCCGGCGAGGACGTGGCGCTGCCGACAGTGATCCGCCTGGTGGGCCCGAATGACTGAGGCCTTGATCCGCCTACCGCCTAAGCTGCTACCCGTCTTCACGCCGCCGCGCGGCACGCTGCGGTACCGCGGCGCATATGGCGGTCGCGGCTCGGGCAAGTCCGTTTCGTTCGCCAAGATGGCCGCCGTGTGGGGCGTCGTTGAGCCGCTGCGCATCCTGTGCACCCGAGAACTGCAAGACTCTATCAAAGAGTCGTTCCACGCCGAACTCAAAGCCGCGATCAACAGCGAGCCGTGGCTGCAAAAAGCGTATGACGTGGGCGTCGACTACCTGCGCTCGACGATCAACGCGACAGAATTCCTGTTCAAGGGCCTGCGCCACAACATCGGCTCGATCAAATCGCTCGCGCAGATCGACGTGTGCATCGTCGAAGAAGCTGAGGACGTGCCGGAATATTCGTGGGTAGCACTCGAGCCGACGATCCGCGCGCCCAAGTCCGAGATATGGGTGATCTGGAACCCCCGCACTGAGGGGAGCCCGGTCGATACCCGTTTCCGCGGCCCGAACATGCCGCCACGGTCGGCCATCGTCGAGCTGAACTACAACGACAACCCATGGTTTCCTGAGGTGCTCGAGGAACAGCGCCAGCAGGCATTGCTCACGTTCGACCCCGAGGTCTATCAGAACGTGTGGGAGGGCAAGTACCTCAAAGCCAGTAAGGCGAGCGTGTTCTACGGCAAATGGGAGAACGGCACGCGCGACACGACCGGCTGGAACGGGCCGTACCTCGGCCTGGACTGGGGGTTCTCGACTGACCCCCTAGCCGCCGTGCGCTGCTGGATCAGCCCGGACGAACGCGAGCTGTACATCGACGCCGAGGTCTACGAGGTCGGGCTAGAACTGGACGACACGGCCAAAACGGTCATTGCGGCGATACCCGAGGCGGCTCATCTGGAGGTCACTGCCGACAACGCGCGACCCGAGTCGATCAGCCACATCAAGAAACGCCGCCCGGGCCAGCCGAACCTGCCAGGGTGCGTCGCGTGCGTTAAGGGCAAGGGGAGCGTCGAGGACGGCCTGGACTTCCTGCGCACGTTCCGCCTCGTCGTGCACCCCGACTGCAAGCACACCAGGAACGAAATGGGCGAGTACAAGTACAAGGTGGACCGGCTCAGCGGCCAGGTACTGCGCGACCTGGTTGACGCGAACAACCACATAATCGACGCCCTGCGCTACGCGGTTGAGAAGATCATGCGCAACCCGCCCAAGTCCCGAGTATTCATGCGAAAACGCGGTTGACAGTCGGTACAGCTAACCGTATTCTGCGCTCACACCTAACGAAACGGAGTTACCGAAATGAGTAAGCACACACCGGGGCTGTGGGAAATTGAGCCGCGCGAGGTGTTCGGCCGGGGCGACCGTCCGGGCAGCGCAGAAATCGTCGTGTGGGATGAAGACGGGGAGGGTAGCATGATCATCGTCCGCGACCTGGACTTCGACGACGCCGAGTCACAGGCAAACGCCCGCCTGATCGCCGCCGCGCCGACCATGCTGCAAGACCTGACCTACGCCGCAGCCCAGTTGTGCAAGCTCGGAGGCGAAGTCAACGCAGCACTGGCCGCACGGTTCGAGGCGACGATCGCTGCGGCGGTAGGGGGTGTGGAATGAGTGAGTTGCTCGCCGCTTTAGGCCTTGTGTTTGCTGTTTTCCTGTTAGGGACCTGGTACGGGCAGATGTTGCCGCGCGGCAGCCGGCGCCCTAGCCCATGTTTCAAGTACCGGGCGGATAATGCCCGAGTCATTGACGAGGTGCTGAACCGGGGCGCTGCCTGATGGCTCTCACCTGGTTCACCCTAAACTATCTGATCCGCCCGGCGCTTCGTGTGAAGCGCCGGGCGGTGGGAGAAACCCCGTGCCCCTCTTCAACGTAACGCACCAACCGTCGGGCCGCACGCTGCATATCCGGGCGGCCTGCCGGACGTGCGCTCGGCGTATCGCCGTCGAGCACATCGCGCTGACCGGCCCGACTGCCGAGTGGCGCGATCCCGAGCAGACACGAGTAGATTTCGTCGGTTCGGGTGACGGGCCGTCGAAGGTGTTGACAGATACAGGTCCGGCCTACCCGTGCTGGTGCTGCAGTCGGCCCGTGAGCCTGCAAGACCGGCTAGACGCGGACGGCGACTGCCCGCACTGCCGGGCGGAACTGGACCTAGAAAACTGGCCCCGTGCTTAGGCATTTGACAAGGTGCGCAGCACGTCGCATACTGCGCCCACACCGACATGCAATTGAGGCAGTAAAAATGAGCGAAGAAATGATCGAACTCGGCGTCGCACTGGAACCCGAGAGCGGCAAGCCCATCATCGTCGACCAGCACGGTCGGCGCCTGGCGGGATGCCTGCTGTTCAACACCGAGGTGGCGCACAACCAGGTCGCGTTCGTAACGCTGACCGCGCACCTTTTCGCCAAGGGCAAGAAATTCATCGGCCGAGGTAACTGAGCATGTTCTCCTACACCGACGACGCTATCGTCACCAGCAGCCCGACCGGGCGCCACCTGAGCACCGTAATTCGCCGTCCTGCCGCCATCGGCCCGCTTGACTGGAGCGAGCACGCCGACCAGGTCTGCAAGGTGCTGAACGAATTGGACCGGAATGCGAAGCTGAATTACCGGGTCTGCTACTCGCTGGGCGCGGGCTTTCAGACGGTTGGGCAGGTTTATCGCCAGCCCTGCGACTACTCCGAGCAGGGTATGGACAACGCCTTGGTACGGGCAGAACTGATGGGCGCCCGTTTCCTGAACGACGAGACGTTCGACGCCACTTCTGATCCGAAAGACTTCGGGCCTCTCACTGCGCGCAGCCCTTCGGCCGAACGCATCGCAGAACTCGAAAAACAGCTCGACGACGCAACTACCAAACTGGCGGCGGCGCAGATGCTGCTGGAAAAGCCGGTGCGCCTGACCGCTGACGACGTTCTGCGCGTCCTGAACCTTCAAACCGATACCGCCATCGACGTGGATGGCCGAACCATAGCCCGAGTGGAGTAACCCGCAATGGCCCGATTCGAACAGTTCCAACAAAACGTGCAGCGCTGGGCGACTGAGCGCGGCATCTACGAGCACAGCACCGCGCTGGCGCAGGCCCTCAAGGCGGTTAGCGAGGTGGGCGAGCTGTGTGATGCGGTGATCAAGAACGACCGTGACGCGCTGATCGATGCGATTGGCGATACGGCGGTTTGCCTGGTGAACGTAATCGCCATGCGCGGGGGCGAGGTCGGTTTTGAACCCTGCGGCCGAGTGAAGCCAGCAGACCTGCAGGAATCGGCGGGCTCCGCAGCTCACAGCGTCGGCGACTTGGCCGTAAACTGGTACACCGGAATGGAGTGGAGTGCCATCGAAAACGCCCGAGAGGCCCTTGGAACGCTGGAGCTCTTCGCACGAGACGCCGGCCTCGATTTCGACGACTGCTGCGAGTCGGCCTGGCAGACGATCAAAGACCGCCGCGGAAAAATGGTTTCCGGCGGGGCGTTCGTTAAGGAGGGTGAGTGATGCCCGCTCCCGCCCACCTCGTGCAGGAAGCCGAGCGCATCATGGCGTTTCTCCGACTGGCCCCAGACACCTGGACGTCTACCTACATTCTGCGAAAACAAGTCCTGCGGACGGGCGACACTGCTAGGGTGCGCCGACTGCTCGTAAAGCTGGAAGACGCAGGATCTATCGAGGCTGACCGTAGCTGCGGGAACAACACGCGCTGGCGAGTGAAACGCCATGATTAAACGCCTACTCAACTGGCTGCGCGGCCCGTCCCCGCAGCAACAACTCACCCCGGCCGACCTGCAGCGCTTGCATGCCGCCGAGGCTAAACGTCAACGTCGAATGGAGAAACGCCGAAATGCTTAAGAAACTCACTATTCAGGCCGCCAATGCGGCCCTAATTGCCTTGCTCGTATTCGGTAATGCGGACGCCCGAGCGTTTGTGGCGGCTACGGGCTGGCTAATGTGCGTCCTGTTCTTCATTGGCTGGTTCATTAGCATGAACCGGGCAGAAGCTGACAAGATGCTGGGAAACCGCGTGTTAGGGTGGGCGGTACTGGTGGCCTTTACGGCTGGGTTCATCTACGCAGGCTACCCAGTTTTAGCGGCCTTCTACGCATTCACGTTGGCCGTTCACAAGTTCCGCGCCACTGACATCGCAGACAAGGCCCAGTCCAATGAAAGCAACTGAATTTCTACAAGCCGCCATCGACACCCAGGCCGAGCGCGGCAAGCAGTATGACTCGCCCGAGGGGGAGCGCAGCATGGGCCGTACTGTCCAAGCGTTCAACGCGATCACCGGGCGCGACCTGACCGAAGCAGAGGGGTGGCTTTTGCTCCAAACGCTTAAAGATGTGCGCCAGTGGCAGAACCCCGACAAGTACCACCACGACAGCGCACTGGACGGCGTGGCGTACGCTTCGTTGAAGGCCGAGGCGTTAAGCGCGGGCGCCGAGCACGCCGGGGCGGAAATTGTGCTTGCCGACGGCTGGATCGAACACGGTGGCAAGGGCTGCCCAGTGGCCCTAGGCTCGCTAGTGGTTGTACGTCTGCGCTCAGGCGCTCAGCACCAGGCGCACGCCGGGGCGATCGGGGTTGCCTACAACTGGAGTCACTCAGGTCAGCCTTTCGATATCGTCGCCTACCGTCTCGCCTGATACACTCGGCGCGTCCATCAGGAGCGCGCCGCTATGTCCCAACGTTTCGTAATACCCAACGGCCAGGCCCTCACCGCGACCATGTCTTCTGACTTCGCGGGCGGGGTACTGGCCTTTTCGTTTACCGGCACGCCTGTCGGCATTCCCCGTGTGTTTCGCACGTTCGCCGGGTCCGAGGTCGAGGTCCCGCAGTTCAGCAAGAACGAATGGCGATTCAACGGCGCGTGCGAACGGGTGCGCATCGACCTGACCGGCGTTACGGGATACTCGGCGTACAGCGCGACGTGCTGGCGCACGAGCGAGCCCCTGGACATGCACCCCGAGGGCTTGTTCTCCGGTGACCGGGCGATGCCGGTGCAGTTCTACGACGAGGTGAACAAAAAGCGCGGCACGCAGTGGGAGGCGTCGCGCCTGGTAACTATCACCAGTAACGCGCCGGCGGCAAACGTCTATTCGATCATCCGCACAGGCAGTAAGCCCGTGGACCTCAAGTCCCGCATATTCGGTTACAGCGGCCTGGGCGTGGTTGGCAGGATCTACAAGGCGCCCACCTTCACCGGCGGCACGCCCGACCCGTGGTTCAACATGAACCCACGTTACCTGGGCACCCAGCCCGAGGCGCAGCTGCTCGTCGGATTCACGCTGACCGCGAACGGGACGAAATGCGGCGCGGATATTTTCGGCATCGGCCCCGGCAGCCAGCAGTCGCGCGGTTCGATCCCGCAGTCGATGGGCAGTAACCGTATTCTCGACGAGCCGAACACAGTGTACCTGCTGGAGATTGCCAGCCTCGACCCGGGTAGCCAGGAAGTTATGGCCCGCCTCGAAATGTACGAAGGCGGGCTCGACTTGCCGCTAACGCTCTGATCGGGCTATACTGCACCGGCCAAGCACTTCAGTACCTAAGCCCAGTCAGCCGTCCAGCTACTGGGCTTTTTCGTGCGCCGCTTCCCATCGTTCGCGGGCCTTACGGGTCCGCTCGACGACGTCCGGAAACGCCGGTTTACCGTTCTCGTCCAGCAGCACCTCGCTAGGACTACACTTGCAATTATTTCTCCGCCCCGGCTGCGCCGCGTACCACGCGCGCTCTTCGGCGGGGGTGCCCACCCACCCGTGGCGGGCTATGTGATCTCGGCGGCTTGTCGGGCTCAAGGCGCTCAAGTGCATCACGCCCACGTTCACACCGATCGACCGGGCGTCCTCCGTCTCGGCCAGTCTGCCCTCGCGCAGCGCCTCGCCCGTTTCGGTGCGTGCGATGTTGTTCGCCCGACGCTCGACAATGCCGGTCGATTCGGTGATCCGCTTGGAGATTTCTAGGGGCCCCACCCCGTCGGCCAGGCCCTGGGTCAGCGTCGAGGCGAGCGTCTGCTGGACGTCCGCCGTGATGCCTTCCATCTTCTCGAAGATCCGCCCGCGCAACAGCGAAAGGCGCTTCAGGTACGGCGGCGAGGTCAACAGCTGCTCAAGCGACCGGGCATCGGCATACAGTTTCGACTGGTTGGCGATACTGGCGTTCGCCTTGGCCGTGCCTTGCTGATAGGCCGGGCGCACGTAACCGGTGAACAGCCACCGGCCGCCTTCGTTCATCGTCGCGTCAACGATCCGCGCCAGGTCGGCCAGTAGCAGGTCAATAGCGTCGACGCTGGTCAGGAACTCGTACCGCTCGACGTTCACAGCCAGGAACTGGATTTGCGATAGGGCATCGCGGTACGCCTTGCCGCACCGGCGCACGCGCTTGCCCATTTCGTTCATCGCCCCCTTTTCGCGCCGCGCTTGACCAGAGGGGTCGGCTTCGTTGGTTGGCAGAATAGGCTGGCCCATTATTCGCCCTCACCTTCTGGAAGATCCGGCGCAGGTGCACCGGCCTCCAGTCCTGCAGCTACGCGGATTTCGTCCGCTGCGTACACCACGTCGCCGGTGCCTGAGTTCGCCTGGTTGGTCTGAGCCATGGTCTGCGCCAGGGCAGCACGGTCAGTAGCAGTAGGCTCGGCCAGGTCGTCCCACATCACGGTAATGCGGCCGGCGGGTTTGATCGCTTTCACGCGCTCGAGGTGACGGACCATGCCGCGAATCTCGCGGGCCACTTCGCCTTCCCGGTCACCCTGGCAACGCTCGTTGAAATCGCGGATATCCTCGACACTGGCGCGCTCGCCGGTCTGGCTGCCGACCACGAGGCGGGCGGCCGTGCGGAACGAGGCCATGGCGACCTGCAGCGATACGGTGAACGGCTTTTCAGGATCGGGCAGCGCAGCAGAGAGAATACCCACCTCGGCGCCTTGAGTAGCCAGTACCAAGTCCTGGCGGGTGTTCAAGGCCTTGGCCTGCTGGTTCAACTCTTCGGCCACTTCGTCGTC
>Ga0247820_10000634_pt1 | contig 18971 bp, 17 predicted proteins | sample 13C_Glucose_Day1_2_FD_192480 | JGI IMG/M metagenome (GOLD analysis project Ga0247820, IMG submission 192480) | Soil microbial communities from agricultural site in Penn Yan, New York, United States - 13C_Glucose_Day14 | ecosystem: Environmental > Terrestrial > Soil > Agricultural land | place...
CAGCGGCCTTACCCTGAAGCGGGTCGGTGGCGTGTTCTTCAATCTTGCCGGCTCGCACACCAACGATGCGATCCAGGCGGTCGAGCGGGAGATGGCTCCCTTGCTGGCCAAGCACCGCAACAGCATCTTCATGAACGGGACCCTCTTTCGGCGGGTCGATGACCTCCACCGCCAGCGCGACGCCTTAGGCCTCAGTCCTGAACAGGCCCGGGTCCTCGACCGCTATCACACGATCTTCATCCGCGCCGGCGCGAAGCTGGGTCCGGAGGAGAAGAAGCGGCTCGCCGCCATCACCGAGCGGCTGGCGACCCTCGGCACGCAGTTCTCCCAGAATGTCCTGGCCGACGAGAAATCCTACAGACTCGTCCTCGACGGCGAGGCCGATCTGGCCGGGCTGCCTTCGTTCCTGCGCGAGGCGGCGGCGCAGGCCGCCGAGGATGCAGGCCTGCCAAGCAAGCACGTCATCACCCTGTCGCGCTCCAGCATCGAGCCGTTCTTGCAGTTTTCCAGCCGGCGCGACCTGCGCGAGCAGGCCTTCAAGGCCTGGGCTGCGCGGGGCGACATGGGGGGCGCGACGGACAACAATGCCATCATCGCGGAGATGGTGGCACTTCGCGCCGAGCGTGCCAAGATTTTGGGGTACGAGACCTTCGCGGATTTCAAGCTTGCCGACACCATGGCGAAGACTCCTGAAGCGGTGCTCAGGCTCCTGAACGAGGTTTGGACCCCGGCCCGCAACCGCGCCCATCAGGAGCGCGACGACCTGCAGGCCCAGGCTCAGGCGCAGGGCGACAACATCGAGATCGAGCCCTGGGACTGGCGCTACTACGCCGAGCAGGTGCGCATCAGGCAGCACAACCTTGAGGAGGCGACGGTCAAGCCCTACTTCCAGCTCGACCGCATCATCGACGCCGCCTTCGACACGGCGCATCGGCTCTTCGACCTGAGCTTCGAGGAAATCGAGGATTTCCCGCGCTATCATCCGGATATCCGCGCGTGGCGCGTCGCCGACGCGGACGGTGCTCCCGTCGGCATCTTTATCGGCGACTACTTCGCGCGAAGCTCCAAGCGCAGCGGCGCATGGATGAGCGCGTTCCGCTCGCAGGAGAAGCTCGCGGACGACATCCGGCCCATCATCGTCAACGTGATGAATTTCGCGAAGGGCGGCCATGGGGAGCCCGCGCTCCTGAGCTTCGACGATGCCCGTACGCTGTTCCACGAATTCGGCCATGCCCTGCATGGCCTGCTCTCGAACGTGACCTATCCGCTGCTTGCCGGGACGAGCGTATCGACGGACTTCGTGGAACTGCCGTCGCAGCTCTACGAGCACTGGCTGTCGCAGCCAGACATCCTGCGCCGCTATGCGACCCATTACCAGACGGGCGAGCCGATTCCGGAGGAACTGCTCGGGCGGCTCATGGCGGCGCGGAACTTCAACCAGGGCTTCGCGACGGTCGAGTACCTGGCCTCCGCCTTCGTGGACATCGACCTTCATCGCCTCGACCGGCCGGGCGACTTGGATGCGGCCGCTTTCGAGAAGGATGCGCTCGCCAGAATCGGCATGCCGCGCGAGATCATCATGCGGCATCGCACACCGCATTTCACGCATGTGTTCTCGGGCGACGGCTACTCATCGGGCTATTACAGCTATCTGTGGTCGGAAGTTCTCGATGCGGACGCGTTCAACGCCTTTGAGGAAGCGGGCGACGCCTTTGACAGGCAAACGGCCGACAAGCTGAAGCGCTTCATTTACTCGGCCGGCAACCTGCGCGACCCGGCGGAGGCCTATACGGCCTTCCGTGGCCGCCTGCCGACGCCGGAGGCGCTCCTTGCCAAAAGGGGCCTGACGGCGACGCCTGCGGCGTGAGAGGTCTAGTGCCTCGTGCGGAGGAAACCCGGATCTACTTCTCCGCTCGATGCGTTAGGCAGAAACGTCCGAAGGGCTGGCTTGAAGGATCTCGTCGTGGGGCTTGGCCGGGCGGACCCAGACCGGCCTCGGCTTCATGGCCGTGTTGGAAACGGAAGAGGGGCTGCGACGCAGGACGCTAAGCAGGAACGCCGCCCCCTTGGGGTCGGTTTTCAGAGCCTTCGCATCGAGCACCGGCATGGCGGGTCTCCCTTTTCTGGGTTTATTTTTTATAACGAGACGCAACACCACTCTATCAACGGCCCAGCTGGCTGCCGGGTTCCTCAGGCGGACGCGAATCGCAGCTCGCTCACCTGCCGGGACACCGTTCCAGGCTCCAAGATACACGCGGGAAAATGGGCCTTATTGGGGCCGTCGGGGAACCGCTGCGGCTCGAGGCAGAGGCCCGCATGGGGGCCGTAATGCGCCCCTCTCAGGCCCGGAACCGGGATGTTCAGCAGGTGTCCGTCATAGAACTGGACCCCCGGTTCGGTCGTCCAAAGCTCCATGGACAGGCCGCTCTTGAGCGACGCCAGGGTGGCCGCGTGCGTCAACTCGTCGTCCCCATCCTTGAGGACGTAGTTGATGTCATAAGTCGTACGGTGCTGCATCAGCTGCGCGGCGCCGATAGGCCGGAGGCTCGTGAAATCGTAATCCGTGTTCTCGACGCGCCGGATCTCGCCGGTCGGGATCAGGTCCGGAGCCGTCGGGGTGACGTAGTCGGCGCGAATCATCAGATGATGCGAGGAGATGTCCGGGCTTCCATCCAGGTTGAGATAGCCATGGGTGGTGAGATTGACCGGGGTAAGGCGGTCGCAGGTCGCCTCGAGTGCGATCTGCACGGTCGAGGGGGCGAGCAGGGAATATGTGCAGGTGGCGATCAAGCGCCCCGGATAGCCCATGTCCCCGTCCTCCGACACGAGGGCGAGGGTCAGGCGGCAGGGCTGATGGTCGACGATGGTCCATAGGCGCGTCCCGAACCCGTGGGAGCCGCCATGGAGCTGGTTGCGCCCCTCGTTGGCATCGAGCCTGAAGGTCTCGCCGTCCAGGGTGAAGCGGGCTTGGCCGATCCGGTTGGCATAGCGACCGACGATGGCGCCGAAATAGGGGGAATGGGCGACGTAGTCCTCGATGGAATTGAGCCCCAGCACCACCGGCTGAGGCCCCTGGCCAGCCGGAACGACCAAGTCGCGGACGACAGCGCCCCAGGTCAGCACGCGCATCTCCGTTCCGTCCGGACCGGCGAGCGTCGCCTGAAGAACATCCCGTCCGCCGATTGATCCAAACCGTTCGATGGTCATGCCCTAGCCCTCGAAGATGTTGGCCCTCATGCCGCGGATGCCGGCCTCGACGACGAACAGATGGCCCGCCATGGGATCGATATGGGGATCATGGCCGATGGCGGCCGTGGTGATGTAGAGCGTGCTGAGATCCGGGCCTCCGAAGGCGCATTTCGTCACCTGCGCGGTCGGCACGGGCATAATCCGCTCGACGGACCCGTCCGGCCCGAAGCGACTGATGCGGGATCCGCCCCAGTGGCAGACCCAGAGATGGCCCTCCGCATCCACGGCCATTCCATCAGGATGGCCCCAGCCCTTATCGAACTGGAGGAAGCGGCGCGGCTCGCCGAGCCGGCCCTGATCCAGGTCGAGAGCATAGACCGTCCCACCGATCGTGTCGGTGGCGTAGAGCGTGCGCCCGTCAGGACTGATCGCCGGCCCGTTGGTGACGATGAAGCCTTCGTGGAACTGGGTCAGCTCCTTGCCGTCCCAGCGCCAGAACGATCCTGTCGGATGCTTCTCGTCGTCATGCATCGTGCCAAAATAGAGGCTACCGTCCGGCCCCACATGCCCGTCATTGATCCGGTTGCCGGGGTTGCCGGGTTCCGGCGAGATGATCGGCTGCGTCGCGCCGTCCCTGAGATCGAAGCGCACAAGCCCCGATTTGAACCCTGCGACGACCACATCCGGATCCGGCGTGAGCGCCACGAAGCCGATCCGTTCGGGCGCGGCGATGCGGGAATGCTGCCGGGACTCCGGGTGATAGCGCCAGATGCCGGGATTCTTGATGTCGACCCAGAACAGCGTGCCGGTCCGGTGGTCCCAAAGGGCCCCCTCACCCACTATGCAGCCGCTCGGTACCGCCACATGCGGCGTCTGTGGATGAACGACCGGACTGGTCATGTTCCGACCCCCAATTGCTGCTTCCTGTGATGGCCCCGCCATGCCGGTAACTCGGCCGGACTGATCCGGGTTCAATCAGCAAGAGCGTGTTCGGCGATCCGCGCCGCCAGGGCCACCAGGCTCAGGTCCGATCCGGCAGGTCCCATCAGAGAGAGCCCGAACGGTGCGCCGAGGCGGGAGGCGAGCGGCATGGAGACCTGCGGCAGGCCCGACAGGACCGACAGGCAGAGCAGGTTCAAGGCGTTGTTGCGGTAGTCGTTCAGCGCCTCCTCGCTCTCCGACAGCAGGGGCGCGACATCCGGCATGGTTGGCAGGATCAGCACGCCGTCGCGGCGGAGCAGGGCGCTGAAGCGCTCGCGGAACACGCTCCGGATCCCCAAGGCCTCGGTGACCTGCCGGTCCGTGACCTGACGCGAGAACTCGAACCGGTCGGCGACGCCCGGGCCCAAAGGCGGGCGGCAGCGCTCGATCATCGGTCCGTCGACGGTCCAGGCCTCCCGGCCCTGGATATAGCGCATGGTCCAGTACAGGGTGGTGAAGCCGTCCTCCGCGACCTTTCTTTCCACCGGCGTGCCGAGCACACCCCCGACGCGGCGCAGGGCCGGGGCGAGGGCGTCCAGCGCCGCCCTGTCGAGCAGCCCGAAGGCGTCCTTGGCCAGGAGAACCCTCGGGTTGTGAGGAAGTGGCGTCTTGTCTGCCCCGAGCAGAACCTCGCCGACGCGCAGGAAGGTGGCGCCGTCGCGGGTGAAGTAGCCGCATGTGTCGAAGGAAGGCGCGAGGTCGTGGCAGCCCTCCAGGCTGACGCGGCCATGGGTCGGGCGGATGCCGAAGAGCCCGCAATGGCTGGCTGGCGCCCGCACGGAGCCGCCCGTATCCGTGCCGAGGGCGAAGTCGCACAGACCGTTCGACACGGCGGATGCGGAGCCCGAGGAGGAGCCGCCCGGGATCCGGTCCGGCGCTCCTCCGTTCACCGGCGTGCCGAAATGGGCGTTCTTGCCGTTCATGGAGAAGGCGAGCTCGTCCGTGATCGTCTTGCCGACGAGGCGCGCGCCCGCATCGAGGAGCTTCTGCACCGTCGGCGCCGTCCGGGTCTTGATTCCCGACATGGCGAGCATGTGAGGCGATCCGCTGCTGGTGGGGTAGCCTGCCACATCGAACAGGTCCTTGGCCGCAAAGGTCAGCCCGGACAGCGTTCCTCCCTCGCGGTGCGGGATGGCAACGGCTGGATAAGGCATGAAGGCGCGGGCGGGATCGGCATCGAGCAGCATGGGATTTCGACCGTTGAGGAAGGGGGGGATCCTCACTTTGTCACCCCGTCACGGGGGCAGCAAGGCGGGAATTCAGGCCCGAATGCGCATCAAGGCTTCCTTCGAGTCGGGAATGGCCTTAAATCCTCGCAGGTCCTCCCATGAAGGGTATGAGTGATGGCGAAGATTTCGACGGTCCGTTGGATGGCTCTTGGATTGGCCCTTGCGCTCGGGGCGCCGGTCGTGCAGGCCCAACAGGCTCCCATCAAGCTCGGCGAACTCAACTCCTACGCCCGCTGGGCGGCCTTCACGGTTCCCTACCGCAATGGCTGGCAGCTCGCCCTCGACGAGATCAACGCGAAGGGCGGCGTGCTCGGCCGCAAGCTCGAGGTCGTGTCACGAGAGGATGGCGCCACCACGGGCGACGCGACCCGCGTTGCGGACGAACTCGTCACCCGCGAAGGCGTGTCGCTCCTGTTCGGTTCCTTCCTGTCGAATGTCGGCGTCGCCATGGCCGACTACGCCAACCAGAAGAAGATCGTCTACGTGGCGGCCGAGCCCCTGACCGACGCCATCACCATGGCGCAGGGCAATCGCTACACCTTCCGCATCCGCCCGAACAACTACATGCAGGTCGGCATGCTGGTGGATCAGGCGAAGGCCTCCGGCGCCAAGCGCTGGGCCATCGTGGCGCCGAACTACGAGTACGGACAATCGGCCGCGCAGGTGTTCAAGCGCCTGATCCAAGAGCGCGTGCCCGGCGCGCAGGTCGTCGCCGAGCAATACCCGGCGCTCGGCAAGATCGAAGCGGGCGCGACCGTGTCGGCGCTCGAGCAGGCCAAGCCCGACGGCATCTTCAACGTGCTCTTCGGCCCCGACCTGACCCAGTTCGTCCGCGAGGGCAACACCCGCGGCCTGTTCGAGGACAAGACGGTTCTGTCGCTCCTCACCGGCGAGCCCGAATGGCTGCTGCCCCTGAAGGACGAGGTGCCCGAGGGCTGGACCGTGACCGGATATCCCTGGGACGAAATCACCGATCCCAAGCACAAGGCCTTCGTCGACGCGTACCGGGCGAAGTTCAACGACACGCCGCGCCTGGGCTCGCTCCTCGGCTACACAGTGCTCCACATGATCCGCGACACGATCGAGCGCGCCGGCTCCGTGGAGACGGATGCTCTCGTCAAAGCTCTTGCGGACGCGAAATTCGACACCGTCATCGGCCCCATCACCATGCGCGGCATCGACCATCAGGCGACCATGGGCGCCTGGGTTGGCAAGCTGGTGCTGAAAGGAGCCAATGGCGGCATGACCGACTGGACATATCTCGACGGCACCTCGTTCCTTCCCACGGAGGCGGAGGTGAAGGCGGTGCGGAAGGACTAGGATCTTGATGAACCCGGCCTGCCCCTCCTTCGCTCCCGTGGGAGGATGACGAGCCATGGATCCCGCCTTTGTCGTCATCCAGGCTCTCAACGGGCTCGCCAGCGCCTCATCACTTTTCATCACGGCCTGCGGGCTGACCCTCGTCTTCGGCGTGACGCGGATCGTGAATTTCGCGCACGGTTCGCTCTACATGATCGGGGCCTACACGGCCGCCACCCTGGTGCCGTGGCTGCTCCAGTTCTCTTTCGGCCCGGTGACATTCTGGGTTGGGATATTCGCTGCCGCTTTCGTCGTCGGACTCATCGGCGTCCTGATCGAGGTCCTGCTGCTGCGGCGCATCTACGGGGCGCCGGAACTGTTCCAGCTGCTCGCCACCTTCGGGGTCGTGCTGGTGGCGCAGGATTTGGTAGTGCAGGTTTTCGGCCCCCAGGACATCCTCGGACCCCGCGCTCCCGGTTTGCGGGCGCCGGTCGAGATCCTGGGGCGGCGCTTTCCCTCCTACGAGCTCGTGCTCATTGCAGCCGGTCCCGTCGTTCTCGGCCTCATCTGGCTGCTGCTGCGCAGGACGCGCTTCGGCGTGCTGGTCCGGGCGGCCACGCAGGACCGGGAAATGGTAGCCTCGCTCGGCGTGAACCAGGCGGTGCTGTTCACCGGCACGCTCTTCCTCGGAGCCTTCCTGGCAGGACTCGGCGGGGCGCTCCAGATTCCCCGCGTCGCCGCCAACACGGGCATGGACCTGTCGATCATCGCGGAAAGCTTCGTGGTGACGGTCGTGGGCGGCATGGGCAGCGTGCCGGGCGCCTTCCTGGCGGCGATCATCATCGGCCAGCTTCAGGCCTTCGGCATCCTGATTTTTCCGAAGGGGACCCTCGTGGTCGTCTTCCTGTTGATGGCCGTGGTTCTGGCGATCCGGCCGAACGGCCTGTTCGGGCGTCCGGAGATCGTCGGGGGCACGCATGCGATCGGCATCGCCAGCCGGACGCCCCGCTCCTGGCATAAAGCCGCGGCGCTGGTCGTGCTCGGGGCCCTGGCTTGCCTTCCGCTGGTGGCCGATGCCTACCTGCTCAAGGTGGCAACCGAGATCCTGATCTTCGGCCTCTTCGCCTTCAGCCTGCAGCTTCTCATCGGCGTCGGCGGGCTCGTCAGCTTCGGTCACGCGGCTTTCTTCGGCCTTGGGGCCTATGGGGCGGCGCTCGGGGTCAAATGGCTCTCGGTTCCCATGGAAGCCGCCCTGCCCCTCTCGGTCCTTCTGGCGGCGGCCGGAGCGGCCCTGATCGGCGCCTTCCTGGTGCGACTGTCCGGCATCTACCTCGCCATGATGACCCTGGCGGCGGCGCAGATCCTCTACGCGGTCGCCTTCCAGTGGGTCGACGTCACGGGAGGCGACAACGGCATTATCGGCGTGTGGCCACCCGATTGGGCCAACGGCCAGACACGCTATTACCTGCTGACCCTTGGGCTTACGGCCCTCGCGGGTCTGCTCGTCAGGACCGTCATCGACGCGCCGTTCGGCTATTCCCTGCGGGCCGCCCGCGACTCGGAACCCCGCGCCGAGGCCATCGGGCTGAACATCCGCAGGCATCGCTGGCGCACCTTCATCCTGTCCGGCGCGACCGCCGGACTGGCGGGTGGGATCTATGCCTTTTCGCGCGGGTCCGTCGATCCGAGCCTTCTCGGCATCCCGACCTCGGTGGACGCCCTGACCATGCTGCTCCTCGGCGGAATCCAGACCATCGCCGGTCCGCTCGTGGGAGCCGGCGTGCTGCATGCCCTGCGCGACCAGATCATGCCGCTGACGTCCCTGTGGCGCCTGTTGCTGGGGCTGAGCATCATCGCCATGGTGCTCATCTTCCCGCGCGGCCTCGTGGGCACGATTGCCGCATGGCGCGAGGCGCGGTCATGAACCTACTGACCGTTCGAAATCTCGGAAAATCCTTCGGCGCCGTGGTGGCGGCGCGCGATGTCGGCTTCACGCTGGAACGGGGCGAGATGCTCGCCATGATCGGCCCGAACGGCGCCGGAAAATCGACCGTATTCAACATGATCGGCGGCCAGCTACGCCCGGACCGGGGCCAGGTCCTTCTCGACGGCCAGGAGATCACGTCAAACTCGCCGCAGAAGCGCTTCCGGCGCGGGGTCGGCCGCACCTTCCAGGTGGCGCAGACGTTCCTGTCCATGACGGTGGCGGAGAACGTGCAGATGGCCCTCATAAGCTGCGGCAGGGAAAGCCTCGATCTCGCGGGGCCGGTTCGCGTGCGGCATCGGGACGAGGCGCTGAAGCTGCTGTCTCTCGTCGGCATGGCCGATGCGGCGGACCGCCCCTGCTCGGCCCTGGCCTATGGGGATGTGAAGCGGGTGGAGCTCGCCATCGCGCTCGCGTGCCGGCCGAAGCTCCTTCTCATGGACGAGCCCACCGCCGGCATGGCCCCGCGTGAACGCTCCGCCCTGATGGACCTTACCGCCTCCATCGCTACTTCTCAGGCCGTCGGGGTGCTGTTCACCGAGCACGACATGGATGTGGTCTTCGGCCATGCGGATCGGGTCCTGGTGCTCCTACGCGGGGAGATCATAGCTTCGGGCGCGCCCGACGAGATCCGCCAGGATGTCCGCGTGAGGCAGGCCTATCTGGGCGACGCTCATGCCCTCGACCCGCCGCAGGCGAGGAGTCCCGCATGAGCTCTCCCCTTCTCGACATCCGGAACCTGACGGCTGCCTATGGCCGGGCGCGGGTCCTGTTCGGCCTGTCGTTCCAGCTCCATCCCGGAGAGGTCTTCGCCCTCGTCGGGCGCAACGGCGCCGGCAAGACCACGACCCTGAAGGCCGTCATGGGTCTCGTCCCGGCCACGGCCGAGCGCCTGTCCTTCAAGGACAGGACTCTCATCGGCCTTCCGACCTACCGGATCGCCCGGCTGGGCCTGGGCTATGTCCCGGAGGACAGGCGGATCTTCACCGATCTCACGGTCGACGAGAACCTAGAGGTGGGCCGCCGCGAGGGACGGGCCGGCCTCTCGCCCTGGACGCCGGAGCGGCTCTTCCGGCTGTTTCCGAATCTGGCCGAGATGCAGGGGCGCCGGGGCAACCAGATGTCGGGCGGCGAGCAGCAGATGCTCTCGATCGCCCGTACACTCATGGGCAATCCGGAGGCCATCCTGCTCGATGAGCCATCCGAGGGCATCGCGCCGGTGATCGTCCAGATGATGGCGGAGGCGGTGCGGGCCATGAAGGCAGAGGGCGTCGCCGTTCTCCTGTCCGAGCAGAACTGGGCTTTCGCGGCCGTGATCAGCGACAGGGCCTGCGTCATCGAGCGGGGCGAGATCCGCTTCCAGGGCACTATGGCGGATCTCATGGCCGACCCGGCTCTGCGCGCCGACACGCTGGGAGTCTAGGGCGAAACGCGCAAGCTGAACCCAAGACATTGACGGATCGGGCCAAACGACCGATATGCACCCGGTCCGGCGCGCTCCGCGCCGTTCTCCAGCATTCAAGCGCTTTTTAGGGAATTCCCGCTTCATGGGCGTCATCCATGTGACCGATCGCGAAGGCCAGCGCCATATCCTCGAGGCCATCGAGGGCTGGCGGGTCATGGAGATCATCCGGGATTGGGGCCTGCCCATCGAGGGCCTCTGCGGCGGGGCCTGCGAATGCGCCACCTGTCACGTCTTCGTGGCCGAGGAGTGGCTGCCCAAGCTCTATCCGCCGACCGAGGAGGAGGAGGACCAACTCGACACGGTCGTCACCCAGCCCAATTCCCGCCTTTCCTGCCAGATCCTCTGGACGCCCGAGCTGGACGGTCTGGAGGTCACCCTCGCCCCCACCGGGGCCTGATCGTCAAGCCTGCCGCATTGCCAAACGCTGGAGACCGTGCTTTTCGGGATCCTGCGAAGGAGCCAGTTCATGACCGACAATATCGAAACTGACGTCGTCATCATCGGAGCAGGGCCCGTGGGCCTGTTCGCCGTGTTCGAGCTGGGCCTCCTCGACATCAAATGCCACGTGATCGACATTCTGCCGAAGGTCGGCGGCCAATGCGCCGAGCTGTACCCTGAGAAGCCGATCTATGACATTCCGGGCTTCCCGATGGTGACCGGCCAGGGCCTCGTCGACAACCTGATGGCGCAGATCGAGCCGTTCCATCCGACTTTCCACCTGAACGAGATGGTGGAAAGCGTGGAGTCGATCGGCACACCCGAGGCTCCGCTCTTTCGCGTGAAGACCTCCGAGAACGAGACCACCTTCATCTGCAAGTCGCTCATCATCGCGGCGGGCGGCGGCTCGTTCCAGCCCAAGAAGCCGCCGATCGGGCACATCGAGGCCTATGAGGGCACCGGCGTGTTCTACGCCGTGCGCCACATGCAGATGTTCCGCGACAAGCGGGTTCTCATCGTCGGGGGCGGTGATTCCGCTCTCGACTGGACCGTCAACCTCCAGCCGATCGCCAAGCGCCTCACGCTTCTCCACCGCCGTGACGCCTTCCGGGCCGCGCCTCATACGGTGGAGAAAATGCGATCCCTCGTCGCCGCCGGCGACATGGACCTGCATCTGGGCCAAGTCACGTCGCTCAAAGGCGAGGCGCCGGTGCTCGAAGGCGCGGCGATCAAGAAGGACGACGGCTCGACCTTCGAGATCAAGTGCGACGTGATGCTGCCGTTCTTCGGTCTGACCATGAAGCTCGGGCCCATCGCCGACTGGGGCCTGAACCTCCACGAGAACCTGATCCCCGTCGATACCGAGAAGTTCGAGACCAACGTCCCGGGCATCTTCGCCATCGGCGACATCAACACCTATCCGGGCAAGCTCAAGCTCATCCTGTCGGGCTTCCACGAGGGCGCGCTGGCGGCCCAGAAGGTGCACCGCTACGTGTATCCGGAAAAGAAGCTCCTCTTCCAATACACGACTTCTTCCACCAGCCTGCAGAAGAAGCTCGGCGTCGCCGCCTGAACGCCGAGAAGCGGCCCTGCTTTCTCTTGCGGAACGGGCCGCTTCCTGAAAATGTTCGGGGCATGACCACGTCCTCAGATCTCTCCCTCGGCCGGCGCGCGATGGCGCTGCTCGACGAGCTCGCCCGACACAGCGACGAATCCGGGCGCCTGACCCGCCTCTATCTCTCGCCGGCCCACCGGCAGGCGGCGGAAACCACCCTCCGCTTCATGCGCGAGGCCGGGCTCGACAGCCATATCGATCCGCTCGGCACCGTGGTGGGCCGCCTCGAGGGCGCCGATCGGGACGCGCCTGCCCTCATCATCGGCTCCCATATCGATACGGTGGTGGATGCGGGACGCTTCGATGGCACGCTGGGCGTCGTGCTGGGCATCGTGACCATCGAGGCCCTGCGCGCTCAAGGGATCACGCCCGCCTGCCCCATTGAAGTCCTGGCCTTCGGAGACGAGGAAAACGCCCGCTTCCCGACCAATCTGTCGACCTCCTACGCCCTGTCCGGCCGCTACAACCCTGCCTGGCTCGACGGCCAGGATCAGGATGGGGTCGTGCTGCGCGATGCCCTGACGCGCTTCGGCGGAGATCCCGGGAAGATCGACGGCATTGCCCGTAATCCTGCGCGCTATCGGGGCTATCTCGAGGTCCATATCGAGCAGGGCCCCCTGCTGGAAGTGCGCGAACTGCCGGTCGGAATCGTCTCCGCCATCAACGGCATCACCCGCGCCCGCGCCACCGTGATCGGCGAGGCGGGCCATGCGGGCACGGTGCCCATGAGCATGCGCCGCGACGCCCTCGCGGCCGTCGCGGAGATGATCGGCATCGTGGAGCGCGCCGGCTCCACGCGCAGCGACACGGTGGCGACGGTGGGCGTCGCGCAGGTGCAGCCCAGCGCGATCAACGTCATTCCGGCCCGGGTCGATTTCACGCTCGATGCTCGGTCGCCGGATGATGCGGTGCGCCATGCGATGGTTCAGGACATCGTCAGCGAATGCGAGGCGGCCGCACAGCGGCGCGGCGTGGGATTCACCATCGAGCCGTTCATGGACTCGCCCGCGACACCCATGAACAAGAACCTCATGCAGCACCTCGAGGAGGCGGTCGAGAGCATCGGTGCAGCCCCACTGCGCCTGCCGTCGGGCGCGGGCCATGACGCGGTCGCCATGGCGGCGCTTTGTCCCGCCGCGATGCTCTTCGTGCGCTGCAAGGGCGGCATCAGCCACAATCCGGCCGAGTCGATCACGGTTGAGGATGCGGACACCGCTGCGCGCGTGCTGATCGAGGCCGTGAAGAAGATCGTCGTGTGACCTACAGCCTTGATCTCATCGCAAGTCCTGATCCCAAGATCCGAACCGTCATCCTGGAGGGCTTGCGCGACTTCAATCGCATGGTTCTGGCGCCAGACCTCCAAGTCGAGGATCTCGCGGTTGCCGTTCGCGACGACTCCGATGGCGCCGTCATCGGTGGTCTGTGGGGCCGCACCGGCTGGGAGTGGCTGACGATTGAGCTGATCTTCGTGCCCGAGAGCCTGCGTGGGCAAGGCATCGCCAGCCGTGTCATCGCAATGGCCGAGGACGATGCGCTGCGCCGCGGCTGCCACTCGGCTTGGCTCGACACCCTCAACCCCGATGCGCTGTCCCTCTACGAGGGGCTCGGATATGTGCGCTTCGGCGAGCTGAAGGACTTTCCCATCGGCAGCAGCCGCTACTTCCTTCAGAAGAGACTGAAGCGCATTTAAGGCCGCGCGCTCCAATCCTCGCTGAGGATGGCCCAGCGCTCGTGATCGCGCCACTCGCCGCCGATCTTGAGGTAGCGCGGCGAAAATCCCTCCTGACGGAAGCCCAGACGCCCGGCGAGGGCCCGGGATGGGGTGTTTCCCGGCTGGATATTGGCCTCGAGACGGTGGAGGCCGAGCTCCCGGAACGCATAGCTTACCGCAAGGCTCACCGCCTCGCTCATCAGGCCGCGGCCATTCATGCCGGCGACGCCGTAATAGCCGAGATAAGCGTTCTGAAAGAAGCCGCGCACGATCTCGTTGAGATTGACGATTCCCGCAATTCGCCCGCTCGCCTTCTCGCGCGCAACGAGCCCCATGGCTCTCTCTCCGTCGCAATGCCTGAGATAGGCATGGAAGCCGACCTCGTCGCGACAGGGATAAACCCAGGGCTCGTGCAGCGCGATGCTCGCCAGATTGGCGACCACCAGTTCGGCGCAATCGTCGGCCCGAACGGGCCGGATGATGACGGAAGATGACATGATTTTGGTCTCAGCATCAGGAACCAAGGCATAGCCCCGTCGTTGTCGTTCGTCCGCTCACAATAACGAAGGAATGGATCATGCGCGCCATCGTCCTCCCCGCATTTGCCCTCGCTCTCGGCGCAGGCTTCTTTGCTGCCCCCGAAGCACAGGCTCGTTTCAACGGTGGTCCGCTGGCAGCTCCATCGCTTGTGGAGGACGTTGCCTGCGTGACGCAACGCGTTCGCACCGTGCGTCCGAACGGCAGCGTGGTCTATCGCACCGTGCGCCGCTGCGGCGTCAGGCCCACGGGTTGGGACAACCGCTGCCGCTGGGTGCGCGAGCGGGTCTATCGCCCGAACGGCACCGTCGTCGTGCGCAACGTCCGTCGCTGCCGCTAAGAATCGGCTTACTCCGGGGCCCGGTGATCCCGGGCCCTTTTTCACGCCTATTCCAGAACGCCGACAGCGTTTTCGACCGCCTTAACCACCGCGCCGGAGCGCACGAGGTCGAGAGCCTGGCGCATTTCCGCCGCGTACCATCGGTCGCCGTCGAGCGCCGGCGGAATCACGGCCCGAATGGCCTCGATGGCTACCTGCGAGCCCTTGCCGAGCGGATAATCCTTGGCCAGAGGCTCGACGAGCGTGAGTGCCTGCGCGGCCATCAGCAGCTCGCCCGCCACGATCTGCTCCACGTTCTCCACGATCGTGCGCGCCTTGCGTCCGCACCAAGTGGAGTTGGACACGTGGTCCTCCGCATTGGACTTTCCGGGAATCGAGTCGACCGAGCCCGGCGTGGCGAGGCCGCGATTTTCCATCACGAGAGCCGACATGGAGCACTGCACGGTGGCGAAGCCCGTGTTGAGTCCGCGCTTGCCGGCAAGGAGATTGCGCGGCAGCCCATAGGACATGGTGGGATCGATGAGGCGAGCCAGGCGCCGCTCCGAGATGGCGCCGAGATCCGCCATGGCGATGGCCAGCACATCCATGGCTTGCGCCACGTATTGTCCATGGAAGTGGCCGCCTGAGATCGACACGTAGCCGCCCTGGCCGTCGTCGAAGATCAGCGGGTTGTCGGTGGCGGAGTTCATCTCCGTGCCGATGATGCGCTCCACGTATTCCACCGCCTCGACGGAGGGCCCGTGGACCTGTGGAGTGCAGCGCAGGGAATAGACGTCCTGCACGCGCGGGCTCGCGGGGGTGCCGGGCTGGCGCGGCTCGTCGGGGAACACGATATCCCGCGCCCCCTGCGAGCAACGCTTCGTTCCGTCCAGGATGCGCAGGAGATTGCGCGCCACCCTGGCCTGCCCCGGATGCGGGCGCGCCTTGTGAACGCGGGGGTCGAAGGCTGCGAGTTCGCCGCGCATGGCTTCTAGCGACAGGCACATGGCGATGTCGGCGTGCTTCAGCAGACGGCGTGCATCGTGCGTGGCGAGAGAGCCGAGCGCGAGCGACGTGGTCGAACCGTTGATGAGGGCGGAGGCGTCCTTCGCGCCGAGCTCGAAATCCGGGTCGAAGCCCGCCATCGCAATGGCCTCGCGCGCGGGCATGAGGCGCCCCTTGTAGACCATGTCTGCTTCCTCGAAGCCGCAGACCGCGCCGGCCATGTGCGCGAGCGGCGCGAGATCGCCCGAGGCGCCGACCGAGCCCTTCTGGGGGATGACCGGATGCAGGCCCGCGTTGAGGAAGGCGATCAGCCGCTCGACGAGCTCGACGCGGGGGCCGGAATAGTTCGACGCGAAGGCGTTGGCCCTGAGCAGCATCATCGCCCGGGTCACGTCCTCGGCGAAGGGCTCGCCGACGCCCGTCGCATGGGCATAGACGGTCTTGCGCTGGTAGGCCGCCATGTCGGCGATGAGGACGCGCTGGTCCTTGAACAGGCCAACGCCGGTGTTGAAGGCGTACATGAGCGGAGCGTCGTCATGCATCCAAGTTCGATCGATATAAGCCCGCGTCGCCGCGATGCGCTCGCGCGCCTCCGGATCCAGGGCGGCCTCTACATAGCGGCCTGCCGGGTCTGGGCGCGCCACGCGCACCACATCCTGAATGTCGAGTGTTGCCCCGTCGAGCTTGACCGTCATCGCTATCCCTCGTGTTCATGGAAAGGGATACCGGGGGTCTCTCAAAGGCGCAACAGCCGTTCTGGACCCGGGTCCAGAACGGCTGTCGCGGTCATGAAGGCTTGGCCGTCGTTCCGAGGGGCTCAGACGCCCGGGCTTATCAGGCCCGTCCGAGACGCTTGGTGGTCTGCGAGTCGAAGAGGTGCACGTTGGCCGGATCGATGGACAGAGGCAGGGTGCGGCTGTCGGCCGGGATCTGACCCGTCGAGGCCTGGACCACGAATTCCGCGCCGGCCACCTTGCCGTGGAAGAGCTGGGTCGCGCCGAGTTCCTCGACGAAGTCGACGTCCATCGTCAGGCTGCTGCTGCCGGCGGCGCCCGCCTGGACGTCCTCGGGGCGCAGCCCGACCTCGATGGCCGAGCCGGGGAGGAGCCCGTCGCGCATGTCGGTGACGGAGATCGTCTGGCCTCCCACGGAGACGCGGCCGGGTCCCTCGACCTTGCCCGGCAGGATGTTCATGGGCGGGGAGCCGATGAAGGTGGCGACGAAGCGGGTTTCCGGACGGCGATAGACCTCAGCCGGCGAGCCGACCTGCTCGATCTGGCCGCCGCTCATGACCACGAGTTGGTCGGAGAGCGTCATGGCTTCGACCTGGTCGTGTGTCACGTAGATCGACGTCACGCCCAGCGCCCGCTGCAGGCGCTTGATCTCGACGCGCATCTGCACGCGCAGCTTGGCGTCGAGGTTCGAGAGCGGCTCGTCGAAGAGGAAGACCTGAGGCTTGCGCACGATGGCGCGGCCCATGGCGACGCGCTGACGCTGGCCGCCGGAGAGCTGGCGCGGCTTGCGGGCGAGGAACGGCTCGATGGCGAGAATGCGGGCCGCCTCCTTCACGCGCTTCTCGATCTCGTCCTTCGGAGTGCCGCGGTTCTTCAGGCCGTAGGCCATGTTGTCGTAGACGCTCATGTGTGGATAGAGCGCGTAGTTCTGGAACACCATGGCGATGTCGCGGTCGGCCGGCTCGACCTCGTTCACCGCGCGGTCGCCGATCTTCACAGTGCCGCCTGAAATGGTTTCAAGCCCTGCGACCATGCGCAGAAGCGTGGACTTGCCGCAGCCCGAGGGACCGACCAGCACGCAGAAGGACCCGTCCTCGATGTCGAGGGACACGCCTTTCACGGCTTCGACATTCCCCGCATAGACCTTGCGCACCGTATCGAGCGTCACGCCTGCCATTGTGTTCATTCCTTCACTTCGGCCCGCGCACTCTCAAGGCGTCTGGGCGAGATATTCTTGTTGACCAGATTTGCCCTCCTTTGACCGGAGGGCGACGCGCGGAAACCCGCGTGTCACTTCTCCGTTTCGACGAGACCCTTCACGAAGAGCCGCTGCATGAACACCACCACTAGAACCGGCGGCACCATGGCCAGAACGGCCGTCGTCATGGCGATCTGCCATTCGGTCAGGGCGTCCGTCGTCGTGATCATCTTCTTGATGCCGATGACGATGGTCTGCATGGAGCTCTTCGTCGTGATCAGCAACGGCCAGAGATACTGGTTCCAGCCATAGATGAACTGGATCACGAAAAGAGCCGCGATAGTGGTCATCGAGAGCGGAAGAAGCGTGTCCTTGAAGAACCGGAACGCGCCCGCGCCGTCGATCTTCGAGGCCTCGAGCAGCTCGTCAGGGATCGTCATGAAGAACTGCCTGAACAGCAGCGTCCCGGTGGCCGACGCGATGAGCGGCAGGATGAGGCCCGTATAGGTGTCGAGCATCCCGATATCGGCCACGATCTTATAGGTCGGGTAGATGCGCACCTCGACCGGCAGCATGAGGGTGATGAAGATGACCCAGAAGGCGGTCTTGCGGAACGGGAACTTGAAGTACACCACCGCGTAGGCCGACAGGACGGAGATCAGGATTTTTCCGATCGCGATGCCGAGCGCCATGATCATGGAGTTGAGCATCATGAGGCCCACGGGCTCGCGGGCTTGGGCCCCCCCATAGAGCAGGGCACGGGAATAGTTCTCGCCCGCCTGGTCGCCCGGAAGGAGCGGCATGTTGCCGTTGATGATCGTCGCCGCATCGAAGGTCGATGCCATGACGGCAAGATAAACCGGAAACACCACGATGACGATGCCAAGGGCCAGCGTCAGGTAGGCCATGAAATCGCGGAAGGGACGATTCTCAACCATCAGTATTGCACCTTGCGCTCGACATAGCGGAACTGGATCGCCGTGAGGGCGATAACGATGATCATGAGGATCACCGACTGGGCGGCGGAGCCTCCCAGATCCCCTCCGAGGCGGCCGTCCGCATAGACCTTGTAGACGAGCGTCGTGGTCTGCCCGGCGGGGCCACCACCCGTCACCGCGTCGATGATGCCGAAGGTATCGAAGAACACATAGACGATGTTGACGACGAGCAGGAAGAACGTAGTCGGCGACAGAAGCGGGAAGATCACCGTCCAGAAACGGCGAAGCGGCCCCGCGCCGTCGATGGCCGCCGCCTCGATCACGCTCTTGGGGATCGATTGCAGACCGGCCAGGAAGAACAGGAAGTTGTAGCTGATCTGCTTCCAGGTAGCGGAGAGCACCAGCAAGGTCATGGCATGGTTGGCGTTGAGCATCGGGTTCCAATCGATGCCGATGGCCTTGATGGGCTTCGACAGGGTGCCCAGCGTCGGGTGGAACATGAAGATCCACAAGACGCCCGCGATGGCCGGCGCGACCGCATAGGGCCAGATCAGCAGAGTCTTGTAGGCCTCGCCGCCGCGCAGCTGCTTGTCGGCCTGGGTGGCCAGGAGCAGGGAGCAGCCAAGGGAGAAGAATGCCACCAGGGACGAGAAGATCACTGTGGTGACCATGGCCCGGTAATATTCGGGCTGCTCGAAGAGCAAGATGTAATTCTCGAACCCGACGAACTCGGACGACAGGCCGAACGCATCTTCCCGAAGGAAGGATTGCCAGATGGCCTGGGAGGCCGGCCAGTAAAAGAAAATGATGGTGATTGCCATCTGCGGAAG
>Ga0247820_10000635_pt1 | contig 18968 bp, 19 predicted proteins | sample 13C_Glucose_Day1_2_FD_192480 | JGI IMG/M metagenome (GOLD analysis project Ga0247820, IMG submission 192480) | Soil microbial communities from agricultural site in Penn Yan, New York, United States - 13C_Glucose_Day14 | ecosystem: Environmental > Terrestrial > Soil > Agricultural land | place...
GCGGACCCGGGTCCGCACTCTTTCCCACACTGGAGACATCCCCATGAAATTGAGCCAACTGGCCGCAGGCCTGGTCCTGGGCTTTGGCATCGCGAGCGCGGCCCTTGCGCAGACGACGATGAAGATCAGCATCTCGACCTCGCAGAACTCGCACCAGGGCGTCGCCATCGACACCTTCGCGAAGGAAGTCGCCAAGCGCACCAACGGCCGCTACAAGGTCGAGACCTTCTACAACGGATCGCTCGGGGGCGAACGCGAATCCATCGAGGCCGTGCAGCTCGGCACCCAGGAACTCGCCTTCTCGTCGACCGGCCCGGTGCCGAACTTCGTGCCCGAGACCAAGATCCTCGACGTGCCCTTCCTGTTCCGCGACAAGGCGCACGCACGCGCCGTGCTCGACGGCCCGATCGGCCAGGAGATGCTGGTCAAGTTCGACGCCAAGGGCTTCAAGGCGCTGGGCTGGGGCGAGAACGGCTTCCGCCACATGACGAACAGCAAGCGCGACGTGAAGGCGCCCGAGGACCTCAAGGGCCTGAAGATGCGCACCATGGAGAATCCGGTGCATATCGCGGCCTACAAGGGCTTCGGCATCATCACCACGCCGATGGCCTTCCCCGAGGTCTTCACCGCGCTCCAGCAGGGCACGGTGGACGGCCAGGAGAACCCGCTGCCGGTGATCATCTCGGCCAAGTTCGACCAGGTGCAGAAGCACCTCACGCTGACCGGCCACGTCTACTCGCCCTGCATCTTCGTGATGAACAAGGCCGCGTTCGACAAGCTCAGCGCCGCCGACAAGCAGGCCTTCCTCGATGCCGCCAAGGACGCCATCAAGGCCAACCGTGCGCGCGTCGACGAGGACGATGCCAAGGGCGTCGCCGACCTGCGCGCCAAGGGCATGACCGTGATCGACACCGTCGACAAGGCCAAGTTCGTCGCCGCGCTGGCACCGGTCAACGCCGAGTTCGAGAAGCAGTTCGGCAAGGCCAACCTCGACAAGATCCGCGACGTCAAGTGAGCCTCCGGCCGCGGGCTTTCCCGCGGCACCGCGCGCCCGCCCAGCGTCGCTGGCGGGCGCTTCTTGCTTGAACCCCCTGATGCGCCCATGAAATCCGCCTTCCTTGCCATCGACCGCTGGACCACCGGCCTGGCGATGGCGATCGCCTGCTTCATGCTGGTGGTCGCCTCCTCGCTCGGCGTGTTCCAGATCGTCACCCGCTTCGTGCTCGAACAACCGGCCGAATGGTCCGAGATCCTGATCCGCATCAGCCTGATCTGGATGGTCTTCATGGGCATCCCGACCGCTTTCCGCCAGGGCGCGATGGTCAGCGTCGACGTGCTCTACCGCTGGAGCCCGCCGAAGGTCCGCCGCGTGCTCGACTGGGTGGTGTGCCTCGCCGCGCTGATCCTGATCGCGGTCGTGATCTGGTGGGGCTGGGACTACGCGCAGCGCGGCAGCGTCCAGTCGATGGCCGGGCTCGAATCGGTCTCGATGTTCTGGGCCTACGCGGCACTGCCGGTGGGCGGCCTGTTCTGCGTCATCGGCATCATCGCCAACCTGATCGACCCGCAGCGCAACGAACTGGAAACCGCTCAATGACCCCCGTGATGATCACGACCATGGTGGTGTGCTTCGCACTCACCATCTCCGTCGCCGTGTCGATCGGCCTGGCCTCGGTGCTCGGCATCCAGGTCTCCAACGCGAACATGCTGATCTCCGTCAAGGAGATGTTCAACGCGATCAACAAGTTTCCGCTCGCCGCCATTCCCTTCTTCATCCTGGCCGGCAACCTGATGGAGACCGGCGGCATCTCGCGCCGCCTGGTCGACTTCGCCAAGAGCCTGGTGGGCGGCGTGCAGGGCGGCCTGCCGATGACCTGCGTGCTGACCTGCATGATCTTTGCCGCCGTCTCGGGCTCCTCGGTGGCGACCACCTTCGCCATCGGCGCGATCCTGATCCCGGCCCTGATCAAGCACGGCTACCCGGTCGGCTATGCCGCCGCGCTGCAGGCCACCAGCGCCGAACTCGGCGTGATCATTCCGCCCTCGATCCCGATGATCCTGTACGGCGTCAGCGCCGAAGTCTCGATCGGCGAACTGTTCATCGCCGGCTTCGGCCCGGGCATCCTGATCAGCCTGGCGCTGATGGCCTTCGTCTACGTCTACTGCAAGTTCAAGGGCCTGGGCAAGAACGACGGCGACGGCCGTCTCGGCGTCGGCATCGCCACCTGGCGCGCCGGCTGGGCGCTGCTGATGCCGGTGATCATCCTCGGCGGCATCTATGGCGGGATCTTCACGCCCACCGAGGCATCGGCCGTGGCGGTGCTCTACGCGCTGATCGTCGGCACGCTGATCTACCGCGAGATCAAGCCGGCCGACCTCTACAAGGTGCTGCGCAAGTCGGTGGTGTCCTCGTCGGTGATCATGTTCATCATCGCCAACGCGGGACTGTTCGCCTTCCTGATCACGCGCGCCGGCGTGCCTGACGCCATCGGCCGCTGGCTGCAGGAGGTGCTGCAGTCGCCGGCCATGTTCCTGCTCGGCGTGAATGCCGCGCTGTTCGTGATCGGCATGTTCATCGAGACCAGCGCGGCCATCATCGTGCTGGCACCGATCCTGGCGCCCGTGGCGATGCATTTCGGCATCGATCCGGTGCACTTCGGGCTGGTGATGGTGGTGAACCTCGCGCTCGGCATGATCACCCCGCCCTTTGGCGTCAACCTGTTCGCGGCCTGCACCGTGGCGCGCATCTCGCTCGACCGGATCGTGCCCTACCTCGTGCCCTTCGTGCTGGTGATCCTGGCCTGCCTGATGGTGGTCACCTATGTGCCGGGCATCTCGCTCGGATTGCGCGACCTGGTCTATTCGAAGTAGCGCGGCCGCAGAAATCCGCGACCGGGGCGGCGGGATTCCCTTACACTCCCCCGGTCAGGAGAGCGTCCCGCCGCGGTGGGGCCGCCGAAGGCGCAGGTCCCCCAACCGGGGGCCCGAACGCTCAGGCAAAAGGACTGACAAGACGCCCCGTTCGGGGCGTTTCCTTGCTGGAGAGAGGCGCAGCGTCGTCGGACGGCCGCCCACCGAAGGAGCAAACCCCGATCGTGGGGCGAATCTCTCAGGTAAAGCGGACAGCAGGGGTGGCCCATGGCTTCGGTCATGGATCTAGACTGCCCCCTTTGGAGAACCGCCCTTGGCCGCCGCATCCGACGATCTTCTGAAGACCCCGCTCCATGGCCTGCACCTGGAGCTCGGCGCCCGCATGGTGCCTTTTGCCGGCTACTCGATGCCGGTGCAGTACCCCGCCGGCCTGATGGCCGAGCACAAGCACACGCGCGAGGCCGCAGGCCTGTTCGACATCTCCCACATGGGGCAGCTGCGACTGGTGGGGCCCGATGCCGCCGCCGCCTTCGAGAGCCTGATGCCGGTCGACGTCATCGGCCTGGCGCCGGGCAAGCAGCGCTACGGCCTGCTGCTGAACGACCAGGGCGGCATCCTCGACGACCTGATGTTCTTCAACGAGGGGGGCGGCTCGCTGTTCGTGATCGTCAACGGCGCCTGCAAGGTGGCCGACATCGCGCACATCCAGGCCCGCATCGGCCAGCGCTGCCAGGTGCTGCCGCTGCCCGACCAGGCGCTGCTCGCGCTCCAGGGCCCGCAGGCCGCGGCGGCGCTGGCACGGCTGTCGCCAGGCGTCGAGCGCTTCGTCTTCATGACCGGCGGCGCGGTGCAGATCGGCGGCATCGCGGCCTTCGCCACGCGCAGCGGCTACACCGGCGAAGACGGCTTCGAGATCTCGGTCGCGGCCCAGGATGCCGAGGCGCTGGCCCGCCTGCTGCTGGCCCAGCCCGAGGTCAAGCCGATCGGCCTGGGCGCGCGCAATTCGCTGCGTCTGGAGGCCGGCCTGTGCCTCTACGGCAACGACATCGACGAAAGCACCACGCCGGTCGAGGCCGCGCTGAACTGGGCGATCCAGAAGGTGCGGCGCACCGGCGGCGCACGCGAAGGCGGCTTCCCCGGCGCCGACCGGGTGCTGGCCCAGCTCACGGCGGCCAGCGGCGTCGCCGGCCACCTCGACCACGAGACGCTCAAACGCAAGCGCGTCGGCCTGGTCGCGCTCGAACGCATCCCGGTGCGCGACGGCACCGTGCTCGAATCCTTCGAGGGGCTCCCGATCGGGCAGGTCACCAGCGGCCTGCTCGGCCCCAGCGTCGACCGGCCGGTCGCGATGGGCTACGTGGCGCTCGCCTATGCCGAGCCCGGCACGCGGATCCAGGCCATGGTGCGCGGCAAGCCAGTGCCGATGGAAGTCAGCACGATGCCTTTCGTGCCGGCGCGCTACTACCGCGGCTGAAGGCCCGCATCGAATTTCTTCCGAGACAGCCTTTCTTCAAGGAGTTTTTCCCATGACCATCAAGTACACCAAGGATCACGAGTGGGTGCGGCAGGAAGCCGACGCTCTGGTCACCGTCGGCATCACGGTCCACGCACAGGACGAGCTCGGCGACGTGGTCTTCGTCGACCTGCCCGAGGTCGGCAAGAGCTTCGCCCAGGGCGAGGTCGCGGGCGTCGTCGAGTCGGTCAAGGCCGCCGCCGATGTCTTCATGCCGGTCTCCGGCGAGATCACCGAGGTCAACGAGGCCCTGCGCGCCGACCCCTCGCTGGCCAACAGCGCGCCGCTGGATACGGGCTGGTTCTTCAAGGTGCGGGTGAGCGATGCCGCCCAGTTCGAGGCGCTGCTCGACGAGACCGCCTACGAGATTTTCTCCGCCGAAAGCTGATTCACGCCCCACCACCCGAGCCCTCCATGCCGACGCCCGTGCCCTCCCACCTCTCGCTGCGCGATCTCCAGAACGCCGAGGAATTCATCGCCCGCCACATCGGCATCGAAGCCGAGGACGAGAAGACGATGCTCGCCGCGGTCGATTCGACCACCCGGGCCGAACTGATCGACGGCATCGTGCCGCCCGCGATCCGCCGCAGCCGCCCGATGCGGCTGCCGGCGCCGATCACCGAAGCCGACGCACTGGCCGAGCTGAAGGCGATCGCGGCGAAGAACAAGGTGGCCAGGAGTTTCATCGGCCAGGGCTACTACGGCACCCACACGCCCGGCGTGATCCTGCGCAACGTGCTCGAGAACCCGGCCTGGTACACCGCCTACACGCCCTACCAGGCCGAGATCTCGCAGGGCCGGATGGAAGCGCTTCTCAATTTCCAGACCATGGTCTGCGACCTCACGGGCATGGCGATCGCCAACGCCTCGATGCTCGACGAGGCCACCGCCGCCGCCGAGGCGATGACGCTGGCGCGCCGCAGCGTCAAGAGCAAGAGCAACGTCTTCCTGGTGTCGGGCGACTGCCATCCGCAGACCATCGAGGTGATCCGCACGCGGGCCGCGCCGCTGGGCATCGAGGTCAAGGTGAGCACCGCCACCGAGCCCCTGCCCCTGCTGATGGCCAGCGGCGGCTTCTTCGGCGCGCTGGCGCAGTACCCGTCCACCACCGGCCATGTGCACGACCTGCGCCCGCTGGCCGGCCATGCGCACCAGTGCGAGGCCGCCTTCTGCGTCGCCGCCGACCTGCTGGCGCTGACCCTGCTCGCGCCGCCCGGCGAATGGGACGCCGACATCGTCTGCGGCACCACGCAGCGCTTCGGCATGCCGATGTGCAACGGTGGTCCGCATGCGGCCTACCTGGCCTGCCGCGACGAGTTCAAGCGCTCGCTGCCCGGCCGGCTGGTCGGCGTCAGCGTCGACGCGCACGGGCAACCGGCCTTGCGGCTCGCTCTGCAGACGCGCGAGCAGCACATCCGGCGCGAGAAGGCGACGTCGAACATCTGCACCGCGCAGGTGCTGCCGGCGGTGGTCGCCAGCATGTACGCGGTCTACCACGGGCCCGAGGGCCTGCGCCGCATCGCGCAGCGCGTCGCCCTGCTGACCGCGGTGCTGGCGCAGGGCCTCGAACACATGGGGCGCGAGCTGGTCAACGGCACCGCCTTCGATTCGCTCACGATCCACACCGGCGAGGACACCCAGGCCATCCACGAACGCGCCGAGGCCGCGGGCGTCAACCTGCGCCATCGCCTGCAGCAGCACCTGGGCCTCTCGCTCGACGAGACCACCACGCGCGCCGACATCGAACTGCTGTGGAGCCTGTTCGCGACGCCCGGAACCCGGGGCCCCGACTTCGACGCCATCGCCGCCACGGCGAGGCCGCGCATTCCCGACGACCTGCACCGCGGCAGCGCCTTCCTGACGCATCCGGTGTTCAACACCCACAAGAGCGAGACCGCGATGCTGCGCTACATCCGCAGCCTCAGCGACAAGGACCTCGCGCTCGACCGCAGCATGATCCCGCTCGGCAGCTGCACCATGAAGCTCAACGCGACCAGCGAGATGATCCCGATCACCTGGCCCGAGTTCGCGAACATCCACCCGTTCGCCCCGGCCAACCAGCTGCAGGGCTACGCGCAGCTCGACGCCCAGCTGCGCGCCTGGCTCTGCGAGGCGACCGGCTACGCGGGCATCAGCCTGCAACCCAACGCCGGCTCGCAGGGCGAGTACGCGGGCCTGCTGGCGATCAAGGCCTTCCATGAAGCCAGGGGCGACACGCACCGCAACGTCTGCCTGATTCCGTCGTCCGCGCACGGCACCAATCCGGCGAGTGCCCAGATGGTCGGCATGCAGGTGGTCGTGACCGCCTGCGACGCCGGCGGCAATGTCGACATCGACGACCTGAGGCGCGCCTGCGAGAAACACCGCGACACGCTGGCCGCGGTGATGATCACCTACCCCAGCACGCACGGCGTGTTCGAGACCCGTGTCAAGGAACTGTGCGAGATCGTGCATGCGCACGGCGGCCGCGTCTACGTCGACGGCGCCAACATGAACGCGCTGGTCGGCGTCGCCGCGCCGGGCGAGTTCGGCGGCGACGTGAGCCACCTGAACCTGCACAAGACCTTCTGCATTCCGCACGGCGGCGGCGGCCCCGGCGTCGGCCCGGTGTGCGTGGTGGAAGACCTCGTGCCCTACCTGCCCGGGCACGCGACCGGCGGCCTGGCGTCGAACGGCGCGGTGGGCGCCGTCTCGGCGGCGCCGCTGGGCAATGCGGCGGTGCTTCCGATCAGCTGGATGTACTGCCGCATGATGGGCGCCAAGGGCCTGCAGGCGGCGACCGAGACCGCGATCCTGAGCGCCAACTACATCAGTTCGCGGCTCAAGGACCACTACCCCACCCTGTACGCGAGCCCGAACGGCCACGTGGCGCACGAGTGCATCCTCGACCTGCGACCGCTCAAGGACGGCAGCGGCGTCAGTGCCGAGGATGTCGCCAAGCGGCTGATCGACTACGGCTTCCACGCGCCGACCTTGAGCTTCCCGGTGCCCGGCACGCTGATGGTCGAGCCGACCGAGAGCGAGCCGCTGGCCGAGCTCGACCGCTTCATCGAGGCGATGATCGCGATCCGCGGCGAGATCCGGCGCATCGAGGAAGGCATCTGGCCGAAGGACGACAACCCGCTGAAGAACGCGCCGCACACCGCGGCCAGCCTGCTGGGCACCGAATGGTCGCGGCCCTACTCGCGCGAGCTCGCAGCCTTCCCGCTCGACAGCCTGCGGCAGTCCAAGTACTGGCCGCCGATCGGGCGGGTCGACAACGTCTATGGCGACCGCAACCTGTTCTGCAGCTGCGTTCCGGTGGAAGACTACGCCGGCGGCTGAGGCCACGAAGCCTTTTTTTACAAATCGACCGCCCCCAGGCTGTCGATTCCGCGCTCGCTGCTTCGACGTCACTTCAGAGCCCCGGAAAGCGCGGTCGATTCCCGACCGCCTCCGGCCTCGAAACGGAAGGAGCAAGAACATGCGATTCATGGTCATCGTCAAGGCCAGCCAGGACTCCGAAGCCGGCGTGATGCCGAGCCAGCAGTTGCTGACCGACATGGGCAACTACAACGAGGCGCTGGTCAAGGCCGGCGTGCTGCTCGCGGGCGAGGGACTGCACCCGAGTTCGAAGGGCGCGCGCATGCGCTTTTCCGGCAAGGAGCGGCGCGTGACCGACGGCCCGTTCAGCGAAACCAAGGAGCTGATCGCCGGCTTCTGGCTCTGGCAGGTGCGCTCGAAGGAAGAAGCGCTCGAGTGGCTGCGCCGCGCACCCTTCGACGACGGCGCCGAACTCGAGCTGCGGCAGGTGTTCGAGATGGAGGACTTCGGCGCCGAGTTCACGCCCGAGCTGCGCGAGCAGGAAAGGCGGGTGTTCGAAGAAGCCCGCGCGAAGCAGTCCTGACGAAGGCGCCCGCGCATGCAAGCCACACGCTCGACGGCGCCGGCTTCGGGCGCCGCACGCTGGACCGGCCGCCTGCTGAGGGGCCTGGTGGTGCTCTTCCTGCTGTTCGACGGCGCCATCAAGGTGGTCGAGATGGAGGTCGTCAAGCAGAGCCTCGCCGAACTCGGCTACCCGGTGCAGATCGCCTTCGGCCTGGGCGTGCTGACCCTGGCGATCGGCGTGCTGTACGCGATCCCGAGCACCTCGGTGCTCGGCGCGATCCTGCTGACCGGCCTGCTCGGCGGCGCCATGGCGACCCACCTGCGCGTGGGCAGCCCGGTGTTCAGCCACCTGCTGTTCGGGCTCTACATCGGCCTCATGGCATGGGGCGGCCTGTTGCTGCGCGACGCGCGCCTGCGCGCGCTGCTGCCGCTGCGGCGCTGAGCGCGAGCATTTATCCTTGCGGGATGAAGTTCGTGATCCTCCGCAAGGCCGACCGGCATACCGAAGCCGGTCCCGCCATCGACGAGACGCTGCCGGTCGATGCCTCGCTGCCCCATGCCGCGCTGCAGCCGAGTGCGCAGGGTGTGCGCCTGCACTTCGGCCCCGACGGGCCGCGCGTGGTGCCCGGCCCCTTCGAGCACACCGAGGAACTGGTGGCCGGCTTCGGCTACCTCGAGGCCGAGTCGCTGTCGGCGGCCACGGACCGGCTCGGCCGCTGGACGCCCGCCGCCGAGGCGCCGCCCGTGCTCGAGGTCCGCGAGTCGGGCTGCCCGGGCGGCCTGCCGGGCATCCACTCGCCGCCCGCGGGCCAGGGCACCGATCCGCGCTTCATGGTGATGCTGATGTCCGATGCGCAGCTGGAAGCCGATGAGCCGCCCGAGCCGAAGCGCCTCGATGCCATGGCGCGACGCAACGCGCAGAGCGTGGCCGGCGGCGTGCTGGTGGCGGGCGATGGCCTGAAGTCGACCGCCAAGGGCGCACGTGTGGCATTCGCCGCGGGCCGGCCCCGCGTGGTCGACGGGCCCTTCGCCGAGGCGAAGGAACTGATCGCGGGCTTCTGGGTGATTCGAGCGCCGACGATGGCCGAGGCGATCGAATGGGCGAGCCGCTATCCGTATGCGCCAGCGCATCCGGTGGTCGAGATCCGCCCGGTGCGCGAGACCGCGCGACAGGCGCTTGGCGCATGAACGCGGCTGACACGCATCGCACGATCAACGCGGTCTGGCGCATCGAGTCGGCCCGCATCATCGGCGCGCTGGCACGCAAGGTGCGCGATGTCGGCGTGGCCGAGGAACTGGCGCAGGACGCCCTGCTCGCGGCGCTCGAGCAATGGCCGCGCGAGGGCATTCCGGACAACCCGGCCGCCTGGCTGATGGCGGCCGCCAAGCACCGCGCCATCGACCAGTTGCGCAAGCGCACGCTGCATGCGCGCAAGGAAGGCGAGATCGGCCGCGAACTCGACGCCCGGCACGCGATCGCCGCGGCGGACTTCGCCGACGCGGTCGATGCCGCGCTCGACGACGAAGTCGGCGACGACCTGCTGCGGCTGGTGTTCACGGCCTGCCATCCGGTGCTGTCGCGCGAGGCCCGCGTGGCACTGACCCTGCGGCTGCTGGGCGGACTCGGCCCCGACGAGATCGCACGCTCCTTCCTGGTGCCGGAGGCCACGATCGCGCAGCGCATCGTGCGCGCCAAGCGAACACTGGCCGCGGCGCGCGTGCCCTTCGAGGCGCCGCGCGCGCACGAGCTCGCCGCCCGCCTGTCCTCGGTGCTCGAAGTGATCTACCTGGTGTTCAACGAAGGCTATTCGGCCACCGCCGGCGAAGACTGGATGCGGCCCGCGCTGTGCGACGAAGCCCTGCGGCTGGGGCGCATCCTGGCCGAGCTGATGGCCGACGAACCGGAGGTCCACGGCCTCGTCGCACTGATGGAGATCCAGGCCTCGCGTGCCAACGCGCGGGTCGACGCCGCCGGCGAACCGGTGCTGCTGCTCGACCAGAACCGCGCGCGCTGGGACCGCTTGCTGATCCGCCGCGGCCTCGGCGCGCTCGAGCGGGCCGAGAAGCTCGGCGGCGCGCTCGGCCCCTATGCCCTGCAGGCCGCGATCGCCGCCTGCCATGCGCGTGCGCGCAGCGCGGCGCAGACCGACTGGGCCCGCATCGCGGCGCTCTACGAGGCGCTGGCCCAGGTCGCGCCGTCGCCGATCGTCGAGCTGAACCGGGCGGTCGCGCTGTCGATGGCCTTCGGCCCCGCGACCGGCCTCGAACTCGTCGATGCGCTGCTGGCCGAGCCACAGCTGCGCACCTACCACCTGCTGCCCAGCGTGCGCGGCGACCTGCTGGCCAAGCTCGGGCGCCAGGCCGAGGCCGGCGAGGAATTCAAGCGCGCGGCGGACATGACGCGCAATGCGCGCGAACGCAAGCTGCTGCTGATGCGCGCTCAGGCCTGCGCGGGCGGCGCGGCCAACGGCGGCGACTGAGCCGAGGCGCGCTACTTCTTCGCCACCGCGCCGGTCGCCACCTGGGCCCGCAATTCCTTCAGCTTGGTCTTGAGCCGGCGCTCGTTGACCGGCCCCATGCGCACCATCATCTTCTGGCCGGCCGACAGCGCCTCGAGTCTCGGGTCGACGAATTCGTAGCTGATCCATGGCCGCTCGGAGGCCATCTCGCCCTTCACGGCGGTCAGCTTCACCTGCACCGGGCCCTCGGGCTCGGGGGCCTGCAACAGATGGTCGATGACCGCCACGAGGCGGTCGTTGAAGTAGCGGTTCGGGTAGCCCAGCTCCTCGTAGGCCTGCTGGAACAGCGGATAGAGCCGGGCGTAGAGCTCGGCCGCGCGGGCGCTGTCGACCGACTCCGCGAACAGCACGAAGGGCGTGTAGCGGCTGGCGTTGTCGGCCCCGATCGTCTTGAGCTCGCCGCCGCCCTGGACCTCGAAGGACTTCGGCGCGCGCTGCGTCGGCCACATGCGCGAGGGCGCCTGCGCGCGCGGCAGATTGTCCACGGTGGCGACGAAGCGCCGCACGAAGCCGCTGGCCTCGAGGAAGGAGCCCACCTGTTTCCTGCCAAGCAGGTCGTTGAGCGCGGCGGTCACGCGCTGGTCGGCATCGTTGAGCGGCGGCAGCGCGGCCTCGGGCTCGGCCAGGGCATCGACCGGATTCTGCGGACCGGTCGCGACCGGCGCGGGCGTGTCGGCGGGGCGGTCCGGCGGCGGCGGCGCGCTGGCGGCGGGCGGTGCCGGCGGCGGCTCCTTGTGCAGCGACCAGCGCCAGAAGCCGAAGGCTGCGGCGAGAATCACCACCACGACGACGACCAAGGTCCAGACCGAGGACTCGCGCGCTGGCCTGAATTCTGCTGGATCCCTTTCGGGCATGGTCGAATCCTCCTTTGAATCACGGGCGTTGCATGGCGGTCCATTGGAAACCACGCCGGCGCTTCGTGCCGTAACGCCCTGTGACCGCCAAGGAACCCGAATGGACATCGACTTCTCCACCCTGACCGAATACCAGCGCTACAAGCTCATGGCCAGCCTGATCGTGCCGCGCCCGATCGCCCTGGTCACCACGCTGGGCGCCGACGGCATCGTCAACGCCGCGCCCTTCAGCATGTTCAACATGCTCGGCGAAGAGCCGCCCATCGTGATGATCAGCGTCAACCGGCTGCAGGACAACGTACTCAAGGACACGGCCGCCAACATCGTGCGCACCGGCGAGTTCGTGGTCCATCTGGCCGACGAGGACATCGCGGAGCAGATGCACCGCTGCGGCGAGCGCCATCCGCCGCACGTGAGCGAGCTCGAGATGGTGGGCTTCACGCCGCTGCCGAGCCGGGCCGTGAAGCCGCCGCGCATCGCCGAAGCGCCGGTGGCCTTCGAATGCACGCTGTGGGAAACGCTGGAGACAGAAAGCCGACAGATCTTCATCGGCCAGGTGCGCTGGATGCACGCGCGCGACGAACTGATCGACACCGAGGCCTGGCGCGTGCGGCTGCAGCACTACTTTCCGGTCGGCCGTTTCGGTGCCAGCTTCTATGTGAAGACGCGCGAGCGCTATTCGCTCGCGGCGCAGGAGCAGACGCGCAGCACGCAGATCGACGAGATGTAGGCGAGGCGCCAAGGGCGCCAAAGAAAAAGGCCACCCGGGGGTGGCCTTCATTTCCTGCACGATTTCGCGTGTCGTGCAACAGATTCGAAATCTGGAGCGGGAGAAGAGTCTCGAACTCTCGACCTCAACCTTGGCAAGGTTGCGCTCTACCAACTGAGCTACTCCCGCGAAGCCTTCGATTATAGGGTATTTTTCGGCGCCTTTTGCCGCCCTGCCCTGTTGCGACAAAAAAACTACAGCGGGAAGGCATCGAGCGCGCGCTGTCCCTCTGCACCCTGCACCGGCGTATGGGCCAGGTTCATCACCCAGCAGACCATCGTGAAGTAGCCGATGAGCGCACCGAGCTCGACCGTCGTGATCTTGCCGAAGCGGGCCTCGGCGGCCGCGTAGGTGGGCTCGCTCACGCCATGGTGCTGCAGCAGTTCGAGCGCGAAGTCGAGCGCGAGCTGTTCGTCGTCGGCCAGCGGTGCGGCCCTGCGGCCGAGGCGCAGGGCCTCGATGGCGTCCGCGGACACGCCGGCCTTGACCGCCGCCGCGGCATGCAGGACCCACTCGAACTGGTTGCCGACGTGGCGCGCAACCGCGCAGGTCACGAGCTCGCGCACACGGGCGTCGAGCGCGCTGTCGAAGCGCAGGTACTCGCCGAGGCTGCCGATGCGCTCCATGAGCACCGGGCTTTGCAGCAGCGGCACGAAGGGGCCGAAGACCGCCTTGCGCGGCCCGTCGATCAGGGCCTGCGCGGCGGCACGCTGCGCGTCGGACATCGCGTCGGCGGCGGGCATCGGGAGGCGCTCGGCCCAGGGTTCGGCATGGCCTTGTCGGATCAGCATGGGGTGTCCTTTCAGTTCGATGGTTGTGGAGCCTGCGCGTGCTTTCTGAGCAGCCAGGCGGCGCTGCCGAGCAGCGCCACGGCGCCGATCGCGAGCGCGGCAAAGAGTCCGGCAAAGCCCGCCGTCGCGCCGCTCAGCACCGACGACAGTACCGGGCCGGCCATCTGGCCTATCGCGAAGGCCGCCGTCATGCGGCCCAACGCGCGCGCCGCATCGCCGGTCGCGGTGGCCTTCGCCTCCTGCATCCCGGCCATGGTGGCGACCATGAAGGTTCCTCCGACCAGCAGCGCGGCCGCGAGCACCGTGCCCGCCGACAGGTGCAGCACCGGAAGCAGGCAGCCCAGCGCCATCAGCAGATGGCTTGCGGCCAGCACCTGCCGGCGCGACAGGCCCGCGAGCAGCGCCCCCGCGAACAGCGTCGACAGCGCGGCGGCCGCACCGAACACCGGCCACGCGGCGCCGAACACCGAGGGGTCGTCCACCACCGCCCGCGCCAGCACCGGCAGAAAGGTGGCCGGCAGGATGTAGCCGAAGCCGAGCACGCCGTAGCAGATCACGAGGTCCCAACCCGATGCACCCTCCGGTGCGCGGACCGTCGCGGCCGTGGCGGGCGAGGCGCCGCGCGGCATCAGCGCGGCGACGACGAGCGAGCCGGCGAGCGCCAGCAATCCCAGGTGCAGCCACAGCCGATCGGCGGCGATGTCCGCCGCACCGGCGCGCCAGCAATAGAGGCCGGCGAGCGCGATGCCGACCCCGACACCCGCATAGACGACGCCGGCACCGGACGGGCGGCCCAGGCTGGCCAGCCACGACAGGCACCAGACACTGGTGCTGACCAGCGCCCAGGCACTGGCGACGCCGGCGATCCCGCGCAGCAGCAACCAGCCCGCGACCGAATCGGCCAGGCCCATGGCCGCCGTGGACAGGACGATGGCCGCCAGCGACAGCAGACCGGTGCGCTGCGGCGACAGCGGCACCCGTGCCGCCGTGAGGGCGCCCAGCAGGTAGCCCAGGTAGTTGGCCGCCGCCAGCCAGCCGCCGGCGGCCACGTCGGTGGTGCCGGCGCGAATCATCAGCGGCAGCATCGGCGTGAAAGCGAAGCGTCCGATGCCCATCGCGATCGCCAGCGCCAGCAGGCCGGCGCCGCACACCGCGAACAGGGAGGGCCGGGCGACTGCGATGGAAGGGTTCGACATGGAGCCTGATTGGACGCAGAATCGACTCCGCGCACAAATGAATTATTCAGAACAACCATTCTGTTTATGAGAACCATCGACCTCGACTCCCTGGAAATCTTCCGCTCCGTCGTGGCCGAGGGCGGCGTGATCCGGGCCGCCGACAAGCTGCACCGGGTGCAGTCCAACATCACCACCCGCATCCAGCAACTCGAGGAGCGGCTGGGCCAGAAGCTGTTCCATCGCCAGGGCCGCTCGCTCGCGCTGGCGCCGGCGGGCCACAAGCTGCTTCCCTATGCCGAGCGCCTGCTGCGGCTGGCCGACGAGGCCGAGAGCGAACTGCGCAGCGAGCTCCCGCTCGGCAGCTTCAGGCTCGGTTCGCTCGAGAGCACGGCGGGCAGCCGGCTGGCGCCGCTGCTGTCGCGCTTCCACCGGCTCTATCCGGGCGTCGTGGTCGAACTGGCCACCGGCACCACCGGCGCCCTGCTGAAGCGGGTCAAGGCCTTCGAGCTCGAGGCCGCCTTCGTGTCCGAGCCGTTCTCGGCCGCCGGACTCGAATCGATGGCGGTGTTCGACGAAGAGCTGGTGCTGATCACGGCGCGCAGCGTGGCCACGGTCGAGCGGCCGGGCGAACTCGCCGATGCGACCCTGATCGCCTTCGCGCAGGGCTGCTCGTACCGGCGGCTGCTCGAGCAATGGCTCGGCAAGGGCGGTGTCTCGGCCTCGCGCTCGCTGGAGTTTTCTTCCTACCAGGCGATGATCGCCTGCGTCGCGGCGGGCACGGGCTTCGCCATCGTGCCGGTGTCGGTGCTGAAGGCCCTGCGCGCCACCGCCGACGTGCGCCAGCACGCGCTGCCGGAAGCCATCCGCCGCAATCGCACCCACCTGGTGTGGCAGGGCACGCCCTCGGTGGCGCTGGCGCGGCTGGTCGAGATGCTGCTCAAGCCCTGACCCCCGCCAGCGCGCCGGCTCGAGCTACTGGGGGAGCGCGGCGTTCGGTGCCCCGAGCCGGAAGGTGATCGGCACTTCGCGCCAGGTGGTGGCGGCCGCAGCCCCGAGCGGCTTGAAGCGCCACTGCTTGACCGTGGCCACGGCGGCCTGGTCGAGCCGCTGGAAGCCGCTCGACTGCTTGACCTCGACGCGGGTCGGGCGGCCATCGGGCGCGGTCAGCACCTGCAGCAGCACCTGCCCCTGCTCGTTGTTGAGCTTCGATTCGGACGGATACGGCGCCGGCGGATTCGGCACCGCAGGCGCCCAATCCGCGGTCGCGCCGGGGCCGGGGCCCGAAGGCTCGGTGGCGCAGCCGCCGAGCGCACAGGCCAATGCGAGCATCGGCGGCAGGGCCAGGGCACGGGCCGCAGGGGCCGGTCGAGCGAATGAAAACCTGAACATCGGCGGGAGTCTCCTGGTGGGTCCGTGACACCACCGGATGATGCCCCAACCGAAGGCGCGGACAGCCGGCCTCAGGCCTCGGCCACCCGCGCCGGCGCGGCGCCCGCGATCTGCCGCAACGCGCGCTCGAACACTTCCACCGGCTGGCCACCGGAGATCAGATGCCGGTCGTCGATGATGACGGCCGGCACCGAATGGATGCCGGCATCGGTGTACAGGCGCTCGCGCGCGCGCGTCTCGGCGGCGTAGTCGTCGCTCGCGAGGATGGCGCCGGCGCGTGCCGGGTCGAGTCCGGATTCGGCCGCCAGGCGCACCAGCAGCTCGGGATCCGACGGATTCTCGCCATCGGTGTGACAGGCCTTGAGCAGCGCCTTCTTGAGCGCCGCCTGCTTCGCCAGGTCTTCCTGTTCGGCCCAGTGCAGCAACCGGTGGGCATCGAAGGTGTTGTAGATCCTCGGACGGCCGCCCTCGCCGAAGGCGAAGCCCACGGCGGCCCCGCGGGCGCGGATCGCGGCACGGGCCTGGGCCTGCTGCTCGCGGCTCGAACCGTACTTCTGGTTCAGGTGCTCGAAGGTGTCCTGGCCTTCGGGCGGCATCTGCGGGTTGAGTTCGAAGGGCTGGAAATGCAGTTCGGCCGTGACATCGGGCGCCACGTTCTTCAGCGCCGCCTCGAGGGCGCCGAGGCCGACGGCGCACCAGGGGCAGGAAACGTCGGAGACGAAATCGATCTTGAGATGGGAAGTCATGGCGGAGGGTCCGTGGAGATGCGAAGGGGGAGCACCGGATGATGGGGTCGGCCGCGCAGGTTTCAACGCCAACTTCCCCGATTCCCCCACTGGCGTCACAGGCTGCGCCAGAAATCGACCAGCAGCTGGCTGAACTCCGCCGGCCGCTCGACCGCGCTCAAGTGGGCGCTGGGCAGGCTCGCGCGGCGCGCGCCCGGAATCGCGGCCGCGATCGCCTCGGACATCGAGGGCGGCGTGGCTTCGTCGAGCGTGCCGGCGATCACCAGTGTCGGCACGGCGATGCGCCGGTTGCTGTCGCGCAAATCGATGGCCGCGACCGCGGCGCAGCTCGCGATGTAGCCGGCCGCGTCGGCACACAGCAGCGTTTCGTGCAGTTGCCGGGCGGCCGCGGCGCCCTCCGGGGTAGCGGCGAATCCGGGGGTCAGCCAGCGCCCCACCGCAGCCGGCGCGATGCCCGCGAGCCCCTGCGCCTGCACGGTCTCGATGCGGGTGCGCCAGGGCGCAGGATCGGGATAGTGCTGCGCCGAGTTGGCGACCACCACCGTCCTCAGCAGGTCCGGGTGGCGCGCCGCCAGCGCCTGCGCCACCATGCCGCCCATCGACAGGCCGACGAAGTGCACCGGCTCGCCCTCGGTCTCGCGGCCGATCAGTTCGGCCGCGTCGTCTGCGAGGTCCTGCAGCGTGAGCGCTCCGGCGCGCAGCTCGGAGCCGCCGTGATTGCGATGGTCGTAGCGAAGCACCGTGTGGGCCCGCGCCAGCTGCGCCGCCACGCCGTCCCACATGCGGTGGTCGCAGCCCAGCGCATGGCTCAGCACGACGAACGGGCCACTGCCCTCGCGGACGACATGGAGATGGATCACGATGCTTCCTTTCGAGCGTGGACCGGCAGGCGCGGCAGCCAGACGAAGGCGATCAGCACCAGCACCGCGCCCGCGAGCGCCATCGGCAGCACCATCGGCCAGGCGCCATGGCTGAGTTCGGGATTGACGAAGCTGGCAGCGATCTGGCCGACGGTGAACGCGACCGCCATCATCGCGAATCCGGACCACGACACCGCGCGTCCCGCCAGCTGCGGCAGGTCGCCGACCGCGCCGGCCTGGCCGCAGGGCTGATGGATGCCATGGCCGATGCAGTAGATCGCATGGCCCAGCAGCAGCGGCCAGGCCGACATCGGCAGCAGCCAGCAGCCCAGCGCCTGCACCAGAGGCCCCGCCAGGCTCAGCAGCGAGCCCAGCTGCACGGTCCGCACCGCGCCCCGGCGGCGCAGCAGCCGGCGGCACAGCGTGGTGCTGAAGATGTAGACCAGCGAGCCGCCCGCCGGGATCCAGCCGTACCAGGTCGGCGAGAAGCCCAGATAGCTGATGTAGACCATCGGCGACAACAGCAGGAAACAGAACAATCCGCCGTAGGTGGCGGCGGCCAGCGAGGCCCAGGCACGGAAGCTCGCGCTGGCAAACACTTCGCGCACGCTGCCCTTCGGGGCCGACGGGCCCGCGCTGACGGCCCGCGTTTCAGCGAAGCCGCGCCAGCACATCCACCAGAGCAGGAGCGCGTAGACCGCCATGCCGCCCAGCACCCAGCGCCAACCCGAGGACTGCACCGCCCAGGCGCCCAGCAGCGGGGCGAGCAATCCCACCACGCCGAGCCCGGTCAGGCCGCGGGCCATGACGTGCGGCCCTTCGTGCGCCGGATAGAGGTCGCGCACCGCGGCCCGCGCACAGACCAGGATCGCGGCCATCGAGAAGCCCTGCAGCGCGCGGCAGACGACCAGCATCGGAATGCCGCTGGCGAACGCGCAGCCCAGCGCGGCCAGCGCATAGCCACCGAGGCCGGTCAGCAGCACCGGTCGCCGGCCGAAGCGATCCGACAGCGGACCGCAGGGCAACTGGCCGAAGCCGAAGGCGAGCACGAACACCGTGAGACTGGCACTGGCCGATCCGAGCTCGCGCGCGATGGCCGGCAGGGCCGGGAGGTAGCTGTCGGTCGCGACCGGCTGCGCAGCCAGCAGCAGGGGCAGCAGCAGCGCGAACGAGAGGCCCCGGCGCGTGGCAGCGCCGCTCACCGGCGCCAGCCCGCGGGCCGGCCGCTGCGGCCGACGACGGGACCCGCCGCGTGGTGGCTGGAGCGGATCGGGACAGGAATCATCGTGTGTCGTCGTACAGGTCGGGTGGGGACTGGAGCGCCGGCACTTGCGCCAGCGCCAGCACGCCGGCAGGATCGGCCAGCGCAGGGTCGAGGCCTTCTGCGGCGGCCCCGCGCGGCAGCTCGGCGCGCAGACGATCGATATTGGAACGCATCCGCGCCGCATCGACATGCAGGCCGGGCAAAGCCCCCGCCAGGGCGCGCACGCTGCCGTGCGCCGACAGCAACAGCTGCGGCCATTCGGCGAGCTCCGCCTGCCAGCCACCCAAGGCGCCCGGGTGCGCCTGCGGCATGGCGGCCAGCAGCGCCGCCACGCGCTGCTGGCCGCC
>Ga0247820_10000636_pt1 | contig 18968 bp, 18 predicted proteins | sample 13C_Glucose_Day1_2_FD_192480 | JGI IMG/M metagenome (GOLD analysis project Ga0247820, IMG submission 192480) | Soil microbial communities from agricultural site in Penn Yan, New York, United States - 13C_Glucose_Day14 | ecosystem: Environmental > Terrestrial > Soil > Agricultural land | place...
TTTATATATTTATCCCCCGGGCCTGAGCCGCTTTCAGCAGATGAAACGATGCAGCCTCCACTCCAATGCCCTTTGTGTGCACACACCTCTTTTCAGATACGGCAAAACCGTTAGAATCGCGTCCTCGATCCCTGACCCGTCCCAGAGCAGCCCCTTGAACCTGGCCCGCCCCGAAAAAGCACTGGTTGCCTGGATGCTGTACTTCAGCATCCTGTTCGGCTCGTTGCTCTGCGCAATGGGGCATGGGCAGATGGCCGGGTTGCGCCTCAGCGGCCTGGACGACGCCGCTTGGTGCGCCGCCGACAGCAGCGGTGCATTCAAGGGTGACCAGGACATCACCGACCCGGTGCCCTCCACCGGCGCCGACTGTGTGATCACCAGCCTGTTCTGCGCCAGCCTGCTCGCTGCCTTCTTCGGCCTGCTGGCCCTGCTCGCTGGCGAGTCGCGCAAACCCTTGCCCAGGCAACCGGCGCCGCGCCTGCCCAAACAACGCTGGCCGTTAGTCAACCCCCGCGCCTCACCCGCAACCCTTCCCGTGCTCTGACATCGCCACGCCGCGGCATCGCCTGCGGCGGGCGTTAATCTATTTCAGCCAGGAAGCCTTGCATGTTCCGCATGACCACTTTGGCGCTGCTCGTTGGCAGCGCAACCTGCGCGTGGGCGCAGGATCAAACCCTGACACTGCCTGCCAGCAACGTGACGGCCAGCGCCGACCAACCGAAACCGGCCACCGCCCTGAACCTTGATACCCCCAGCGAAAGCGGCTCGCGCCTGAACCTCAGCGCCCGTGAAAACCCTGCTTCGGTCAGTGTGGCCGACCGCCAGACCATGGAGCGTATCGGCGCGCGCAACTTCCAGGACGCCGCCAACGCCCTGCCAGGGGTGAATGCGTCGGCGCCGCCCGGCTGGGGCGGTTATGTGGCGTACCGGGGCTTCAACGGTGCCCAGGTCAGCCAGCTGTTCAACGGCATCAACCTGCAGTACGGCGCAGCGGCACGCCCGGTCGGCGCCTGGATCTATGACCGCGTCGAACTGCTGGGTGGCCCGTCGTCGTTCCTCAACGGCAGTGGCGCCGTGGGTGGCAGCCTCAACGTGATCACCAAGCTGGCAAACCGAGATGAGGATACCTTCGAAGGCCGTGTCAGCTACGGCCGCTACGACACCTGGGAAACCGCGGTAGGCTTCAACAAAGAGCTCAACAGTGGCGACGGCCCACGCCACTATGCGCGGCTCGACTACAGCCGCACCCACACCAATGGCTATATCGACCGGCAAGAGAACGGTGCCGGCAACCTGGCCTTCTCGCTGCTCAGTGACATCAACGACCAGCTGTCGCATACCCTTGCACTTGAATACCTGGAAGAAAAGGAAGACAGCCCCTACTGGGGTACGCCGGTGTTGCAACCGCTGACAGGGACCTTGCACATCGACAAGAGCAACCGCTTCAACAACTACAATGTCGAGGACGGCCGTTACGAGCAGCGCACCCGCTGGCTGCGCTCGATCACCGACTATCGTTTCGACGACACCACCCAGTTGCGCAACACGTTCTACCACTACGACGGCCAGCGCGATTACCGCAACCTCGAGGTGTACCGCTACAACGCCGACAACAGCGCCATTGCCCGCTCCGGGGGCTACCGCCAACGTCACGACCAAGAGGTCAATGGCAACCGCCTCGAGCTGACCCATCAAGGCCAACTGTTCGGCCTGGCCAGCGACTGGGCATTCGGTATTGACTACAACCGCAACCAGCAAACCAACTACCCACTGTCCAAAGGGGCCTTCGACATCGTCAACCCGAACGGTTTCGAGCCCGATCACTTCCTCGACATCCCCGGCATGGACGCCCCGCGCAGCAAAGGCCGAAGCACGACCACCGACACCTCCTCGGGTTTCGTCGAGAACCGCACGCGCCTGACCGACCAGTTGTCGCTGATCACCGCCTTGCGCTACGACCACATCGACTTCGACGTTGTCGACCATGTCGCACGCTCGAAACTCGACCGGCGCTGGGACGCGGTCACTGGTCGCCTGGGCCTGGTCTACGACCTGACCCCGAACGTCAGCCTCTATACCCAGTACAGCACCTCGGCCGAACCACCAGGAGGCACGCTGACCAGTGCGTCGATCAGCCAGGTTGGTGACTTCGACCTGAGCACTGGCCGCCAGGTAGAAGTTGGCAGCAAGTTCGACTTCCTCGACGGCCGCGGCTCGGCCACCGCAGCGGCCTATCGCATCGTGCGCAAGAACATCTCGGTGCCCTCTTCGACCGTGCCCAACACCACCGAGCAGGCAGGCCAGCAGACCTCCACCGGTATCGAGCTGGCGGCGTCGTTCAAGGTCACGCCCAAGCTGCTGGCGGCCGGTAACTTCAGCTGGGTGAATGCCGAGTACGACGAGTTCAACGAGACCATTGGCGGTGTGGTGTATTCGCGCAAGGGCAAGAACCCGGTGAACATCCCCGACCGGGTGGCCAACCTCTGGCTGACCTACGACCTGGCGCCGGGCTGGCAAGTGGGTGCCGATGCCCGCTACGTGGCCGCGGTGTACGCCAATACCGCCAACACCGCCTGGGTGCCGTCCTACACCCTATACGGGCTGTCCATGACCCACGACCTGGACAAGCATGTGCAGCTCAGCGCACGGTTGCGCAACCTCACCGACGAGGTTTACGCCCGCTTCATCCACCAGAGCAATACCCAGTACTACCTGGGTGAGCCGCGCAGCCTGGAGGTCGCTGTGCAGTGGCGTTACTGACGGGGCTGGCGGCGTATGCGGCGCCAGAGCCGGCAGGTAAAGGTGCGCAAAGAGACGGTGGTCGACAGGCGTCATAACCAGCAGAATATGGCGTCTTCCGCCCCCTGAAGGAATTGCTCATGCTGTACGTAGTCATGCTCGGTGGCCGCCACCCACGGGCCAGTATCGAGGTGCACGACGTGCTGTTCGCGCAGGCGGACTCACTGCAGCAGGCGTACCCGCAACTGCGCGAGGGCTGGTTCGGCAGCCGTGCAGGCCTGCACATCGACTCGTGGCTGGAGGTCGACGGTATCGATCGCTACCGTGTCGAGTTCAGCCAACTGGCGCCAGGCCCGGATGACCCGCGGCTGTTTTTCATCAACCTGGGCGGCTACGAGCCGCAGGTGTTTGGTGAGGCGCACCGCTACCTGCTGGTAGTGGCCAGGGACAAGGCCCAGGCCAAGCAACTGGGCAAGCAACGCATGCAGGCAGGCTGGCTCAAGCCGCATACCGACGCAGTGCTTGAGGTCGACGATTGCCTGCCAGTCGACCTGGTGGGCGGGCGTTATGTGCACCTGATCGAAGGTGCCCATGGCGGGCTGCGTCAATACAGCGACTATATCCTGCTCTGAGGCCCCGACTGCCTGTCATTGGCCCTGGGGCAACGATCTGGACCCTCAGCGCACCTTCGCCTGGCCCGGCGCTGGCATCACCTGCACCTGACCATGTTCCACCCCACGTTCGACCATCAATTGGCGAGACAGCTCGCCAATGCGGCCGCTTTCGCCCTGCAGCACCGAGACCTCCAGGCAGTGGCCGGCGTCCAGGTGCACATGCAGGGTGGACCGGGTCAGATCGTGGTGGGCATGCAGGGTCTGGTTGAGCCGCCTGGGCAGTTCGCGGGTGCTGTGGTCGTACAGGTAGCTGACCACGGCCACGCAGGCGGCATCGTCCGGCAATGCTTCAGACTCGCGCATGCCCGCACGCAGCAGGTCGCGAATGGCCTCCGAACGGCCCTGGTAGCCTTGGCTCGCCACCCGCCGATCGATGACGTCGAGCAGCTCTTCATCCAGCGTGATGGTGATTCGTTGCATTTTGTAACTTCCGGTAAGATGATTTCACGTAGACATCATACCCACCGCGCTTTAGCCTACGGCCTCCGTGAAAGTGGGGAACGCAGTGTGAAGCAGCAGCCAGCTAAACGAAAGCCCGCCCTCTTGGGCCTCCTTTTTCTTGCTGCGTGCACTGTTGCGCCGGCCAGCAGCGCCGCCGAGCAAGGGCCAAGGCTGGTGTACTCATGGCCTGTGAATGCCGGGCCGCTCGACCCGCGTGGCTACTCCCCGAACCAGATGTACGCCCAGGCCATGGTCTATGAGCCCCTGGTGCGCTATACCGCCGCGGGTACGCTGGAGCCTTGGCTGGCTGAGGCCTGGCAGGTTTCCGATGACGGCAAGACCTACACGTTCACGCTTCGTGACGGTGTGCGCTTCAGTGATGGCACACCGTTCGATGCGCCTGCGGCCAAAGCCAACCTCGACGCAGTGCTGGCCAACACTCAGCGCCACCGCTGGATGGAGCTGGTGACCACCCTGGACCACGTTGAAGCACCTGAACGCCTGACCCTGCGCCTGGTTCTCAAGCACCCCTACTACCCAACGCTGATGGAACTGGCCCAGGTTCGTCCGTTGCGCTTTGCCTCGCCTCAGGCAAAACCCGGCCAACCCGCCGGGACCGGCCCGTGGATGCGCGCCGAATCGCGCCTGGGCGAATACGACCGCTTCGTGCGCAACCCTCATTACTGGGGGCCAAAGCCGGCCTACGCCGAGGTCATGGTCAAAGTCATCCCAGACCCCAACAGCCGCGCGCTGGCCCTGCAGGCCGGCGAAGTCGAGCTGATCCAAGGCGCCGCCGGCGAGATCACTGCCAGCACGTTCGTACGCCTGCGTGACCAGGGCTTTGCCACCGCACTGTCGGCACCGCTGGCCACCCGCACCCTGGCGATGAACACCGGCCGTGGCGCTACCCGTGATCTGGCGGTACGCCAGGCGATCAACGAGGCGGTGGACAAGCAAGCCATCATCGACAAGATCCTCTACGGCCTTGAGCCCCGGGCAGATACCCTGTTTGCCAGCAACACGCCCTACGCCGATATCGGCCTCAAGCCCTACCCGTATGACCCTGTACTCGCCGCCAACTCCCTCGATGCTGCCGGGTGGGCGCTGGCGCCAGGCGCTTCAGTGCGCAGCAAAGGCGGCGAACCATTGGCCATCGAGTTGGTGTTCCTCGGCACCAGCGCCTTGCAGAAGAGCCTGGCCGAAGTGCTGCAGGGCGAGCTGGCGAAAATCGGCATCCGCATCGACCTGCGTGCGGTTGAGGAAGGGGCGCTGGTGCGACGCCAGCGCGACGGCGACTTCGGCATGATCTTCGCCGACACTTGGGGTGCGCCCTACGACCCGCATTCGTTCGTCAGCTCCATGCGCTACGCCGGCCATGCCGACTACATGGCCCAGCGTGGGTTGGCAATCAAGGACGAACTGGACAAGCGCATAGGCCAGGTGCTGGCCAGCACGAATGAGCAGCAGCGTGCCGAGCAGTACCGCTTCATCCTCACCACCTTGCACGAACAGGCCGTCTACCTGCCCATCTCGCATCTCACGGCCATCAGCGTGCGCCGAAACTCCGTGGCCAAGGTCCAGTTCGGCAGCACCTTGTTCGATGTGCCGTTCGAAACCATGACACCCAAACAGGAAGACTGACATGTTGCGCTACATCCTGTTGCGCCTGGCGCTGCTTGTACCGGTCATGCTTGGCGTTTCGTTGCTGGTGTTCGTGCTGCTGCACCTGGGCAGCACCGACCCGGCGCTGGACTACCTCAGGCTTTCGCACATCCCGCCGACCGACGCAGCCATCGCCGAGGTGCGCCATACCCTGGGGCTGGATCGCCCGCTGTATGCGCAATACCTGAACTGGCTGTGGAACGCCGTGCATCTGGACTTCGGCATCTCCTATATCACCGGCCGCCCAGTGCTTGATGACCTGCTCTACTACCTGCCCGCCACCCTGCAACTCGGCGGCCTGGCGTTGGCCTGCACGCTGCTGCTGTCGATCCCCCTGGGGCTGTTGGCGGCCCGCTGGCAAGGGCGCTGGCCCGACCACGCCGTGCGGGCAGTGACGTTCCTGGGGGTGTCCATGCCCAATTTCTGGCTGGCGTTTCTGCTGATCGCGCTGTTTTCCCTGTGGCTGGGCTGGCTGCCGCCGCTGGGGCGTGGGGGGGCTGGGCATTTGGTGATGCCGGTGCTGGCCATCGCCCTGATGTCGATGTCGATCAACGCCCGCCTGCTGCGTGCCAGCCTGCTGGAAGCCGGCGGGCAGCGCCACGTCACCTATGCCCGTGCCCGCGGCCTGCCCGAACGGTACGTCTGGCGCGACCATATCCTGCGCAATGCCTGGTTGCCGCTGGTGACGGCCACCGGCATGCACATCGGCGAACTGATCGGTGGCGCGCTGGTGATCGAGACCATCTTCGCCTGGCCCGGCGTTGGCCGTTTTGCGGTGTCTGCAGTGCTGAACCGCGACTTCCCGGTGATGCAGTGCTTCACCCTGCTACTGACCGGTCTGCTGATGATCTGCAACCTGATCGTCGATGTCTGCTACGCCTGGCTTGATCCTCGCAGCCGGCTGGAAGGGGTGAACGCATGAGTGTGCAGTCTGCCCTGCGCCAGCCACTGCTGCTGCGCCGCCCCAGCCTGATGATCGGCCTGGCCCTGGTCGGGCTGCTCGCATTGCTGGCGCTGTTCGGCCACTGGATCGCCCCGCATGACCCCGACCTGGTCGACCTCGGCCAGCGCCTGCAGGCGCCCGACGCCAGCCACTGGCTGGGCACCGACCACCTCGGGCGCGACCTGCTTTCGCGGCTGATCGTCGGCACGCGCCTGTCCTTGGGCAGCGTGATGCTGACCCTGGCGCTGGTGCTGGCGCTTGGGCTCGCGGTCGGCGGCGTGGCCGGGTTCGTCGGCGGGCGCACCGACCTGTTGCTGATGCGCCTGTGCGACATGTTCATGACCTTCCCCACGCTGGTCCTGGCATTCTTCTTCGTCACCTTGCTGGGCACCGGCCTTAGCAACGTGATCATCGCCATCGCCCTGTCCCACTGGGCCTGGTATGCGCGCATGGTGCGCGGCCTGGTGATTGCCCAGCGCGGCCGCGAATACGTGTTGGCTTCACGCCTGGCCGGCGCTTCACGCTGGGCGCGGCTGCGCCAGCATGTGCTGCCCAATATCGCCGGCCCATTGCTGGTGCTGGCGACCATGGATATCGGCCACATGATGCTGCACGTCTCCGGCCTGTCGTTCCTTGGCCTTGGGGTGGCGCCGCCCACCGCCGAATGGGGCGTGATGATCAACGACGCCAAGGAATTCATCTGGACGCACCCGCAACTGCTGCTGTTGCCAGGGCTGATGATCTTCTTCTCGGTGATGGCCTTCAACCTGCTGGGCGATGCGCTGCGCGACCGCCTCGACCCCACACAGGAGCGCCATTGAATGAACCCGTCGGTACTTGAAATCCGCGGCTTGCGCATCGAGGCTCAGGCCGGCGTGCTGGTGCACGGCGTTGACCTGCAACTGCGCCGCGGCGAAGTCTGCACGTTGGTCGGTGCCAGTGGCTCGGGCAAATCCCTCAGTTGCCTTGGTGTGCTCGACCTGCTGCCACCAGGCCTTAACCGCACCCAGGGGCAGTTGCTGCTCGACGGCCAGCCGCTGGCTGCAAGCAGTGTTCGTGGCCGCCTGGCCAGCCTGGTACTGCAAAACCCGCGTAGTGCCTTCAACCCGGTGCGCAACATGGCCAGCCACGGCCTGGAGACGCTCAGGCAGCGCGGCGTCACCGGTGCTGCAGCCCGTGCGCGGATGGCCGACTGCCTGGATGCGGTGGGTCTTGCAGACCGGGAGCGGGTGCTGCAAGCGTTCGCCTTTCAGCTCAGCGGTGGCATGCTGCAACGGATGATGATCGCCCTGGCGCTCATGGCCGAAACCCCGTTCCTCTTGGCTGATGAACCTACCAGTGACCTCGATGCCCTGAGCCAGGCGCGGTTTCTCGACCTGCTGATGGAACTGGTGCAGGTGCATGGGCTTGGGGTATTGCTGGTGACCCACGACATGGGCGTGGTGGCGCGCTGCGCAGACCAGGTTGCGGTGATGGAAGCCGGCCGCATCGTCGAATGCCAGCCGGTCCATGAGCTTTTCCAGAACCCTGCCAGCGCCGCTGCCCGCACCCTCCTCCACGCCCACCAGGTACTTTGCCGGAGCCAACCATGAGCCTGCTGCACGTCCACAACGTTGGCCATCGCTATCGCACCGGGGGGCTGTTGCGCAAACGGGGCTGGCTGCAGGTGCTCGACAGTATCGACCTGCACCTGCACGCAGGTGAGTCCATCGGCCTGCTAGGCAGCAGTGGCAGCGGCAAAAGCACACTGGCGCGGCTGCTGCTCGGGCTGGAAAAACCCACCCAGGGCCAGGTGAGCTTTGCCGGGCAGGATGTCAGCCAGCTAAGAGGTGAACAGGCGCGCGACTTCCAGCGCACCGTGCAACTGGTGTTCCAGGACGCCCCTGGCGCCTTCAACCCCCAGCGCAGCATCGGCTGGAGCATCGCCGAGCCGTTGCGCCACCTCACCGACCTGGATGAAGCCGGCCGACAAGCTCGCACCCTTGAACTGCTGGAGGCAATGGACCTGCGCGCCGAGCATGCCCAGCGCCTGCCGCAGCAGTTGAGTGGCGGCCAGTTGCAGCGTGCCAACATCGCCCGGGCGCTGGCCGTCTCGCCGCAACTGGTGGTGCTCGACGAAGCGTTGTCGAACCTGGATCGGGTATTGCAGTTACAGTTGCTGCAGCAGCTGGAGGCGCTACGCCAGCGCAGCGGCACCGCCTTCGTGCTGATCAGCCATGACCTGAGCCTGGTGCAGTACTTCTGCCAGCGGGTCGTGCTGCTGGACAACGGCTGCATCGTCGAGGATCGGCCCGTCACGCACTGCACTGGTTTCGAGCATCCAGTGGGAAAGCAGCTACAGTCTGCCATGTTGCCCACGCGCCCCGACAAGAGCCAGGCAAGACAAGCGCTGCCAATGGGTATGCACTGACGCCAACAACAGAGGGCATCCCGCGTGAACGCCAGAACGCTTTTCCAGGGCGCAGGCAAAGTGCCACAATGCGCCACCGATCACGAATTGCGGCGAATGCCATGACAGAGCTCAATCCTGGCGATGAAATAGCGCACTGTGTAAGGACGGACCGCCTGCGGCAGCTGTTCGTCCAGTCGGCGCCCGCTGTGCTCGGCAGCTTCCTGGCTGCCGCAATGCTGTGCTGGTTGGGCTGGGAGCGTTTCGACCAGCAAAAAGTGGCCGCCTGGATGACGGTATTGAGCCTGTCGACGGCCCTGCGCACCGCCATGTTCGTCGCCTATCTGCGGGCACCGGCCAACCAGCGCACGGCCGAACGCTGGGAGTGGCGCTACTGGGCCACCCTGGCGCTGTCGGCGGCAGTCTGGGGCTTGGGCGCACTGGCTGTGATGCCTGCCGACGATCTGCTGGGGCAGGCATTGATCATGCTGTTTGCCGTGGGCATGTCTGTCAGCGCAGTCTCGTGTTACTCCTCGTACCGCAACATGACCCTGGTATCGATCGCTTTGGTGCTGCTGCCCAGCACCGGCTGGCTGCTGCTGCAGCCATCCGCGCTGCAGCAGGGCATCGCTCTGGCGGTGCTGGTGTTCGCTTCGTTCGTCGTCAATGCGACGAACAGCCTGTCTTCAGCATTGGTGACCGCCTGGCGCCTGAAGCACGAAATGGAACGCGCACACCGGCTTGCCATCGTGGCCTCGTGCACGGACGAACTGACCGGTCTGAACAATCGCCGTGCCTTTTTTGACTGTGCCTTGGCGCAGCACACCTTGTGCAAGGAGGGGCACACGTATGTAGCCGTGCTGATGCTGGACGTCGATCATTTCAAACAGATCAACGATACCGCCGGGCATGCGGCGGGCGACCAGGTGCTGCAACGGATCGGTGCAGCCATCAGCGCCAGCCTGCGTGACGACGACATCGCCGGCAGGCTGGGCGGCGAGGAGTTCGCCATCCTGCTGCCCGATACGCCTCTGGTCACTGCCAGCGAGATTGCCGAGCGCCTGCGGGCCCTGATCTCAATGCTGAACGTCGACACGCAATTCGCAGTTACCGCCAGCATAGGCCTGGCCTTCGCCAAAGCACCCGCCAGTGAACTCGATGCGTTGCTCAGCAGCGCCGACAAGGCCATGTACCGTGCCAAGGCATCGGGCCGTAACCGGGTGACGATCGTCGACCATGTGCATGCCGCTGCCTGATGGCACAGCTGGCCAGGGTCCTTACGTACTCATCGCTTGCCCTGATTTGGTTCGACTTTTTCACCAAGCCAAGTCCTGCACCCATTTGATGCAGTGAGCCCCTGCCTTCGCCGCGGCTGATCTACGCAAATCTCCGACAATTCGCCTGATTCCGTCGTTTTATTGATATCAAAAAGCGCTCTCTCGCTGTTTCAGAGCCATTTTTCTTCCTGCCCCTTCCGCCCTGCCCGTTCCGGCATTGTCATTGCAAAGCTCCAGTGGATCGCTTGGCAAGCGAGAAACGAAACTGCCGACGAGTCGTGGCAAGGAGTGGGTATGTCCCGGGCTTTTTTCAACGAAATGTATGAGGCAAACGGAAGTTGCCGCCCGCACTATCAGGAGTTCGCCCGCTGGCTGGCGAACACACCGCTGGAACTGTTGGAACAACGCCGGCACGAAGCCGACCTGCTGTTCCACCGGGCCGGTATCACCTTCACCCTGTACGGTGACCAGCAGGACACCGAGCGGCTGATCCCCTTCGACATCATCCCGCGCAGCATCCGCGCCAGCGAATGGCGCATTGTCGAACGCGGGTGTATCCAGCGTGTTCAGGCGCTGAACCTGTTCCTCCAGGACATCTACCACGATCAGCGCATTCTCAAGGCAGGCATCATTCCGCCCGAGCAAGTGCTGGCCAACGAGGGTTACCAGGTCGCCATGCAAGGCCTGAACCTGCACCGGGGGCTGTACGCGCATATCGCCGGGGTCGATCTGGTACGCGACAGTGATGGTACGTATTACGTACTGGAAGACAACCTGCGCACGCCCAGCGGCGTCAGCTACATGCTCGAAGACCGCAAGATGATGATGCGCCTGTTCCCCGAACTGTTCGCCGCCCAGCGCATCGCCCCGATCGACCACTACCCCAACCTGCTGCTCGATACACTCAAAAGTGCCAGCCCGCTGGACAACCCGACCGCCGTGGTGCTCACCCCCGGGCGCTTCAACAGCGCCTACTTCGAGCATGCCTTCCTGGCGCGGGAGATGGGCATCGAGCTGGTCGAAGGCGCCGACCTGTTCGTGCGCAACGACCACCTCTACATGCGCACCACCGCAGGCCCGCAGCAAGTGGACGTGATCTACCGTCGCCTGGACGACGAATACCTCGACCCGCTGTCGTTCAACCCTGATTCGATGCTGGGGGTCCCGGGGCTGATCTCGGTGTACCGGGCAGGCAACGTGGTGCTGGCCAACGCGGTGGGCACCGGCGTTGCCGACGACAAGTCGATCTACCCCTACGTTGACGAGATGATCCGCTTTTACCTGAGCGAGGAGCCGATCCTGAAGAACGTGCCCACCTGGCAATGCCGCAAGCCGCAGGACCTGTCCCACGTCCTGGCGCACCTGCCGGAGCTGGTGGTCAAGGAAACCCAGGGTTCCGGCGGCTACGGCATGCTGGTCGGCCCCGCCGCAACCGCCGCGCAGATCGAGGATTTCCGCGCCCGCATCAAGGCGCGCCCTCACGCCTACATCGCGCAGCCCACGCTGTGCCTGTCCACCTGTCCGACCTTCGTCGAAAGCGGCATCGCGCCGCGCCACATCGACCTGCGCCCGTTTGTACTGTCAGGCAGCGAAACGCGCCTGGTGCCCGGCGGCCTGACCCGCGTTGCGCTGCAGGAAGGCTCGCTGGTGGTCAACTCGTCGCAGGGCGGCGGCACCAAGGACACCTGGGTGGTGGAGGACTGAGCCATGCTTTCGAGAACCGCTTCCGACCTGTACTGGATGTCCCGCTACCTGGAGCGCGCCGAAAACCTCGCGCGCATGCTCGAGGTCAGCTACTCGCTGTCGCTGATGCCGCAAGCCGGCCGCTCCGATGGCCACGCGGAGCTTGCCATGTCGCTGCTGGCCTCCGGTACGCTGGACGATTACATCCGCAAGCACTCCGAGCTGGACACCGAGCGCATGCTGCACTTCTTTGCGCTGGACGCGAACAACCCCAGCAGCATCTATTGCTGCCTGCAGGCGGCGCGCACCAACGCGCATGCGGTGCGCGGGCGAATAACCGCCGACATGTGGGAAAACATCAACGCCACCTGGATCGAAATGCGCAACATCGCCAGCAATGGCCTTGGGCGCTATGGCATCAGCCAGTTCTGCGACTGGGTCAAGGAACGCTCCCACCTGTTCCGCGGCGCAACCTCCGGCACCATCATGCGCAACGATGCCTACAGCTTCATTCGCCTGGGGACATTTCTGGAGCGGGCGGACAACACCCTGCGCCTGCTCGATGCCCGTTACGAAATGTTCGGGGAAACCTCCGAGGAGGTCAGCGACGACTCTGCCCGGGGTTATTACCAATGGAGCGCCTTGTTGCGCGCACTGACCTCCTACGAAGCGTTCAACGAAATCTATCGCAATGCGCCCAGCGCACGCCCGGTGTCGGAGCTGTTGCTGCTGCGCGTTGACGTGCCACGCTCACTGCATGCCTGTATCGAAGAGCTCGACCAGATCCTCGCCGGCCTGCCTGGCACTACCGGCCGCCCCGCACAACGGATGGCTGCCGAACTCAATGCGCGACTGCGCTACACCGCCATCGATGAGATTCTCGAAGCCGGGCTGCACGTGTGGCTGACCGACTTCATCGGCCGCATCCATCAATTGGGCCAGACCGTCCACAATTCCTATCTGGAGGTCGTATGAAACTGTCCATCCGCCACGACACCACCTACAGCTATGCCAGTGACGTGTGCAACAGCATCCAGTTCCTGCGCCTGACACCGCGCAGCAGCGAGCGTCAGCGCATCCTCGAATGGCAACTGGACCTGCCCTGCAAGGTGAACAGCCAGATCGACCCGTATGGCAATATCCTGCACGTACTGACCCTGGAAAAACCCCATGGCCACCTCGCCCTTACCGCCAGTGGCCATGTAGAAATCGACCCGGATTGCGAACACGAGGCCGGCGGCCAGTCGCCCCTGCCCTTCCTGCGCAGCAGCCACCTCACCCAGGCCAGTGACGCACTCAAGGCCTTCGCCGCCCAGCAGTGCGGCGAGCGTCGCGACCGGGGCGCGCTGACCGCACTCATGCAAGGCCTGGCCGACCATATGCCCTACAGCCCGGGTGCTACCTGCGTGGACACCACTGCGAGTGAGTCATTTGCCGGCGGTGCCGGAGTGTGCCAGGACCATACCCACGCGTTCCTCGCCTGCGCCCGCAGCCTCGGCATCCCGGCACGTTACGTGTCGGGCTACCTGTGTACCGAAGACGAAACCCACCTGGCCAGCCACGCCTGGGCCGAAGCCTGGATCGATGAAGCCTGGTACAGCTTCGACGTCACCAACCGCCTCACCCGGCCCGAACGGCATCTGAAGCTGGCGGTAGGCCTGGATTACCTCGACGCCTGCCCGGTCCGGGGCGTGCGCCGCGGTGGCGGCGTCGAATCCATGCAGGCAAGCGTCCACGTACACCGCCAGTAATCACCTGGCGCAACTCAAGCGGGCCCCGTCGTGCCATGCGCGGCGGGGCCGCTCCATTCCAGGAACAAGGTAGACAGCATGACCTACTGCGTCGCTATGCACTTGGCGGACGGGCTGGTATTCATCTGCGACTCACGCACCAATGCCGGTATCGACCAGATATCCACGTTTCGCAAGCTGTTCGTTTTCAGCGTGCCGGGGGACCGGCTGATCGTCCTGCAGACCGCCGGCAACCTTGCCACCTCGCAATCGGTGGTCAACTTGCTTGAGCAACGTACACAAGGCAGCGGCACCCACCTGCTGAACGTCGGCACGCTCTACGATGCAACGGTGCTGGTGGCCGAAACCCTTCGCGAAGTCATCACCCGTGACCGCAGCAAGCTGACGGCCCAGATCGACCTGAGCGCCTCGTTCATGGTGGGCGGCCAGATCGCCGGCAGCGCCATGGGCATCTACAACGTCTACGCCCAAGGCAACTTCTTCCAGGCAACGCCAGATACACCCTTCCTGCAATTGGGCGAGAGCAAGTACGGCAGGCCGATTCTCGACCGTAACCTCACCTACGACACCCCTTTGGACGAAGCACTGCGCTGCGGTTTGATCTCATTCGACTCCACCATCCGCAGCAACCTGTCGGTCGGCATGCCACTGGACCTGCTGGTGTATGGCAAGGACAGCCTCAAGGGCAGCGAGCCGGTGCGCATCCATCAAGACGACCCCTACTACAGCCATATCCGCAAACAATGGGGTGACGGTTTGAAAAGCCTACTCGGCGAGCTTAGCCCGCCACCACCGGGGTTCATGGCCGAATGAGCCGGGGCCATCCCTCGGTCACGCCAGTAGCGATATCACCAGGTCCGCAATATTGATCGGCACGAATGCCAAGGTCAGCAGCGCATAGTCCTTGCGCGAGCGAGCTGCAAACACGCACAGGGGGATCACGATCATGACCACGTCAAAGGCCCCCCAAAGCGCCATGGGCGAGACGCCGAACAACAGAACGTTCACGATGAACCCAAGCAGGTAATAGCCCGACAGGAACAGCAGCGCGTATCGGCCATCTTGCTCGAAATACACGCGAAGCCCTTCGAGCTCGTCCTCGCTCCGGCTGGGCAACATCAGCGCCGAGGAAACGAACAGCGAGAGTGCCAGCAGCACCAGCAGCAGAAATTCCTGAAACGAGAAGGTCGCCCTTACTTGCGGCAGCGTATTGACCGCCCACCAGAAATCCATCTGTGTGGTGAAGAGCATGACCGCCCAGACCAGGGCAACCCAATCCGGGGCAGCGCTGCGGCGGATACGGAAGACAGTCAGCGCGCCCAGAAGCAGGCGGGTAACGGATAAACCCAATATCATCGATAAGACAGTGGCGACGATTGGGAAATTGCTCATGCTACCTCCTGTAAGCCATTGCTCTGGCAAGCGTAGACGGGCAGCAGCGATTCTCGAAAAATACATGCCTGACCGGCTATCATCTTCTCTGCCCTATCGACCGAGGTCACCGTTATGAAGCGCAACTACCTGGCTGGTGCTGTGCTGTTGTTGTTCGCCACAGCGGCCAGCTCAGCAGATCAGGGTGCCAACGCCGCGGCGCTGCCAGGCACTGCCAAGGCCCGCAATGCCTGCCTGGACGAGGTCGCGAAAATAACCGGTAGGGCACGCAACACGCTATCGGTGATCGAAGTGCTGCCCAGCGAAGCGGGCATCGGCGTGAATATCCAGGTACCGGGCGCGCAAGCGCCATGGTCATGCCTGGCCGATGCCAATGGCAAGGTGCAAGGCGCCAGCTACAGCGGGTCGGAAGGCAAGCTCTGATCTGCGCCCCCTCTTGCACCTCAGCGGCAATACTTCAAGGAGCCTGCATTGTCAGAACGCAGTAACAGCGCCGTGACGTCTCGCGACTCTGCCTGGTCGGTATTTCTGGTGTTCTTGCGCCTGGGGCTGACCTCTTTCGGTGGCCCCATTGCGCACTTGGGCTATTTTCGCGAAGCATTGGTAACCCGCCGCCAATGGCTCAGTGAACGCAGTTATGCCGAGCTGGTCGCCCTGTGCCAGCTGCTTCCCGGGCCGGCGAGCAGCCAGGTCGGTATAGGCCTGGGCCTCTCACGCGCTGGTTTAGCGGGCGCTGTGGCCGCGTGGGCAGGCTTCACATTGCCATCGGCCATCATCCTGGTTCTGTTTGCTCAGGGCATCTCGGCATGGGGAGGTGCCGTCCCTGGTGGTTTGCTGCACGGCCTGAAGATCGTCGCAGTCGCTGTTGTCGCCCAGGCAGTGTGGGGCATGGCACGCAGCCTTTGCACCGATGTTCCGCGCGTGACCATCGCCTTGTTCGCCGCCTGCGCTGCGCTTGTGTGGCCCAACGCAATGGGACAGATAGGCGTGATTTTGTGTTCCGCCGTCGCAGGCTTGCTGCTGTTCAAGTCCACCCCGCCTCCAGCAGGGGAGAAACTGCCGTTTTCAGTCAGCCGCAAAACCGGCCTGATCGCGCTGACACTGTTCTTTGGTCTGTTGCTCGGCCTGCCGCTGATGGCCCACTTCTGGCCGTCGCAGGCCATGGCGATGGTGAACGCCTTCTACAGTGCAGGCTCACTGGTCTTCGGCGGAGGGCATGTGGTCCTGCCGCTGCTGCAGTCGGCGACAGTACCCAATGGCTGGGTCGCCAATGACACCTTCCTGGCGGGTTATGGTTTGGCACAGGCCGTACCGGGCCCCCTCTTCACGTTTGCAGCATTTTTGGGGGCGTCCATGAGCGTGCAGCCATCCGGCTGGGCGGGCGCGACTGTCTGCATTCTCGCCATTTTCACCCCCTCCTTCCTGCTGGTGATCGGCGTATTGCCCTTTTGGCAAAAACTGCGGCACAGCGCTCGTAGCCAGGCCGCGCTGGGCGGTGTAAACGCAGGCGTGGTAGGGCTGCTGTTAGCCGCCTTGTACCACCCGGTCTGGACGAGCGCCATTGCCAAGCCGTCGGACTTCGCTTTTGCGCTTACAGCCCTCGTGGCCCTGATGTTCTGGAAGGTGCCTCCCTGGCTGGTTGTGCTGGGTTGTGGCCTCTTCGGCTGGCTGCTTACTGCAACGCAAACGTCAGGGTAGCTGCCAGCCCGCCACTGGCCCTGTTTTCAAGACGTACCTGCCCGCCCATCCGCTCGACGATGGTAGCCACGATCGAGAGGCCAAGCCCTGCTCCATTGGGGCTGTTACGGCTATAGAAGCGCTCGAACACCCGCCCAAGATTCGCCTCGTCGATACCCGGCCCTTCATCTTCGACAACCAGTTCGAAGCGATTGGCCAGGCGCCTGAGTGATACGGTGATGCGCCCGCCCGGCGGTGAATGCTCCACTGCATTGGAAACCAGGTTCTGCAAGGCGATGCCCAGCGCACCGGCATCGATCATCAGGCCATGGTCACCTTCACTGATATCCAGCGAAGGCTCCAGGCCGCGATCCAGTATCCAGGGTGTGAGATCCGCCAGCACATCGGTGACCACTTCACTTAGGTCGACAAGGGTGGTGGGGCGCTGACCGAGGCGCGGCTCGACGCGGGCGAGTGTCAGCAACTGGTTGACCACCCGGGTCAGCCGATCCACGCCGCCAATCAGAAAGCCCAGGGCTTTCTGGCGCTCGGCATCAGTACTGGCGGCCTGGGCGTTTTGCGCATGCAGGCGCAGGATCGCCAGCGGCGTACGCATCTCATGGGCGGCGTCGGCAATGAACCGATGTTCACGCCGCAGCAGGTCCTCGATCTGCGCCAGCAGGCGGTTGATAGCCGCCTGCATGGGCTCGAGCTCGGTCGGCAACGGCACCAGCTGCAGCGGTTCGAGGGAGTCGGCATGGCGCGCGCGAATCACATCGGCCATGTTCTGCAACGGGCGCAATCCCCAGCCGATAGCTGCCCAGACCAGCAGCGCCAGGCCCAGGCTGCCAAGCAGAAACGGGAACAGGGTATGGCGTACGATGCGGTCGATCAGGTCGTAGCGCACATCGTCGCGCTCACCCACCCAGATCACCCACTGCTTTTCGGGCACCGGTAGAACGAAGCCGCGCCATTGCTCGCCGCCGCTGGCGAAATCATAAAAGCCCGGGGCCGTGGGCGGTGGGTCGAGCGTCGGTGCACTGGGCGTGTGTACCAGCAGCCGTGCTCCATCACCCCATACCTGGAACGCCAGCTTGCTTTCATAGGGGTGGCCCACGCGATGGCGCCCGGCCTTGCCCAGTGCCTCGTTGAATGCCCGATAAAGCTTTTCGCGGTTGCCATCCTGCACCGGCAGGTTCATCACCCCCTGCAACAACCGGGCATTCTGAGCCATGTGGGCATCGTAGACTTCGTTGATCTCGCGCCGGCTGTCGTGATAGTTGTACAGCGCCAACAAGCCGGTGCCGAGCAGCATCAGCAACATCACCCGCCACAGCGTACGCTGGCGCAGCGAGCTCATACCTTGCCCTCGACCAGGTAACCGATACCGCGCACCGTGCGGATCAGGCCGTTGAACAGCTTCTTGCGCAAGTGATAGATGTTCACTTCCAGCGTGTTGCTCTCAGGTTCCTCGTCCCAGCCATACAGCAGTTGGGTCAGCCGCTCACGGGTGAATACCTTGCCCGGTTGCGCCAGCAACTCGTGCAGCAGCCGGTACTCCTTGGGCGTCAGTACCACGGGCACACCGTTGTAGTGCACCTGCTGAGTGGCAGGGTCAAGGCTTACGCCTGCGTGCTCGATGAGCACCTTGGCCCGCCCGGCGCTGCGCCTGAGCAAGGCGCGCAGGCGGGCCTTGAGTTCGTTGAGGTCGAAAGGCTTGACCAGGTAATCGTCGGCGCCGGCATCCAGGCCAGTGATACGGTCTTCGGTTGCATCGCGCGCGGTAAGGATCAGAACCGGTAGGCTGTCGCCCCCTGCCCTCAGCCGGCGCAGCAGCTCGATGCCACCCAAACGCGGCAGCCCGAGGTCGAGGATCACCAGGTCGAACATTTCGTGTTGCAGGGCATGCAGCGCGCTCAGGCCATCGCGCAACCAGTCGAGGGTATAGCCCTCCTGGCGCAACCCGTCGCAGATCCCCTCACCCAGAGCGGTATCATCCTCAACCAGTAGCAGCCGCATGTTCAGTCCTGTTTGTCCTTGATGGCCTTGAGTAAAGCATCGATATCGCCACGCCGGCCCTGGTCGGCCAGCTCGCGCCCCGGGCGTGGTGGCGCCTGGCGGGCTTTTTCCAGTGCTGCTGCGGCCTGTGCGTAGCGTTTTTGGCGGAACAGATGATCGGCCCAGAAGTAATTGCTGTCGATACCATTGGGGTTGATTTGCAGCGCCTTGCGCAACAAGGTGTCGGCCTTGTCGCTGTCACCAAAACCGATAGGCCAGCCAGGCACCTGGTCATACAAGGTACCCAGGCTGGTATACGCCGAGCCCTGCAGGGCATTGGGG
>Ga0247820_10000639_pt1 | contig 18914 bp, 17 predicted proteins | sample 13C_Glucose_Day1_2_FD_192480 | JGI IMG/M metagenome (GOLD analysis project Ga0247820, IMG submission 192480) | Soil microbial communities from agricultural site in Penn Yan, New York, United States - 13C_Glucose_Day14 | ecosystem: Environmental > Terrestrial > Soil > Agricultural land | place...
CGCGGCCGCCGCCCTCTGTGCCTGCACGCTGGGCGCGCATGCCGAAACCTTTCCTTCCAAGCCGCTGCGGATCCTGGTGATCGTCGCGCCGGGGGGCAGCGCCGACGCGGTGGGCCGCCTGGTGGGGGACAAGCTGTCCGCGCGCCTGAAGCAGCCCGTGGTCGTCGAGAACCGGCCCGGCGCCGGCGGCAACGTGGCGACCCAGGCCGTGCTCAAGTCCGGCGCGGATGGGTACACCCTGCTGCTGACCGCCAACAACCACACCATCAATCCTTCCCTGTTCGCGAACGCGGGCTACGGCATCGACGACTTCACCGGCATCGCGGAACTCATGGAAGGACCGTCGGTGATCGCCGTGGGCGCCGACTCGCCCTACAAGACCTTCCAGGACCTTCTCGCCGCCGCCCGCAGCAACCCGGGCAAGATCGCCTACGGCAGCGCCGGCATCGGCCTTCCGAGCCACGTGGCCGGCGAGTTGCTGCAGCGCGCGGCCGACGTGAAGCTGGTCCACGTCGCCTACCGCGGCTCGGGCCCGTCGATCACGGATGCCATCGGCGGCCAGGTGCCGGTGGTGATCTCCTCGCTGGTGGCGGCCATGCCGCACATCCAGTCCGGCAAGCTGCGCGCGCTCGCCGTCACCTCCGCCAAGCGCTGGCCCAGCCTCCCCAACGTGCCGGCCGCGGCGGAAGCCGGCTTGCCGGGCTACGAGCACATGACGTGGCTGGGTCTCTTCACGCCGCGCGGGACGCCCGACGACGTGGTGCAGAAGCTCCACAAGGAAGTGCGCGCGGCGCTGGCCCAGCCGGACCTGAAGGAGAAGGTGGCCGTGCTCGGCGGCGATGTTCCGCAGAAGTCCGCGGAGGAATTCGACGCCATGATCAGGAAGGATCACGCCGCGTCCACCAGGCTGGTCGTCGACAGCAACCTCAAGGCGCAGTGATGGACATGAGTGCTTGCCCCGTGGGCCGGCCCCTCGAAGGCGTCAAGGTCCTGGAACTCGCGCAGGTGATGGCGGGACCCGTGGCCGGCCTGATGCTCGCCGACCTGGGCGCGGACGTCATCAAGGTCGAGAAGTTTCCCGGCGGCGACGACTCGCGCGGCTTCTCGTCCAGCACGATCGGCGGAACGCCGCCGTCCTTCGAGGTCCTGAACCGGGGCAAGCGGTCCATCGCCATCGACCTGAAGAAGCCCGAGGGCCGCGAGGTCCTGCGGCGACTGGCGGCGCAGGCCGACGTCGTCACGGAGAACTTCCGCCCGGGGACCATGACGAAGCTGGGCCTCGATGCGACGGCGCTGCGAAAGATCAATCCGAAGCTGATCTACTGCTCGATCACGGGGTATGGCCGCAAGGGCCCGCTGGCCGATCGCGGCGGCTTCGATCTGATCCTGCAGGCGTTCTGCGGCCTGATCAGCGTGACGGGCGAGGCCGATCGGCCGGGCGTGAAGCCGGGCGTGTCGATCGCCGACGTGAACGCGGGCATCCTCGGTGCGATGGGCGTGCTGGCGGCCTACATCCACCGCCTGCGCACGGGCCAGGGGCAGTGGGTGGAAACCTCGCTCCTGCAAGCCTCCATGCAGCAGCTGTACTGGTATGCCGCGCTGTATTTCTCCGGCCGCCCCGTGCCGCGGCGCATGGGAACGGCCCACCCGATCATCGCGCCCTACCAGACCTACCCTTGCGACGACGGCGACCTGGCGGTGGGCGGCGCCAACGAATCGAACTGGGTGCGCATCACCGAAGTCGTCGGCCATCCCGAATGGCAGCAGGACCCGCGCTTTCGCGACGCGGCGGCCCGGCAGTCGAACCGCGAGGCCCTTCGCGACTGCATGGCCGCGGCGCTGGCCGGCGGAACCCGCGCGCAGTGGGAGCAGAGGCTGTCGCAGGCCGGCGTGCCGGCGAGCCCGGTGAACAGCGTGCAGGAGGCCCTGGACCATCCGCAGGCCCGCGCGATGGACATGGTGATAGCCGCCGAGACGGTGGGCGACGGCCGGCGCGACATGATCGGATTGCCGCTGCATTTCGACGGCGTCAACCAGCCCAGCACCGGCGCCGCGCCCCGGCTGGGCGCCCAGACGAGCGAAGTCCTGTCCTCGTTCGGCTTCTCGCCGGACGAAATCGGTCAACTGCTGGAGCAAGGGGCCGCCTGGCAGCCCGCCCAGGAAGAAGAGGTGCATGCATGAATGGAAGCATTCGCGTCGACTACGCGCCGCATCGCGCCACGGTGTGGCTGGACAACACGGCGCGCCGCAACGCGATCACCCGAGCCATGTGGATCGAGCTCGCGCGCGTCTTCCGTGAGTTTTCCAAGGACGACCAGTTGCGCTGCATCGTGCTGCGCGGCGCCGGGACCGAGGCCTTCGGCAGCGGCGCGGACATCTCCGAGTTCTCGCAGGTGCGAGCGGACGCCGCGCAGGCGCGCGAGTTCGCCGAGCAGACGCATGCTGCCTTCCACGCGGTGCGCGACTGCCCCATCCCGACAGTCGCCGCCATCCGGGGCGCCTGCGTCGGCGGCGCGCTGGAGATGGCGGCGTTCTGCGACCTGAGGATCGCCAGCGAGGACAGCCGCTTCGGCGTGCCGGTCGCGCGCCTCGGCGCCGTGCTCGCCTATCCGGAGATGGAAGGCCTGGTCCGGCTCGTCGGCCCGAACGCCGCGCTCGAGGTCGTGCTGGAGGGTCGGATCATCGGCGCGGCCGAGGCGCAGGCCAAGGGCATGGTCAACCGGGTGGTGCCCGTCGCCGCGTTCGACGACGAGGTGGAAGCCACCGTTCAGCGCGTGTGCGCCGGCGCTCCGCTGTCGGCCCGCTGGCACAAGAAGTTCGTCGCCAAGCTGCGCGATCGCGTGCCGCTGACCGCCGCCGACATCGAGGAGGGCTACGCCTGCTTCGACACGGAGGACTACCGGATCGGGTACAGCACCTTCCTCGAGAAGGTGCCGCCGAAGTTCGTGGGGCGCTAAGCCACGAGGCGGCCCTCGCGCGCCACCACGCGGCCGCGGGCCACCACGCATTGCCGCGGAGGGCGCGCGACCACGGCTTGCGCGACGTTCTGCGCCCGCACCAGCACGAAGTCGGCGCGGCATCCCGGGGCCAGTCCGTAGTCGGCGAAACCGCAGACGCTCGCGGCATCGGTGGTGACGGTCGAGAGCGACCAGCCGATCTCATCGTCGCGGCGCAGGTTGTTCCGCAAGCCGATCAGCATGGCGCGTTCCAGCATGTCGGGCAGGCCGTAAGGCGTCCAGGTATCGCGGATGCCGTCGTTGCCCCCCGCGACGAGGACGCCCGCCGCACGGCAGGCCGCCAATTGCGGGACCGGCCGGGACGCGGTGCCGGTCGTGATGACGGCCACGCGCAAGCGCGCCATCCGTGCGAGCAACCGGTCGCGTTGCGCCGCTTCGACGTCGCCGAGGCAGAAGCAGTGGCTGATGGCGACCCGGCCTTGCATGCCGAGCGCTTCCACGCGATCCAGGATCAGGTGCAAGGTGCTCGCGCCCTGCTCGCCGCCTTCGTGCAGATGGATGTCCAGCGGCCTGTCGTGGCGTTGCGCCAGCGCGAACAGGAGATCCAGCGAAGTGGCCGCGTCGCCGTCGATGGCGTGCGGGTCCAGTCCGCCCAGCACGTCGGCGCCCTCCCGCAATGCCTGGTCCAGCAGCTCCGCGGTCCCGGGCCGACACAGCAGGCCGGATTGCGGGAAGGCCACGACCTGGATCTCCAGCAGGTCGGACAGCGTGTCGCGCGTAGCGAGAACGCCGTCGAGATGCCTGAGGCCGGCCTCGGTGTCGATGTCCACGTGGGTCCGCAGCCGCGTCGTGCCGTTCGCCAGGAATGCCCGGGCCAGGCCGAGGGACTGCGTTCCGGCGTCGTGGCCGCTAGCCGCGCGGAAAGCGCGCTCGTTGGCGATCCTGTCCGTCAACAGCGGACCGACCTCGTTGCGGTACCACGGCAGACCCCACATCGTCTTGTCGAGGTGGGTGTGGGCTTCGACGAGGCCGGGCAGCAGCAAGGCGCCGCCGCCCTCTTCCACGACGCAGTCCGCGGGCACGGCCAGGTCCCGGCCGAAGGCCGCGAAGCGCCCGGCCTCGACCCGGACGTCGAGGACTTCGCCCCCCAAGGGACGCACGTTGCGGATCAGCAGCGAGTCCATGTCAGGCGGGCGACACCAGGCCCAGATAGTCCGAGCGGGTCTGCGGCAGGACGGCGCCCACGACCTGCTCGTACGAAGTGCGATGGCGCGCGAGCATGCGGGCCGAGGCCACGGACTTGGACCTGCAGAACCAGTGGCAGGTGTGCTGCATCAGGAGCATCTCGGCCGAGATCGCGAACGCGCGGTCTTTCGCCGACCCCGCGGCTTCGTCGTCGATGGCACGGCAGATGCCCCGCGCGTGGACACGGAGCGCTTCGCGCATGTCGAAGGAACCGGCCAGGGAAGGCGGCAACGGAAGCCAGATCGGCAGCCTGCTCACGCGGGTGGCCGCGGGGTCGGCGGCCGCGAAGTCGTCCGCGAGCCGGCGCATCTGGCTGCACAGCGCCTGCTCGGTCGTGCGCAGCAGGTTCCAGACCTGTTCGCGCCGGCCGGGATCCGCCTCGCCCGCGGCGCGCAGGTAGCCCTCGGTCAGGGTCTCGATGTTCTTTTCGATGCTGAGGCCCGAAAGGAATCGGGCGAGGAGCGCGACGCGCTGTTGCTGCAGCCTGGCCCGGGCCATCCAGAGGACGGCCAGCACCACGGCAAGGGTCAGAAGGAAATCCACCGCGCGATCCTACACAGGGGTCCGGCGATACCTCTTGAAGCACATCCGGACGGGAAGCTCAGCAGCGGATCCCTAGAATCCGTCGCATTCGGAGGAGCTCGGAACCATGAAACACGCCATCAAAGTCGTCTCGATCGCATCCACGTTCGCGTGCCTCCTGCTGGCAACGGGCGGTGCCGCGGCCGGGGATGTGGGAACCGCGCTCGGCGGAGGCGTCGGAGGAGCCGCGGGTGCGCTGATCGGCAACCAGGTCGGCGGCAAGAACGGCGCCGTGATCGGCGGCGCGTTGGGCGGCGGCGTCGGCGCGGCCACGACGACTTCCGGATCGGGCAAGACCGGCGCGATCGTGGGCGGCGCCGTGGGCGGCGGCGCGGGAGCCGCCGTGGGTCAGAAGGTCGGCGGCAGCACGGGTGCCGTGGTCGGCGCCGGCGCCGGCGGGGCGGTGGGAGCGAGCCTCGGCAAGTCGCTCACCAAGAAGGACCCGGTGCAGACGCACGCGCAGCCCGGAGCCGTTGTCGTGCACGCTGAGGGCGGGGAACGGCACAAAGGCAAGCACAAGGGCAAGAAAGGCCATCCCCCCGGCCGCGCGGTCGGCTGGCACAAGAATCACGACTGAGGGCGCACCGCCCTCCTCGGCGCCTAGCCGAGTTCGTTCAGGCGCTTGTCCTGCCGGCGCACCAGGCGCTCGATGTCGGCGATGTCCTGGGCCGACAGCCTGGGCCCCGGCTTGCGGATGAAGGGCGAAGCGATCGCGCCGCGCTGGTGCAGCAGGTGCTTGCGCACGGCCAGGCCGATGCCGGCCTGCTGCTCGTAGCGAGCGAGCGGCAGGTACGCGTCGAACAGATCATGGGCCCGCTCGAGGTCGCCCCGCGCATGGGCCGCGACCACGTCGACCATCATCTCGGGCCAGGCGAAACCGGTCATCGCCCCATCGGCGCCGCGCGACAGTTCCTCGGGCAGGAACAGGCCGCCGCCATTGCCGGTCAGGATGGACACGCGGCGCACCTCGCCCTTGTCGCCCGCCGCGCGGATGGCTGAGAGTTTGGCCAGGCCCGGCCAGTCCTCGTGCTTGAGCATCACGCAGTGCGGCGAGTTCTTCAGGATGCGCAGGATCACGGCCGTGGACATCTGCACGCCCGTGGCCACCGGATGGTCCTGCAGGCACCAGGGCGCGGGGCCCAGCGTCTCGTTGACCATGTCGAAGTAGCCGGCGATCTGGTCGTCCGTGCGCACCGTCGACGGCGGCGCCACCATCACGCCGGACGCGCCGATGTCCATCACGGCCTGGGTGAGCTCGCCCATGGCGGCGAAGCCGGGCGAGGACACGCCCACGACGATCGGCACGCGCCCGCCGACCCGCTGCACCACCTGCCGCGTGAAGGCCCTGGCTTCGTCGGCGGTGAGCTTGGTGGCCTCGCCCATGATCCCGAGGATCGTGAGCCCGGTGACGCCGCGCTCGAGGCAGAAGTCGACCATGCGGTCGGTGCTGGCGAGGTCGAGCGCGCCGGTGCCGGTGAACGGCGTGACGGTGATGAGGTAGACGCCTTGGGCGGACGTATCGAATCGGTGCATGGTCTGATCGGTTTGTTTCATGAAGTCCGCGGCTTGGCCGAGTGCGCGGAACGCCGCACGAGCTGCATCACGAGGACGAGCACCATGAGCGCCAGGCCCGTGCCGTTGGCGAAGCCCGACGGATAGACCAGCGCGAAGCCGGCGACGGTGAGCATCATGCGCTCGACGGCGTTCGTCCGCAGCAAGGCCCAGCCCTGGAAGGCGGCGGCCAGCGCGGCGATGGCCGCGGCGGCCTTGAGGGTCACCGTGGCGACCAGCAGCCAGTCGGCGGACGCCGCCGCCTTGGCCGATCCCATCAGCAGCAGCGCGCGGCCTTCGGGATCGAGCACGAACATGAACGGCAGCAGGAACGCGGGGAGCGTGTACTTCCAGCAGTGCAGCGTGGTCTTGTAGGGATCGCCTCCGGTGATCGCCGCCGCCGCGAAAGGAGACAGCGCCGTCGGCGGGGACACTTCCGACAGAACCGCGTAATAGAAGATGAACATGTGCGCCGCGAAATCGGGCACGCCGAGCTTGGTGAGCGCCGGCGCGGCGATGACCGCGCAGATGATGTACGAAGCCGTCACGGGCACGGCCAGGCCGACGATCCACACCACCAGCGCGGTGAAGATCGCCGTCAGCGGCAGGGACCCCGCGGCGTACGCGATCACGATGGTGCTGAACTTCAGGCCGAGCCCCGTGAGCGTGACCACGCCGACGATGATGCCCGCGCCCGCGCAGGTGGCCCCCACGTTGAGCATGCCGGTGGATCCGCCCGCCATCGCCTTGACCAGCGGCATGTCCAGGAGCTTGCGGCCCAGTGTCCCCGGCGCGGAGAACAGGTCGTACGGGATCAGCGAGGTGTCCCTCCGCAGCAGGCTCGTCGCCAGGGACACGACCGTCGCCCAGAAGACCGACATGACGGGCGAGAAGCCCCACAGCATGAAGGCGACGATCGAGACCAGCGACAGGAAGTGGAACCAGTAGCGGCGCGCCAGCGTCCACGCGCCCTGCACCTTCTCGAAGGTGACGTCGTCCATCGCGTACTTGCGCGCGTCGATCTCCACCATCAGGAACAGCGCCAGGTAGAACAGCACCGTCGGGATGGCCGCCATCAGCAGCACATCCATGTAGGAGATCTTCAGGAACTCGGCGATCAGGAAGGCCGCCGCCCCGAGCACCGGCGGGGAGATGATGGCGCCGAGGCCGCCGGCCGCGAGCAGGCCGCCCGCCGCGTTGCGCTCGTAGCCGACCTTGGCCAGCATCGGGTAGGCCACCGAAGCGATCGTGACGGTCGTCGCCACGCCGGAACCCGAGGGCCCGCCCAGCAGGAACGAGGACAGCACCACCGTGCGCCCCGCGCCCGTGGGCTTGCCCCCCATCGCCGCGAAGGAGAAGTCGATGAAGAACTTGCCGGCGTTCGAGTACTGAAGGAAAGCGCCGAAGATGGTGAACAGGATGATGAGCGAGGACGAGACGTCGATCGCCACGCCGAAGATGCCTTCCAGCGTCATGTACATCACACCCACCAGCCGGCCGACGTCGTAGCCCTTGTGCGTCCACGGCGCGGGCAGCCAGGGGCCGGCCAGCGCATAGGCGAGGAAAGCGACGGTGATGACGGGCATGACCCAGCCGCTCGTGCGCCGCATGGCCTCCAGCACGAGGACGATCAGCGCGATGCCGAACACGACGTCCCAGGGCAGCGGGAGCGTGTTGCGGTCGGTGAAGTCGTCGCCGCCGTAGATGGCATAGGCCGCCACCGCGATCGCGAGGGCCGCCGCCAGCCAGTCCCACCACATGATCCGGTGGCGGAAGCGCCGCGCCACGGGAAACAGCAGGAAGGTAAGGGCCAGCACGAACGCCACGTGGATGCCGCGCAGCGTCTGCGTCGGCACGATGGAATACGCGGCGTAGAGGTGGAAGCCGCTCATCGCGACCGCCGCCAGGGTGAGGAAGACGGCCAGGCCGCCGAGCGGCATGTTGGCCGCGCCCTCCTCCGCCTCGATGTACTTCTCGGCCTTCTGCAGGCTCTCCGCCGAGACCGCCGCGGCCTCCGACAGCGACACGCGGGACGGCTCGTTCATGTCGGGGAACCCTTCTTGTTCAGTTGACCTTCACGCCGCGCTCGGCGAAGTACTTGAGCGCTCCCGGGTGGTAGGGGATCGGGGTGGCGTTCGCCTTCTGGTTCTCCAGCTTGAAGTTCTCGGCTTCCTTGTGGACGGCGACCAGTTCATCCTTCTTGTCGAACAGGGTCTTGACGATGCTGTAGGCCGTCTTCTCGTCCATGCTTTCGTGGGCGACCAGGATGTTCATGACCGTCGCCTGCTTGTTGTCGGCGTCCATGCCCTTGTAGACCGCCTTCGGGATCGTGTCCTCGACGTACAGGTTGCCGTACTTCCTGTTCATGGCCGACACGAGGTCGGCATGGTCGATCATCCTGATCCTGGTGCCGGGCGTGCTGGCCAGGTCGGTCACCGCCGCGGTGGGCAGGCCGCCGACCCAGAAGAACGCGTCGATCTTGCCGTCCTTGAGGGCGTTGACCGATTCCGCGACGCCCAGGCGCTCGCGCTTCATGTCCTTGTCCTTGTCCAGGCCCGCGGCCTCGATGAGGCGGAAGGCCATCACCTCGGTGGCGCTGCCGGGCGATCCCGTCGACACGCGCTTGCCCTTGAGGTCGGCGAACTTGTTGACGCCCTTGCCGTCGACGCTCACCACGTGCATGCGGTTCGGGTACAGCACGGCCAGCGTCTTCACCGGCACCTTCTGGCCCTTGAACTTGTCCTCGCCCTTGTAGGCGTCCTGGGCCGCATCGCTCATCGAGAAGCCCACGTACGGCTTGCCGCTGGCGATCAGCTTCAGGTTGTCGACCGATCCGCCCGTCACTTCAGCGGTGGCCTGCATGCCGGGGACGTACTTGGACAGCACGGCCGCGAGCCCGCCGCCCATGGGGTAGTACACGCCGCCCGTGCCACCGGTCGCGATCGAGATGTTCTGCGCGAAGGCCGCGAACGACAAGCCGGCCGCGGTGAGCGTGACAAGAAGGTACCGAAGGAACTTCATGGGTTTGTCTCCTGTTGGATTTGGATGTCCACGGGCCGTGCCCCGCAGCCCCGGATTCTTGCCATGGCGCCGCCGGCCCGCTCTAGTGGCTTTCCAGCAGTCGAGCGCATGGGGTTCTGGTTGCCCGGGATTCTTCGGACCGGTTTGCGGCGGCCGCATGAAACGAAATCGACACCTTCGTTTGCCAGCGGGCGGTGAACCAGGGACGCTTGTCATGGCCCGACTGGTTGATCCAACCCTTTGCATCCGCCTCGGCGGCGACTACGGTAAGCGCATGCGAGCTGCGTTCGTATCCCTGAGCCTGGTCCTCCTGACGGCGACCGTCGCACCGACGTGGGCCTCACCTGAACGTGCCCAGGGCATCTCCATGCACATGCTGCCCAAGCGGGTGGCCGACAGCCATCGGGCCGGGATGCTCGTTCGTGCCCTGACCGATGCTTCGGCATCCGCCCGACTTATCCGCCGCGCTGCGTGGCGCTCGACATGTGACGACGAGCACGACCACGGGGGTTGAAGGCTTGCACGGCGGGCGGGCCTGTCGGAAGCACAATACCGCTTGCGTCAGCCCGTTCTCACGGCCACCGATGCGTACGTCGCTCAAGCACGATGCCGACACATTCCATCCAGCTGCCCGGCGCGGGCGGCCTCGCACCGGGCTACGACGAACCCTTCGAGATGCTCCACGCCTGCCACGAGCGGGTGCACCGCATGCTGGCCCTGCTGGACCGGTTGCGTCGGCACGTGGATGCGCAAGGAGCGGACGAGCAGGCCCGGCAGGCCGCCCGCGACGTCATGCGCTACTTCGACCAGGCGGCGCCCCAGCACCATCTGGACGAGGAGAACCATGTGATCCCGCGCCTGCTCGCCAGTGGCGACCCGGCGCTCGTCGACCTCGGGAAGAAGCTGCGCGCCGACCACCGAGCCATGGAAGCGGCATGGTCGAGGGCACGGCCGGTCCTGCTTTCTCTGGCGGAAGGGGGCATCCAGCGCTTCGACGCCGAGGCCCATCGCGCCTTCGATGAGTTCGCCATCCCGTATGCAGCCCACATCCAGGCCGAGGAGTCGGCCGCGTTCCCCGCGGCGCAAGGGAGCATGGACGTCACGGCGATGAGCGCGATGTCGCAGGACATGATGCGGCGGCGCGGCGTGGCTTGAGCTGATCAATCCCCGTCGCCGTCCGGCGCACGATGCTCCGCGCGCAGCAGCCGCAGGTGGCACGCGTCCGCCGCGCGCCGCTTCTCGAATGCGTCCCGCACCCATTCCGCGGCTTCCGGGCTGGCGGTCAGCTGGCCGATGTCCTTGAGCCTGGCCTCGGCTTCGCGGGCTTGCCGATCGAGCTCCTGCCATTGCTCCAGCACGTCCTGGAACTCGGGCGTGTCCACGTTCAGCCGCCCGACCGCTGCCGGCTGTCGTACCAACCCGCGTGCAGATGCCTCAGGAACAGCTCCCGCCAGCCTTCGAGCGGATAGCGGGCGGCGCCATGGCGGCCTTGCACGTGCACGCTCCCGTCGGTCAGGCACGCGGAAAAACCGCTCGCGTCCCGGCCCGACAGCTGGGCCATGTCCCTCACGAACGCTGTTTCCGGGGTCGGATCGGCCATCCCAGCTCCCAAGTTCCGGCGACTGGAATGAACGTTCCGGAAAGCCGGTTTATTCCCGGCGTCGCTCGAGGGACACGAGTCCCCGATGCGCTCCCTGAAGGCGTGCGGCGTCGCGACTGCATGCCCAACGGATCAGTTTCCACGGGCCGGTTTTTCCCACGTGCGATCCCGATGTTCGTGCTCGGCCCGCTGCCCGAAACGACGAACTACATCCCCTGACGGGCGCGAGCCCCGCGCCGGAACAGCTCCTGCAGCAGGTTGCGCAGCCAGTGCTGCGCGGGGTCGTTGGTCGTGCTGGCGTGCCACACCAGGTGCACGTCGTAGTGCGGCGCGAACGGCAGCGTCCAGCGCTTCACGTCGGGCAGGCTGGCCGCGTACATCGCCGGCACGATGGCCATCAGGTCCGAGCTGGTGACGAGTTCGGGCAGCGCGCCGAAGTGGCGGGCGCGCAGCACGATGCGGTCGGCCAGGTTCATGGACACCAGCATCTCCTCGACGCTGCTGTGGAAGGTGGCGGTCGGTGAAGCGACGGCCAGCGCGGCCGTGGCGAGCTGCTCACGCGTGAGCGATGCGCCGCGCCCGCCGGACGCCGGCTTCCACGCCGGGTTGGTGATCGCGACGTACTGCTCGCGGAACAGCCGCTCGGTCAGCACGCCGCGATGGCGAGGCTGGAGGATGCCGACGGCGCAGTCGATCTCGCGCGCCTGCAGGGCCGTGGCCACGGCCGCCGCGGGCACGCTGATGTTGGCGACGCGCGTGTAAGGCGCCTGTTGCCGCAGCGCGGCCGTCAGGCGCGGCAGGAAGAGCATCTCGCCCAGGTCGGAAAGCGACAGCCGCCAGGTGGTCCGGCTGTTCTCCGGCACGAACTCCTCCAGCCCGGTGACCACGGCCTCCAGCGAGAGCAGGTGCGCGACGACGGCGGGCGCGACTTGCTCGCACAGACGGGTGCGCTGCAGACCCGACGGCGAGCGCACGAACAGGTCGTCGCCGAAGAACTGGCGCAGCCGCGCCAGCGCGTTGCTGGTGGCCGATTGCGAGAGGGAGAGCGTGCGCGCGGCGGCGGTGACGGAGCCGGTGCGGTGGATGGCCGCCAGCACGCGAAGGAGGTTGAGGTCGAGCTGGCGGAAGTTCATCCGGAGGTTCTCAGGGTTCCCCCTGATCATGGACGGCGTGAATGTACCCCATCCACACAATCCATTCGCCAAATGCGCCCGCGCTGCTTAGATTGCACTGTTTACCCGACCGAAAGATGGCCGAACGTTCCTTTGCCACCGAAGTGCAGAAGCTGCGCCTGGGCGCCGGCCAGGAGTTCCATGGCGAAGGCATCCTGGCCGTCACCAAGGCGCTTTTGCAGTCCGGCGTCTCCTACGTCGCCGGTTACCAGGGCGCGCCGATCTCGCACCTGATGGATGTCCTCACGGACGCCAACGACATCCTGCGCGAGCTCGGCATCCGCTTCGAGCACAGCGCCAGCGAAGCCACCGCGGCGGCGACGCTGGCGGCTTCGGTCAACTACCCGCTGCGCGGCGCGGTGACCTTCAAGTCCACGGTAGGCACCAACGTGGCCTCCGACGCGCTGGCCAACCTGGCCTCGGGCGGCGTCACCGGCGGCGCGCTGATCATCGTCGGCGAGGACTATGGCGAGGGCTCCAGCATCATGCAGGAGCGCTCGCACGCCTTCGCGATGAAGTCGCAGATCTGGCTGATGGATCCGCGGCCCAACCTGCCGAGCATCGTCGACGCGGTGGAACAGGGTTTCGAGCTGTCCGAGGCCAGCCGCACGCCGGTGATGCTGGAGCTGCGCATCCGGGCCTGCCACGTGCACGGCCGCTTCGATGCCAAGGACAACCGCCGCTCCGCCTTCTCGCTGAAGGACGCCATCGAGCAGCCGCGGCGCGACACGGAGCGCATCGCCCTGCCGCCGGCGACCTACCTGCACGAGCAGGAGAAGATCGCTCAGCGCTGGCCGGCTGCCGTGCGCTTCATCCGCGAGCGCGGGCTCAACGAGTTCTTCGCGGATGGCACCCAGGACTTCGGCATCGTGATGCAGGGCGGCCTGTACAACGGCGTGCTGCGCGCGCTGGAGCTGCTCGGCCTGGCCGACGCCTTCGGCAACTCGAAGGTGCCGCTGTACGTGCTGAACGTGACCTATCCGCTGGTGGACGAGGAGTTCACGCGGTTCTGCGCCGGCAAGCGCGGCATCCTCATCGTCGAGGAAGGCCAGCCCGACTTCATCGAGCAGGCGGTGCACGCCATCCTGCGCAAGGCCGACGTGCAGACCAGGGTGCACGGCAAGGACGTGCTGCCGATGGCGGGCGAGTACACGGGCGGCGTGCTGGTGAAGGGCATCGCGGCGTTCGTGCAGAAGTACGCGGCGCAGCTGATCGATGCCCACGCGCTGCCGGCCGCGGCTCGGCCGCATGCGCTGGCCACGCTCGAGGGCAATCCGAAGGCGATCGCGATCCGCGATGCCACCACGCAGGTGCACGGCCGGCCGCCTTCGTTCTGCACCGGCTGCCCCGAGCGGCCGATCTTCACGGCGATCAAGCTGGTGGAGCGCGAGCTCGGCCAGCACCACGTCAGCGCCGACATCGGCTGCCACCTCTTCTCCATCCTGCCGCCGTTCAACATCGGCGCGACCACGATGGGCTACGGCCTGGGCTGGGCGGGCGCCTCGGCGTTCAACACGCCCGAGACCGGCAAGCGGACGCTGTCCATCATGGGCGACGGCGGCTTCTGGCACAACGGCCTCACCAGCGGCGTCGGCAACGCGGTGTTCAACCAGTCCGACAACGTGCTGCTGGTGGTCGACAACGGCTACTCGGCGGCGACCGGCGGGCAGGACGTGCTGTCGTCCAAGGCGCCCAACGCGATCCGTGCCACCAACCATCCGATCGAGCAGGCCGTGCGCGGTGTCGGCGTCAAGTGGGTGCGGACCGTGGACCACACCTACAGCCTGGAGCGCATGCGCGACGCGCTGCGCGAGGCGTTGACCACGCCCGAGAAGGGCCCCAAGGTGATCGTCGCTTCCAGCGAGTGCATGCTGAACAAGCAGCGCCGCGTGAAGCCGCTCACGCGCAAGGCGATCGGCGAAGGCAAGCGCGTCGTGCGCGAGCGCTTCGGCGTCGATCCCGACACCTGCACCGGCGACCATTCCTGCATCCGGCTGTCGGGCTGCCCTTCCCTCACCATCAAGCCGAACCCGGACCCGCTGCGCCGCGACCCGGTGGCGACCGTGGTGGACGGCTGCGTCGGGTGCGGCCTGTGCGGCGAGGCCGCGCACGCGGCCGTGCTCTGCCCCTCGTTCTACCGCGCCGAGATCGTGAACAACCCGACCCGCTGGGACCGCCTGCGGCAACGAGTCGCGTCCGCCGTCATCGGCTGGTTCCAGGCCCGCATCGACCGCCGGCTGGAGGGCCTCGCAGCATGAGCAAGCCTCGCGCGATCACGGTCGCCCTGCTGGCCATGGGCGGCGAAGGCGGCGGCGTGCTGTCCGACTGGCTGGTGGACCTGGCCGAGCACAACGGCTTCCTCGCCCAGGCCACTTCGGTGCCCGGCGTGGCCCAGCGCACCGGCGCGACCATCTACTACCTGGAGCTGTTCCCGGCCGGCGACGTGCCCGCGGGCGCGCAGCCGGTGCTGGCGCTCGCGCCCGTGCCCGGCGAGCTGGACGTGGTCATCGCCTCCGAGCTGATGGAGGCCGGCCGCGCGCTGCAGCGCGGCCTGGTCACGCCGGAGCGCACCACCTTCATCGCATCGACGCACCGCGTGTACTCGATGACCGAGCGCACCGCGATGGGCGACGGTCGCGTGGACGCCGACAAGCTGCTCGAAGGCGCACGCGCGGCCGCGGCGCGGCTGGTCTGCACCGACTTCTCCGAACTCGCGGAGCGTTCCGGCGCGCCGATCTCGGCCGTGCTGTTCGGCGCGCTCGCGGCGTCGGGCGCCCTGCCCTTTTCGCGCGAACAGTTCGAAGAAGCGATCCGCCGGGGCGGCGTGGGCGTGGAAGGGAGCCTGCGCGCGTTCGCCGCCGGCTTCGATGCCGCTCGAAGAAGCAAGGCGCCGATGACCGTCGAGCACGCGGGTCCGCGCCTCGGTCGTCGCCTGGCCTTCCTGGAGCCGCGCATCGCCGACCAGTTTCCGCTCGACGCGCGCGAGACGCTGCGCCACGCCGTGATCCGCCTGGCTGACTACCAGGACGAGGCCTACGCCACCGAGTACCTCGACCGCCTGCTGCCGCTGCGAGCAACGGGCGAGGTGCTGCTGGAGACGGCGCGCCATCTCGCGCTGTGGATGACGTACGAGGACGCGATCCGCGTCGCCGACCTCAAGACCCGCCGCACGCGTTTCGACCGCGTGGGCGAGGAAGTGCGACTGCGTCCCGCCCAGCTGCTGGACATCAACGAGTTCATGCATCCGCGCGTCGAGGAGATCGCCGACATCCTGCCGGCGGGCCTCGGTCGCTGGCTCCTGCGCAGCCGCATGGGACGCGGCGTGCTCGGCCCGTTCACGCGCAAGGGCCGCGTGGTTCGCACCAGCTCGGTCGGCGGCTTCCTGCAGCTGTACACCATCGCATCGATGCGCCGCTGGCGCCGCGGCTCGCTGCGCTTCCAGGTCGAGCACGAGCGCATCGATGCCTGGCTGGCGCAGGTCGAACGCCTCGCGAGCCGCGATCCTGCGCTCGCCCTCGAGGTCGTCAAAGCCCAACGCCTGGTCAAGGGCTACGGCGACACGCACGCGCGCGGCTGGAGCAACTTCCAGAAGCTGATGGGCGCGCTGCCACGGCTCGAACAGCAACCGGGCGGCGCGGGCCGCCTGGGTCAGCTCGCGGCGGCGGCGCTGTCCGACGACAGCGGGCAGGCGCTGGAGCGAATGCTCGCATCCGCCTGAATTGACCCTGCCTCACGCACCCGATATGTTCCGCCACCACCACACACACAAGGAGACAAGGCGATGAAGCGTCGATTGATTTGCCAGGCCAGCGCGCTGCTGATGGCCATGGGTTTCGCGGCGGGCGCCGCCGCGCAGGAGACCACGCTGCGGCTGGTCAGCGCCTTCGCCGAGAACGGCATCTACGTGCAGCGCCTGCAGCCGTGGATCCAGAAGTTCAACGCCGAGGGCAAGGGCGTGCTGCAGATCAACTTCATCGGCGGCCCCAAGGCGATGCCTCCGTTCGAGGTGGGCAATGCGGTCAAGACCGGCGTGGTGGACGTCGCCCTGAGCACCGGCGCGTTCTACACGAACGTGATGCCCGAGGCCGACTTCCTGAAGCTCACCCAGGTGCCGGTGGCCGAGCAGCGCAAGAACGGCGCGTTCGACGCCATCAACAAGGTGTGGAACGAGAAGGGCAACATGCAGTACCTGGCGCGGATGGTCGAAAACCAGCCGTTCCACCTGTACCTGAACAAGAAGATCGACAAGCCGGACCTCGGTGGCCTGAAGGTCCGCATCACGCCGGTGTACCGCGACTTCTTCCAGTCGCTGGGCGCCAACGTCGTCACCACCGCGCCGGGCGAGGTCTACACGGCGCTGGAGCGCGGCGTGGTCGACGGCTACGGCTGGCCGATCGGCGGCATCTTCGACCTGAACTGGCAGGAGAAGACCAAGTACCGCGTCGACCCCGGCTTCTACGACGCCGAGGTCTCGCTGATCATGAACCTGGCGGCCTACCGCAAGCTCTCGCAGCCGCAGCGCGACTACCTGCAGAAGCAGCTGCTCGCGCTGGAGGCCGAGAACACCTTCTGGGCCAAGTACACGGCCGATGAAGTCGCGCGCCAGCAGAAGGCCGGCATCGAGACCATCAAGTTCGACGCGGCCACGGCCAGGACGTTCGTCGACAAGGCCTACCAGGTCGGCTGGGCCAGCGCCGAGAAGCAGAGCCCGGAGATCGCGGGCCGCTTCAAGAAGCTGTTCGCGCCCGCCGCCAAGTGATCTCGCGCGTCTCGAACGCCTACGGCCGCCTGCTCGCGGCCCTGGCCCTGGGCGGCTGCGCCGTGATGTTCGCGATGATGCTGGTCATCGTCGCGGACGTCGCGCTGCGCAACCTCGCCCTGCCGGGGCTGCCGCGCGGGATCGACTGGAGCAACGAGGTCTCGGAGCTGATGCTCTACCTCACCACGGTGCTGGTGGCGCCGTGGCTGCTTCGCCAGGGGCAGCACATCCGGGTCGACATCCTGCTCACCGCGCTGCCGCCCCGGATGGCCTGGTACCTGGAGTGGGCGGCCGACACGCTGGGCCTGGCCTGCTGCCTGTTCATGGCCTGGTACGGCGCCAAGGCCACCTGGGCCAGCTGGAGTTCGGGCGCATTGAGCATCAAGACGCTGGTGACGCCGGAGTGGTGGTCGCTGGCCCCGCTGCCGGCGATGTTCGTGCTGCTGTCGATCGAGATGCTGTTCCGCATGAAGCGGTTGCACGAGGGCGAGCGCGCGCCCCGGCAGGACGCGGTGAGCGCCGCATGAAAGGCGAGTGACATGCAGGACTGGGTGATCGCGGCCTGGCTGATGCTGGGCGGCTCCACGCTGCTGCTGTTCATCGGCATGCCGGTGGCGCTGACGTTCATCACGGTGAACATCGTCGGCGCGTGGCTCTACATGGGCGGCGAGATCGGGCTCTCGCAGCTGGCGCGCAGCAGCGTGGGCTCGGTCACCGCGTTCTCGCTGACGCCGATCCCGCTGTTCGTGCTGATGGGCGAGATCCTGTTCCACACGGGGTTGGCGCTCAAGGTGATCGAGGGCATCGAACGGTTGATCCGTCGGCTGCCGGGCCGCCTGGCCATCGTCGCCGTCGTGGCCGGCACCGTGTTCTCGGCGATCTCCGGTTCGACCATCGCCACCACCGCGATGCTCGGCTCGCTGCTGCTGCCCGTGATGCTCTCGCGCGGCTACCACCCGCAACTGGCCACGGGTCCGATCATGGCCATCGGCGCGGTCGACATGCTGATCCCGCCATCGGCGCTGACCGTGCTGCTCGGTTCGCTGTCCGGCATCTCGATCTCCAAGCTGCTGATCGGCGGCGTGCTCCCGGGCGTGATCCTCTCGATCGCGTTCGTGCTCTGGATCCTGTTGCGGGTCAGGTTCACGCCCTCGCTGGCCCCCAGCTCGGAAAACGATCCGTACTACACCGGCTGGGACCGCTGGAAACCGTTCTTCTTCTACGTGCTGCCGACGCTGTCGATCTTCGGCGTCGTGGTGGGCGCGCTGGCCTGGGGCTGGGCGACGCCGACCGAATGCGCGGCGCTCGGCGCCTTCGCGACGCTCGTGCTGGCCATCGCCTACCGCGCGCTGACGTTCGATGCGCTGCTCAAGGCGCTCAAGGGCACGGCGGGCATCTCCGGGATGATCCTGTTCATCATCCTGGGCGCCACCACCTTCGCGCAGATCCTGTCGTTCTCGGGCGCGAGCAACGGTCTGGTGCAGCTGGTCACGGGCCAGGGATGGTCCACCGGCGCGGTCATCGCGGGGATGATGCTGATGCTGATCTTCCTCGGCGTCTTCGTGGACCAGGTGAGCATGATGATGATCACGCTGCCGATCTTCATGCCGATCGTGCAGCAGCTGAACATCGATCCGGTCTGGTTCGGCATCATGTTCCTGATCTGCATGCAGCTCGGGCTGCTGCTGCCGCCCCACGGCCTGCTGCTGATGACGATGCGCGGCGTGGCGCCGCCGGCCGTGACGATGGCGCACATCTTCCGCGCCGTCGTGCCTTACGTCGTGATGAGCCTGCTGTTGCTGGCGGCGGTGTTCTGGCTTCCGCGGATCGCGACGTGGCTGCCCGCGTTGCTGGGCTGAGCCCGAACGCTCAGAGCCCGAGTTCGAAGCTTCGGCGCAGCACCACCTGGTTGCCGCTGCGCACCACGTACTCGCCGACGTAGCGGCCCTTGCGCCAGCCCTCCGCGGGCCGGCGCACGCCCGCGAACAGCATGCTCTGCGCCTGGTCGCGCGGCAGCGGTGCGGCGG
>Ga0247820_10000640_pt1 | contig 18901 bp, 20 predicted proteins | sample 13C_Glucose_Day1_2_FD_192480 | JGI IMG/M metagenome (GOLD analysis project Ga0247820, IMG submission 192480) | Soil microbial communities from agricultural site in Penn Yan, New York, United States - 13C_Glucose_Day14 | ecosystem: Environmental > Terrestrial > Soil > Agricultural land | place...
GGCCAGCATCTGACCCACGGCGTTGTTGTCGCCGTCGATCGACTGCTTGCCCAGCAGGACCAGGTCCGGCTTCTCTTCGTCCACGACCGCCTTCAGCAGCTTGGCGACGGCCAGGGGCTCCAGGTCGACGTCGGACTGCACCAGGATGCCGCGATCGGCGCCCATGGCCAAAGCCGTGCGGAGGGTTTCCTGGGCCTGGGTCACGCCGATGGAGACGACGACGATTTCCGTCGCCGTGCCGGCGGCGTGATGTTCCTTGCCCTCTTTCAGACGAACGGCCTCTTCGACGGCGATCTCGTCGAAGGGGTTCATGCTCATCTTGACGTTGGCCAGATCCACGCCGGTCTGGTCCGCTTTCACGCGGGCCTTGACGTTGCTGTCGATCACCCGTTTCACCGGGACGAGTACCTTCATGAGCCTATCCACTTGGTCATCGAAATATGGCCCGAGGGATTGGACCGACGAAACCGGCCTGTCAACGTAACGCTACGTGAACTGCGGTCGTGTCGCGGGCGCATTTTTCATCTATGAGACCTGCATGAAACGCTTTCTGACGATCCGCCGCCTCAGCGTCCTGTTCTTCGGCATCTTCGGCCTGATGATCGCAGGCGTCTTCGTGTTCCAGCATTACTGGATGGAGCCGGGCGAGCGCTGCGAGGCCGAAGGCAAATGGTACGACATGGAAAGCCGCATCTGCGCCCAGCCCATCTCCATCGCCGAAATCACCGGCCGCCCCATCGGCGTCAGCCGCGCCGAGGCCTCGGCCGAAAAGAACCGGGAATTGATCGAGATCGAGGATCAGTTGAATGCCGAGAAGCGCGCTCGCGCTGCGGCGACCGAGGCGGAACGCGCCCGAGTCGCAGCCTTGCAGCAACGCTAGAGGGACGTCGCAGCGGCGCCTTCAGGCGGCGTCGCGCGGGTCCCAGGCATCAGCTTCCCGCCCCATCAAACCGGTCTCGAAGTCCATGAAGATGTCGATCAGTTCTTCGACTCCGACCGGCGGCGACTTGGGGCCGAAGCGGAAGCGCCAGAAACTGACGATGTGCTGCACCGCGCCCAGCTGGTCGCCCAGCCGCGCGAACAGGGCCGGCGCCTCCAGCAGGAAGTCCCGGAAGGCCAGCGGCTTGCCGTCGCGAGTCAGCCCGGCATAGGCATCGTCGTAATAGCGCAGCGTGCGGCTGACCTCTTCGCAGGTCTTCATGATCCGCCCGCGCAGAACGCCGCGGCCGCGTTCGATATATTCCCTGGCGGCGCGATCGCTGGGACCGACGGGCGTGACCGCGCCCACCTCGTCCGCCACCACCACGATGTCGTTCATCAGACTGGCCAGAGCCCACTTGTAATAGAGGAAGCCCTTCCAGCAGAAGACGCCCTCCTGATACTGCTCCGGCTCCAGTCGCAGGGTGGCGCGAAGGGCCTCCAGCCGGTCGCCCGGCGCGTTGGACAGGATCTTGGTCGCCATGCGCACGGTGGACCCCACCGCCGCCACGTCGCCGCCCATGCTGAGCGTGACCAGGGGTTCGATCTCCTTCTGGACGAAGGCCAGCATCTTTTCGAGATCAGCCTCGCTGAGCGCGAAATAGCAGGGCGCCGCGTCGACCTCACCGCGCCGCAGTTGTTCGCGCAGCAGGAAGGGGTCCAGCGACGGCAGTTGGTCCATCAGCCGCAGGGTCTTCAGATCGGGATGGTCGGCGGCGATGCCGAACGCTTCCTGCATGGCGCGCTCGAAGCCGATCTGGTTGACGAAGACGAAGCGCCCCCCGGTCTTCAGGTCGGCGCTGTCGATGGGCACCACCACCTTGGTCGCCACCTGGCGACGGCCGGGGAAGGAATCCGTCTCGTTGCGCCGCAGCCGATGCTTGATGATCAGCGAAGTGTTCAGCGCCGGGGTGCGGAACATGGGGCGCTCATGCCAGTCGTCGGTCTCCCCGTGCTCGTCATAGACCTTGAGCAGGTTCAGCACCCGCGCGGTCGAGGCGGTGCGACGCAGGTGTTCCAGATTTCGGACGGCGCGATCAGTCATGGCGGCGAGCTTGCCCGCAAAACATGACTAACGGCTTAGCTGACAAAGAAAGAGGGCCGCCTCATCAGAGACGGCCCGGTTCAGTTTGGGGGAGGAAGAGACGAATCAGAAGGTGGTCGTCACCGACAGCCAGAGACGACGGGGCTCCTGATTGTTGGCGTAGAGGTTGGTGTAGGCGATCGCGCCGGTGTTCACGTTACTGACGTAGGAGCCGTAGGAGACGAAGTCCTTGTCGAACAGGTTGTAGATCGCGCCGTTGATCGTGACGGCGTCATTGACCTTGTACGATCCCCCCAGGTGGAAGACCTCATAGGCCTTGTAGTCGCCCCAGGTGGCCTTGGCGCGGCTGTTGGCGCTGTCCTCGCTGCGATAGCGCTCGCTGCGATACTCGCCGCGCAGCCACAGGTTCAGACGATCCGTGGCGTTCCAGCGCAGGGCGCTGTTCAGGATATGCTTCGGCGTGTCCGACAGCGGCAGACCGGCGTCGTCGCCGCTTTTGATCTCGGTGTCCGTATAGGTGTAGTTGCCAGTCAGGCTCCAGGCCTCGGCGAGGTTCCAGCGGAACGAGGCCTCGAAGCCCTGGGTCTCGGCCTCGTCGATATTGACCGTCTGGGAGAAGGTCTCGACGTTGGGCCAGAAGCCGTAGTCGGCGCAGTTCGGCAGGGCCTGCTGGCCGGCGGCGTATTCTTCCGGCGTCAGGCCGAACGAGCAGTTGTTCAGCGGCTGACCGCTGGCGATCTTGTCGTCGAAGCTGTTGTGGAACAGCGTCAGGCTGGCGCGGAAATTATCCTGGTTGTCATAGAAGGCCGCCAGTTCGGTCGAGGTCGAGGTTTCCGGCTGCAGCGTCGGGGTGCCGATGGTCGGACGCGTGCCCTGACCGGTGAAGCCGGTGATGCCGGGGGCGATCTGGTCCAGGCGCGGGGTCTTGAAGCCCTGGCTGACGCCGCCCTTCAGGGTCCACTGAGGCGTGGCGTTCCACACCAGATAGGCGCGCGGGCTGATGTGGTCGCCGAAGATGTTGTGCTCGTCGTAGCGAGCGCCCAGGGTCAGGGCCAGGGTGTCGGTGAAGCGCCACTCGTCCTCGGCGAACAGGGCCCATTGCTGATGCTCATAGGGAGCCGGGGCGACGCCGTCGACCATCTCGGCGTCCCAGTACTGGCCGCCGATGGTGAAGGTGTGGTTGTTCCAGCGCGAGAACAGCTTGGTGTCGAAGACGGTGTTGGTCGCCGTCAGGGTGCGCGGATCGCCGGCCTTGCCGCCGCCCGGCACGTCGGACGGCAGGATGCGGCCCAGGGTCTCGCGTTCGTTGCGCGACAGGCTGCTCTGCAACTCGCCGAAGCCCAGGCGCCAGTTGTGCGACAGCACCAGCTCTTCCTGGTTGAACTCCATCTCGGGGCCATAGCCCGAGGTGCCCAGGGTGCCGAGCTGGGCGGTCGAGTTGTCGTACCACTGACGCGTGACGTCATAGTCCAGCATCAGGTCATGGTCGGCGTGCGGCGTCAGGGTCAGGCGACCGCCCAGCGACCAGATCTCGTTCTCGACCGGCGAAGGACCGCGCTTGGACACGCCGACTTCCGTCCCGGCGTCATTGTCATAGGTCAGATTCGAGGCGTCGCGGGTCTGATAGCGGCCGCGCACGGCCATGCCGAGCAGGTCCTTCACCAGGGGACCGGTGGCGTAGAAGTCGCCGCCGTGCATGTCGCCGAAGCTGGAGTCTTCCTGGACGGTGGCGTTGGCGCTGAAGGCGCCGGTCCAGACGTCGCCGACCTTGCGGGTGATGATGTTGACCACGCCGCCCATGGCGTCGGACCCATAGAGGGTCGAAACCGGGCCGCGCACGACCTCGATGCGCTCGATGGCCGACATCGGCGGGATGAAGCTGGTCGTGGTCTCGCCGAAGCCGTTCGGGGTGATCGAACCGGCGGCGTTCTGACGACGGCCGTCAATCAGGATCAGGGTGTAGTCCGACGGCATGCCGCGGATGGAGATGTTCAGGCCGCCCGTCTTGCCCGCCGAGGCGCCGACGTCGACGCCCTCGATGTTGGCGAGGGCTTCAGCCAGGCTCTGGTGGCGTTCGCTTTCAAGCTGCTTGCGCGTCAGGACGCTGATCGAGGCCGGAGCCTGGGTGATGCGCTGCTCGAAGCCCGCGGCCGTGACGACGACGTCGGCGACCTGGGTCGTGGTCTGGGTCTGGTCGACGACCACCTCTTCCGCCATCGCGGCCTGACCCGTAGCAAGGACGGCCAACGCAGACGCGGCCAGAAGGGTCGAACGGCGAGAAGCGGTGAAGGAAGACATGAATAGCCCCGGTTGATTTTGCGAGCGCCTCTCAACAGCAACGACAGGGACGTGACAACCGGGGTGTGCGAATAGGTCGCAATTGCGGCGCGCAGTCGCGGCGCTGGCGCAGGCAACGCGCCGGGCCTAGAAGGCGGACATGGAAATCTTCGACATCCTGATCCTCGTCGCCATCGCGGCCGTGACCACCACCCTCGGTTTCGGGGTCTATACCCTGTATCGCGGCGGCGACTTCGCCCGCACCAACTCGAACAAGCTGATGCGCCTGCGCGTCGTGCTTCAGGCCGTAGCCGTCCTGCTGCTGATGGGCGGGCTGTGGTGGAAGTCCACGCACGGCGGCTGATTGATAACCAGGGGGACGGGCCGATGGTCACGCTGAACAAGATCTACACGCGCACCGGCGACGGCGGGAAAACCCGCCTGGCCTCCGGCGCGCCGGTGTCCAAGACCGACCTGCGGGTCGAGGCCTATGGGTCTGTCGATGAACTGAACGCCGTCCTCGGCGTGGCCCGCCTGAACAGCGGCCAGAACGACCGCATCGACGCCATGCTGGGCCGCATCCAGAACGAACTGTTCGATCTCGGCGCCGACCTGGCCACCCCGCTGGAGCCGGCGCCCAAATGGGAGGCCCTGCGCATCATCGCCGCCCAGGTCGAGCGCATCGAAAGCGAAATCGACTGGATGAACGAGAGCCTGAAACCGCTGGACAGCTTCATCCTGTCGGGCGGCTCGCCCCTGTCGGCCCATCTGCATCTGGCGCGCACCGTCTGTCGCCGGGCCGAACGCGACGCCATCCGCCTGATGGAATCGGGCGAGCCGGTGAACCCGGAGGCCGTTCGCTATCTGAACCGTCTGTCGGACCATCTCTTCGTCGCCGCTCGCCGCGCCAACGCCAATGGCGCGGCCGACGTCCTGTGGAAGCCCGGCGCGACGCGCTGACGCCCTGCGGTCAGGACAGGCAAGGAAAAACCCCGCGTCGTCGCCGACGCGGGGTTTCTGCTTTCAGGCCCTGAACGGGTCCTAGTAGCGGTAGTGTTCCGGCTTGAACGGGCCTTCGACCGGCACCGAGATATAGTCGGCCTGATCCTTGGTCAGCTGGGTCAGCTTGGCGCCCAGCTTGGCCAGGTGGAGGAAGGCGACCTTCTCGTCCAGGTGCTTGGGCAGGGTATAGACCGAGTTCTCGTAGGCCTTGGCGTTGGTCCACAGCTCGATCTGGGCCAGGGTCTGGTTGGTGAAAGAGGCCGACATCACGAAGGACGGGTGGCCCGTGGCGTTGCCCAGGTTCACCAGACGGCCTTCCGACAGCAGGATGATCTTCTTGCCGTCCGGGAACTCCACGTGGTGGACCTGATCCTTGATCTTGTCCCACTTGAAGTTCTTCAGGCCCGCGACCTGAATTTCCGAGTCGAAGTGACCGATGTTGCAGACGATGGCGTTGTTGCGCATGGCGCGCATGTGCTCGACGCGGATGACGTCCTTGTTGCCCGTGGTGGTGACGAAGATGTCGGCCTTGTCGGCGACGTCTTCCAGGGTCTGGACCTCATAGCCTTCCATGGCGGCCTGCAGGGCGCAGATCGGGTCGATTTCGGTGACGATCACGCGGGCGCCGCCGTTGCGCAAGCTTGCGGCCGAGCCCTTGCCCACGTCGCCGTAGCCGCAGACCACGGCGACCTTGCCCGACAGCATGACGTCGGTGCCGCGACGGATGGCGTCGACCAGGCTCTCACGGCAGCCGTAGAGGTTGTCGAACTTGGACTTGGTGACGCTGTCGTTGACGTTGATCGCCGGGAAGGGCAACTCGCCGCGCTCGGCCATCTGATACAGGCGGTGAACGCCCGTGGTCGTCTCTTCCGACACGCCGCCGATGGCGTCGCGGATGGCCGAGTAGAAGCCGGGCTTCTCGGCGATATAGCGCTTCATGACCGAGAAGAGGGCTTCTTCTTCCTCGTTCTGCGGGTTCGACAGGACCGAGATGTCCTTCTCGGCCTTCGGGCCGAGCACGCACAGCAGGGTGGCGTCGCCGCCGTCGTCGAGGATCAGGTTGGGATAGCCGCCGTCAGCCCATTCGAAGATCTTGTGGGCGTAGTCCCAGTATTCCACCAGGGTCTCGCCCTTGGTGGCGAAGACCGGGGTGCCGTTGGCGGCGATGGCGGCGGCGGCGTGGTCCTGGGTCGAGAAGATGTTGCACGAGGCCCAGCGCACTTCGGCGCCCAGGGCTTCCAGGGTCTGGATCAGAACCGCCGTCTGGATGGTCATGTGCAGGCTGCCGGCGATGCGGGCGCCCTTCAGCGGCTTGGCGGCGCCGAACTCTTCGCGCAGAGCCATCAGGCCCGGCATTTCGGTTTCGGCGATGGCGATTTCCTTGTTGCCGAAATCGGCCAGGGAAATGTCGCGAACGATGTAGTCGGTCATGAAGGGGTTCTCGCGGCGAGGATTTTCAAGGCGCCGCTATAACGCGCCCGGCCCTCAGGAGCAATCAACACATAAGGATACCTTTATATGACAGGGCGCAACGCCCCGCGCCGACACACTACGGGATTCTACGCAGCCCCCTCTTAAGAGGGACAATACCCCTAAGCTTCAAAGGGATAAGCAGGCGCGCTCCCCTGCGCCGGCGTAGGTAGCGAGACGACGATCATGGCGGGCGAAAACATCGGCCTCCGCATGGGCTTCATGGGCCTGGGACAGGCCTCCAGCGGCTATCGCGCCATGGCCCCCCTGCTGCGCCGCGAGACGCCGCGCGCCCTGGCCGCCTTCTATGACCGGGTGCGGGCCGAGCCGACGACCCGCCGCTTCTTCCGCGAAGAAGCCCACATCACCGCCGCCAGCAAGGCGCAGGAGCGCCACTGGGACGCCATCATCGACGGCCGCGCCGACGAGGACTACGCCAGGTCCGTGCGCACCATCGGCCACGTCCACGCCCGCATCGGGCTGGAGCCGCGCTGGTACATCGGCGGCTACAGCGTCATCCTGGCCCACCTGACGCGCGCCATCGCCGCCCGCCCCCGGAAATTCTGGGCCAACAGGCGCGAGCATGACCGCGTCACCGCCGAGGCGATCGCCGAACTGACCCAGCGCGTCATGCTGGACATGGACCTGGCCATCTCCATCTACCTCGACGTCCTGCAGGAACAGCGCGACAAGGTCCAGGCCGCCCATGACGAGGCCGAGGCCCGTCAGACCGAGGTGGTCCGCGCCCTGGGCGCCGCCCTGCACAGCCTGGCCGACAACGACCTGTCGGTGACGATCCCCGAGGTCTTCCCCGAACAGTATCGCGGCCTGCAGAACGACTTCCACGCCGCCACCCGCGCCCTGCGCACCGCCGTCCGCGCCGTGGCCGACAGCGTCGAGAGCCTGAGCGCCGGCTCGAACCAGTTGGCGACCGCCTCCGAAGACCTGGCCAGCCGCACCGAGCGTCAGGCCGCCAACCTGGAGCGCACGGTCAACGAGGCCGACGCCATCGCCCGCGCCGTGGCCTCGACCGCCGACAACGCCCGCCAGACCGCAGAAGCGCTCGCAGCCGCCCGCGTCGATGTCGAGGAAAGCAGCCAGGTGGTCGGCGAGGCGGTTTCCGCCATCCACGCCATCGCCGAATCTTCGACTGGCATCGCCCGCTTCACCAGCCTGATCGACGAGATCGCCTTCCAGACCAACCTACTGGCCCTGAACGCCGGGGTCGAGGCCGCGCGCGCCGGCGACGCCGGTCGCGGCTTCGCCGTAGTGGCCCAGGAAGTCCGGGCGCTGGCGCAGCGCTCGTCCGAAGCGTCCGGCGAAATCCGCGCCCTGATCTCGACCTCCTCGGCCCAGGTGGCGCGCGGCGTCGATCTGGTCGAACGCACCGGCGAGGCGCTGGAGCGCATCGGCGGCCGGGTCGTGGCCATCGACGGCCTGGCCGGCGGCATCGCCGGTTCGGCCCAGGAGCAGGCCGAGGGTCTGGCCCGCGTCCGCCGCACCATGGGCGAGATGGACGACATCACCCAGCAGAACGCCGCCATGACCGAGCAGGCCACCGCCGCCGCCCGCCAACTGGCCAACGAGGCCGTCAGCCTGAACCAGCAGGTGGCCCGCTTCCGTCTGGATCGCGCCGCTGCCCCGCATCTGCGCGCCGTGGGCTGAGCCCGCTTTAGTCACTGGCGTCCGGCGCCGGACGCGGCTTAACTCCCCCAGTTCGAAGGGGGAGTTTCGACCATGAAGATCATGCTGACCGGCGCCGTCTGCGCCCTGGCGCTCGCCGCCGCCCTGCCCGCCGCGGCCCAGACCGCCGCGCCCGAGGCCAGCGCCGTGACCCTGATCCAGGCGGGCCGCCTGCTGGACCGGCCGGGCCAGGCGCCACGCGGGCCGTCGACCTTGGTGGTGCGCGACGGCAAGGTGGTCGAGATCCGCGACGGCTTTGTCGACGTCTCCAGCTTCCCCGGCGCAACCGTGGTGGATCAGCGCGACCGCTTCGTCCTGCCCGGCCTGATCGACAGCCATGTGCATCTGGTGTCCGACGTCGCCGGTCAGGCGGGCTTCCTGGCCGAGATCACCGACAACCTGCCCTCGCGCGCCTACAGCGCCGCCATGAACGCCCGCAAGACTCTGATGGCGGGCTTCACCACCGTGCGGAACCTGGGCGACAGCGGCGGCGTCACCCTGGCCCTGCGCGAGGAGACGGCGGCCCACCGCCTGCCCGGACCGCGCATCATCGACGCCGGGAACAGCATCTCGACCACCTCGGGCCACATGGACGGGCGCCTGGGCTTCAATGACGACTTCCGCGAACACATTGCGCACGACAACGTCTGCAACGGCGCCGAGAGCTGCCGCGAGGCGGTCCGTCTTCAGGTCGGGCGCGGCGTCGATGTCATCAAGATCGCCACCACCGGCGGGGTCAACAGCCGCATCGGCGCAGGACTGGGCGCCCAGATGTTCGACGACGAGGCCAAGGCCCTGATCGACACGGCCCACCTCTACGGCAAGAAGGTCGCCGTCCACGCACACGGCGCCGACGGCATCAACCTGGCCCTGCGGATGGGCGTCGATTCGGTCGAGCACGGCACCATTTTCGACGACGAGACGCTGCAGCTGCTGCGCCGCACCCGGGCCTATTACGTCCCGACCCTGTCGGTGGTGAACGGCTACACCGAGCGTCTGGCCGCCGATCCGGAAGCCTATCCGCCGGAAGTCCTGGCCAAGATCCGCTGGCGCATCGAGATCACCGGCCAGTCGCTGCAACGCGCGGTCCCGGCGGGCGTCCGCATCGCCTTCGGCACCGATGCGGGCGTGTCCAAGCACGGCCGCAACGCCGATGAGTTCGAGCTGATGGTCCGGAACGGCATGACCCCGGCGACCGCCATCGAGGCGGCCACGGTCAACGCCGCCGACCTGCTGGGCCTGTCGGAGGAAGTCGGAACGCTGGAGCCCGGCAAGCGCGCCGACGTCATCGCCGTGGCGGGCGATCCGCTCACCGACATGACGACGCTGAAGACCGTGGCCTTCGTCATGCGCGACGGGCGGATTTATAAAGACGAACGCTAAGCCCTAAAGGCCCTCGACCCGGCGCCAGCGCCGCACCAGCCAAAGGTGCAAGGCGTGGGCGCCGATCCAGACCAGGCCCATACCGATCAAAACGTCGAAAAACAGGTCGGCGCCTTGGCGGCTCGGCCCCATCAGGCTCAGCAAGGCCGTTGGCATCAATGTCAGGGCCGCCAGAACGGGGGTAAAGGCCAAGGCCAGGTCGCGAGGGACGGACCAGATGGGTCGTCCGTCAAACCCCCACTGCATCGGCAATCGCTGCTCGCGCGCCAAACCCCGCGCAGCCCTCCACGACATCCCGGCCAGCACGGCGACGAAAAAGAACACAAGAAGGATGGAAGCCGTCGTCATGCGCGAACATCATCACGCGAACGCAGTTCTTTCAAGTGCGCCCTACCGCCCTGGCCGCCGGGTCATGGCCGAGGCCGGGGCCAGTTGCAGGCCGCGCGCCTCAAGCCCGGCCGTCCAGCGGGCGGCGGCTTCGACGGTGACGGGGTAGCTGAAGCCGGTCCCCAGCGCCGCGCCGCGCGTCTTGGCGGCGGCTTCCAGGGCGTTGAGTTGGCCCATGATGGCGGCGGCGCTCTGCTGCTCGTCGATGATGCGGTCGGCGCTGGCGCGGGCGAAGGCGCCAGGCTTGCGTCGCATCGAGCCGTCGTCGAGGAAGGCCACCCCGCGCTGGCGCAACACGCCCAGCATGGCGCCCATGCTCTCGTCCGAGGTGGCGAAACGGTCGCCCAGATAATTGGTCACGCCGAAATAGCCCGTGGCGCGGCCCAGCAGCCAGTCCAGCTTGGCCTCGACGTCGTCGGCGCCGCCGCTGGACAGCAGGGTGTAGGGGCCGGGGTCGTTGTCGGGATAGCCGGTCGGCTCCATCGGCAGCTCGATCATCACCTCGTGGCCCTGGGCGCGGGCCATGTCGATCCAGGCCTGAAGGCCCTCGGCGTAGGGCACGAAGCTGAGCGTCACCTCGGCGGGCAGGCGCTCGATGGCGGCGCGAGTGGTGACGGCGTTCAGGCCCAGACCGCCGACGACCAGCGACACCATCGGCTTGCCGTTCGAGCGGAAGGGCCGGGCATAGGCCTGGGCCGGGACGCGGCCGTCCGGCGCGATGCGCGGCAGAGAACCGTTTGGGCCGGGCGAGAACAGGCCCGCGATCGGGGCCTTGGGCAGGGGATTTGACGGCGCGCGCACCGGGGCGGCGATGGCCGAGCCGCCCGCCACGCTGGCGCCGTCCGGCAGGGTGATCAGGGCCTCGCCCCCGGCCGCGCCGTTGGGGTCCAGCAGGGCCGGATCGCCCAGGTCCTGATAGAGGTCCAGGCCGCTCATGGCGAAGGCGTCGGCGCCGGTCGGGGCGGTTTCCACGGCGACGGGACGTTGCAGGGCCACCCGGGCCGAGGGCGCGCCCGCGCGCGGATCGCCCAGGACCGCCACAAACAGAACCCCGGCGGCCAGAACGAAGGCGCCCGCAGCCGCCACCGCGACCGGCGGCTTCTTCAACGTCGCCAGGACGGCGTCGAGGCCCAGGCGCGCGCGGTCCTCCGGCGGCAGGCCGGCGGCGGCGGCGAGAGCGGACTGGCGCTTGGCGAACATGGACAGGGCGGCGCTCGAACGACGGTGACGGGACGGAGAACCGCGCGACACGGTTCCCCTCGCCTTCACTTATCCCCAGCGCCGGTTAAGAAACCCTAACGGCCCATTCACCACGTTGACGCCCTGCCCGGAGCGACGCAGGAGCGATCAGTCCGGGGTCGTCTCGTCCGACGTCTCCGCCTCGGCCGTCTCGACCGGCCTGGTTCCCGGCGCCGTGACCACGACCGTATCGGGCGCGGCGGCCAGCTTGCTCAGGTCGCCGCCGGCGCGCAGCACGTCCAGGGCGCGTTGCAGCTGATAATCCTTGGTCTTGTCGAAGTCCTTGCCCGGCGCCTCATGCGGGACATGCGGCCCCTTGCGCTCGGCGCCGATGGAGGAGTCCAGCGCCGTGGCGTAGGCGGCCTCGGAATAGATGAAGCTGGAGCGCGAGACGATGCGGGCCTCGGCCTCGGAGCGGGCGACCTCCAGGTCCGGTTCGATGCCGATCTTCTGGATCGAGCGACCCGAGGGCGTGTAGTAGCGCGCCGTGGTGATCGACAGGGCGCCGTCCTGGCCCCCGCGCAGCGGGATGACCGTCTGCACCGAACCCTTGCCGAAGCTGGTCAGGCCGACGACCGTCGCCCGCTCCTGATCCTTCAGGGCGCCGGCGACGATTTCCGAGGCCGAGGCCGAGCCGTAGTTGATCAGGACCACGACCGGCAGGCCGCCGGTCAGGTCGCCCGCCTTGGCGGCATAGCGCTCGATGTCGTCGGGCTTGCGGCCGCGCTGGCTGACGATCTCGCCGCGTTCCAGGAAGGCGTCCGACACGTCGATGGCGGCGTTCAGCAGGCCGCCGCCGTTGTTGCGCAGGTCCAGGACATAGCCCTTGAGGCCGGGCTTCTCGCGCTTCAGCCGCTCGATGGTCTCGGTCAGTTCGCGGCCGGTGTTCTCGTTGAAGGTCGAGATGCGCAGGTAGCCAAAGTCGCCTTCAAGACGACCAGTGACGGATTCGACCTTGATGACCTCGCGCACCAGGACCACTTCGCGCGGCTCCTCGCCGTCGCGCAGGAAGGTGACGGTGACGCTGGCCCCGATGGCGCCGCGCAGCTTTTCCGACACCTCGGACACGGTCAGACCGGCGGCGTTCTGGCCGTCGATGGCGCTGATGACGTCACCCGCCTGGACGCCCGCGCGACCGGCCGGGCTGTCGTCCATCGGCGAGATGACCTTCACCAGCCCGCCCTCGGAGGTGATGGTCAGGCCCACGCCCGAATACTCGCCCGTGGTCCGCTCACGCAGATCGCCATAGGACTTGGGCGGCAGATAGTTGGAGTGCGGGTCCAGCGCCGTCATCATCCCCGACAGCGCCGCCTCGATCAGCTTCTTGTTGTCGACCGGCACCACATAGGCCTGCTCGACGATGCCCAGCACGTCGCCGAACATCTGAAGCATGCGGAAGGTCTCGTTGCGCGGGGTCTGGCTGGCGACAGCCGCCGCCGATCCGCCCAGAGCCAGGGCGGCGCAACCGATGAGAAGCAGTTTACGCATTCGGTGTCTTTCCATCGGACCCGCGCGGGCTCCGGTCGTCCAGGGAGGCGCAGGCGTTCGGAACGCCGACGTCAGATTTGCCGATACAAACAGCCTCGGCCCGGATTTGAAAGGACTTTCGCGCGTTTATGGCCGCTACTGCAGCCAGGGCGCGGGGTCGATGGGCCGTTCGTCGCGGCGCAGTTCGAAATAGGCCTCGCCGTCCTCGCCGGTGCGGCCCAGGGCCTGGCCGTCGGCGACCCGCTGGCCGGTGTCGACCGACAGCTGATCCAGCCCGGCGACGACGACGCGCCATCCGGGGCCGAGATCCAGAATGACCACCTCGCCCCACTCCTTCAGCGGCCCGGCGTAGGCGACGCGAGCCGGGGCCGGCGCAGCGATGACCTCGTGACTGGAACGCCAGCGCCAGCCGCTGGAGCCGCCGCCGAAGCGCTGCGACGGCGCGCCCTGCACCGGCGCGGTCAGGCGGCTGCGTCCGGCGGGCAGGCGGGCGGCAGGGGCCTCGGCCACGGCCTCGGTCACCAGGGGCGTCTGCCCGCCCAGTTCGCGGATGCGGGCCTCCAGCGACCGGGTCGCGCGCTCCGCACGAGAGGCCTCGGCGCGCAGGACGGCGCGCAGGGCCGTCTTCCGCGCCGACAGGCTCTCGATCTCGGCGCGCCGGTCGCCCTGGGCGCTCTCGACGGTGAACAGACGCTCGCTGGACAGGGCGGCCAGGCGGCGGATGCGGTTCACTTCGGCCTGACGCTCGACCAGGGTCCTGGCCCGCGCCTGCAGCTCGGGCGTCATGGCGCGGATCAGGATGGAGGCGCGCACCGTGTCCACCGCCTGGTCCGCCGGGATCAGCAGGGGCGGCGGCGGCTTGCGGCTCATCATCTGCAGGGCCGACAGCAGACGCCCCTGCCCCGCCCGTTCCCGCGAGAGGGCGGCGACCAGCGTCGCTTCGCGATCGCCCAGCTCCTTGAGGCGGGCGCGCTGGGAGTCCAGTTGCACGTCGTCCGCGGCTTCGGCCCGGCGCAGCTCGGCCAGTTGACGGTCCAGATCGACGACCTCGTCCCCGGCGGCGGCGGCCTCGGCGCGCAGACGCCGGGCGCGGGCGGTCTCGTCGCGGTACTCGGCCTGAAGCCGGGTCAGTTCAGGATTGGGCGCGGCCGCGCGCTGGCTGGACGCGGGACCCGCCAGCACCAGGGCCGCCCCCGTCGACAGCAGCAGAAGCCCCGCCCCCCGGCGCATCAGTCGCGGTGATAGGGCGAGCCGGACAGGATGGTCACGGCGCGATAGAGCTGCTCGGCCAGCATGGCGCGGGCCAGGGCGTGGGGCCAGGTTTGCGGGCCAAAGGCCAGGGTCGAGCGGGCGGCCCGGCGCACGCTTTCGTCCAGACCGTCGGCCCCGCCGATGGCGAAGACCAGACGCCGCTCGCCCTGGTCGCGCAGGGTCGCCACGTGGTCGGCGAAGGCGCGCGAGGCATAGGTCTTGCCCCGCTCGTCGCAGGCGATCAGGTGCGCGCCCTCGGCGGCGGCCAGGATCAACTCGGCCTCGGGGCCCTTGCCCGATTTGCGGGGTTCCAGATCCAGAAGCTCCAGCGGACCCAGCCCCAACGGACGACCCGCCAGGGTCGCCCGCCGGGCGTAGTCGTCGGCCAGGGCGGCCTCGGGACCGCGGCCCGGCTTGCCGATGGCCGCGATCGCCAGCTTCATGGGGTCAGCTCAGTCCGAAGATCAGGCGGCGCCGGCGCCGCGGTGGGCGCTGTCGATCGCCCAGATCTTCTCGATATTGTAGAAGGTGCGAACCTCGGGGCGGAACAGGTGGACGATGACGTCGCCCGCGTCCAGCAGCACCCAGTCGCAGTGCGGCAGCCCCTCGACCTTGACCTTGCCCAGGCCCATTTCCTTGAACAGACGCAGCAGGTGATCGGCCAGGGCGCCGACGTGGCGGTGCGACCGGCCCGAAGCCACGATCATGGCGTCGGACATCGGGCTTTTGCCGCGCAGGTCGATCAGGACCATGTCCTGGGCCTTGTCTTCATCGAGCTTGGCGATGACGGCGCGTTCCAGCTCGGTCAGGCCGACCGGAAGCGGGGCTTGATCGCCGGTACTGGGGCCTTCGGCCTGACCGTCTTCGGAATGGACGGAATCCATCGGGTCCATTTCGTGGGCCGCGTTGGAAACGGCGGCGTCTTGCGCATCGTGCGCGGGCGAGGGGGTCAGCGGAGGGCTCCAGGGGAGATTACTAAAGCCCCAATCTAGCACGTTCCGGCCGCAAGGTCACCCTTTGACGGGAATCGAGGCCTCGCCCCGTCGTATCGCCGTCGAGGAACGGGGGTTCAGCGGCGCCGTCAGATAGGTCCAGGCGGGCGCCTGAAGGCTGGGCAGCAGCCCCGCGCGCGGCGCCGGAATGCGGAACCGGGCGTAGCGCGAGGCGGCAGGGGCGGTGCGGCTGTCCAGTTGACTGCCCGGTCGGGCGATCACCGCCACCGGCATCAGATGCATGATGTCGGTCCAGCCCCGCCAGCGATGGAAGCTGGCCAGATTGTCCGACCCCATCAGCCAGACGAACTGGACGCCGGGATAGCGGGCCTTCAGCACACGCAGGGTGTCGACGGTCCATTGCGTCCCGGCGCGGGTCTCGAAGTCCGAAACGATCATGGCCGGACCAACCGTAGCGGCCACACCGCGCGCCGAGGCCATGCGGACCGCCAGGGGCGCCGTCTCGTGGTTGGACTTCAGCGGATTCTGGGGCGAGACCAGCCAGACCACCCGGTCCAGGTCCAGACGCCGCATCGCCGTCTCGGCCACATGGGCGTGGCCGTCGTGGGCCGGATTGAAGGAGCCGCCGAACAGGCCGACCTTCATGCCCGCCTGCAGGCCCAGGCCGTCGCGCAGGGCGCCGGGGCGAGGGCCGAGGCCTTTCGGCGCGGGACCGGCGTGGAAGAAGGACAAGGGCGGCTCTTTGGCGGCGACGACGAGAGGGCGGACTTATGCTCACCCGCGCCCTAACACGCCGCGACGGCTCTGTCTCGCGTCAGCGGACGGACGAAAGTCTCAGAACTCTTTCCAGCTCGAGCCCGGATCGCGCTCGCCGGGCTGGGCCAGCTGCTGCCCCCAGGTCACGACCATCAGGGCCTTGTGGCTGCGGATCTTGTACTGGCCGATCATCGGCGTGACGGCGCCCAGAGGCAGACCGGTGCGGCCGTCGTAAAGGAAGCCGGAAAACTCGGCCACGCCCATGCGGTCGCGATTGGAATAGATGGACAGCTCGGGAATGGAGACGACGTTCAGGCTTTCGTTGATCGGCACGCGCATATCGGGGATGCCGAAGACCCGGCGCATCTGCTCCAGCGACAGGGCGCCGGCGCGGACCTCGAAGATGGCGTCGGCGCTGTCGCGGTCACGGCTGATGGCATAGCCGGCGTCCGACAGGGCGGCGCGGATGGCGCTCAGCGCATAGCGGGCGTTCTCGGCCTGGAAATAGGTCTCGTCGACGAAGACGCGCGCGCCCTGCGGGATCGGCAGGGTCAGCCCCTCGACGGCCCGGTCGGCGGCGCGGTTGACCAGCAGCATGTCGGTGGCCGTCCGCGCCGGATTGGTCTCGGTCACCGAGGCGCAACCGGCCAGGACGGCGGTCGCCGCAACCAGCGAGATCAGGCGCGCCGTCGTCAAATCACCAGGCTCCGACGTTGGGCATGGAGACCCAGGGCTCGGCCGGGGCCAGACGCTCGCCGCCCTGCAGCAGCTCGATCGAGATGCCGTCTGGCGAGCGGATGAAGGCCATGTGGCCGTCGCGCGGCGGACGGTTGATCGTCACCCCGCCGTCCATCAGGCGCTGGCAGGCGGCGTAGATGTCCTCGACCTCGAAGGCCAGGTGGCCGAAGTTGCGGCCGCCGTGATAGTCCTCGGGGTCCCAGTTGAAGGTCAGCTCGACCTCGGGCGACTTCTCGGCCTCGGCGCGCGCCGTGTCCTGGAGCGCGGCCAGATAGATCAGGCTGAAGCGCCCGGCCTCGCTGTCCATCCGGCGCGTCTGCACCAGACCCAGCAGGTCACGATAGAAATGCAGCGACGCCTCCAGGTCCTTCACGCGGACCATGGTGTGCAGATAGCGCATGACCTCAGTGAGCCTCGGGCGGGCGGGCCGCCGGGTCCAGGTATTCGTTCTCGGGGTGCGAGTGGGCCGACAGGACGAAGCGGCGATCACAGTAGCCGCACTCGACGAAGCTCTCCTCGCCCATCTCCAGATAGACCAGCGGGTGGCCGAGAACGCCGCCGCCGTCGCAGGCGACGCGCTTGGACGAGACCACAATCTCTTCGGGGGCGGGGATGACGGCGTCGGTATGGCGGGGAGGCATGGGGTCCGGTCCGGGTCTGGAAGGCTTGCGCCGTTCCTAGGCGGACCGGCCCTCCAGGTCAAACCTCGGCGGCGGGCGCAGCGGGCTTGGGCGCGCGGCCGAACAGCCTGTCCAGCATGGCCTTGCGCTTCTTGAACAGGGTCAGGCCCAGACAGCCGGCGCCGACCCACAGGCCGATCTCGCCGATCAGGGCGGCGACGGCCGCCAGCAGGGCCGCATGGGTCATGTCCAGATAGTCCATCTTGCCCGCCAGAAGGGCCAGACCCATGCCGGTATAGCCGACGGCGCAGACGCCCAGGGCGGCGAAGCCGATCAGGCGGGTCTTGGTCAGAGGCTTCTTCATCTGGGCTTGCAGGGCGGTCATGAGCGTCTCTCCATCAAGGCAGGTTGTCTTTATGACAAGCAACCTAGACACGACCCGACGCGACGTCAAGCATCATTTACACAAAGACGCGCACGCTTGTCTGAAACAGCCCGAACAGCGCCTTGGCGAACGCGCCTCCGCCCCCTACCTATGCCGCACGCTTCCGCCGCCCGAGTGAACGCCCGCATGACCGAGACCCCTGCCCTGCCCGTCAACGCCATCGAGGTGCGGGGCCTGAAGAAGACCTATGCGGGCAACAAGAAGTCGCCGCCCAAGACCGCCCTGCGCGGCGTCGACCTGACCGTGCCGCGCGGCTCGATGTTCGGCCTGCTGGGCCCCAACGGGGCGGGCAAGTCGACCCTGATCAACATCATCGCCGGCGTGGTGAACAAGTCCGAGGGCACCGTCCGCATCTGGGACCGCGACATCGACCATGAGGCGCGCGACGCCCGCTCCGCCCTGGGCGTGGTGCCGCAGGAGATCGTCGCCGACGTCTTCTTCACCCCGCGCGAGGCGCTGGAGGTCCAGGCCGGCTTCTACGGCGTGCCCGCCGACGAGCGCCGCTCGGACGAACTGCTGGCGGCGCTGGGCCTGTCGGACAAGGCCAACGCCTATGTCCGCGCCTTGTCCGGCGGCATGAAGCGGCGCCTGATGGTGGCCAAGGCCCTGGTGCACAATCCGCCGGTGCTGATCCTGGACGAGCCGACGGCGGGCGTGGACGTCGAACTGCGCCGCCAGCTGTGGGACTATGTGCGCAAGATCAACGAGGAAGGCGTCACCGTCATCCTGACCACCCACTACCTCGAAGAAGCCCAGGAGCTGTGCGACACCATCGCCATCATCAACCGGGGCGAGGTCGTGGCCTGCGAGCCGACCCGAACCCTGTTGAAGCGCCTGGACACCCGCAATGTGGTGGTGACGCCCGAGACGCCTCAAGACGTCCTGCCCACACTGAACGGCTTTACGGTCGGGGCGCGCCCGCACGGGGCCTTCGTCGTCACCTATCGCACGGGCGAATCCAGCGTCGAGCAGGTGCTGGCGGCGGTGCGCGCGGCGGGCGTGACCATCAAGGACATCGCTACCGAGGACCCGGATCTGGAAGACGTCTTCCTGGCCATGACCTACGGCGACGCCAGCCGGCCGAGTCCCACGCAGGACTGATCCCCACTGTCATCCCGGAAGCGGCGCAGCCGCTATCCGGGACCGCAAGAAATGCTGACGGCAGCGTTTTGGGGCGGTCCCGGAT
>Ga0247820_10000641_pt1 | contig 18899 bp, 15 predicted proteins | sample 13C_Glucose_Day1_2_FD_192480 | JGI IMG/M metagenome (GOLD analysis project Ga0247820, IMG submission 192480) | Soil microbial communities from agricultural site in Penn Yan, New York, United States - 13C_Glucose_Day14 | ecosystem: Environmental > Terrestrial > Soil > Agricultural land | place...
GTTCATAACAACGAATGCAAGGCACCCACCAAAGGAGCTTCGGATGAAAAAGTTGTTCATGGCGTCACTGCTCGGTTCGGCCATCGCTTTTTGCACCTCGGCCATGGCCCAGGACCTCAAGGCCCTTGAAGACGCCGCCCGCAAGGAAGGCACCGTCAACAGCGTGGGCATGCCCGATGCCTGGGCCAACTGGAAAGGCACCTGGGAAGACCTGGCCAAGAAGTACGGCCTCAAGCACAGCGACACCGACATGAGCTCGGCCCAGGAGATCGCCAAGTTCGACGCCGAGAAGGACAACGCCAGCGCCGATATCGGCGACGTCGGCGCCGCCTTCGGCCCGATCGCGGTCGCCAAGGGCGTCACCCAGGCCTACAAGCCGAGCACCTGGGACCAGGTGCCGGCGTGGGCCAAGGACCAGGACGGCCACTGGGCGCTGGCCTACACCGGCACCATCGCCTTCATCATCAACAAGGACCTGGTCAAGGAAGGCGAACGCCCCACCAGTTGGCACGACCTGGAAAAGGGCAAGTACAAGGTCGCCATCGGTGACGTCGGCACCGCCGCCCAGGCCGCCAACGGCGTGCTTGCCGCCGCCATCGCCTACAAGGGTGACGAGAGCAACATCGAGCCGGGCCTGCAGCTGTTCACCAAGCTGGCCCAGCAGAAGCGCCTGTCGCTGGCCAACCCGACCATCCAGACCCTCGAGAAGGGCGAAGTGGAAGTCGGCGTGGTGTGGGACTTCAACGGCCTGAGCTACCGCGACCAGATCGACCCGAAACGCTTCGAAGTGCTGATTCCATCGGATGGCTCGATCACCTCCGGCTACACCACCATCATCAACAAGTACGCCAAGCATCCGAACGCGGCGAAGCTTGCGCGTGAGTACATCTTCAGCGACGCCGGGCAGACCAACCTGGCCATCGGCCACGCCCGACCGATCCGCGCCGAGCACCTGAAGCTGCCAGCGGACGTGCAGGCCAAGCTGCTGCCCAACGAGCAGTACAAGGCCGCCCAGCCGATCAAAGACGCCGCAGTCTGGGAAACGACCTCCAAGGCCCTGCCGCAGAAGTGGCAGGAGCAGGTGATCATCGAGATGGAGTAAGGGGCGAGTTGTCTAGCGCCTGAACCGGCCCTTTCGCGGGTAAACCCGCTCCCACAGGTGCCGTGCTGACCTTGAGGACAGCATCACTTCCTGTGGGAGCAGGTTTACCCGCGAAGAAGGCAACGCGGTATATGACTGGAGCCACCATGCAACACAACGTCATCCTGGTCCTGCTCGACGGCCTCAACCACCAGGTCGCGCACCATGCCATGGGCCACCTGCACGCCTACGTCGAGGCCGACCGCGCCGCGCTGTACCGGCTTGAATGCGAACTGCCGTCACTGTCGCGACCGCTGTACGAATGCATCCTCACGGGCGTGCCGCCGATCGACAGCGGCATCGTGCACAACAACGTCAACCGCCTGTCCAACCAGCGCAGCGTGTTCCACTACGCCCGCGAGGCTGGCCTGGGCACTGCCGCCGCGGCCTATCACTGGATGAGCGAGCTGTACAACCGCTCGCCCTTCGACCCGCTGCGCGACCGCCATACCCACGCGCCGAAGCTGCCGATCCAGCACGGCCTGTTCTACTACGCCGACCATTACCCCGATTCGCACCTGCTGGCCGACGCCGAGTACCTGCGCCGCCGCCACGCCCCGAACTTCCTGCTGGTGCACCCGATGAACATCGACGACGCCGGCCACCGCCACGGCCTGGACAGCAGCCAATACCGCAATGCCGCGCGCAGCGCCGACATCCTCCTGGCCGACTACCTGCCACGCTGGCTCGAGGAGGGCTACCAGGTGCTGGTCACCGCCGACCACGGCATGAACAACGACCGCTCGCACAACGGCCTGCTGGCCGAGGAGCGCGAAGTGCCGCTGTTCGTGTTCGGCGAGGCGTTCAGCCTCGATCCCGCGGCCAAGCCGTTGCAGACCGAACTGTGCGGCACGATCTGCGAACTGCTTGGCGCCGCCCACGACAAACCGGTCTGCCGGGAGCTGCTCAAGTGAATGCAAGCCATCGCGGCCGCTACCTGGCCCTGCTCTGCCTGCTGCCGTTCGCCGTGTTCTTCATCATCTTCCAGGTCGCGCCGCTGGCCTGGGTCGCCCTCAACAGCCTGCAGAGCGAGAGCGGCTGGGGCCTGGCCAATTTCAGCAAGATCTTCGCCTCGAAGTTCTACCTGCAGGCGCTGCAACGCAGCCTGGAGATCAGCTTCTGGTCGAGCCTGTTCGGCATCGTCATCGCCACCCTGGGCGCCTATTCGCTGCGCCGGGTCGACTCGAAGCTGCGCGACTTCGTCAGCGCCTTCGCCAACATGACCAGCAACTTCGCCGGCGTGCCCCTGGCGTTCGCCTTCATCATCCTGCTTGGCTTTAACGGTGCACTGACGCTGCTGCTCAAGCAGATGGGCCTGCTCGGCGACTTCAGCATCTACTCCAAGACCGGCCTGATCCTGGTGTACACCTACTTCCAGATCCCCCTGGGCGTGTTGCTGCTCTACCCGGCCTTCGACGCCCTGCGCGAGGACTGGCGCGAATCCGCCGCACTGCTCGGCGCCAGCCACTGGCAGTTCTGGCGGCATATCGGCCTGCCGGTGCTGACCCCGGCGCTGCTCGGCACCTTCGTCATCCTGCTGGCCAACGCCCTGGGCGCCTACGCCACCGTCTACGCCCTGACCACCGGCAACTTCAACGTGCTGCCGATCCGCATCGCCGGGCTGGTGGCCGGCGACATCAGCCTCGACCCGAACCTGGCCAGCGCCCTGGCGATGGTGCTGGTGGGCCTGATGACGGTGGTCACGGTGGTCCATCAATGGCTGCTCAAGAGGAGCTACCATGCGCGCTGAGAACAACGCCGGCGGACTCTACCACCGCGTGGTGGTGTATCTGCTGTTCCTCATCCTGCTACTGCCGCTGGCCGGCACCCTGCTCTACTCGCTGGCCACCAGCTGGTCGGCGACCCTGCTGCCCAGCGGGCTGACCTTCAAGTGGTACCTGGCGCTGTGGAGCGAGCCGCGCTTTCTCGCCGCCTTCGGCCAGTCATTGCTGGTGTGCGTGGGTGCGCTGGTGCTTTCGGTGGTGCTGATCCTGCCGCTCCTGTTCGTGGTGCACTACCACTTCCCGAAACTCGACGCGCTGATGAACGTGCTGATCCTGCTGCCCTTCGCGGTGCCGCCGGTGGTGTCGGCGGTGGGCCTGCTGCAGCTGTATGGCAGCGGGCCGCTGGCCATGGTCGGCACGCCGTGGATCCTGATCGGCTGCTACTTCACCATCGCCCTGCCGTTCATGTACCGGGCGATCACCAACAACCTGCAAGCCATCAACCTGCGCGACCTGATGGACGCCGCCCAGTTGCTTGGCGCCAGCCCTCTGAAGGCGGCGCTGCTGGTGGTGCTGCCGAACCTGCGCAAGGGCCTGATGGTGGCGCTGCTGCTGTCGTTCTCGTTCCTGTTCGGCGAGTTCGTGTTCGCCAACCTGCTGGTGGGCACCCGCTACGAGACCCTGCAGGTGTACCTGAACAACATGCGCAACAGCAGCGGCCACTTCAACAGCGCGCTGGTCATCTCCTACTTCGCCTTCGTGCTGGTGCTGACCTGGGTCGCCAACCGCCTGAACAAGGACAAGACCTGACATGAGCTTCGTCAGCGTACAGAAACTGCAAAAGAGCTACGCCGGCAGCCCGGTGTTCGAGAACATCGACTGCCAGATCGAGCGCGGCGAGTTCGTCACCCTGCTCGGCCCTTCGGGCTGCGGCAAGTCCACGCTGCTGCGCTGCATCGCCGGCCTGACCCCGGTGGACAGCGGGCGAATCCTCCTCGACGGCCAGGACATCGTGCCAGTGAGCCCGCAGAAGCGCGGCATCGGCATGGTGTTCCAGAGCTACGCGCTGTTCCCCAACATGACCGTGGAACAGAACGTCGCCTTCGGCCTGCGCATGCAGAAGGTCAAGGCCGACGAAAGCCAGGCGCGGGTGCGCGAAGTACTCGATCTGGTCGAACTCGGCAGCTTCGCCGGGCGCTACCCGCACCAGCTGTCCGGTGGCCAGTGCCAGCGTGTGGCCCTGGCCCGCTCGCTGGTCACCCGCCCGCGCCTACTGCTGCTCGACGAACCGCTGTCGGCGCTGGATGCGCGCATCCGCAAGCACCTGCGCGAACAGATTCGCGCCATCCAGCGCGAGCTGGGGCTGACCACCATCTTCGTCACCCACGACCAGGAAGAGGCGCTGACCATGTCGGACCGCATCGTCCTGATGAACCAGGGCCGCATCGTCCAGAGCGGCGATGCCGAGACCCTCTACACCGCGCCCGTGGACCTGTTCGCCGCAGGCTTCATCGGCAATTACAATCTGCTCGACGCCGACAGCGCCAGCCGCCTGCTGCAACGCCCGGTCAACGGTCGCCTGGCGATCCGCCCGGAGTCCATCACCCTGGGCCTGAACGGCGAACTGGACGGCGAGATCCGCAGCCACAGCCTGCTGGGCAACGTCATTCGCTATCGGGTGCGGGTGCGCGACGTCGAGCTGGTGGTGGACGTACTCAACCGCTGCGCGGCCGACCTGCACGCGGACGGGCAGCGGGTATCCTTGTCGATCGACCCCACGGCGCTACGGGAAGTGGCCTAAGGAGAAGCAACGCATGGCACTGGCAATCTTCGATCTGGACGAAACCCTGATCCACGGCGACTGCGCGTCACTGTGGAGCGAGCAGATGGCCCGGCTGGGCTGGGTGGACGGCAAGGCTTTCCTCAAGCGCGACCATGAGCTGATGGAAGCCTACGGCAAGGGCCACCTGGCCATGGAGGACTACATGGCCTTCAGCCTGGAGCCCATCGCCGGGCGTACCCTGGAAGAGGTCGAGCACCTGGTCGAGCCCTGGGTGGAGGACGTGATCGAGCCGATCATCTACGGCGACGCCTGCCGCTGCATCGCCGAACACCGCAAGCATGGTGACCGGATCCTGATCATCTCGGCCAGCGGCACCCACCTGGTCGGGCCGATCGCGGCGCGCCTGGGCGTCGACGAGTACCTGGCCATCGAGCTGGAGGCGGTCAATGGCGTGTTCACCGGCAAGACCCACGGCGTGCTCACCTACCGCGAGGGCAAGATCACCCGTTTGCTGGAGTGGCTGGACCAGGAGCAGGAGAACCTGGAGGGCGCGAGTTTCTACTCGGATTCACGCAACGACCTGCCGCTGCTGCTGAAGGTCGATCACCCGCACGTGGTGAACCCGGACCCGGTGCTGCGCGAGCATGCGCAGACCAATCGCTGGCCCATTCTGAGCTGGTCCTGAACGGGCCTTTCGCGGGTAAACCCGCTCCCACAGGTATTGCGTAGCATCAAGCCTGTGGTGATCCTGTGGGAGCGGGTTTACCCGCGAAGAGGCCGGCACAGGCACCATTGATCCGCCACGCTTGCCTCTCCTGCCACAAATGTGCAGTATAGTGCGCACTGTGAGGACGGCCTCACGACGCTGTGCGTGAACATACCGGGGACGGCCCCATCATTGAATCGATGGAGACTCACCATGTCCTGGATCATCCTGTTCTTCGCCGGCCTGTTCGAAGTCGGCTGGGCTGTCGGCCTCAAGTACACCGACGGCTTCACCCGCCCCATGCCCACCATCCTCACCGTCGGCGCCATGGTCATCAGCCTTGGCCTGCTGGGCCTGGCCATGAAGGAGCTGCCGCTGGGCACCGCCTATGCCATCTGGACCGGCGTCGGCGCGGTCGGCACGGTGATCGCCGGGATCATCCTGTTCGGCGAATCCATGGCGCTGATCCGCCTGGCCAGTGTCGCCCTGATCATCACCGGCCTGGTCGGCCTGAAGGTCAGCGCCAGCTGACCTCCCTGCGTTTCCCTTAGCGAACGTCGCCGCGCAGCAGGCTCACCTGCTCGCGCAGCGCCTCGGGCTGCGCCGCCTCCACCGGGATGGCGGCGCCGGCCACCAGGGTCACCCGCGACCACAGGCGCTTGAAGAAGCCCTTGTTCGGGTCGCGACTGAAGAAACTGCCCCACAGCCCCTGCAACGCCAGCGGAATCACCGGCACCGGCGTCTCTTGCAGGATGCGGTTCACCCCGCCCTTGAACACATCGATCTCACCGTCCGAACTCAGCTTGCCTTCGGGGAAGATGCACACCAGCTCGCCGTCGGCCAGGTACTGGGCGATACGGGCGAAGGCACGCTCGTAAGTGGCCTCGTCCTCGCCGCGCCCGGCGATGGGGATGGCGCCGGCGGTGCGGAACACGAAGTTGAGCACCGGCAGGTTGTAGATCTTGTAGTACATGACGAAACGGATCGGCCGGCGAATCGCCCCACCGATCAGCAGCGCATCGACGAACGACACATGGTTGCACACCAGCAGCGCCGCGCCCTCGTCGGGAATGCGCTGCAGCTCGCGGTGCTCGACCCGGTACATCGAGTGACTGAGCAGCCAGATCAGGAAGCGCATGGTGAATTCCGGCACGATGCGGAAGATGTAGGCGTTGACCGCGATATTGAGCAGCGACACCACCAGGAACAGCTGCGGGATGCTCAGCTTGGCCAGGCTCAACAGAACGATGGTGATGATCGCCGACACCACCATGAACAGCGCGTTGAGGATGTTGTTGGCGGCAATTACCCGGGCCCGTTGGTCTTCCGGGGTGCGCGCCTGAATCAGCGCGTACAGCGGCACGATGTAGAAGCCGCCGAAGATGCCCAGGCCGACGATCGGCAGCATGATCCACCAGGCCTGGCTCATGCCCAGCAATGCCAGCCAGTCGTGGGGCACGGCACCGACCGGCACATCCCCCGAATGCCACCACCACAGCAAACCGAACAGGGTCAGGCCGAACGAGCCGAACGGCACCAGGCCGATCTCCACCTTGCGCCCGCTCAGGCGTTCGCACAGCAGCGAACCGACGGCGATGCCCACCGAGAACAGGGTCAGCACCAGGGTCACCACGGTCTCGTCGCCGTGCAGCCAGTCCTTGGCGTAGGCCGGGATCTGCGTGAGGTAGATGGCGCCGACGAACCAGAACCACGAATTGCCGACGATCGAGCGCGACACCGCCGGGGTCTGGCCAAGGCCCAGGCGCAGGGTCAGCCAGGACTGCTTGAAGATGTTCCAGTCCAGCTTCATCTGCGGCGCGGCGGCTGCGGCGCGGGGGATCCAGCGGCTGGCCAGGTAGCCCAGCACGGCGGTGGCCACCACCCCGGCGGCAGCCAGTACCGCGTACTGGCTGGAGGACATCAGCATCCCGGCGCCGATGGTGCCTGCCAGGATCGCCAGGAAGGTACCCATCTCCACCAGGCCGTTGCCGCCTACAAGCTCCTCCTCACGCAGGGCCTGGGGCAGGATCGAGTACTTCACCGGGCCGAACAGCGCCGAGTGGGTGCCCATGGCGAACAGCGCCACCAGCATCAGTTCCAGGTGATGGGTGACGAAACCGGTCGCGCCGATGGCCATGATGACGATCTCGGCCAGCTTGATCGCGCGGATCAGCCGGTCCTTGGCGAACTTCTCGCCGAACTGCCCGGCCAGCGCCGAGAACAGGAAGAACGGCAGGATGAACAGCAAGGCGCAGAGGTTGACCCAGATCGAGCGGTCGCCTTCCAGGCTCAGCTTGTAGAGGATCGCCAGGATCAGCGACTGCTTGAACAGGTTGTCGTTGAAGGCGCCCAGCGACTGGGTAATGAAGAACGGCAGGAAGCGCCGCTTGCCGAGCAGGGTGAATTGCGAGGGGTGACTCATCGTCCTTGTACCTGGTTGGGCTTTGTCATTGGAGGCACGTACAGCGTGATAAGCCACAAATCTGCACGGGAATGCCTGGTCATGGCAACCTTGCCGGCACGCTGGAAAGACAGCCAGGGCGATGGCAGACTGCCAGGCACCGAAAAAAGCCGCCCCATCCAGGGCGCATGAACGAGGCTAGATGCACCGAGAGCCTCTCTGCAGGACGCCCCCAGGAAATGGACATCGAAATACCATGAATGAAGACAAGCGGTTGGCGGCGATGATCGACGCCGCCACCGAAGCCACGAAATCGGCGAAAAACACCGCCGATCTCCTTGCTATCGTGGGCAAATTCGTTGACTACAAGGGCAAGCTGCGGTTCGAGTACAAAGCCGACTGGCAAGCGATCCAAGTCTTCACGGTCCTGGCGATCGTCGCCCTGGCGGCCAACTACCTGGGGCCCTGGGCAATCCTGACCTGGTTGGCCGAGGCCTGGGGTTTCACACCGTCGACCTGCGCCTGGATCATCGCGGGGCCAAGCATCCTTTTCGTCACCGGCACGCTTTCCTACATCGCTCGCGGCCGCCACCTGCTGCCCGAACTGTCCAGGGCACTGGCGCTGCGCTCGAGCAGGTTCGCCAACGGCCTCGGGGAAATCGGCACGTCCCCCGAACAATTGCTGGTCCGGTTGCAGCAATCCTTCCGTGATTACGCGCGAGGCAATCACCGTCGCCAGATACAACTCGCGTTGAAAGGCACGTTCAAAGGCCCTCTGCACACCCTCACTTACCACTATGTCGACCTGGAATACGTCGACAGGCATACACAGACCTATACCGAGACAAACAGCAAGGGTGAAACCGTGACACGGTCCCGAAACGTCTACGACCAGTATCGGCGCTACAGCCTGGTGGTGGATTTCCCGTGGGTGCAAGGTATCGCCGTGCGCAGCGACAAACAGACCAAGATCGACCTCGACCACACCTACGAAACCACCTCAAGCGCCTTCAACAGCACACTCACCCTCAGCGGCACAAGTGCGATGGCCTGCGCCCGGTTCGCCAAGCCCGTCACGGTACTGCACCTGCTGAGCATGACCGCGCGCCTGCGCAACCCCAATCTGGAATTCGCCGCCGACGGCGCCGGGCTCTGCCTCAGCTTCGACGACAACAACCTCATCGACTTCGAGATGCCGGGTGACTTGAGCAACCCAGGGGCCTTTTACAAGGCCATCGAAGCGGGCATCGACTTGCCCGCGCTGACTACCTTGCTGGAAGCGATCCACGTGCTCGCCGAGCAGCATGACGACAATTTCGAATCACCCACCCCAACCGCCATTCAGAGGGAAAACTGACAATGGATCTACCCGTCATCATCGGCATTAGCGTCGCCGTTCTGGGCCTGCTGGCCGTGATCAGCTACTACAACGCGATCATCGGCGGCCACAACCGTGCGCAACGGGCCTGGGCCGACGTGCTGACCTACGAGCGGCAGAAGAGCAAGGTACTCGACGGCTTGCAGCCGCATGTCAGCCACTATCAGGACTACGAACACAACCTGATGAGCGAGATCACGCGCCTGCGCAGCGCCATTGCCGAGCTGCCGAGCGCGGCCAACGGCACTTCGTTGGTCGCCGCCGAGAGCGCCACCCGCTCGCTGCTCAATGGCCTGCGCGTTGCCGTCGAAGCTTATCCTGACCTCAAGGCGTCCGAGGTGCTCGGCAACTTCATGCGGGAAATCACCGAACAACAGGAAAACGTCGGTGCGGCGATCGTCATCTTCAACGGCGAAGTGGAGCGCTTCAACAACAGCATCCAGATGTTACCGGGCTCGATGGTCAATGACATGCTGAACCGCAAGGCACCGATCGCCCCGTTCACCGACGCAGAGGCCTCAGGCAGCTTCAACTACACGCCCAATCTCTGAATCCCCGCCGTTACTGCCGGGCAATGCAGGGCGAGACGAACAGCTCGCCACGCCACGCCCCACGCAGGGTACGGCTGGCCACCAGCAGCCAGAGCAGCGCCAGCGCTACCACCAGTGCCTGGCCAAACACACTGAAGAAACCCAGCTCAAGCCAGGCCGCCAGCTTCAGGGTGGCCAGGCAATACACACCCAGCGGGAAGGTGAACCCCCACCAGCCCAGGTTGAACGGCATGCCCTGGCGCATGTAGCGCAAGGTGATCAGCACCGCCGTCAGCAACCACCACAGCCCCGCGCCCCACAGCACGATACCGGCCACCAGCCCCAGCCCGCGGGCCACCTCGCCGAGGCCGCCCAGGCCATTGGCGGCGAACACCGCAGGGGCATCGCCGCCGAGCACCAGCATGCCCAGCGCGCCGGTACCGATCGGGCCCAGGGCCAGCCAGCTGGAGGCGGCCATGTTGGCCGGCGGCAGTTTATGCAGGGCCATGCGCAGCATGAGGATGGTGAGGATGCTGAAAGCCACCGGCAACGACACCGCCCACATCACATAGCTGGTGATCACCACCAGGAACTGCCGGTGCGCATCCACCAGGTGCGGCGCCAGCAATCCGCCACTGGCGGCGGCGACCTCCGCCGCCACCACCGGCAGCAGCCACACCGCGGTCATCTGGTCGATGCTGTGCTCCTGGCGAGTGAACATCAGGTAGGGAATGGCCACGCCGCACAGCAGCGCCAGGCCCACGTCCAGCCACCAAAGCATTTCCACCCACGGCACCACCGCCTCGCCCCAGCGCGCCAGGCCGAATACCAGGGCGCCGTTGAGGATGGTGGCCAGGCCCATGGGGATGGTGCCGAAGAACATCGACACGGTGGAGTGGGCAAAAATCCGCCGCGCCTCGTCGAAGAACATCACCCAGCGGGCGCCGTACAAGACGCAGAACAGGGTGAACAGGCCAATGGTCAGCCACCACAGGCCCTCGGCAAGCGCGTCCAGCAGTGGCACCTGCACCTGGTGCAACGCCAGGGCCAGCACGCCGGTGCCCATGGTCGCGGCGAACCAGTTGGGGGTGAACTGGCGGATCACTTCGCGGGGATGGGCCAGATGGCTCAACGGGCGCCACGACGGGGCGCGGGTCTGGGTGCATGGCATTGGATGTCTCCTGGCCTTGTGTAAGGTGGATTCATCTTATGCCTTCCAAGAATATCTATATAACGGGTAATTTCTCTATCTGTTATCTATTTTGCAGATATAGCTAAAACCCCAGGCCCTGGAATATGCTTGGCGCGGTTTTCCTGATGACAATAATGACAAGGACCTGTCGATGCTCACCGCCCTCAAGCGCTACCCCAACCCGGTACGCCTGCTCCTGCTCACCACCTTCACCCTGACCATGGCCCGGGCGATCACCCTGCCCTACCTGGTGGTCTACCTGGCCGACAACTTCCAGCTCTCGGTCGGCCGTATCGGCCTGGTGATCGGCGGCGCGCTGATCGTCGCCTCGCTGCTGAGCCTGTACGGCGGGCACCTGGTCGACACCGTGCGCAACCACACCCTGGTGATCGCCAGCCTGCTGGTGTTCGCCCTGGCCTTCGTCGGCGCCATCGCCAGTCGCTCGGCCGCGCTGTTCTTCCTTTGCCTGGTGGTGATCAACCTGGCCCTGGCGCTGGTCGACATCGCCGCCAAGGCCGCCTTCTGCGCCCTGTTGCCGGTGGAGCAGCGCGCCGAGGTGTTCGCCATCAAGTACACCCTGAGCAACATCGCCTATGCCGTGGGGCCGATGCTCGGCGTCGCCCTGATCGAGCTGGACGGCCACCTGCCTTTCGTGGTGTCGGCACTCATCGGGCTTGCCATGTGCCTGGCCTACCAACGCCTGGGCGTTCGCGACCTGCAGCCCCAGGACCGGCCGCAACCCGGCGCCGGCTTCGGCCAGGTGGCCCTGGGCCTGCTGCGCGACCGACGGCTGGTATGCTTCACCCTGGGCGGCGTGCTCAGCGCGGTGGTGTTCGGCCAGTTCACCGCCTACCTGTCGCAGTACCTGGTGGTGACCCGCAACCCCGCCGAGGCGGCGCGGCTGGTCGGCTACCTGGTGACCACCAACGCGGTGACGGTAATCGCCTTGCAGTACCTGATCGGCAAGCGCATCGACCGGCGCCGGCTGATGCCCTGGCTGATGGCCGGCATGGGCCTGTTCGTCGCCGGGCTGCTGGGTTTTTCCCTGGCCGGCACGGCGCTGGCCTGGTGCCTGGCGATGCTGGTGTTCACCCTGGGCGAGATCATCGTGATTCCGGCCGAGTACATGTTCATCGACCTCATCGCCCCGGAGCACCTGCGCGGCATCTATTACGGCGCACAGAACCTGGGCAACCTGGGCGCGGCACTGGGGCCGGTGCTGGTGGGCGTCGCGCTCGGGCACCTGGTGCCGGTGGCGGTGTTCTATCTGCTGATCGGGTCGGTGATACTGGCCAGTGTGTTCTACTGGCTGGGGACGCGCCGAGCTGAGTGATGCCATCGCGGGGCAAGTCGCATCGGCGCACCGCCGCTCCCACGCCCAAGGGCAGCTCGACATTCGTGGGAGCGGCGGTGCGCCGATGCGACTTGCCCCGCGATGGTCCCTGCGACGTCCTGCCACTGCGACCATGGTCGGCGCTGACGAACCGCGCCCTGCGTGCCAGACTGATTGATCGTGACCGCGTTTCATTTTTTGCTCCGGAGTTTGCATGTCGTTGTCCAGCGGGCTGATCGCCGTGGTCGCCCTGGCCTACATGGCCATCATGTTCGCCATCGCCTTCTATGGCGACCGCCGCAGCACGCCGTTGCCGCCGCGCCTGCGCGCCTGGGTGTACAGCCTGTCGCTGGCGGTGTACTGCACCAGCTGGACCTTCTTCGGCGCGGTCGGCCAGGCCGCCGAACAATTGTGGGCGTTCCTGCCCATCTACCTGGGCCCGGTGCTGCTGCTGATCTTCGCGCCCTGGGTGCTGCAGAAGATGGTGCTGATCAGCAAGCAGCAGAACATCACCTCGATCGCCGACTTCATCGCCGCCCGCTACGGCAAGTCGCAGACCCTGGCGGTGGTGGTGGCGCTGATCTGCCTGGTCGGCGTGCTGCCTTACATCGCCCTGCAGCTCAAGGGCATCGTGCTGGGGGTGAACCTGTTGATCGGCGCCAACGCCGATGCCACCGGCAGCCGGGTGCAGGACACCGCGCTGGTGGTGTCGCTGGTGCTGGCGCTGTTCGCCATCGTCTTCGGCACCCGCAGCCTGGACGTCACCGAGCACCACCGCGGCATGGTCCTGGCGATCGCCTTCGAGTCGCTGGTCAAGCTGCTGGCCTTCCTCGCCGTGGGCGCCTTCGTGGTGTTCAACCTGTATGACGGCTTCGACGACCTGTTCACCCAGGCCCGGCAGTCGGTGCACCTGAACGATTATTGGGAAGAAACCATCAACTGGCCGTCGATGGTGGTGCAGACCGCCGTGGCGATGATGGCGATCATCTGCCTGCCGCGGCAGTTCCACGTCACCGTGGTGGAGAACATCGAGCCCCAGGACATGCGCCTGGCGCGCTGGGTGTTCCCGCTGTACCTGGCCCTGGCCGCGCTGTTCGTGGTGCCCATCGCCCTGGCCGGGCAGATGCTGCTGCCGGGCACGGTGATCTCCGACTCGTTCGTGATCAGCCTGCCGCTGGCCGAAGCCCACCCGAGCCTGGCCCTGCTGGCGTTCATCGGCGGCGCCTCGGCGGCCACCGGCATGGTCATCGTCGAGGCCGTGGCGCTGTCGACCATGGTCTCCAACGACATGCTGCTGCCCTGGCTGCTGCGACGCAACAACGCCGAGCGGCCTTTCGAGGTGTTCCGCCACTGGATGCTGTCGGTGCGCCGGGTGACCATCGTGGTCATCCTGCTGCTGGCCTACGTCAGCTACCGCCTGCTCGGCTCCACCGCGAGCCTGGCGACCATCGGCCAGATCGCCTTCGCCGCGGTGACCCAGCTGACCCCGGCGATGCTCGGCGCGCTGTACTGGAAACAGGCCAACCGCCGCGGCGTGTTCGCCGGCCTGGCCGCCGGCATCTTCCTGTGGTTCTACACCCTGGTGCTGCCGATCGCCGCCCACAGCCTGGGCTGGTCGCTGCAGTTGTTCCCGGGGCTGGCCTGGTTGCACGGCAACCCGCTCAACCTGCCGATCACCCCGCTCACCCAGGGCGTGGTGCTGTCGCTGGCGGGCAACTTCACCCTGTTCGCCTGGGTCTCGATCCTGTCCCGTACACGGGTTTCCGAGCACTGGCAGGCCGGGCGCTTCATTGGCCAGCAGACCAGCGCCCGACCTTCCAGCAAACCCCTGCTGGCGGTGCAGATCGACGACCTCCTCAAGCTTGCCGCGCGCTTCGTCGGCGAGGAGCGCGCCCGGCAAAGCTTCATCCGCTTCGCCTACCGCCAGGGCAAGGGTTTCAACCCCAACCAGAACGCCGACGGCGACTGGATCGAGCACACCGAGCGGCTGCTGGCCGGCGTGCTCGGCACCTCCTCGACCCGCGCCGTGGTCAAGGCTGCCATCGAAGGCCGCGACATGCAGCTCGAGGACGTGGTGCGCATCGCCGACGAAGCCAGCGAGGTGCTGCAGTTCAACCGCGCGCTGCTGCAGGGCGCCATCGAGAACATCAACCAGGGCATCAGCGTGGTCGACCAGAACCTGCGCCTGGTGGCCTGGAACCGGCGTTACCTGGAGCTGTTCAACTACCCCGACGGGCTGATCAGCGTCGGCCGGCCGATTGCCGACATCATCCGCTACAACGCCGAGCGCGGCCTGTGCGGCCCGGGCGAGGCCCAGGTGCATGTGGCGCGGCGCCTGCACTGGATGCGCCAGGGCCGGGCCCACTCCTCCGAACGGCTGTTCCCCAATGGCCGGGTGATCGAGCTGATCGGCAACCCGATGCCCGGCGGCGGCTTCGTCATGAGCTTCACCGACATCACCCCGTTCCGCGAGGCCGAGCAAGCCCTGCGCGATTCCAACGAAGGCCTGGAACAACGCGTCGCCGAACGTACCCACGAACTGTCGCAGCTCAACCAGGCGCTGACCGAGGCCAAGAGCCGCGCCGAGGCGGTCAGCCAGTCCAAGACCCGCTTCCTCGCCGCCGTCAGCCACGACCTGATGCAACCGCTCAACGCCGCCCGGCTGTTCTCCGCCGCCTTGTCGCAACAGGCCGAGGCCATGAACGACGAGGCCCGGCAGCTGGTGCAGCACATGGACAGCTCGCTGCGCTCGGCCGAGGAGCTGATCAGCGACCTGCTCGACATCTCGCGCCTGGAGAACGGCAAGGTCACCCCCGACATCAAACCCTTCGCCCTCAACGAGCTGTTCGATACCCTCGGCGCCGAGTTCAAGGTACTGGCCGCCGAAAAAGGCCTGGAGTTCCGCCTGCGCGGCAGCCGCCTGCGGGTGGACAGCGACATCAAGCTGCTGCGCCGGGTGCTGCAGAACTTCCTGACCAACGCCCTGCGCTACGGCAAGAGCCCGCTGCTGCTGGGCGCACGGCGCCAGGGCGAACGCCTGTGGCTGGAGGTGTGGGACCGCGGCCCGGGCATCGCCGACGACAAGCTGCAGGTGATCTTCCAGGAGTTCAAGCGCCTGGACAGCCACCAGACCCGCGCCGAGAAAGGCCTGGGCCTGGGCCTGGCGATCGCCGACGGCCTGTGCCGGGTGCTCGGGCATTCGCTGGAGGTGCGCTCCTGGCCGGGCAAGGGCAGCGTGTTCCGCGTCAGCGTGCCCATCGCCCACAGCCCCGCGCCCGCGACGCCCGCCCCCGTGGAGCAGGCCGGGCAGCCGCTGGCCGGGCTGCAGGTGCTGTGCGTGGACAACGAGGACAGCATCCTGATCGGCATGAACAGCCTGCTCAGCCGTTGGGGTTGCCAGGTGTGGACGGCGCGTAACCAGGCCGAATGCGAGGCCCTGCTCGGCAAGGGCCTGCGCCCGCACCTGGCGCTGGTGGACTACCACCTGGATGACGGCGAGACCGGCACCGGGCTGATGGGCTGGCTACGGACGCGCCTGGGCGAGCCGGTGCCCGGGGTGGTGATCAGCGCTGACGGACGCAACGAGACCATCGCCCTGGTGCATGCCGCGGGCCTTGACTACCTGGCCAAGCCGGTCAAGCCGGCGGCCCTGCGCGCCCTGCTCAATCGGCATCTGAGCCTGGTTCAGTAAGCGCTTCGTCGGCCAGGGCGCGCTCGATCAGCTCGGCGGGCAGGCTCTTGCTGGCCCGGGCACCGAGCAGCTTGAGCTGCTCGCTGCGGCTGACCAGGTTGCCGCGCCCCTCGCACAACTTATTGCGCGCCGCGGCGTAGGCCTTGTCCACCTGGGCCAGGCGCGCGCCGAGCTCGTCCAGGTCCTGGATGAACAGCACGAACTTGTCGTACAGCCAGCCGGCGCGCTCGGCGATCTCCCGGGCGTTCTGCCCCTGGCGTTCCTGCTTCCACAGGCTGTCGATCACCCGCAGGGTGGCGAGCAGGGTGGTCGGGCTGACGATCACGATCTGCCGGTCGAAGGCCTCCTGGAACAGGTTGGGCTCGGCCTGCAGCGCCGCCGAGAAGGCCGCCTCGATGGGCACGAACAGCAGCACGAAGTCGAGGCTGTGCAAGCCCTCGAGGCGGTTGTAGTCCTTGCTCGACAAGCCCTTGACGTGGTTGCGCAACGACTGCACATGCTGCTTGAGCGCGGCTTCGTCGTTGTTGCCGACGAACTGCTGGTAGGCCGTCAGGCTGACCTTGGCGTCCACCACCACCTGCTTGTCGCCCGGCAGCATGATCAGTACATCGGGCTGGAAGCGCTCGCCGTCGGCGCTGCGCAGGCTGACCTGGGTCTGGTACTCGCGGCCCTTCTCCAGGCCCGCGTGCTCCAGCACCCGCTCCAGGATCAGCTCGCCCCAGTTGCCCTGGGTCTTCTGGCCCTTGAGCGCCTGGGTGAGGTTGGTGGCCTCGTCGGACAGGCGCAGGTTGAGCTGCTGCAGGCGCTCGAGCTCCTTGCCCAGGGAGAAGCGTTCGCGGGCCTCCTGCTGGTAGCTTTCCTCGACGCGCTTCTCGAACGCCTGGATACGCTCCTTGAGCGGATCGAGCAATTGCCCCAGGTGCTGCTGGCTGGTCTGGGCGAAGCGTTGTTCGCGCTCGTCGAAGATCTTGGTGGCCAGGTCGGCGAACTGCGCGCGCAGGGTGTCGCGGGCCTCCTGCAGGTCCTCGAGGCGTTGCTGGTGGCTCTCCTGCTGTTCACGCAGCTCGGCCTCCAGGCGTGCGGTTTGGGCCTCGAGGCGACGCAGCTCGGCCTCGCGGTTGGCGCGCTCGAGGTGCCAGGCATGGGCGGCGTCACGGGCGTTGTCGCGGTCGATCTGCAGCAGTTCCAGTTCACGGCCCTGGGCGGCCAGTTGGGTCTGCTTGACGGTGTTGGCCTCGCTGAGGTCGCTGACCTCGTCGCGGCTGGCCTCCAACTGCGCCTGCAGGCCGGCCTGGGTCAACTGGGCGGCATTCAGGCGCTCCTCGAGCAAAGCCTGCTCGGCCTTGCGCGCGCCCTGGCCGCGCTGCACCTGCATGACCCAGCCCAGGCAGGGCACGGCGCCCGCCACCAAGCCCAGCAGAATGCTGGTCAGATCCACTGTCATGCTTACCCCGATCGAACATTGACGAATGCTGCGCAGCTTATCAGCCTGGTGGCAGGGCTGCCTGGTCAGTGCCCCCTGTAGGAGCGGCCTTGTACCGCGAAAGGGCCGCGCAACGGCCCCGGGGATTCGGTGTTGACGCAAAGATCGCCGGGGCCGCTGTGCGGCCCTTTCGCGGCACAAGGCCGCTCCTACAGGGGGACGCGAGGATCGATACCCCTAACCACCGAACCACTGGCGCAACAACCGCCGCGCCTCCTGCGAGCCCTGCCCCGCCGCCAGCTCCAACCAGTAGCGGGCCTGCTCCGGCTCCTGGGACTGGCACAACCGGCCATATTCCAACTGGGCCCGCCGATCACCGGCACGGGCCGCCTGGCGCAGCAATTCATGGCCGATGCGCCGGTCGCGGGCATTGCCGCAATCGCGGCAGAGCATCTGCCCCAGGCGACTCTGGGCCACCACCACGCCCTGGCGCGCCGGCTGCTTGAGCATGCGCCCGGCCAGGTGCTTGACGCTGGGCTTGTCGCCCAGGCGTGGGCTGTCGAGCAGCCACAGGGCCACTTTCAGGGAAAAGCGCTTGGGGGAAGGCAGCGATGGCGAGGCATCAGGACTGGCGAGGTGTTTACCGCGAAGCTTCATGACCAACAGCAAGGGTGACTCGAGAGGCGCGCCACTCTACTCCATTTTTCGTGGTCTGGCCCGGGCGACCTTCGGCTGATCGACATTTTTTTCCATGATTTTTTCTTGACGTTTTCCCAGGGAAAATGCCCATGCCACCCCAATCCACCGATTGTCGGACAATCGATGAAACAGCTGGCACGCCCGTCCTAGAGCAAGCGCCCGGGACAATCCACAGAACCTGTGGATAACTCGGTGGACAACCCCTTGAGGCAGCCCGCAAACCCCTGTGAAATGGGGCTTTCGCTCAAACTGTCGATTTTTTCACCAGCAAAAATTAGTGTTTTTTTTCATTGACTTAAGCCCCCAGTCAAGTCATTGGCGAGCCGTCCACAGGATGTTGCAGGAGGGTTACAACTGTTCAGCCGAGTGTGTACAAGTGCACCAACAAACGGCAGCACGGTGCACGAAAACGGTACAGCCGGGCGATTGCCGGGGCATTTCCCCCTCTTCACAGCAGGCGCGATTGACGACATAATGATCGGCTTCCCGCCAGAATGCCAAAAGCTTGCCAACCCCGAAATGTTCGTGTAGGGTTGCGCCCTGTTAGTACCCAGCTGAAGTCATTCTGGCCACTCAGTCCCCGCAGCCCACCGCTCGACAACGAGCAGGCACTGCCCCATCGGGACCGGCCCATTCGATGATTCACTCGGCAGACCTTGCCCAGCACGAATCACGTTTCAGATTGATCAGGATCTTCCCCGACGCCCAGAACCCTGGTGTCGGTGTGCTGCCTGCCTTCTGTCGTACCTACCAGTCAGCCCAGCGCCCACCTATTGCATGCGCCCCTCTGGCTGCCCTGTTCCAGTCAGGTTCTGCGTCTCCTTAATAAAGACGTCACTGGAACGTTTCTATTGTGCACGGATCAAACACCGTGTCTTACGCAGGAACATCCAACAAT
>Ga0247820_10000643_pt1 | contig 18889 bp, 19 predicted proteins | sample 13C_Glucose_Day1_2_FD_192480 | JGI IMG/M metagenome (GOLD analysis project Ga0247820, IMG submission 192480) | Soil microbial communities from agricultural site in Penn Yan, New York, United States - 13C_Glucose_Day14 | ecosystem: Environmental > Terrestrial > Soil > Agricultural land | place...
CGCTCTACCTGGCGCGCCGCTTCCTGCACCTGCGTTTGCAGGGCCTGCAGGGCATCGTTGTGATCGCGACGCTGTTTGCCAGCCGTGGCCTGGCTACGTTGCTGCTGGCGGTCGATGAGTATCTTGGCCTGGTTGGCGTGCTTGGCGTGGTGGCTGGCACGAGACTGGTGGCGTTCAAGGCGCTCCCGTTGTTCGTGCAACGTTTTGGCGGTGAGCTGGCGCTCATGCTTTGCGCGGACCAGTTGTTGCTGAGCCTGTTCGCGCTGTTCGGCCTTGCGCTGGGCATAGAAGCTGTAAGGGCCCCCGAATGCCTGCAAGCCAAGGCTCGACAGTTCGACGATGCGCGACATGTGTTCGAGCAAGCCACGGTCATGGCTGATAACCAGCAAGCCCCGGTCCCAAGCCGTGATCATGGCCATAAGCTGAGCGCGGCCTTCGCTGTCCAGGTGGTTGCTGGGCTCGTCCAGGATCAGGTAATCGCTATCGCTGAGCCAGGCACCGAGCAGGGCGACGCGCATAGCCTGGCCGCCGCTGAGCTCGGCAGCGGGGTAATCGGGGGTGAGGTGACCCAGGCCGTGGCGATCCAGCAGGATGTGCAGCCGCTCACGAATGTCCCATTGATCGCCCACAGTGTCGAAACCGTGAAGGTCGATGCTGCCTTTTTCGATACTTTGCAACGCAGCGATCACCTGCCCGATCTGGGCTAGATCGGCGACGGTGGTACTGTGCCGGATCACTTGCTGGTCCAGGTGATGAACCCTGCCATGGCGAGTGCAGCGGCCGCTGCTGGGCAAACGCTGGCCGGCGAGTATCTGCCCGAGCAGGCTTTTGCCCACACCATTACGCCCGACCATGCCGGTCGGGCGTTGGTCAAAGCACGCGTTGAGGTCGGTAAACAGTGGCTTGCCATCGGGCAAAACCAGGGAGACGCTGTCCAGCGTCAGGAACGACGTATTCGTCATGCACAACTCCACTCATGCCGCGACATCTCCGGAGCAAACCAGAGGCTGAAGGCTGGCCGTCGAAGGGACGGCGGCATCAATGGCGCATTGGACGAATACCTCCTGTAGTGAGATGCAAGAGCCTAGCGCAAAGGCGAGGGGAGGTAAATCACCGCTCGCCTGTTGGCCTCAACGCCCCTGCAAGCGCTTGTTCCAGTCGCCTGCGTGGCTTCGTTGGCAGGCTTCTTCACTGTCGAAGCGCACATGCCATGCCGGGTGATCCAGCCTTATACCTGCCTCGTCCAGCGCCTGGGCCGTCAGTTTGAGCATGTGTACCTTCGCATCACTCGCCAGCGCTGCGGCCTTGTCCACCTCGCGCTCGAATACCCAGGTAATGCGCAAGCTTGCAGGGAACTGATCAGGGTCCAGGCGATGTGTCAGCCAGCTGAACCCGACGATTTGCGCCTTGGCCGTTTCGCAGGCGTCGGTCAGGCACGCCACCAGTTCACGCTCAAGGCGCGCCAATTCGCGTTTGCCCAATGCTTTCATTGCGCGGCCTCGTCATCGATCTGCTGGCAGAAACGCAACAGGTTACCGAACGGGTCACGTATCTGCATCTGCAGGCCCCAGTCGACACGCTCGGCCTGAGGGCGGGCGTAGCTGTACTGTTTGTCCTGCAGTTCACGTTCCAGCGCCAGCAGTTCATCGGTACGGGCAAACACCGTCGAACCTGGGCAGGCGTCGCCGTGATGCTCGCTCAGGTGCAGGACCAGGCCGTCGCGGTGGATTTGCGCATACAAAGGCAGATCCGGGCTGAAGCGGTGCTCCCAGTCCAGGGTGAAGCCGAGGAAATCGAGGTAGAACTCCTTGGCCTTTTCGACCGAGAAAATGCGCAGGATGGGGATGGCAGGGGCGAGAAGCATGGCTGTTCCTTGGCCGTGGGCGGTACTCAAGTGGATTACCAGTCTACTGATTGTCGCGGCGAGCTGTCTTGTACGCGGTGATTACTCTGGCAGATTCGAGCACCGAAACAGGGCTGATCAGTGCCCTTGTGTCGTGCGTCATGACCCGGCATGCCCCATGCCAGAGCCTCGCGCAATATGTTTCATGTGGCTTCACCTGCGTAGTTGGCCCGCAAACTGCTATATCCCAGCCAATCGAATTTGATCGAGTGGTCAGGCCTGCAGCACGTCGGTGCGCGGCGTTGATCCTCTTAACGGCCACCAGGCCGTGGATATCAGGGGCTATAGGATGTTGCTGGCGGAGCGCGTCGAACAATCTGAACATGATGCAGGCTGGAGTGCCCACCTGCAGTTGCGCTTTGTCGAGGGTGGTGGCGTGACCCGCCTTGGTGCGCGCCGGCATTTCGGCCCGCTTTTGGTGCAGCGGCCGTTCTACCCGGAAGGTGCGCCTTGCCACGTCTATGTGCTGCACCCGCCTGGCGGCATCGTCGCCGGCGACCGCCTGGAGCTGGATATTCATCTGGAACCCGGCAGCCATGCGCTGCTGACCATGCCTGGCGCCAGCAAGTTCTACCGCAGCATTGGCCCCACCGCGCGGCTTACCCAGCGCTTTCACCTGCAAGCTGGCAGCACGCTGGAGTGGCTGCCGCAGGACAGCATTTTCTTCTCCGGCGCCCGCGCCAGCCTCGACAGCCGCTTCACCCTGGAGCCCGGGGCCCGCCTGCTGGCCTGGGAAACGCTGTGCCTGGGCCGCCCGGTGATGGGCGAGCGATTCGATCAGGGCGCGCTGGACAGCCGTCTGAGCATCGAGTTACCCGACGACCCAGGCTTGCACGAACGCCTGCGCATCAGCGGTGGCCAGCTCGAAAAGCTCGGCGGCCACCCGTTGCTCGCTACCTTCTGTGCGTCCCCGGCAGACCCGTCCGTGCTGGAAAAGGTGCGGCACCTGCTCGATGAACTGAAAACCCCCGCCGGCGCCACCTTGCTGGGTTCGCTGCTGGTGATTCGCCTGCTGGACCACGACAACCAACATCTGCAACACACCCTGCAGCGCCTCTGGCACGTCCTGCGGCCGGCCGTTCTCGGCCTGCCGGCGTGCCCGCCGCGCATCTGGGCCACTTGAGAGAGCGCCATGGAGCTGACCCCGAGAGAGAAAGACAAACTGCTGCTGTTCACCGCCGCACTGTTGGCGGAACGGCGCTTGGCCCGTGGCCTGAAGCTCAACTACCCGGAGGCGGTGGCGTTGATCAGTGCCGCCGTGCTCGAAGGCGCCCGCGATGGCCGTACGGTAGCCGAGCTGATGAGCCTGGGCCGCGAAGTGATCGGTCGCGAGCAGGTCATGGACGGTGTTCCCGAGATGCTCCATGACGTGCAGGTCGAAGCCACCTTCCCTGACGGCACCAAGCTGGTGACTGTGCATGACCCTATCGTCTGACCTGGCCGAGGAGCCCAGCATGATTCCAGGTGAAATCCAGGTCGCCGCCGGCGACATCGAACTCAATGTCGGCCGTGAAACGGTCAGTGTCAATGTGGCCAATCATGGCGACCGGCCGGTGCAGGTGGGCTCGCATTACCATTTTTACGAGGTCAACGATGCACTGGTGTTCGACCGCGAGCCTAGCCGCGGCTTTCGCCTCGACATCCCGGCCGGCACTGCCGTGCGCTTCGAGCCGGGCCAGGCGCGTACCGTGCAGCTGGTGGCCTACGCTGGCAAACGCGAGGTGTATGGCTTTCAGGGCAAAGTGATGGGTGCACTGGAGGGCAAGGCATGAGCCGTATCTCACGTCGGGCCTATGCCGACATGTTCGGCCCTACCGTCGGCGACCGGGTGCGCCTGGCCGACACTGCCCTGTGGGTGGAGGTCGAGAAGGACTTCACGGTTTACGGCGAAGAGGTCAAGTTCGGCGGTGGCAAGGTCATCCGCGACGGCATGGGGCAGGGCCAGATGCTCGCGGCCCAGGCCATGGACCTGGTGCTGACCAACGCCCTGATCATCGACCACTGGGGCATCGTGAAAGCCGATATCGGGGTCAAGCACGGGCGTATCGCTGCCATCGGCAAGGCCGGCAACCCTGACGTCCAGCCAGGCGTCACCGTGCCGGTCGGCCCTGGCACCGAAGTGATCGCGGCCGAAGGCAAGATCGTTACCGCCGGCGGCATCGATTCGCACATTCACTTCATCTGCCCCCAGCAGGTGGAAGAGGCGCTGACCAGTGGCGTTACCACGTTCATCGGCGGCGGCACCGGGCCTGCCACCGGTACCAATGCCACGACCTGCACCCCAGGGCCGTGGTACCTGGCGCGCATGCTCCAGGCGGCCGACAGCCTGCCGATCAACATCGGCTTGCTGGGCAAGGGCAATGCCTCGCGCCCTGAAGCGCTGCGCGAGCAGATCGCTGCAGGCGCGGTGGGCCTGAAGCTCCACGAGGATTGGGGGTCTACCCCGGCAGCCATCGACTGCTGCCTGAGCGTCGCCGAAGAAATGGACATCCAGGTGGCGATTCACACCGACACCCTCAACGAATCCGGTTGCATTGAAGACACCCTGGCCGCCATCGGTGATCGCACCATCCATACCTTCCACACCGAAGGGGCCGGCGGCGGCCATGCACCCGATATCATCCGCGCGGCGGGGCAGGCCAACGTGCTGCCGTCCTCGACCAACCCGACCCTGCCCTATACGGTCAATACCGTCGATGAACACCTCGACATGCTGATGGTCTGCCACCACCTGGACCCGAGCATCGCCGAGGACGTGGCGTTCGCCGAATCGCGCATCCGCCGTGAAACCATCGCCGCCGAGGACATCCTGCACGACATGGGCGCCTTCGCCATGACCTCGTCCGACTCTCAGGCCATGGGCCGCGTTGGCGAGGTGGTGCTGCGTACCTGGCAAGTCGCGCACCAGATGAAAGTGCGCCGCGGCCCGCTGGCACCGGACAGCAGCTACAGCGACAACTTCCGGGTCAAGCGCTACATCGCCAAATACACCCTCAACCCTGCGCTCACCCATGGCATCGCCCATGAGGTGGGTTCGGTGGAGGTGGGCAAGCTGGCTGACCTGGTGCTGTGGTCGCCGGCCTTCTTCGCAGTCAAGCCGGCGCTGGTTATCAAGGGCGGGATGATCGTCACAGCGCCCATGGGCGACATCAATGGCTCTATCCCGACGCCACAACCGGTGCATTACCGTCCCATGTTCGGCGCGCTCGGTGCGGCCCGCCATGCCACGCGCATGACCTTCCTGCCCCAGGCCGCCATGGACCGTGGCCTGGCCCAGGAACTGGGTTTGCAGAGCCTGATCGGTGTGGCTCACGGCTGCCGCCGGGTGCGCAAGGCCGACATGGTCCACAACACATCGCAACCGGTGATCGAAGTCGATTCGCAGACCTACCAGGTGCGCGCCGACGGCGAACTGCTGGTTTGCGAGCCGGCCAGCGAAGTGCCGCTGGCTCAGCGTTATTTCCTGTTCTAAAGGAGCGAAGATGATTGTCCTGACCCGCCGGATCGATGAATCCGACACTATCACCGGCACCGTTACCCTCGACGTCGACAGCCGTATCAAGAGCCGCCTGCGCGTTACCCTGGACGATGGCCGCGAGGCCGGCCTGATGCTCGAGCGCGGCCACTTGCTGCGCGGTGGCGAGCTGCTGGCCGATGCCGCCGGCAGCCAGGTGGTGCGCGTACTTGCAGCACCCGAGGCCGTATCGACCGTGCGTTGCAGCGATCCGCACCTGCTGGCGCGTGCCGCGTATCACTTGGGCAACCGCCATGTCCCGCTGCAGATCCAGCCGGGCCTGCTGCGTTACCAGCATGACCATGTGCTTGACGACATGCTGCGTGGCCTGGGCCTGGCGGTCGAGGCCGAGCAGGCGCCGTTCGAGCCGGAAGCCGGTGCCTACCAGAGCGCACCGCACAGCCACAGTCATGCGCACGATCACCCCTTCGTGCGCCTGCCAGCCCATTCCTGAACTGCCCCTTGGAGCCCACAATGAAAAAAACGCTTGCCCTTGCCCTGCTGCTGGTTGCGCTGCCGGCCTTCGCCCACCCGGGCCACGACAGCAACCCGCTGCACGATGGCCTGCTGCATCCGCTGACCGGCCTTGACCACTTGTTGATGCTGTTGGGGACCGGGGTACTGGCGGCCTTGACCCGGCGTAACCTGGCGCTGCCACTGGCAACCCTGGCAGCAATGTTCGCTGGTGCGCTATGCGGCCATCTGTTCGGTGATGTGCTGGGCATGGAGACCATGATCGCCGTGTCGGTGCTGGTGGCTGGCGTTGCCGTACTGCTGCCTAGCCGGCAGTTGCTGCTGGCGCTGGCCATGCCGGTGTTCGCCCTGTTCCATGGCTGGGCCCACGGCGTGGAGGCCACGCCCAGTGCCTTCTGGATGTTCAGCGCCGGCTTCGTTACCGTGAGCGGCTTGCTGCTGGTAGTGGGCTTTGCTGTCGGTTGCCTGCTGCGCCGCCATAGCGCCCTGCAGAAAGCCTTTGGTGGCGGCATGCTTGCCGGCGCCGCAGTGGTGCTGGCCGGTTGATGAACAGCGACCTGGCACTGCTGCGCCTGCTGCAGCTGGCCAGCCCCGGCTTGCCGGTGGGTGGCTTTACCTACTCGCAGGGCCTTGAGTGGGCCGTCGAGGCGGGTTGGGTGCGTGACATCGAAAGCTTCAGCGCCTGGCAGCGCGAGCAGATGAACGACACCCTCGCTTACCTGGACTGGCCGGTGCTGGCGCGCCTGTACTACGCGTGCAAGGCCGATGATGCCGACGCGTTTGCGCGCTGGAGCCGCTTTCTGCTGGCCAACCGCGAAACCGCCGAGCTGCGCCTGGAAGAGCAGCAGCGTGGCGCGGCCCTGGCGCGCCTGCTCGATGGCTGGCAGTTGGGCCAGGCCCCTGCCTGGCGCCCAAGCCTGGAGCTCAGCCAGTTGGGCGGTATGGCCTGGCTAGCCGTGCACTGGTCGATCCCGTTGCGTCAGCTTGCCCTCGGGCATGCCTTCGCCTGGCTAGAGGGCGCGGTCATGGCTGGGGTGAAACTGGTGCCGTTCGGCCAGCAGGCGGCCCAGACCCTGCTGCGCGATCTGGGCGAGATTCTGCCCGGCGTCATCGACCAGGCCCTGGCGCTGGGTGACGACCAGCTCGGTGGCGGCCTGCCGCTGCTGGCCATTGCATCATCGTGTCACGAAACCCAATACACCCGTTTGTTCCGTTCCTGAGGACTGCCTACATGCAAAGCTATCAGCAACCCCTGCGCGTCGGCGTCGGCGGCCCGGTCGGCTCCGGCAAGACTGCGCTGCTCGAATGCCTGTGCAAAGCCATGCGTGATCACTACCAGATCGCCGTGGTCACCAACGACATCTACACCAAGGAAGACCAGCGCATCCTCACTGAGGCTGGCGCCCTGGAGCCCGAGCGCATCGTCGGCGTCGAGACCGGTGGCTGCCCGCACACCGCCATCCGCGAGGACGCCTCGATGAACCTTGCAGCCGTGGAGGCGCTGGCGCGCAAGTTCGGCAACCTTGAAGTGATCTTCGTGGAAAGCGGTGGCGATAACCTTAGTGCCACCTTCAGCCCGGAACTGGCCGACCTGACCATTTACGTGATTGATGTCGCCGAAGGCGAAAAAATCCCGCGCAAGGGCGGCCCTGGCATCACCAAGTCCGATTTCCTGGTGATCAACAAGACCGACCTTGCGCCCTACGTCGGTGCCTCGCTGGAGGTGATGGAGCGCGATACCCAGCGCATGCGCCCTGAGCGGCCGTGGACTTTCAGCAACCTGAAGAAAGGCGACGGCCTGCAGGCTGTGATCGACTTCATCGTCGAGCGGGGAATGCTGGGGGTGAGGGGCTGAGGTCAAGCACTTCGACCCGGTTGCGGCCGTTGTGTTTAGCCTTGTACAGCTGCTCGTCGGCTTGCTTGAGCACGCTGTCGGCCTGTTGTGTATCGGGCCGGCGGCAGGCTACGCCAATCGACACGGTAAGCTTGCCCACATGGGGTGAATCGGCCTGTTCGACCGCGCTGCGTATCCGTTCGGCAATGCGCCGGGCATCGGCCAGGCCAGTGTCGGGCAGCAGCATGGTGAACTCCTCGCCACCGACCCGGCAGGGCAGGTCATCCTGGCGTGAATTGTGACGCAGCAGCTCGGCGAGGTGTTTGAGCACCTCGTCGCCAGCATCGTGGCCAAAGGTATCGTTGACCCGTTTGAAGTGGTCGATGTCCAGGGCCAGCACGGCGAATGCTCTTGAGCTTTGCATCAAGGCGTCCAGCGCCAGTTGCATGGCACGCCGGTTGGCAAGGCCGGTGAGGGCATCACTCTGAGCCTGCTGGCGCAGCTTGCCGAATTTTTCTTGCAGCAATTGCTCGCCTGTCAACAAGGCGCGGCGGATGGCTGCGACCTCTACGTACCACGCGTCGATACGGCGCAGCTGTTCGCCGGTCTGGGTGGCGGACAGGTGACTGGCGCTGTGCGCCAGTTGGCGTAACGGCAAGGTCAGGCGGTAGGTCATCCATAGCATCAACAGCAAGCCGATAATGCTGACCGGCAGTATATAAAGCAGCACCTTGCGGGTCATTTCGCCCAGTGGTGCCAAGGCCAGATCCCGCGGTGTCTGGACCACCACTGCCCAGTGCGCTTCAGGCACCGGGGCAAAGCCTGCGAGCATGGGAACGCCAATATAGTTGGGCACTTCAAGGGTGCCTGCCTCGCCACGCAAGGCCGCGCTGATCGTCGGGCTGCTGCTGACCTGGGTGCCAATGCGCGCATGGTCGGGGTGGTGCAGCAGGCGTCCATTGCCGTCGGCGACGAAAGCGAAGGTACCGTCCTGTTGGTAGTGCAGGCCAATCAACGTATGCAGTGCGCTTTCTTTTTTGAGAAACACTGAACCGCCGACAATGCCCAGGTAACGGCCATCGGCGGCAAAGATCGGCTGCGAAACGAATATCACCAGCTCGCCCCCGCGCGAGGTGTAGGCGGAACTGACCCACGGCTGACGGGCTTGCACGGCTTGGCGGATTTCGCTGGAGTGCTGGTGGTGGCTGGTGATCTGCTCTGTGTTCGGATGAGCCACCAGCACCTGGCCTTGGGCGTTGACGATGACGATGGAGTTGAAGTCCTTGTCCTGCACCTGCAGTCGCTTGGCTTCCGTTTTCAGCATGGTCATGTCGTCCAGGCCACCGTCCAGTTGCCGGGCGGCGTAGGACAGGTGGTTGCGTGCCGAGCGCAGGAACTCGTTGATATCCGATGCCAGTTTGCTCGCATAGGCTTGGTTGGCCTTCAGCTCAAGGTCTACCAAGGCGTGGTGCTGTACCCGGTAGGCGACAGCGAGGGTGTTGCACAGGGTTGCCAGGCACGCCAGCACGACAATGCCGACGACCAGGGTTCGTAGGTGGAACATGGGCAAGCGCTTGAGCATGGGGGGCCTGTAATGCAAGGGCGACGGGCTCAAGTATGGCCGTATTCTGCCGAACTGCAGCCATTGTGCCGCCCGGGCTGTTCAGCCATAGCGCAGGCGGCACGGTGGCGTGTTCAGTCATGGCAGCACTGAGGTTTGCCGGGCTGGCTTTCGTAGCGATCGTGATGCCGCACCCAATCCATGGTGCCTGCCTCGTTGCGCCCCAATGGCGCGATGTCGAGGAAATTGTAGGTATTGACCAGGATGTCGAGCCCGCGGGCATAGGTGGAGTAGGTATGAAAGATTGTGCCGTCCGGCGCCCGGTAGAAGGCGCTCAACCCAGGCAGCTCGCTTTCGTTGCCGGTATAGGGTTCGTAGTTGTATTGGCTGTTGCCTTCAGTGGCGACACTGACGCCGAAATCCTCATTGAAACTGCTGCCGTTTGACGAGTACCAGGGAAAGCGCCAGCCCATGCGCTGGCGAAATGCCTGGAACTCAGCGTGGGGCGCACGCGAAACGGCGACCAGCGAAACATCATGATGCGCCAAGTGCTGGTTGGCGCCGTCGAAATGGTCGGCGAGAAACGAGCAGCCGGGGCAGCCTTCGCTCCAGCCTTCGGCGAACATGAAGTGGTAGACCAGCAATTGACTGCGCCCGGCGAACAGGTCGGCGAGACTCAGCTGGCCTTCCGGGCCTTGAAAACGGTAGGGCTGTTCCAGCTTGACCCAGGGCAGGGCGCGGCGGGCGGCGGCCAGTTCGTCGCGCTGGTGGGTGAAGGCCTTTTCATGCAGCCATAGCTGACGGCGGGCGGCCAACCATTGGCTGCGCGATACGATGTCGGGCTTTTGAGGGTTCATGAGGGTGACTCCGCACGAGGGTTCAAGTGTGGTCGAGCGGGGAGGAGTGAGATCGACAGCAGGCCCTGTTGCCGCGACGAATGGTTGTGCGCCGCGCGATCCCAGTCACGCCAGGAGAATCAATCGGCACACTGCATCGTTTCGATGACCTCCCACAACCGCGGATCGTCAAAATCATCCACCACCAGCCTGGCCCCCGCAGCCATCAGCCGTTCTGCCGTCTGTGTAGTCGCCACCCCCACGGTGAAGATCCCGGCACCGCTCGCCGCTTTCACGCCCGGCAACGAATCCTCGAACGCCAGCGCTTGCTCGGCCGTTGCCCCCAGGCGCTGCAAGCCGGTCAGGTACGGCAACGGGTCAGGCTTGGGCCGTTCCAGCTCTTCGGCCACCAGTACATGCTCGAAGTGTGCGCCGAGGCCCATTGCATTGAGCATGTGCTCGGCATTGAGCCGGGGTGCATTGGTCACCACGCACATTTCGATACAGACCGCCTGCGCATAGTCCAGCAGGCGCAGCAAGCCGGGCATGGGTTCAAGGGCAGGGGCCAGCTCGCGGAACAGCGCTTCCTTGCGATCAGCCAGCGCCAGGCATTCATGCGCGCCGGCTTTTGGAAACAGCTCGGCAAATAATGGCCCATTGGCCCGGCCACTGATCTGGGCATCGAACTGGGCCTGGGTCAGCTCACGGCCGTCATGTTCGCGCAACAACTGACGGAAGGCCTGCAAATGCAGGGTATCGGTGTCGGTGAGGGTTCCGTCGAGATCGAACAGCAGTGCAGTCAGCATCAGGCATCCAGGCAGTAGAAAACACATGTCAGGGGATGATAGCGAAACCTGGCGACGAAGGGGGCTGTTCAGCTTTCGATGAAAAGAGTACAAATGTGCTCCATGGACAATCTCACCCCCAAACGCCGCGCAATCCTCGACTTCATCCGTGAACGCATCACCGATCACGGCCAACCGCCGAGCCTTGCCGACATCGCCATCCGCTTTGGCTTTGCATCACGCAGCGTTGCGCGCAAGCACATCACTGCCCTGTGCCAGGCTGGGTACATCGACGTCACGCCCAACCAGGCACGGGGCATCCGCCTGGCCGCACCCTTGCGCCGCCCGGAAATTCTCGAAGTGCCCGTGCTGGGCCAGGTGGCTGCAGGCGCGCCGATTGGCCCCGACCTTGGCATTCACGAGCAGTTGCTGATTGACCCCAGCCTGTTCCGACGCACACCGGACTACCTGCTCAAGGTGCGCGGCGACTCCATGATCAATGACGGTATCTTCGACGGTGACCTGGTGGGTATCCGCCAGCAAGGCGAGGCCCGTGATGGCCAGATCGTGGTCGCCCGCCTCGACGGTGAGGTCACCATCAAACGCCTGCAACGCCAACCGGGCGGCTACCGGTTGCTGCCACGCAACCCTGCCTATGCGCCGATCGATGTTGGGCCTGAACGCGAGTTCTTCATCGAAGGCGTGTTCTGCGGCCTGTTGAGGCGCGACTGATGGGCGCGGTGGTCGATCTTGACCGGTTGCTGGACCAGCGCCAGGTCTGGCGCGGCCGGCAGGCCCGGGTACGGCCGACCGGGTTGCAGCCCACTGGCCATGCGGCGCTTGATCAACGGCTGCCGGAGGGTGGCTGGCCCGCAGCTGCGCTGAGCGAATTGCTGCTGGCCAGCCCCGGGTGTGGCGAACTGCAACTGCTGTGGCCCTCATTGGCCCGGCTGACCGCCGATAGCGGGCGAGTGGTGCTGGTGGCGCCCCCCTTCATTCCCTACGCACCGGCCTGGCAAGCTGCCGGGGTGGACTTGCGCTGGCTGGTCCAGGTCGATGCCGAAAAGGCCGACGCGCTCTGGGCTGCCGAGCAGTGCCTGCGTTCTGGCAGTTGCGCCGCCGTACTGTGCTGGCCGGAGCGTGCCGATGACCGTGCGTTGCGGCGCTTGCAGGTGGCGGCAGAAACCGGGCAGGCGCTGGCTTTTGCCTGCAGGCCACAACAGGCTGCGCACAATCCATCCCCGGCCGCGGTGCGCATCGCCATCGACGCGCGGCCCGCGCAATGGCGTGTGCTCAAGTGCCGGGGTGGTTTACCTCCGGCTGCTGCCATCGCCTGTCCCGGGCAGGGTTGATGCAACATGCTTTGGGCCTGCATTCTTTTGCCGCAGTTGGCGCTGGACTCGATCCTGCGCGAACGCGATGACGCCGATGCACCATTGGTGCTGATTGGCGGGCCTGTACAACGGCGCGTGTTGCAGGCCGTAAACCCCGCTGCGGCGGCCCTCGGCCTGCGTGCCGGGCTTACCCTGACCGCTGCCCGCGCCTTGGCCGACGGTTTCAACTGTGTCGAGGCAGATGCTGCGCGCATCGAGCATCTGCAGCAATTGCTGGCGGCCTGGGCGTACCGCTTCAGTGCCCAGGTCAGCCTGCACTACCCGCGCGCTTTGTTGCTGGAAGTGGGCTCCAGCCTGCAACTGTTCGGCCCCTGGCCCGCGTTCGAGGCGCGCTTGCGCGAGGAACTCGCAGCCTTGGGGCTGCGTCAGCGGATTGTCCTGGCCACCAACCCGGTGGCGGCGCGCATGCTTGCCAATGGCCATGATGGGCTGGCGCTGTGCTGCCCGGAAGAAACCCGGGCGGCGCTTGCACGCATGCCTATTGCGCGGGTGGGTTTACCGCAGGACGCCGCTGAAGCGTTCGCCCGCATGGGGCTGCATCAGCTTGACCAGGTACTGGCGTTGCCGCGTGATGCATTGGCCAGGCGCTTCAGTGCCCAGGTCCAGTTGCACCTTGACCAGTTGCTGGGCCTGCGTACGCTTGGCTTGAGTTTCTATCAACCGCCGGACCGCTTCGAAACGCGGCTGGAGCTCAACTTCGACGTCGAATCGCACCAGGCGTTGCTGTTCCCGTTGCGGCGCATGCTCAACGATCTGGCCGCTTTCCTCGCCGGGCGAGACTGCGGTGTACAGCGGTTTTGCCTGTACCTGGAGCATGCCGAGGGGCCGGATACGCCATTGCAGATCGGCCTGCTGGCCGCCGAGCGTGATGCGGCAATGCTCTTCGAGCTGGCGCGCGGGCGCCTGGAGCCTCTGCGCATCCCGGCACCGGTGCGTAAACTGCGCCTGGTGGCCGATGACTTGCCGGCTTTCGTGCCCCAGCACCACGCGTTGTTCGACCCACGCGCCCACCAGGCCCAACCCTGGGAGCAACTGCGTGAGCGCTTGCGTGCCCGCCTGGGCGACGAAGCGGTCAAGGGCCTGCGCGCTGAAGCCGACCATCGCCCCGAATGTGCCTGGCAGTCCGCCGAGCAAGGCGGGCAGGGCAGCCTGCCCACCTTGCCCGGGAGCCGTCCGGGCTGGTTGTTGCCCCAGCCACTGGCACTGGATGCCAGCGCTCACAGGTTGCTGGGGCAGGCCGAGCGTATCGAGTCGGGCTGGTGGGATGGCGGTGATGTACGCCGCGACTATTACCGCATCGAAACCCATGAAGGCCTGCGCGGCTGGGCCTATCGCGACCTGGCCCAGCCCGGCCCCTTGTGGCTGCAGGGCTGGTTCGCATGAGCGCGCCGGGCTACGCCGAACTGCATTGCCTGTCCAACTTCAGCTTCCAGCGCGGCGCATCCAGCGCCGAAGAGCTGCTGCGCCGAGCCCGGGAGCAGGGTTACCAGGCCCTGGCGATTACCGATGAGTGCACCCTGGCCGGTATCGTGCGTGCCTGGCAGGCTGCCAAAGCGCAGCAGATACGCCTGATCGTCGGCAGTGAAGTGCGCCTGCACAATGGCCCGAAGCTTGTGTTGCTGGTACAGGACCTCAGTGGTTACCAGAACCTGTGCGCCTTGATTACCCGCGCCCGCCGGCGAGCTCAAAAGGGCAGCTATCAATTGTTCCCTGACGACCTGCGCGAACTGCACCGAGGGCTGCTGGCGTTATGGCTTGCCGAGGACTCCAGGGACCTGGCAACCGGCCAATGGCTGCAGGGCGTGTTCGGCGAACGCTTGTGGTTGGGTGTGCACCTGCATCGGGGCAGCGATGACGAGACCCGCCTGGCCCGGCTACGCGGCCTGGCTGGGCAGCTGGGCATTCGCGCCGTGGCGTGCGGTGACGTACACATGCACGTACGCGGCCGGCGGGCTTTGCAGGATTGCATGACCGCTATCCGCCAGCATTGCAGTGTCGCCGAGGCAGGGCGGTTTCTCTTCGCCAATGGCGAGCGTCACCTGCGCACGCTGGAGCAACTGGCCGAACTTTATCCGGCCGACCTGCTGAGCGAAACACTCTGTATTGCCGAACGCTGTCAGTTCGACCTCGGTGAATTGCGCTACCAGTATCCGCGTGAGCTGGTGCCCGAGGGGCAAACCCCGGCCAGTTGGTTGCGCCAGCTGTGCGAGCGTGGCCTGGCCCATCGCTGGCCGTCGGGGCCAAGCGACAAGGTGCGCGAGGTGCTGGCCAAGGAGCTGGCGCTGATCGCAGAGCTTGGCTACGAAAGCTACTTTTTGACTGTGCACGATATCGTCGCCTTTGCCCGCAGCCAGCACATCCTTTGCCAGGGCCGCGGTTCGGCAGCCAACTCGGTGGTGTGTTTCGTGCTGGGTATCACCGAGCTCGACCCGATGAAGCATCGCCTGCTGTTCGAGCGTTTTCTGTCACGCGAGCGCAACGAGCCACCGGACATCGACGTCGACTTCGAGCACGACCGTCGCGAAGAAGTGATCCAGTACGTGTTTCGGCGTTATGGCCGGCACCGCGCAGCGCTCACTGCGGTGGTCAACACCTACCACGCTGCCGGCGCGGTGCGTGATGTCGCCCGTGTACTGGGTTTGCCTGCCGATCAGGTCGATGCCCTGGCCAAGTGCTGTGGTCGCTGGAGCGATCGCATACCGGACGAGCAACGCCTGGCCGAGGCCGGCTTCGAGCCCGGCAGCCCTTCGTTGCGGCGCATTCTGGTGCTGGCCGCGCAGCTGATAGGGTTCCCCCGTCATCTGTCTCAGCACCCAGGCGGCTTCGTCATTTCCGAGCAACCGCTGGACCACCTGGTGCCGGTCGAGAACGCCGCCATGGCTGAACGTACGGTCATCCAGTGGGACAAGGACGATCTGGACATGGTCGGCCTGCTCAAGGTCGATGTGCTCGCCCTGGGCATGCTCAGCGCCTTGCGCCGCTGTTTCGACCTGATGCAGCAGCACCGGGGCCGGCACCTGACCCTGGCGACGATCCCCGCCGAAGACCCGGCCACCTACGCGATGATCAGCCGCGCAGAGACCATGGGCGTTTTCCAGATCGAATCACGCGCTCAGATGGCCATGCTGCCGCGGCTCAAGCCCTCCACCTTCTATGACCTGGTAATCGAAGTCGCCATCGTGCGCCCGGGGCCGATTCAGGGCGATATGGTGCACCCCTACCTGCGCAGGCGCTTGAAGCAGGAGCCGGTGACCTACCCATCGCTCAAGCTCAAGGAAGTCTTCGAGCGCACTTTGGGCGTGCCGCTGTTTCAGGAGCAGGTCATGGAGCTGGCCATGGTGGCCGCAGACTACAGCCCCGGTGAGGCCGACCAGTTACGCCGCAGCATGGCCGCCTGGAAGCGCCATGGCGGCCTGGAGCCACACCGCGAACGGCTGGTACAAGGCATGCTGCGCAACGGCTACGACCTGGCGTTTGCCGAGCGCATATTCGAGCAGATCAAGGGCTTTGGCAGTTATGGCTTCCCGGAATCGCACGCGGCCAGTTTCGCCTTGCTGTGCTATGCCAGCAGTTGGCTCAAATGCCATGAGCCGGCGATTTTCACCTGTGCGCTGGTCAATAGCTGGCCGATGGGCTTCTATAGCCCCGACCAACTGTTGCAGGAGGCACGCCGCCAGGGGATTGAGGTACGGCCGGTGGATGTAGGCCATAGCCAGTGGGATTGCACACTGGAGCCTGTTGCTGAAGGTGCCTTGGCCATCCGCCTGGGGTTGCGGCAGATCCGAGGTTTTGCCGAAGCCGATGCTCGGCGGCTGGAAGCGGCCAGGGCGCGCAGGCCGTGGCGCGATGTCGAGGACCTGTGCTTGCGTGCCGGCCTCGACAGCAGAGCCCGCGCACGGTTGGCCGATGCCGGGGCGTTGCGCGCCCTGGCACGTGACCGTCACCAGGCTCGCTGGCAGGTCGCGGCGGTGCAGCCGCAACTGCCCCTGTTCGCCGAGTTGCAGGCAACGCCCGAAGCCGCGGTGGCATTGCCTGTGCCTACGGTCGGCGAAGACCTAGTGGCCGACTACGCCACTTTGGGAACCACGCTGGGCCCCCACCCGCTGACGTTGCTGCGTTCGCGCCTTCGGGTGCTGGGCTGTCGCAGCTCGCAGGAGCTGGCGGGTGTTGAGCATGGTGATGCAGTCGCCGTGGCTGGGCTGGTGGTGGGGCGGCAACGGCCACAGACCGCCAGCGGGGTGACTTTCGTGACCCTTGAGGATGAATTCGGCATGGTCAATGTGGTGGTTTGGCGCGAGCTGGCCGGGCGGCAACGGCGCGCGCTGGTGGGGGCTCAATTGCTCAAGGTGAGTGGCCGCCTGGAACAGGAGAACGGGGTGCGGCACCTGATTGCGCGGCGGCTGGAGGATGTCAGTGTGTTGCTGCAGGGGCTGGATGTGAGGAGCCGGGACTTTCACTGATTTGACCGGCGAACGGGCTGCAAAGCAGCCGCAGTCGCCGTTGTCGGCCGAGCGGTCAGACCATTGCCAGGTGCTGCTTGCGTGTTGGCGCCGGGAATGCCCTGTCAATGGCCCGCAAGTCCTCACTGGTCAAGCTCAAGCCTGCGGCAGCCGCATTCAACCTTACATGCTCCGGCGACACCGCCTTGGGAATCGCTATGACCCCGTCTTCGCGCGTCACCCAGGCCAGGCAGACCTGCGCCGGGGTGGCCCCATGGCGCTCGGCGATCTCGTGCAAGCGCGGATGCTGCAGCAGTTTTCCTGCCTGGGCCAACGGGCAGTAGGCCATGGTCGGTAGCCCGCGTTGCCGGCTCCAGGGCAGCAGGTCGAACTCGATGCCACGCTGCATCGGGTTGTACAGCACCTGGTTAGTGGCGCAAGTAGGGCGGTCCAGCTCGCTCAGGTCGTCGACATCGAAGTTGGAAACACCCCAGTGGCGAATCTTGCCCTGTTCGCGCAAGCGCTCGAACGCCTCGACGGTTTCTTCCAGCGGGTATTGGCCGCGCCAGTGCAGCAGGTACAAGTCGATGACATCGGTGCCCAAGCGAGTGAGGCTGCGTTCACAAGCAGCGGGTACGCCGCGCTGGCTGGCATTGTGCGGGTATACCTTGCTGACCAGAAAGACCTGATCGCGCCGCCCGGCGATGGCCCGCCCGACCACTTGCTCAGCGCCACCTTCGGCGTACATCTCGGCGGTATCGATCAGGTTCATCCCCAAGTCGATGCCTTGTTGCAGCGCGGCCACCTCGGCAGCTCTGCGTGCCGGATCCTCGCCCATGTACCAGGTGCCCTGGCCAATGGCCGGCACTTTGCAACCTGCCAGTTTCATGTAACGCATGTCACCTCCGGAATCTGTGTGTGGGAAAGCAGTACCTCAAGCAGCGCCTGCGCTGCAGTGGAAAGTTTATGGTCGCTCAAGGCGATGACGCCGATCCGCCGTTCTACAGCGGGCTCTACCAGGGTAATGCAACGCGCGCCAAGCTCCTGCATCTGGTTGATGCACAGCGCCGGCACCGCGCTCACGCCCAGCCCACTGGCGACCATGCGGCCAATGGTCGAGAGCTGGTGGCTTTCAAACGCCACCGCGAGCTTGCCGTGCAGTGCCGCTACGTTCTGCTCCAGCAGCAGGCGCACGGCCGAAGGGCGCTGCAGGGCGATGAAATCTTCGGCCAGCAACTGCGCCCAGCTGACTTCGGCCAGCTCGGCCAACGGGGAATCGGTGGGCACCACAGCAACGAAGCGGTCCAGGTACAGCGGGTGGAAGCGCAGGCCGTCGGTGTTTTCCGGTTCGAAGCCGATGCCCAGTTCGACGCGGCGGTGGCGCACCAGTTCAAGGACCTGCTCGTTGATCACGTCGTGCACCGTGACGTTGACCTTGGGGTAACGTTGGCGAAACACCTTGAGTGAACGGGGCAGCAGGTTGCCGGCAAAAGCCGGCATGGCCGCCACCGACACCCGCCCCAATTGCAGGGTGAAGCGCTGGCGCAGCATTTCCTCGGTGTCGTCCCAGTCGGCCAGCAGGCGCCGGGCCAGTGGCAGCAGGACCTCACCTTCGGCCGTCAGGCTGACGCTGCGCGTGGTGCGGGTGAGCAGGGCGCCGCCAAGGTTGTCCTCCAGGGCCTTGATGGTCAGGCTCAACGCCGGTTGTGATACATGCAGGTGTTCGCCGGCCTGGGCAAAACTTTGGTACTTGGCCACGGCGACGAAGGCGCGCAGTTGCTTGACGTTCATGGCGGGCTCACAGGTTGTTTTGAAAAAGTTATCAATCGATGACGAAAACAAAATTAACAAATCAGTCGCCAGCGGTGAAGATGCCTGCACACGCTCACCGACAGCCTCGTCGGTCAACAACTACAAAAGGCGGATCAGCATGGCCGGACTGGACAAGCGCGTAGCAACCTATGAACAGGCCCTTGAAGGCTTGACCGACAACATGACGGTACTGGCCGGCGGTTTCGGCCTGTGCGGTATCCCGGAAAACCTCATCGCCGAAATCAAGCGCCGTGGCGTCAAGGGCCTCACCGTGGTTTCCAACAACTGCGGCGTCGATGGCTTTGGCCTGGGCGTACTGCTGGAAGAGCGGCAGATC
>Ga0247820_10000645_pt1 | contig 18859 bp, 17 predicted proteins | sample 13C_Glucose_Day1_2_FD_192480 | JGI IMG/M metagenome (GOLD analysis project Ga0247820, IMG submission 192480) | Soil microbial communities from agricultural site in Penn Yan, New York, United States - 13C_Glucose_Day14 | ecosystem: Environmental > Terrestrial > Soil > Agricultural land | place...
ACCTTTGCCCTTATCGCCATTGATGTTAATAATCGCGCCGCTTTCGGACAGTCATGCAACTTGCCCTCTAACTTTGAGTGATCGGCAAGTCTCTCTCGTATCACTCCGACCCTTACCGCTCCCAACTATCGCAAGTTGATCCAAGGCCAAATCATGCCTGGTTCGACTGATATGCGGCGCACTAGAACTGCGCAAGGAAGGCACCATCGTTCGCCATCATTCACCGATCAGGATCCTCTCGATTTTCGGCACTCGTCCGGAAGCCATCAAGATGGCGCCCCTGGTCAAGGCTCTCGCTGCCGAGCCCGGCATTCATTCGCAGATCTGCGTCACTGGCCAACACCAAAGCATGCTTAAACAGGTGCTGGATCTGTTCGACTTGAAGGCCGAGTACACCCTTGATGTCATGACCCCCAAGCAGACCCTGAACTCGCTGACCGCGGCGTTATACGCAGCGATCGACCCGGTGCTGGAAATGACCCGGCCGGATCGGGTGCTGGTGCATGGCGATACGACCTCGGCCATGGTCGCGGCGATGGCGTCCTTTCACCGACGCATTCCCGTGGGCCACGTCGAAGCCGGCTTGCGTACCGGTGATATCTACAGCCCGTGGCCGGAGGAAATGAACCGGCGCTGCATCGACCTGGGGGCGGATCTGCTGTTTGCGCCGACCTGTGAATCCCGCGACAACCTGCTGGGTGAACGCCTGCAAGGGAAGACGCTGGTGACCGGCAATACCGTGATCGACGCCTTGCAAATGACGGCAAGACGCATCGATCAGAACCCGGCGCTGCGAGACAGCCTGGACAGGCAGTTCGCGTTCCTGCAGCCCGGGCGCAAGGTGTTGCTGGTGACCGGCCATCGTCGGGAAAACTTCGGCGAAGGCTTCCTCGATATCTGCAAAGCCCTGCGCCACCTGGCGCGGCGCGGAGATATCCAGATCGTCTACCCGGTGCATCTGAACCCCAACGTGCTGGGCCCGGTAACCGAACAACTGGGCGATTTGCCCAACGTGCACTTGATCGAACCCCTCGATTACCTGGCGTTCGTGCGCCTGATGCAGCGTGCCCACGTGATTCTCACCGACTCCGGTGGCGTGCAGGAAGAAGCGCCGTCCCTGGGCAAACCGGTGCTGGTGATGCGCGATGTCACCGAACGGCCGGAAGCCGTGGCCGCGGGTACCGTGCGGCTGGTCGGGACGGCACCGGCTTCGATCATCCAGGGGGTCAACGCCTTGTTCGATGACGATCTGTTATGGCGCCGAACGGCCCAGGCGGCCAACCCTTACGGCGATGGCAAGGCCAGTACCCGCATCGTCGACGCCCTGTTGGGCCGCCCGGTCGATGAGTTCGCCGTGAATCGTCCGCCCGGACAGCGGCAACACGCCCGTGCCGTACCGTAAAAAAAATCACTCGGTGTTCACCTCTTTGTAACCCGCTCGCCCCCTCTTACCTGCTCGAGATCTGCCTGAATGAAGTCTTCCGTTGCCCTCCATACGGGTGCGCTCAGCGCCCTTGCCTGTGGCGTGAGCCTGCTAGCGCTCATGCCCGCCTTTGCCCTGGCGGCGGACAGCCCGCTCACCCAGGCGATCAACCGGCTCAACGCCGATACCCGGCAGGAGCGCGAGATCCGCTTGAGCGACCTGGGGATCGACGCACCGATCATCCTCGGCTCCACCGACGCCCGACGCGAACTGTACCTGCCGGTGCCCGCCGGTGTGCAGCTGACGGATGCCACGCTGAATTTCGACGCCAGCTACCTCAATGGCGAGGGTGGCCGCAATACGTTGCTGCTGTCGCTGGACGGCTATCCGGTTCGCGCCGAAGGGCTCAGCGAAGCCCAGGGCGATGCCAGTGCCACTCTGGGCGTGGACAAGAAAGCGCGGGACAGCGGCTCGCTGCGCCTGGGCATTGCCTGGTCGTCGATCGTGTCCAGGGTGCTGTGCGAAGACGAACGCGCCATTGGCAACGTTCTACGTATCGAGCCCGCCACCCGCCTCAATTACAGCTACGACGCCAGCCAGCTGCAGGACGTCGGCGCCGCCTGGACAGCGTTGCCGGGCAAACCGGGGATCATGGTCGCACCGGGCACTTTGTCCGCCGACAGTTATGACGCGGCCTGGCGCCTGGGTGTGGCCCTGGAGCGGATTGGCAAGCACAGCCGCATCCTGCCCTTCCCTGCCCTGCAAGACAGCGTTGACCTCAGCGGCCTGCGCATCCCCGCTGAACTGCTGGCGATTCCGGCGTTCGCCGGCCTCAACGGCAAAGGCGCGCACGTTCTGACGGACCCGGCGCAAATCGGCGCGCTGTTGATGCTGGGGCAGACGCCGAACGTCCAGGCGGACCTGGCCGTCAACGACCCGCAACTGCTCAAGGCCGTCAATGAGTCACTGGACGCGCTGCAGCGCCAGATCCAGGGCCTCGACGCCACGGCAGCCAACGCCTTCACGCAATGGCGTGAGCGGCATATCAATGCAGGTCTGGCCGCCACCGGAACGGACAATGTGCGCCTGGCATTGCTCGGTACACGACCGGTACTGATGATCGCGCCCCCGGCCACCGGCAAGGCGCTGGCCCTGTTCAGTTCAGCCTGGAACACCTTGGCCCGCAGCCGCCAATTGACGGTCAGCGAAGCACAGCTGCCGTTGAGCGCCGACGGCCGCGTGGCCTTGTCGCGCCTGGGCGGCAATCCCGGCGCCATCGACGTATTGGCCAAGTCCGACTGGAGCACCTCGTTCCCCTTGGGCAGTGTGGCCTATGACGGTCGCCTGCCGGTCAAGGCGGTGATTGATGTGTCTGCCGCACCCGGCGCCTCGGACACCGCGCCGGTGGCCTCGCTGTTTCTCAACGACTACCTGATTGGCGCGCAACAGTTGGTGGCCAATGGGGAAAAGCAGCGCATCGAAGCGTCTGTCCCGCGTTACGCCCTGGGCTCGAAGAACGTGTTGCGAGTGTCGTTCCAGCGCCAGCCGGTCAGCGACCGCTGCCTGGAAACACCCCAGGCCTTCCCGGTCTCGGTGCTGCCCACCAGTCACATCGTGCTGGAAAAAACCGCCCTGGATAACGACTTCTCCGGCATGGCCGCGCGCTTTGCCATGGACGCGCAGATCCTGGTGCCACAAGCGTACCTCGAGCATCCGGCGAGCAGCTTGCCACAAGTGATCTCGGTGGCCGATGCCGCCGGCGTTTCGCCGCTGCGGGCACAGCTGAACGTCAGTGCCGACCCCAAGGCTTCGGTCACGCCGGACAAGGCCTTCCTTGCCTTCGAGCTGCCGATCAAGGACAGCAAGGAATCGGTGCAGGTCGATGAGCAGGGTCGCCTGCGCATCAATCACGAGGATCAGGTGCTGCTGGACGTGCATCCCCTCAACCACCTGGCCTCGTTGCAAGTGGTGGCTGCCGGCAGCCAGCACGGCCTGGTCTACCGCGCCCTGGGCGCCGACGCACCGCGTTTCGCCCGGCAGATTCTGCTGACCCGCGGCGACGTGGCCATCCTCGGTGACAAGGGTGCACTGACCACCTTCAACACTCAGGACCCGAGCGGCAGCCAACTGATCGACAACGAAGAACCCAAGGGGCTGGACGCCTGGCGCAAACCGTCGTGGCTGTGGCTGATTCCCGGCGGCATCCTGTTGGTCCTCATCCTGTTGCTGGCCGGCCGTAATGCCCGTCGCAATCGCCAGTAACGGAAACCTTCGATGACCTCGCTTTATTGGCCCTATTGGCTGGCCCACTACTACAGCTTCCTGGAGATCTCGACCATTGTGGTCGCGGTGCTGATCCTGATCTCCGGCCTGGACGATTTGTTCATCGACCTGTGGTACTGGTCGCGCCGCCTGTTCCGCAAACTCACCGCGGAGCGCAAATACCGGCCGCTGACCGCCGAGCAGTTGCTGGCCCGGGACGAACAGCCCCTGGCGATCATGGTCCCGGCCTGGCTGGAATATGACGTGATCGCACCGATGATCGAGAACATGGTGTCGACCCTGGATTACCAGAACTATGTGGTCTTCGTCGGCACCTACATCAACGACCAGCGCACCATCGATGAAGTGGAGCGCATGCGCCGGCGCTACAAGCAGCTGCACCGGGTGGAAGTGCCGCACGCCGGCCCGACCTGCAAGGCCGACTGCCTGAATTGGGTGATCCAGGCCATCTTCCTCCATGAGCAAACCCATGGCATGACCTTCGCCGGCGTGGTGATGCACGACAGCGAAGACGTGCTGCACCCGATGGAACTGCGCCTGTTCAACTATTTGCTGCCACGCAAGGACATGATCCAGCTGCCGGTGGTGTCACTGGAACGCAACTGGTACGAGTGGGTGGCCGGCACCTACATGGACGAATTCGCCGAATGGCACGGCAAGGATCTGGTGGTGCGTGAAAGCATGGCCGATACCGTGCCATCGGCCGGTGTCGGCACCTGTTTTTCCCATCGAGCCCTGCGCGTGCTGGCCGGAAAAAACCGGAACCAGCCGTTCAACACCGACAGCCTGACCGAGGACTACGACGTCGGCGCGCGCCTGGCCAAGGTCGGCATAAACGCGATCTTCGTGCAGTTCCCGGTGCAGTTTCGGGTGTTGCGCAAGTCATGGTTTCGCAAGCCTTACGAATCGACCCTGAAAATGCCGTTGTGCGTGCGCGGATTTTTCCCGGACACCTTCCGCACCGCGTTCCGCCAGAAAGCGCGCTGGACCCTGGGCATCGGTCTGCAAGGTTGGGAGCAAATGGGCTGGAGCGGCTCGCTGGCCGACCGGTATCTGCTGTTTCGTGATCGCAAAGGCCTGGTGACGGCGTTCGTCAGCATCATCGCCTATCTCATCCTGGTGCAGTTGCTGGGCCTGATCATCCTGCGCCAGAGCGGCCTGTGGAACGTGAGTTTCCCGACGCCCTTCGAAAGCAATGGTTTTATCGCGTACTTGCTGCTCGCCAACGGTATCGCCCTGGCCTGGCGGATCGCGCACCGCTGCTATTTCACCACCGTGCTGTACGGCTGGCAGCATGGCTTGCTGTCCATCCCGCGGATGGTCGTGGGCAATTTCGTCAACTTCATGGCAGCGTCCCGTGCCTGGCGCATGTTCCTGGTCGGCAAGGTGCTCAACCGCAAGCTGGTCTGGGACAAGACCATGCACGACTTTCCGTCCACCGATCTGGTCGCTGCCGCACCGCGCAAGCTGGGCAGCGTGCTGCTGTCCTGGCAGGCGATCAACGACACCAACCTGCAACGCGCCCTGGCCGAACAGAAAACCCGGCACATGCCGTTGGGGCGGATTCTGCTCAGCAACGGTTGGCTGGACGACGAAACCCTGGCCGAAGCCATCGCCTTCCAGAACGACTTGCCGCGGGTGTTCGACGTAGGAGCCAAGGCACGGGACTCGACGCTGAAGCTGGACGATGAATTTGCCCTGCGCTGGCGCGTGGTGCCGCTAGGCTTGAATGCCCAGGGCCGTGCGCAAGTGGCCGTGGCCAACCCGTTGCCGGCCGAAGGTCTGCAACAGGTCAGCGATGAGTTGGGCAGCGTACCGGTGCAGCTGATTGCCCGGGAAAGCGAAATCGTCGCGCGATTGCGTCATCTGAAGGTGCGCGAAGGCCAGTCGGTTCCCGACGCCGGAGCACCACTGCTGGGCGACCTGCTGATCGAAATGGGCCTGATGGATCGCGACGTGTTCAGCCGCACCATGCTGCAGTACCGCCCGCAATATCACGGCCGCATCGGCGACTACCTGGTCGACAGCGGCGTGCTGCCTCGCGCCACCATCGAAAAGGCCGTCGCGCGTCAGCACAGCCACTATCCCGAGGAGCTTCCGGCATGAACCGCCCTTTCCTGACCCTCATGGCCACGGGGCTGAGCCTGATGCCCGGGTTGGTTCATGGCGAAACGCTGCCGTTACCGTTGACCGGGCCGGCCTATGTGACCGCCAACGAGGCGTACAGCGCCTACGAACGCAAAGACTACGACCTGGCTATCGCCAAGGCCCGCGAAGCGTTGCGCCAGCGGGCCGACATCACCCGTTTGAACACGCTGATCGGGCTGGCACAGCGCGACAAGGACCTGCGTGATCATCCCAAACGCTACCCGCAGTCCCCCCAGGCCCCGGGCTTCGGTGCCGCGGCCCGGGCCTTCAAGGCCTATGATCGCGATGACTTCGGCCTCGCTGCCCAGGCAGCCCGCCAAGCCATCGCACAGGCACCCGGGCGCATGGATTACCGGTTGCTGTTGATCGAGTCCTTGCAGCGCCAACCCGATCTGCTGGCAGCGGATCAAGCCACCACCCAGGCGCTGGCCGTGTTCCCGGATGACGATACGTTGTTGATGCGCCGCGAGGCGATCCGTCGTCAATTGGCGGCACCGCTGGCGGTTCAGGGCTATCGCGCCCTGGAACTGGGCCAGGTGTCACTGGCCGTGGACCAGGCCAGGAAAGCCGTGGCCTGGGCGCCGGAAATCGGCGCCAATCAGCAACTGCTGATCAGTGCCCTGCTCGCCGCCAGGGATTATCCCGGGGCCGAACAGGCCGCATCGGGCGCATTGGCCCAGGACGATGGCGAAATCGCGCCGTGGATCCTGCGCAGCTATGCCCTCGATCGTCAGGGCAAAATCCAGGCGGCCGAGGCAGACCTGAATCAGGCACTGGCCATCGATGGCCTGCTGGAGGCCGAAGTCCGTGACCTGCGTTTCTTCGCCGCCGACGCCGCCCTGGCCCATGGCGAGCCACAACAGGCGCTCGAGCATCTGCAGCCACTGGCCGACGATGACAGCGGCGAAGTCGCCCGCCGACGCACCGCCGCGCGAATGGCGCTGCGACAGAAAAACAATGGAATGGACACTGTTTCCGATTTTCCGGCTCCGGCCTTGAACTGTCAGGAAACCGCCTTCGGCCTGGTGTGTGATATCTGGCCGGGCAACCAGCGCGACGCCGGCACCGACATGGCCGGTCAGGCCTACGCGTCCCTGGCCCGCAAGGACGCTGCGACCGCAGTGGCCCTGGCGAACGACGCCATCGCCCGCGCGCCGCGCAATCCTGCGTACCGGCGTCTGTTGGTCAGCGCCCTGAGCGAGCAAAAACGCGTGCCTGAAGCCATCGCGGCGGCCAGCGAAGGCCTCAGGATCACCGGCGACGACGCCCGGCTGCTGGCCCAGCGCGGCCGCCTGCGTCAGCAATCCGGTGACGATGCCGGGGCACGCCAGGACTTCACCCGGGCCTTGGCCTTGGGCAGCCTGCGCGCTTACGAAGAAGCCAGTCTGTACGCCGCCATCGGCCAACGCCGCACCGCGCGCGAACGGCTGCAACAGGCGCGGGACACGGGCGAACTGGAGTCGATGAGCGAGCTGCAGATCGCTTATCTGTCGGTCCAGGCCGGCGACGATGACGCAGCCCACGGCTCGTTTCGCAAGGCCGACGCCGATACCCGGCTCACGCCCACGGCAACCCAGGACGCCGCCTATACCGCCATGCGGGTCAATGACGACGAGCAAGCCGTCAGCTACTTCAAGCGCGTGATCGACGCACAAGGCTCCGGTGACCTCGACATGCCCGCACAGCAGCTGTTCGACACCCGTCGCGCAGTGGCCGACGTGTCTCGCACCTGGGGCCTGACCAGCACCACCAGTTATCGGGGCAACAGCTCCAGCAGTGGCCTGAGTGCCGCCCCGACCAGCGGCAGCACCAGCAATGACAACCTGCAGAACAGCACCGAATTGTCCTGGCGTCCCCTGGGTTATCGCAACGCACGTTTTGTCGAACTCTACGGACGCGTCACCGACACCCTGTGGAGCAAGAACAGCGATTCGGACACCGGTTTCGATGCCCTGCAAGGCGCCGTGGGTGTCCGGGTCAAACCCTTCACGGCGCTGAATGTGATGGCCGCCGTCGAGCGCACATTCCCCCTGGGATCGTCGGACGTCGATGGCGACTGGCTGGTGCGCCTGGGCTATGGCTCCAGCGTCGGCACCGACCTGCGGGTGGATACCGCCAGCTGGTGGACTTCGCAGCTGTTCGCCGAGGCCGGTCATTACATCAATGACTCGCGCGATTACTTCAACAGCGAATGGCAGGTGGGCCGCAGTTATGCCATCGGCGGCACGGGTTCGCGCTGGGTGAGCTTCCCCCATGTCGTGGCCGCGTTCGACTACGACTCCAAAATGCACAGCGAAACGGCGGCCGACGGCAGCACGGACTCATCATCCGGCAAAGCGGGAGGCCTCGGTGTCGGTAACAATGTGCGCTACTGGTTCCGCGAAGATACCTACAACGCCCCCCGTTCCTATGTGGACTTTTCCCTGCAGTACCGCGTGAAGGTGGTGGGCGATGAGCGCGCCGAAGGCGTGTTCGCGCGCCTGACTTACTCCTATTGAGGACTGACATGAACGTTAGAGTTTTTTTGTGGCTGGGTCTTGGCCTGGTCTCGACAGGTGCACAAGCCGCCCCTGAAATCGCCCGTCTTTACGCGCCCACACTGCCTGAAGGCTCCGCCTGGGTACGCGTGGTCAATCCCGGCGATACTTCCATGCAGGTCCGGGTAGGCCAAGGCGCGACTCTGGCCCTTTCCGCCCAGGCCGAAGTGGCCAGCCCGTTCCAGGTCGTGGACTCGCAACAGCCCATTGACGTGACCGTCAATGGTCGCGAGATCAAAGGCCTGACCGCACCGAAAGGCGCCTGGGTCACGCTGGTTCTCGACAGCAACCCGGCACGGGCCCCACGCTTGATCATCGATCCGCCACAACGCGGAAAAGACCTGCGCGCCGAACTCAACTTTTATAATCTGAGCCGCGGCTGTGAACAGGCCGAGATCCAGCTGGCCAATGGCGCCCCGGTATTCAAGCAGGTGCCGTTCAACGGACAAGCCCAGCGCACGATTAACCCGGTGCAAGCGACGTTGGTTGCCAGCTGCAACCAGAACCGCAGCCTGCCGATGAAACTGGCGCCCTTCAAGGCCGGTGATCGCTATAGCCTGTTCCTGATCGGTTCCCCTCAGGCGCCACGTTTGCTTGGCCTTGTCGACCAGGCTGCACCATGATCCTTTCCTTCAACCCCCGGCGTTTTATCCAGCGCTTGTCGATTCCCGGCATGGTCGTCGGTCTGCTGCTGGGCGTGTCGGGCACTGGCGCGCAAGCGGCGTCGGCCGTGATCACCGGCGATGGCGGCTGGTTGTTCCCGGCCTGGGAAAGCCTGAGCAAGGTCGATAACCCCGGCACGGCCCGCAACATTGCACGGGTGGAACACCTCCAGCGCCGACTTGCACGCCAGCACATCGGGTTGGTTGTGCTGGTGGTGCCGATGAAAGCGCCGTTTTATGCCCGGCGCCTGCCCGCCAATCAGCCCTTGAGCGCCGCCGTCATGCAACGCTATGACCACTTGCAGGGCGACCTGACCCGAGCGGGCCTGACCACGCTGGACATCAAGCCGATCCTGCACCGGACCGAACAAGGCCAGCAGACCGCGTTTTATCGCGCCGATTACCACTGGACAGCCTGGAGCGCCGAAAACACCGCCGACGCCACGGCGCAACTGATCTCCAAGCGATATTCCCTGTCGGGTGAATCTGGCGGCGGCGCGGCGCTGGGCCAGTGGTTCGACCGACGCGCGTTCGGCGACCTGGCCAGCAACTTCCTGCCAGCGGTCAAGCGCAAGGCCATTGGCCGCGACATCTACACCGTGCGCCATCAGGCAGAGAAAGACCTGCTGATCGATGACGCGCCGGCAGCGGTCCAGGTGATCGGCAACAGCTTTGTCCAGCCATACCTGGGTTTTACCCAGAAGCTGTCCAACGCCCTGGACCGTCCGGTCGCGCTGACCTGGAACCCCGGCGATGTCGGCCCGTGGGCTACGCTGCTGCAATACCTGGAGTCGCCGGACTTTGCGCAACACAAGCCGCAAGTCATCGTCTGGCAATTCAATGAAGGCCAGTTCCACCTCGGCCCTGATGCCGCCGCGAACTGGAATGCAAAAGGCGTCACCCCGCCGGGCCAATGGCATCAGCGCATCGAGAAGGCACTGCAGTGAGGATTTTCGGCTACACCGCCAGTCGCGCAGCCGTTGCGGCCCTGTTGCTCGCCGTCCTCCTCGGCGCGGGTGTCGGCATGCTCTACGTGACGAGTACCAAGGCCCTGGAACCGGGGATCGTCGGCATCGTCTGGCAGCCGGACAACAAGACCGTCGGCATCAATGGCAACTGGGAAAAACTGGGCGCTCGGGAACTGTTGGTGCAATGGACGGTGGTCGACGACCAGGCTTTCGTTCCCGACAGCGGCTTGCCCAGCGTCCCTGTCCTGCCCGATTGGGCGCGCATCGCCAAGGCACCCTGGGCCCAGGATGTCATCCTCGGGCTGGCCGGTTACTTCAGCGAGAACCGCTCACGGGACAACATCGAGCAACTGGCGGCGGTCTCGGAACGCATCGCCAGGTTGCCGACGCCACTGCACGTCACCGGCTGGTATTTCCCGGCCGAAGTCGACCCCAGCTGGACCCGCGCCAAGGAACTGCCGGCGCTGCTGGCCAAGCTGCCGCGCCCGCTGTGGATCAGCGTCTACGACGGCGCCAACATTGGCCCCGCGGCCACTGCCGACTGGCTCAAGCAATGGCTGCCGGATGATATCGGCGTGTTCTTTCAGGATGGCGTCGGCGTTTATGCGCGCACGGCACCGGTGGCCCGAACCTATGCCGACGCCTTGGCCGACCGTCTGGGCAAGGAGCGTGTGCGCATCATCGTCGAAGCCTTTCGCCCCAACTTCGGCGGCGGGTTCCGCCCAGCGACTGCGGCCGAACTCAAGACGCAGTTAGCCCCCTATGACGGCTATCCGCTGTACCTGTTCGACGGCCCGCACTACGTGACACCCGAACTGGTGGAGCAATTGCAGCCCTGACGGCCAAATGCCCCCTGTAGGAGCGAGCTTGCTCGCGATGGTCGTTAACGATAACGCGTATTTGCTGGTTAAACGCGGCGCTCTTGAGTCCATCGCGAGCAAGCTCGCTCCTACAGGGGGCCGAATTTCCTTAATTGACCGGCGTTAGCTGCTGTCAGTTTGCCGAAACCAGCCCGAGCCAAACCGGCGGCGCCGGTATTACTCGTAAGGGAGCCAGAGCACCGGGCCCGGCGGCAGCTTGTGCCACGGATAGCCCTTCGCGCCGAGTTCAAAGGCGTACTCGAACAAGCGCTTCATGTACTCGCCATCGAATCGATGATTGCGCGAAAAGCCGAAGTCGGTGCCGATATAGGCAAGATTGAAGTCGGCCCCATCCTGCTTCGCCATCCGGTAGATTCGATCGAGGTCGCTGATGCCCTGGGTTTGAATCAAGGCACTGATGGCTCGACCGCCGATGCTCAAGGTACGGCGCTTCGTCCCGGACCACTGCGGTTCCAGCTTGCCGTTGCGAATGACGTAGAAGTGACGTTCATGGCGTTTGGGTGCGCCCGGCACTTTGTTCATCGCCATCACGGTGCCAGGCGGGTAGAGGAACATCTGGGTGATGACGCCGCCATCCACGTGCATTTCCTGGAACAGTTTGCCGTCGACTTCCACATCGATCATGACCGGGGAAACGGCGCCGGGAATGCTCATCGAGGCGACCATGATGTTGCGAAACAGCTCGAGCGCCCCCGGCGCCTGGCTGGCGGCGATAGTGCCCATGTTCCAGGTGACCGGCCGCGCGCAATCAAGGTCGGTGGTACCGATCATCAGGATTCGTCCCTTGGCATATTCCGCCGCGATCTGCGTCAGCACCTCGGGCGTGATGTACTTCGCGATGAGCCGCGCCAGTGGCTTGCTGTCGGCTACTCCGTCGCTGGCAAGCCGCGTCAGGACATTACGCGACCGGAAAATGTCCTTCGGCCCGACGGCGTTGCAGATATGCTGGATGACTGCATCGTACTGCGGCCCCAGGAACGCAAACGGGGCGACCAGGGCTCCGGCGCTGATGCCCGTGACAATCTTGAACACCGGACGAGTGCCATGCAGGGTCCACCCCGCAATGAGCCCCGCGGCAAAGGTGCCAGCATCGCCGCCACCGGAAATGGCCAGCATGCTTGCCAGCGGCAGGATGGTATCCGGCCTGCCGGTTGCCATGAGCGCCTCATGCTCTCTCTTGTTGGATGCAATGGCATCCTGAATGAACGGGCTCAGGTCCTGGTCCATCCAGTAGCGCGCATTGGGAATACCCGGTATCACCGCTTTTTCCGTTAAAGTCGGTGGCACGGCATCACGGCGTTGCAGGCATGCCTGAAGCAACATGTTCAGGGTTGAGGCACCGGGTCTGAGCTGGAACGGGTTCAAAACGCCTCCTCCGGCCCCTGCATTCGACAGAGAACACGCTCATCCTGTTATTCGTTGAGATGTCCTTGCCGGTGGTGCCCGAGATGGCTATTTGCAAGCTCAGCGCGACACCTTGTTCGAACGTCCAGTCACTTATCTTGCGCCCCTTTACGAGAGAAACAAACACGTTGGCCGCGTCCCGGGATGTCTGGGCAAAACCCGTGCAATGCCGGTCACCGTGTCTGCCGGCCTCGCAGCGATGCTGATCTTCAACACCCGTCTACCCTGATCGATGCGCTGGAACAGTGACAGGCGCCGACGATCGGCAAGTGGATCTCAGCGCCTCAAAGCGTCACTTGAAATGCTGCCCCCCTGTGGGAGCGGGCTTGCTCCGGGCGGCGTTCCGACGAAAGCGCCGGCACATTCAACATCGATGCAAGCTGACCCACCGCCTTCGTCGGAACGCCGCCCGGAGCAAGCCCGCTCCCACATGGACCGCGTTTTGCCAACTGACATTGGTGGCCAATCTTCGCCGCTTACTTCGACAACTCCACAGCCGGCACGCCCTTCTTCACGATATAGGTCGCCAGCTCCGACGCCTTGCCTGTACCGACGTTCTTCGCGACATGCGCAGTGCCAGCGGGGATATACAGGGATTCACCGGCCTTGAGCGTTACCGGCGGCTGTCCCTCGAGCTGATACTCGAACGTGCCCTCCAGGACGTAGGCCACCTCCACACCGGGGTGGGAATGCTTGGGCGATGACACACCCGGATCGATATCGACAAGAACCTGGATCACCTCACGCCCGGAAACATCCAGGTCGCGTTTCAACAGGTCCGTGCGGTGGATCCCGGTTTGCCAGCTTTTTGCTGGCTGCGACGCTTGGCCGGCTTCAGCGGGAGCCTTCGATTCTTGAGCTTGGGAAACGCCTGCGAAGGCAGTGAGCGCCAGGCTGGCGGCAATGGCCAGCAGGCCAGCGGTGTTGCGGAAGTTGATACGGGACATCGCATTTCTCCAGGGATTACACGGCAAGGCCGCGCCAGGTTTGCCGCGGGATGCGGTGGCTCTATTGGGAGGCCGCCGTGTATCGCGCAAGTGTCGCCAAACCCATGGTTTTGTATGCGAAGGTAGCTGTCGGGGCGGTGGATACGTACCGATACAAATCGCAGCAGCGTATCGACTTGCCTGTCCATCAATTCATCGCGAGGGTGAAGCGTCGGCTTCACCCTCGCGATGCCAGTTCAGGTTCAGGCCAGGTTGATCTCGACCTCGATATTGCCCCGCGTGGCCTTGGAGTACGGACACAATTGGTGGCCTTTATCCACCAGCTTGCGGGCCGTTTCCTGGTCCATGCCCGGCAGTTTGATGTTGAGGCGGGCCTGGAGCAGGTAACCGCCCGCATTGGTGCCCAGGTCAACTTCGGCATCGATGCTCAGGTCAGGCGGAAGCTTGACCTGCATTTCGCGCGCCGCCACCTGCATCGCACCAATGAAGCAGGCAGACCAGCCGGCGGCGAACAACTGCTCCGGATTGGTGCCGTCGCCCGGGCCGCCAGGGGACGAATGTTTGACGTCGAGACGCCCATCATCGCTGCGTGACGCGCCGTCCCGTCCACCGGTGGTGTGGACTTTGGCGGTGTAGAGTACTTTTTCGAGCTGGGACATGATGATCTCCTGATTGAAAAGGTAAAAAAACTGCCTTCGACGCACATCCCGATCGAGTCGCCTCTATGGGGGGGTGGGTGAAGACGTCGTTTACGCGCGCTCAGGTGAATCGCAAAGCTCGCCTGCTCATCGGATCAGGCCTGGCTTGGCTCCTTCGTAAGAGGACAGCCGGCACGCCTCGCATCATGGATGTGCCGCCCGATCGGGCTTGTCCATAAACCGTAACGCGCCGGATCTCTCACTATAGTTCGTGTCAGTGCGTCTATCGGGTTGCCGGTCGCCTGCCGGTCTCGCTCCCACAGGGGGGGTGCGGGTGTCCGGGAGATTTGCGCCGGGCACCGTCCCAATGTGGGAGCGAGCTTGCTCCGGGCGGCACTCGATCACCTGCGCGGCGACTGCATGCGCGCCAGACGCTGCGGCCAGTTCCCACCATTGGCACGCTGACATTCTTCTTCGGAATCGAACTGCACATGGGCCGAGACCGGACTGAGCAGAACCTGCGCTTCGCTCAACGCCTGAGCGGTCAGTTCAATCATGCGTCCACCCTGCCCGCTCGCCAGTGCCTGATTCTTTTGCGTCTGCGTCTCGAACACCCAGACCACCCTCAGGCTGGAAGGAAATTCGGCATAGTCGATCTCGTGGGTCAGCCAGGCGAAACCGACCAGCTCCGCCTTGGCCGTCTCGCACGCCTCGGTGAGAGTGGCGACCAGTCGCCGTTCTATGTGCGCCTGCTCGCGTTTGCTTAAACCCATGATTGAATTCCCAACATCCCGACCATTTGCGCCGGCGTCATTTTTGTCACCATCATCATCACAATCACAAACATTCCCGTAAAACCGACAATCCCCAGCCAGAACCATTTGTTGTAAACCGACCGATACTCATCGTTCAGATCCTGCCCTGTGTCGACCGCATTCAACGCCATGACATGAAGGCGCTTCTGTAACACTAACACCGGAAGCCAAAGCGAACCGACGCACAGGAAGATGATCAACGACGTCAGGATCCATTCCGTGGTCAATGGCAGTCCGGCCAGCTGCATCAGCAGGTAGCCAGTCGCGATCTGAATCAAGCCAGCCGGCGTGGTAATCCATGTGTCGAACCGCACGACCATTCTGGCCACGTGGGCGATCACTTGAGGATTGGCTGTGCGGCTGGCCGCAATCAAATACAGGTAAGAGCCCATGCCGAATCCGAACAGGAAGATCGCGGCAATGACATGAACGTATTTCAGGTACAGGTACAGCATGTTCAAGACTGCTCGTCAGAGAAGCGTACGCACAGGTGCAGGTTTGCCGGATCGTTGATGGCAGCCATGTACTCGTCGACATTGATTTCGCCCACGCAGGCCCGGGCACCGGGTTCGGGACAATCGCCCTGGACGACTTTCGCCACCAGGGCCACGGCCGCACAGCTCGGAATCTCCGGCCCCTTGTCATTATTGGCCGTCAGTTGCACTGTCATCGACAGCGGTTTCCCATCACTGCCCAGCCCTTTGACGTCGATGTACATCGCACTTTTACCATCGCCGAAGCGCTCGAACCGGGTACCCCAGCGATGCAAGCGTGCCGCCCAGACCGCAGGGTCGCGAACCAGACCGATTCTCAGCGCTTCGGCAAGCAACCAGTTAACCACACCACCAAGCTTGAGACCCGAACCCGCCTTGAAGCTCAAGGTCCGGGCTCCATAGCGACTCGGGAAGATATCCATATCCGGCACGTCTACGTTGGCCAGTACCCGTGTCCCCAGCGGCGGCATTTTACGAAGGGTAAGGTCCTGCCAACCCGACACCTCATGCACCTGGCCGTTCCTGAGTTGTTTGATGGGCTTGCCGGCGTAGGCCAGCACACCCTCGACAGTGGACAGACCCGGCATCTTGGCCGATGAAGAAATGCCATGCTCGATCGAGTCGATGCGCTGAAAACGGTGGCGATACTCGTCGATGATGGCGGATGACAGCGTCGGCACCGAGCTGCAACCGCTGAGGATGACAACGCCTGCCTGCTTTGCTCGTTCGTCGAGTGCATCGATGCCATTGACGAAGGTGCGACAGTCAGACAGGTCGCAGTAATTCACTCCGGCGGCGATGCAGCCTTGTGCCACTGCATAGGGCTGCCCCTGAAACGGGCCGCCGGTGTGGATCACCCAGTCGATGCCCATTGCCTGCAATGTAGAGGGGAACGTTGAGTCCATGGCATCGCCGCACCAACTTTCACAGGCTCGACCTGAGCTGGCGTGCAGCTCATTGACCTTGCGCAGCGTCTTGTGCGAATCACGCCCCGAGATCACCAGCGCGACGCCTGGCATAGCGATCAAATGCCTGCAGACGATGCTGCCGAAGTTTCCGTAGCCGCCGACCACCATTACCCTGAGTGTCATTCAACCCATCCCTGAACCATTCGATCATGCAGCCAACCCGCCCGAAACGGGCCCGGGGAGCTTCTCTGATATCGGTCGGGCAGGCAAACAAAAACAGGGCGCGCTGCGCTAAACCATCCATTGCCGACGTCGATAGTCACCATCAACGCAATGAAGTTCTCTTAAAAACTGCGGGGCGTAACATCGCCTCCATACCAAACAACTACACCCCGGAGCACACCATCATGAAACGCCAAGTCCTTCTCAGCATCGCTTTCTCGGTTTTTGCAGTGAACGCTTTCGCCGCTACTTCTGCTCACCCGGTTGTCGCTGAAGGCGGCTCGGATCGGTTGATTGAAAGCCGTGTGGCTGAGGGTGGTTCGGATCGGCTGATCGAGAATCGTGTGGCGGCCGATGGTTCGGATCGTCTGATCGAAAATCGCGTCGCTGCCGATGGTTCGGATCGTTTGATCGAGAATCGTGTGGCTGCCGATGGTTCGGATCGTTTGATCGAAAACCGCGTTGCGGCTGATGGCTCGGATCGTTTGATCGAAAACCGCGTGGCTGCCGATGGTTCGGATCGTTTGATCGAGAATCGCGTCGCTGCAGATGGCTCGGATCGTCTGATCGAGAATCGAGTTGCAGAAGGTGGTTCCGATCGCTTGATCGAAAGCCGTGCGGCATAAATGAATGGTTTTACCGCGACATCCAACGAAAACCCGGCATCGTCTGCCGGGTTTTTTTATACCTGCAATAACCCGAAGTTCATACAAATCCCTGAATACAGCCAGATTGTGGAAAACGCCGAACCTGTAGAAGCCGGCCTGGCGAAGGCGCCTGCATGGGCGCTGCAAGGCTTGCGGCCACCTTCTATGCTCATCCAGGAAAAACGCGTTATCGTTTACGACCATCGCGAGCAAGCTTGCTCCTACAGCCCCCCGACGGAGTTACCCGTGACAGCTCTTACCGCCCGCGAGGCTTACCAGTCATTGCGCGACGCCGCCCTGGGTATTCGCCTTTTGCAGCGCCTCGGCGAACAGTCCGGGCCTGGCCTGATGCAGGTCGACATCGAAGGCTGGCGGCTGACCCTCGACGTCGACGGCAACCAGTTGCGTCATTGCCAGCGCTGCCAGAGCCCGGACGGCCGCGAGGGTATGTTCGACAGCTGGCAACGCACCGACCCCGTCAGCTTGCTCAGCTCCTGGGAGCTGGCGCAGATCGAGCGTCTGCTGGCTGAGCTCAAAACCGCGTTTTGACCGCCCTCCACTCCGGTTTGTAACGCTGCCTGCTTCACGTCGTCACGCTGGCGAATGCCGCAGGTCAGGTACTGGTCGTGCAGCTTGCCCAATTGGTCGTGATCCAGCTCCAACCCCGGTGCGCGGGTGATCTTGACGCAACCGTCGACGATCGGCAGCGTGCCGCCCTTGATCACCTCTTCATCCGGCTCCAGCCAGGGGTCACAGGCATAATCGAGGTTTGGGCACTGAAGCGGCATAACGTTACCTGACCACGGTCAACGAGCTCTACACCGAGTACTTCCAGGCGCCCTACCCCAACCGCGCGGCCGTGGTGGTCGCCGGGCTGGCCAGGGAGGAGATGCTGGTGGAACTGGTGGTGTACGCCTGCATGGATTGAGCCCGTGCGGGCGGCGCCTCATTGGGGGCGCCGAACCGCCCTCACCTTGCCACTGTTGCCACCGCCGCAGAAAAACCGCTCGCCGCCATCGGACTCAAGTCCCGACACCCCGACGCCCTCCGGCAGTTTGAGGCTTTCCAGCACCTCGCCGGTGTGCGGATCGACGCGGCGCAATTCACTCTCGTCCCCTTCCCACGTGCCATGCCACAGCTGCCCCTCGACCCAGGTCACCCCGGTGACGAAGCGGTTGGACTCGATCGTGCGCAAAATCTCCCCGGTTTCGGCATCGATCTGGTGAATTTTGCGATCGCGATAGCGACCGACCCACAGCGTGCCTTCGGCCCAGGTGAGCCCCGAATCATTACCGCCCCCCGGTGCCGGGATGCTGTTGAGTACCCGCCCGGTCTGCGGGTCGATTTTCTGGATGCGATCGGCGGCGATCTGGAACAGGTACTGGCCGTCGAAAGCCGTGCCCGCATCGGCGGTGACATCGATCGAGCGCAGGGTCTTGCCGCTTTCCGGGTCCAAAGCGTTGAGCTTTTCGCCGCTGGCGAACCAGACCTGGCGGCCGTCCCAGGTCAGGCCATGGACGGTGTCGATACCGGGAAACGGGCCATATTCACGCAGTATTTCAGCGGTTGAGCTTTTCATGCTGGCTTCCTCGTTTGCGGGTTGATGCGTCCATCCTAGTCACTCGGCAGTGGCGCCGGGAGTAACAAGGTCGTCGCGAAACCCGGTATCGGCGGAGTCATCCAGCGCCGCGCCCGCCCACGCCCGAATGCCTGCACCCTGCCGGCCGCCGCCAGCGCTTCGAGGATGCGCTGCACGGTGCGCTGACTGGCGCCGAGGGCCAGCGCCAGGGCGGAACTCGACCATGATTCGCCGTCGGCGAGGAAGGCGAACACCGCGGCAAACTTCTCATCGACCGGTGGCGCGAGCACTACGACGTCGGCT
>Ga0247820_10000647_pt1 | contig 18852 bp, 16 predicted proteins | sample 13C_Glucose_Day1_2_FD_192480 | JGI IMG/M metagenome (GOLD analysis project Ga0247820, IMG submission 192480) | Soil microbial communities from agricultural site in Penn Yan, New York, United States - 13C_Glucose_Day14 | ecosystem: Environmental > Terrestrial > Soil > Agricultural land | place...
CTGCAGACCCGGCCGGGCCAGCTCGGCGCGCATGACCAGCGCCATCACGCCACCGATGACGAAGAACGCGAACGACGTCACCAGATACAGCGTGCCGATCGTCTTGTGGTCCGTGGTCGTCAGCCACTTCACGACGACGTTACCGGGACTCTTGCGCCGCACCGGCAGCTCGTTCTCGTACGAGGCCTCAGCTGCCGCGGCACCCTGGGATTCGTTGAGGATGCTCACAGGTTGTTCGTCTCCCGGTTCTTCTCGTGGCTCGTCTGCGCGATGCCGGCGGGAACGTAACCGGTCTGCCCCTTCTTCGCGAGGTCCTTGAGGTGCTGCTCGTAGCGCTCGGGGGAGACGACCTTCACGTTGAACAGCATCCGGGAGTGGTCGACGCCGCAGAGCTCGGCGCACTTGCCCAGGAAGGTGCCCTCACGGTTGGGGGTCACCTCGAAGGCGTTGGTGTGGCCCGGGATGACGTCCTGCTTCATCAGGAACGGGACCACCCAGAAGGAGTGGATGACATCACGCGAGGTCAGCACGAAGCGGACCCGCTTGCCCTCGGGCAGCCACAGGGTGGGGCCCGGGTTGTTGGTCTGCGGGTTCCGGGTACCGGGGGTACCGCAGTCGTAGACACCGCCGGCGTCGGCCGGGAAGGCGTCCTTGTAGCGGTCCGGAATCGCCTCGAGGTCCTTGGACGTCTTGGCGTCGCCCGTCGAACCGTCCACGTTCTCGACGTAGTTGAAGCACCAGCTCCACTGGAAGCCGACCACGTTGACCGTGACGTCGGGCTTGTCGAGCTTCATCAGCTCGGACTCGTCGCGGGCCGTGAAGTAGAAGAACACCGAGACGATGATGAGCGGAACCACCGTGTACAGCGCCTCGATGGGCATGTTGTACCGGGTCTGCGGAGGTACCTCCACCTTGGTGCGGCTGCGCCGGTGGAAGAATGCACTCCACAGGATCAGGCCCCACACCAGCACGCCGACGGCGAGCGCGGCAGCCCAGGACCCCTGCCACAGGGAGAGGATCCGCGGAGCCTCTTCCGTGGTGGGGGTGGGCATACCAAGGCGGGGGAAGTCCTCCCATGTGCAACCGGTGGCGGTCGCCAGGACCAGGCCCGCGGTCATTGCCTGCAGCAGCTTCCGCCGCATCGGGCGCCGCGGCGAGCGGTCGGAGCCGTTGGGACTCACGTAGCGCCTTCCCGAGAGTCTCGCCCGCGCGGATTGGCTGCGGCCTGCCTTCTCGCTGGTCGGTCGCCGCCCTGCGTCGGGCAGGGGTTTGGATGTTTATGCGGACCAAACCCTAGCCGACGCCTTCCGGGGGTTCGCGGGGAGGGGTACCTAGTGGGTGGGGTGGTTCGCTGGTTTGGCGGGTGCGGGTGGTTCGCGGGGTCGCCGGGGCCCCGTGGCGGAGCCGCACCTCACGGCGGCCGCGCGGCCCTTGGGAGCCGCGGCACGCCTTAACGTTGCCGTGTGGCCTACTTCGACGCTGCTTCCGGTGCACCCCTCCATCCCGTCGCCCGTCAGGCGTTGACGGCGTCGCTCGACGAGGGCTGGGCGGATCCCGCGCGGCTCCACCGGGAGGGACGCCGCGCCCGGATGCTGCTGGACGCGGCGCGGGAGGCCGCCGCGGAGACGGTGGGGTGCCGGGCGGACGAGCTGGTGTTCACCTCCTCCGGTACGGCGGCGGTGCACTCCGGGATCGCGGGGGCGCTGGCCGGGAGGCGGCGCGCCGGGCGTCACCTGATCGTGTCCTCGGTCGAACACTCTTCTGTCCTCCATGCGGCGGAAGTTCACCGGGCGGGTGGAGGGTCCGTCACCGAGGTCGCGGTGGAGCGCACGGGGGCGGTGGACCCGTCGGCCTTCGCCGGGGAGCTGCGGCCGGACACCGCGCTGGCCTGTCTCCAGTCGGCCAACCACGAGGTCGGGACCGTGCAGCCGGTGGCCCGGGTGGCCGAGGCGTGCCGGGCGGCGGGGGTGCCGCTGCTGGTGGACGCGGCCCAGTCGCTCGGCTGGGGGCCGGTGGAGGGCGACTGGTCGCTGCTGACCGCGAGCGCGCACAAGTGGGGCGGCCCGCCGGGGGCGGGGCTGCTCGTCGTCCGCAAGGGGACGCGGTTCGCACCCCAGGGGCCCCGGGACGAAAGGGAGTCGGGGCGGGCGGCCGGCTTCGAGAACCTGCCGGCCATCGTCGCGGCGGCGGCCTCCCTGCGGGCCGTACGGGCGGAGGCGGCCGGGGAGGCGGTACGGCTGCGGGAACTGACGGAGCGGATCCGGGCGCGGGTGCCGGGGCTGGTGCCGGACGTGGAGGTGGTCGGGGATCCGGAGCGGCGGCTGCCCGGGATCGTCACCTTCTCCTGTCTCTATGTCGACGGGGAGACACTGCTGCACGAGCTGGACCGGGCGGGCTTCTCGGTGTCGTCCGGTTCGTCCTGCACGAGCAGCACGCTGACGCCGAGCCATGTGCTGCGGGCGATGGGTGTGCTCAGCGAGGGCAACATCCGCGTCTCGCTGCCGCCGGGCACGCGGGAGGAGGACGTGGAGCGCTTCCTGTCCGTCCTGCCGGAGGCGGTGGCGGGGGTGCGGGAGAAGCTGGGCGCGCCGGTGTCCTCCTCCCCCGCCCCGGCGCGCGAGGAGGACGAGACCCTGGTGGTGGACGCGCTGGGCCGGCGCTGCCCGATCCCGGTCATCGAACTGGCCAAGGCCATCGGACACGTACCGGTCGGCGCCACGATCCGCGTCCTCTCCGACGACGAGGCGGCCCGCCTGGACATCCCGGCCTGGTGCGAGATGCGAAACCAGCAGTACCTGGGCGAGGAACCGGCCCCCACCGGAACGGCCTACCTGATCCGCCGCACCACCTGACCACCTTCCGGCGGCGCGGCTCCCTCAGGGCCGCGGGGAACTGCGCGTCTTCAAGGGGCGCGGGGAACTGCGCATCTTTCCCGAGGGCGCCGGACCTGCGCATCCCCAGGGGCGCGGGGAACTGCGCATCTTTCCCAGGGCCGCCGGACCTGCGCATCCCCAGGGGCGCGGGGAACTGCGCATCTTTCCCAGGGGCGCGGGGAACTGCGCGAACAGCCCCCACACCCCGCTCGCGCTCAGCCCAGGTACCCCCGGACCTCCTCCGCCGCCTCGTCCCCGTACGCCTTCATGAACCGCTCCATGAAGTGCCCGCGCAGCAACTGGTACTCCTGCGTCCCCACCGTCTCGATGACGAGAGTCGCCAGCATGCACCCGACCTGCGCCGCCCGCTCCAGCGAGACCCCCCACGCGAGCCCCGACAGGAACCCCGCCCGGAAGGCGTCGCCGACGCCCGTCGGGTCGACCTTGCGCTCCTCGTCCGGGCAGCCGACCTCGATCGGGTCCTGGCCGGCCCGCTCGATGCGCACGCCCCGCGCGCCGAGCGTGGTGACCCGGTGGCCGACCCGGTCGAGGATCTCCGCGTCGCTCCAGCCGGTCTTCGTCTCGATGAGCCCCTTCTCGTACTCGTTGGAGAAGAGGTACGTCGCCCCGTCCAGCAGTATCCGGATCTCCTCGCCGTTCATCCGGGCGATCTGCTGGGAGAAGTCCGCGGCGAACGGGATGCCCCGGGTGCGGCACTCCTCGGTGTGCCGGAGCATGCCCTCGGGGTCGTCGGCGCCGATGGAGACCAGGTCGAGGCCACCCACGCGGTCGGCGACGGTCTTCAGCTCGATCAGCCGGGCCTCGCTCATCGCGCCCGTGTAGAAGGAGCCGATCTGGTTGTGGTCCTCGTCCGTGGTGCACACGAAGCGGGCGGTGTGCAGGGTGTCGGAGATCCGGACGGATTCGGTGTCGACGCCGTGCCGGTCCAGCCACGCCCGGTACTCGTCGAAGTCGAAGCCCGCGGCTCCGACCAGGATCGGACGGGTGCCGAGCTGGCCCATTCCGAAGGCGATGTTCGCGCCCACGCCGCCCCGGCGCACGTCGAGGTTGTCGACCAGGAAGGAGAGCGAGACGGTGTGCAGCTGGTCCGCGACGAACTGGTCGGCGAAGCGCCCGGGGAAGGTCATGAGGTGGTCGGTGGCGATGGAGCCGGTGACTGCGATGCGCACGGCGTGGATTCTCCTGAGGGAGGCGGCTTGACACTTCACGCTACCGGGTCGCGGCGACCCGTAGAAGCGGCCAAAACTACCCGATAGTAGATCTTTCTTCATGACCTTCGATGTGCATACGGTGCGAACATGACGAACTTCCAGCCGGTTTTGCATGTTCCGGCCGACCTCGACGGCGACCTGGCGTCGCTGCGCGGCGACTGCGCCCGGATGGTCCCCCACTGGGCCGCCCCCGACCGGGTGGCCGCCCGTCCGGTCTCCCCGTCCCTGATCCACGGCGTGACCGTGCCGCCGGCGTCCGCGCGGCTGCTGGACGCCATGTCGGAGTACGGCGACTGAGCCCGCCGCCGGCCGGACCGGCGCCCCGGGGAACCGCGCGCTCCCCCGCTGCGTCCCATCGCTGTCCCCCGTAAAGGGGATGCGGGATACGACCCATGAGCAGTCCCGGCCCGGCCGGGAAGGGTCCTTCCGGGACAGCTGCGCAGCCGAAGGAGCGATGCGGTGAACACCGAGCGACCCGACAACGACGACGCCGACGAGCGCCCTGCTTCCGGCAGCACGCGCGACACCGGGGGCGCCTCGGGCGGCGACGGTGGGCCGGCCCCCGAGGAGCGGCCGAAGCGGCGGCCCTCTCCCCTGCTGATCGCGTCCGTCGCCGCCGCGGTCCTGCTGGCCGGGGGCGGCGGCGCCTACCTGGCCACCAGCGCCTCCGGCGGTTCCGGGGGCGGTACGGCTCCGGGTGCCAACGGCGACGCCACTCCCCCGCCGCTGGCCCTCGACGGTTACTCCGAGGACGCCCCGAACGGGATCGCGCCCGGCGAGCCCAACCCGTACGGCGCCGTCTACCGCGCCGACGGCCCGCTCCCGGACGGCCCCGGTTCGTCGCCGGTGTACCGCGTCCGGGGCCAGGTCACCGAGGACCGGGTGGTCGCGCTGGCGAAGGCCCTCGGGCTCGAGGGCAAGCCGGTCGACGAGGGCGCGTCCTGGCGGATCGGCGGCAAGGACGGCACGGGGCCCACGCTGCGGGTGGACCGGGAGGCTCCGGGCGCCTGGACGTACGGCAGGAACAACCCGGGCACGGACAACTGCAAGGGCACCTCGTGCAGGGTCCCGCCCGTCGGCGCCGACCCGGAGGTGAGCGAGGCCGCCGCGAAGAAGGCCGCCGCGCCCGTGCTGAAGGCGGTGGGCCAGGACGACGCGAAGCTCGACGCGAGCCAGTCCATGGGCACCGGACGGGCGGTGAACGCCGACCCGGAGGTCGGCGGGCTGCCGACGTACGGCTGGACCACGGGCGTGGTCGTCAACGCCAAGGGCGAGGTGATCGGCGGCAGCGGCATGCTCGCACCGCCCGTGAAGGGCGACACGTACCCCGTGGTGAGCGCCCGGAAGGCGCTGGACCTGATGAACGCGGCGCCGGACGCCGCGCCGGGCTCGGGGATCGGCGGCTGCGCCAGTCCCGTGCCGCTGGACGAGGAGCAGGGGGACGCCTCCTGCGGGACGCCGGGCGGTTCGCCCCGGCAGGACACCCTCACGGTCGAGAAGGCGGTGTTCGGACTGGCGGCGCACTCCGTGGACGGCCGACCGGCGCTGGTGCCGTCCTGGCTGTTCGAGGTGGTGCCGGCGAACGCGCGGGGCACGCTCACCGTGACCCGTCCGGCGGTGGACCCCCGGTACATCGGGTCCGGTTCGCCCTCCGGCCAGGCAAGCCCCGCACCCTCGAAGCCCGGCGACCGGCCGACCGCGGCGCCGTCCGCCCGCGAGGTGACCGTCGAGAGCTACACCGCCGAGGGCGACGAGGTGACCGTGACCTTCTCGGGCGGCGTCTGCGCCGACTACAGGGTGACGGCGAGCGAGAAGGGCGACGAGGTGACCGTGCGGGTGACCGAGACGCCCTGGCCGGACAAGGTGTGCATCCTGATCGCCAAGGAGTACCAGCAGACGGTGCGGCTGGACGCGCCGCTCGGCGACCGCACGGTCGTGGGCAAGGACGGCGATCCGGTGCCGCTGCGCAAGGACGGCGCCCGGCTGCCGGCGCCGCCGACCCGGTAGACGCGTCCGGAGAACGCTGAAGGCGGCGGCCCCCTCCTGTCGGAGGGGCCGCCGCCTTCGGGCTTCGCGGTGCCGGGCGGGAAGACCCGGCTCAGCTGAAGGAGTCGCCGCAGGCGCAGGAGCCGGTGGCGTTCGGGTTGTCGATCGTGAAGCCCTGCTTCTCGATCGTGTCGACGAAGTCGATGGTGGCGCCGCCCAGGTAAGGGGCGCTCATGCGGTCGGTGACGACCTTCACGCCGTCGAAGTCCTTCTGCACGTCGCCGTCGAGCGAGCGCTCGTCGAAGAAGAGCTGGTAGCGCAGGCCGGAGCAGCCGCCGGGCTGGACGGCGACACGCAGGGCGAGGTCGTCACGGCCTTCCTGGTCGAGCAGGGCCCTGACCTTGGACGCGGCGGCGTCGGTCAGGACGATGCCGTCGGTGACGGTGGTGGTCTCGTCCGATACGGACATCTACATCTCTCCCGGGTTGTACGGAGACTGCTTGCCGACGGTTGCAACCGGCGGGACCGCGGATTCATTCCGGGCCGGGCGCGTGTTTTCCTCGCCTCCCTCCTCATGCTCGCACACGCCGTGCGGAGCGGAAACCGGCTCCCGCGGGGCCCCGGGGGAATGGATCGGCGCCCGCCGGGATTCACGTCACATGGACGCTATGGCCGTCGTCAAAGTGACGTGAACCGGTTATGATAGATAGCGTCATTTCGACGAGAAGTCGCCAGAACAGAAAGGGTGCGTGTCGTGACCACCGCCCAGACCCGGGAGCTCGACGTACAGCCGACGCCCCTCGCCCTGCTGCTCCTCGGCCGTGAGGCCGACCCGAGGAGCGAGCGAGGTGTGGAGTGTCCCGGCGACCTCCCCTCGCCGTCCGACCCCGATCTGGTGGAGCGCGCCCGCGCCGCCAAGGAGAAGCTCGGGGACAAGGTCTTCGTGCTCGGCCACCACTACCAGCGGGACGAGGTCATCCAGTTCGCCGACGTCACGGGCGACTCCTTCAAGCTGGCCCGGGACGCCGCCGCGCGGCCGCAGGCCGAGTACATCGTGTTCTGCGGTGTGCACTTCATGGCCGAGTCCGCGGACATCCTCACCGGCGACGACCAGAAGGTGGTCCTGCCCGACCTCGCGGCCGGCTGCTCGATGGCCGACATGGCCACCGCCGAGCAGGTCGCCGAGTGCTGGGACGTGCTGACCGAGGCCGGCGTGGCCGAGCAGGTCGTCCCCGTCTCGTACATGAACTCCTCCGCCGACATCAAGGCCTTCACCGGCAAGCACGGCGGCACCATCTGCACCTCCTCCAACGCCCGGCGCGCCCTGGACTGGGCCTTCGAGCAGGGCGAGAAGGTGCTCTTCCTCCCCGACCAGCACCTGGGCCGCAACACGGCGGTGCGGGACATGGGCATGTCCCTGGAGGACTGCGTCGTCTACAACCCGCACAAGCCCAACGGCGGGCTGACGGCGGACGAGCTGCGCGCCGCGAAGATGATCCTGTGGCGCGGCCACTGCTCGGTGCACGGCCGCTTCAGCCTGGACTCGGTGAACGACGTGCGCGAGCGCATCCCGGGCGTGAACGTGCTGGTCCACCCCGAGTGCCGGCACGAGGTCGTGGCCGCCGCGGACTACGTCGGCTCGACCGAGTACATCATCAAGGCGCTGGAGGCGGCCCCGGCCGGCTCCAAGTGGGCCATCGGCACCGAGCTGAACCTGGTCCGCCGGCTGGCGAACCGTTTCGCTGCCGAGGACAAGGAGATCGTCTTCCTCGACAAGACGGTCTGCTTCTGCTCCACCATGAACCGCATCGACCTCCCCCACCTGGTCTGGGCCCTGGAGTCCCTCGCCGAGGGCAACCTGGTCAACCGCATCGAGGTCGACAAGGAGACCGAGGCGTTCGCGAAGCTGGCGCTGGAGCGCATGCTGGCACTGCCGTAACGCGAGGCAGGGCACACATGCGGAGGGGCGCCCCGTGGATCCACGGGGCGCCCCTCCCTCGTACCGGCGCGGGTGTCAGACCTGGGCCGGCTCGGGGTCCTGCGAGGGCTCCGGCTGGGCGGGCACGCCCTTCTTCGCCGCGCGCTTCTTCGCCCGGCGCTCCTTGCGGAGCTCCAGCATCGCGTAGAGCGTCGGGACCAGGAGCAGGGTGAGCAGGGTCGACGTGATCAGGCCGCCGATGACCACCACGGCCAGCGGCTGGGCGATGAAGCCGCCCTCGCCGGTGACGCCGAGCGCCATCGGGAGCAGGGCGAAGATGGTCGCCAGGGCCGTCATCAGGATCGGCCGCAGTCGGTGGCGGCCGCCCTCCAGCACCGCTTCGACGACGCCGTAGCCCTGCGCCCGGTACTGGTTGATCAGGTCGATCAGCACGATCGCGTTGGTCACCACGATGCCGATCAGCATCAGCATGCCGATCATCGCCGGGACGCCCATCGGGGTGCCGGTGACCAGCAGCAGGCCGATCGCGCCCGTGGCCGCGAACGGGATGGAGACCAGCAGGATCAGCGGCTGGGCCAGCGACCGGAAGGTGCCCACCAGCAGCATGAAGACGATCGCGATCGCGGCCAGCATCGCAAGGCCGAGGTTGGCGAACGCGTCGTCCTGGTCCTGGGACACGCCGCCGATCTCCGCCGTCGCACCCGCGGGGAGCGTCAGCGCGTCGATCTTCGACTGGAGGTCCGCGCTCACCGCGCCCGTGTTGTCGCCGCTCGGCTTCGCGGTGACGGTGGCCGCGCGCTGACCGTCGATCCGGGTCATCGAGACCGGGCCGTCCACCACCTCGACGGTGGCGATGTCGCCCAGCTTCACCGCGCCCAGCCGCAGGTTCTTCAGCTGAGCCACGGTCGTGGCCGGCTCGGCCGAGCGGATGACGACGTCGCGCTCGGTGTCGTCGAGGACCGCCTTGGCGGCCGGGGTGCCCTTCACCGACCGGGTGACGGCCGCGCCGAGGGTCTGGTCGTCGAAACCGGCCGCGGCGGCCTTGTCGTTGGCCTTCACCGAGACGCGGGGCACGCTCTGCGCCAGGTCGCTGGTGACGTCCGTGACGTCGTCCAGGGACGCCACCGCGTCCCGTACCTGGTCCGCCGCCTTGCGCAGCGTCTGGGCGTCGGCCGCCTTGACGGTCACGCTGAGGTCCTGGCTGCCGAAGCCGTCACCGGCCGCGATGGTGGTGGTGCCGGGGCCGTCGAGGCCGGCGAGCCCCTTCTCCAGGGCGTTCTGCACGTCGTCGGAGGAGGCGTCGTCCTCCAGCATCACCTGGTACGTCGCCTGGTTGGTGTCCGTACCGCCGCCGAAGGCGGCCATGAAGCCGGACGAACCGACCGTCACCTGGTAGTCCTTGACGCCCTCGGTGTCGCCGAGCAGCTTCTCGATCTTCTTCGCCTCGGCGTCGGTCGCCGCCAGGCTGGTGCCGGGCTCCAGCTCCTGCCGGACGGTGAGGACCTGCTGCTCGCCCTGGTCGAAGAAGTTGGTCTTCAGCAGCGGCGCCATGGCGAAGGTGCCGATCAGCACGACCACCGCGATGGCCACACTGGTCAGCCTGCGCCGGGTGGCGAAGCGCAGCACGGGGACGTAGAGGCGCTGCAGACGGCTCTTCGCCTCCTTCTCCTCCGCGAGCCGGCGCGCCTCCTCGGCGTCCTCCGGGGTGCCCTTCGGGGCCCGCAGGAACCAGTACGACAGGACGGGCACGACCGTCAGCGACACCAGCAGGGACGCCAGCAGCGCCGCCGTGACGGTGAGGCTGAAGGAGCCGAACAGCTCGCCCACCATGCCGCCGACCAGGCCGATCGGCAGGAAGACGGCGACCGTGGTGAGCGTCGAGGACGTCACCGCGCCGGCCACCTCGCGCACCGCGTTCATGATCGCCGCGTGGCGCTCCTCGCCGTAGCCGAGGTGGCGCTTGATGTTCTCCAGGACCACGATCGAGTCGTCCACGACCCGGCCGATGGCGATGGTCAGCGCGCCCAGCGTCAGCATGTTCAGGGACAGGTCGCGCGTCCACAGCACGATCAGGGCGAGGACCACGGACAGCGGGATGGACACCGCCGTGACGAGGGTCGAGCGGACCGACGCCAGGAAGACCAGGATCACCAGGACGGCGAAGATCAGGCCGAGCGCGCCCTCGGTGGTCAGGCCGTCGATGGCCTTGGAGACCGCCGGGCCCTGGTCGCTGACGACCGTGAGGGTGGCGCCGTCGCCCAGGTCCTCGCGCAGCTCGGGGAGCTTGTCCTCGACGGCCTCGGAGATGGCGACCGCGCTGCCGTCGTGGTCCATCGTCGCCATCACGGCGAGGCTGGGCCTGCCGTTGGTGCGGGTGAGGGAGTCGGACCCGGCCTCCTCCTCCTTCACCGTGGCGACGTCGGCGAGGCGGACCGGCTTCCCCTTGCCGGGCTCGCCGGCGACCATCAGGTCCTCGATCTGCTTCAGCGAGGTGAGGCCGCCGCCGACCTGGACGGTGCGGTTGGCGCCGTCCTCGTCGAAGGAGCCGGCCGGGACGGTCGCGCCGCCGGCCTGGAGCGCCGCCGCCAGCGACTGCGCGGTGAGGCCGGCCTTCGCCAGCTTCGCGTCGTCGGGCGTGACGGTGACCTGGACGTCGCGGACGCCGTCCACGGTGACCTGGCCGACGCCGTCGATGCCCTCCAGCGCGGGCACCACGGTCCGGTCCAGACGGTCGGCGAGCGCCTGCTGGTCCGTGCCGGAGGTGACGGCGAGCACCACGGTCGGGATGTCGTCCGTGGAACCGGCGACGACCTGCGGGTCCACTCCGTCCGGGAGGCGCGCGCCGGCCCGGTTGACGGCCTGCTGGACGTCGGCGACGAGCTGCTGGGTGTTGTTGCCGTAGTCGAAGGACGCCATGATCACGGCGTTGCCCTCGCTCGCCGTCGAGGTGACGCCGGAGATGCCGTCGACGGCGCCCAGGCTGTCCTCGATGGGTTCGACGACCTGCTTCTCGACGACGTCCGGGGACGCGCCCTGGTAGGGCGCGATCACGGAGACCATGGGCAGTTCGATGGTGGGCAGCAGCTGCTGCTTGAGCTGGGGGATCGCGATCGCACCGAAGACGAGCGCGATGATCGACATCAGTCCGATCAGCGCCCGTTGCGCGAGGCTGAATCTGGACAGCCAGGACATGGTCAGGGTCTCTTTTCCGTGGAGCGGCAGGAGTCCGGCAGGCGGGCGCGCACGTCGGCACCCGCTCTACACCCTGGGCCATGGCGAAGGGCCGATCCGTAGGCCAGAGGTCCGAATCCTCGTACGGCGCCTACTCCCGCCGCAGTACGCCCCGCGGCGGTCAGTCCACCCTCGGACGGACCAGCCCCGACTCGTAGGCGGTGACCACCAGCTGGGCGCGGTCGCGGGCGCCCAGCTTGGCCATGGCCCGGTTGACGTGGGTCTTCACGGTCAGCGGACTGACCTCGAGGCGTTCGGCGATCTCGTCGTTGGAGTGGCCGCCGGCGACCTGCACCAGCACCTCCCGCTCCCGGACGGTGAGCGAGTCCAGCCGCTCGGCGCGGGCCGGGTCCCGGTCGGCCTCCGAGGTGCCCTCCTGCGCGAGGAAGCGGGCGATCAGGCCCTTGGTGGCCACCGGGGACAGCAGGGCCTCACCCCCGGCCGCGATGCGGATGGCGTTCAGCATCTCGCCGGGCTCGGAGCCCTTGCCGAGGAAGCCGGAGGCCCCGGCCCGCAGCGACTGCACCACGTAGTCGTCGACCTCGAACGTCGTCAGTATCACCACCCGGACACCGGCGAGCTCCGGGTCCGCGCTGATCATGCGGGTGGCGGCGAGCCCGTCGGTGCCGGGCATCCGGATGTCCATCAGGACCACGTCGGCGCGCTCCTCCCGGGCCAGCCGGACCGCCTCGGCCCCGTCCGACGCCTCCCCCACCACCTCCATGTCCGGCTCGGAGTCGACGAGCACGCGGAAGGCGCTGCGCAGCAGTGCCTGGTCGTCGGCGAGCAGGACGCGGATCGTCATACGGGCTCCAGGGGCGTCGCGGTGGGCGTCGGTCAGGGGCGGTCGTCCCGAGCGCCGGACGTGCGGGTGGTGACGGGCAGGATCGCATGGACGCGGAAACCGCCGCCGTAGCGGGGACCGGTGGTGAGGGTGCCGCCCAGCGCCGTGACGCGTTCGCGCATGCCGAGCAGTCCGTGTCCGCCGCCGGGGGCGTGGTCCTGGTCCTGGCCGGCGCCGTCGTCGAGGACGGTGATCTCGATCCGGGGCCCCACGCGTACGACGCTGACCTCGGCCCGGGCGTCGGCGCCGGCGTGCTTGCGCACGTTGGTCAGGGCCTCCTGGACGATCCGGTAGGCGGCCAGGTCGACGGCGGCCGGGAGGCCGGCGCCCTCGTCGCCGCGGGCGACCTCGACGGGCAGGCCGGCGCTGCGGAAGGTGCCGGCGAGTTCGTCGAGGCGGTCCAGGCCGGGCGCCGGTTCGGTGGGGGCCTCCGGGTCGCCGGACTGGCGCAGCAGGCCGACGGTGGCCCGCAGCTCGCCCAGGGCGGAGCGGCTGGCCTCGCGGACGTGGGCGAGGGCTTCCTTGGCCTGGTCGGGCCGTTTGTCCATGACGTGGGCGGCGACTCCGGCCTGCACGTTGACCAGGGCGATGTGGTGGGCGACCACGTCGTGCAGATCGCGGGCGATGCGCAGGCGTTCCTCGGCGACCCGGCGGCGGGCCTCCTCCTCGCGGGTGCGTTCGGCCCGCTCGGCGCGTTCCCGGATGGCCTGGACGAAGGCGCGGCGGCTGCGGACGGCGTCCCCGGCGGTGGCGCCGATACCGGTCCAGGCGAAGATCGCCAGGTTCTCCTGGGCGTACCAGGGCAGGGGGCCGGCCGCCATCGAGGCGCCGGTGAGGACGGTCGTGGTGAGCAGGCCGATCCGCCAGGTGGTGGGGCGGTCGGTGGTGGCGGCGACGGTGTAGAGCGCGATCACGGCGCACATGGCGACGGGGGCGCGGGGGTCGCCGGTGACGGACTCCACGACGGAGGCGCCCGAGGCGACGGCGAGCACGGTGCGGGGGGCGCGGCGGCGGAACACCAGCGCCGCGGCGGCCAGGGTCATCAGGACCAGGCTCAGGACGTCGGGCGTCCGTACTCCCCAGTCGATGCCCTCGGGGCCGTGCGGTTCGGCGAAGGAGCCGGCGACCATGCACGCGAGGACGCCCGCCGCGAGGGCCGCGTCCGCGGCGACGGGGTGCGCCCTCAGCTTGCGCCGGGCGCGGGTCAGGGTGCTCACGGCCGCTTACGGTAGCCGGGTCCCCTCCCGGGGGCTGCGCCCCGGTCACCTTCCGGCCTGAACGGGGCCCGTCCCCGGACGCCCGACGGGCCGCGGCTACGCGGTGCCCGGGATCAGGCCCTCGTCGCTGAGGAGGTCCTGGACCTCCTTGAGCGTGGCGTCGGGGGACGGCAGGATCAGGTCGGAGGGTTCCAGGGAGTCGTCGGGCAGGGGCTCGCCGAGTTCGCGGACCTTGGCCAGCAGGGCCTGGAGGGTCGCGCGGAAGCCCGGACCGTCGCCGTTCTCCATCTCGGCGAGCAGTTCCTCGTCCAGCTCGTTGAGGTCGGCGAGCCGGCTCTCGGCCAGCGTCACCTGTCCCTCCCCCATGATCCGTACGATCATGTCGCCCTCCTCGGCGTGGCCCCTGCCGTCGTCGGCGCTACTGCTTGTCGAAGCGGGGGGTGTCCTGCGGCTGCTGCCGGGACTGCTCCTCGGTGCTGCCGCCCTCGATGGCCTGCTGTCCGCCGGAGGTGCCTCCGGCCAGCTCGGCCTTCATGCGCTGCAGCTCCAGCTCTACATCCGTACCACCGGAGAGCCGGTCCAGCTCGGCCTGGATGTCGTCCTTGTGCATCCCGGACTGGTCGTCCAGGGCGCCCGAGGCGAGCAGTTCGTCGATCGCGCCGGCCCGCGCCTGGAGCTGGGCGGTCTTGTCCTCGGCCCGCTGGATCGCCAGCCCGACGTCGCCCATCTCCTCGGAGATGCCGGAGAAGGCCTCCCCGATCCGGGTCTGCGCCTGGGCGGCGGTGTAGGTGGCCTTGATGGTCTCCTTCTTCGTGCGGAAGGCGTCCACCTTGGCCTGGAGGCGCTGGGCCGCGAGAGTGAGCTTCTCCTCCTCGCCCTGGAGGGTGGAGTGCTGCGTCTCCAGGTCCGTCACCTGCTGCTGGAGCGCGGCGCGGCGGGAGAGCGCCTCGCGGGCCAGGTCCTCGCGGCCGAGCGCGAGCGCCTTGCGGCCCTGGTCCTCCAGCTTGCCCGACTGGGACTGGAGCTGGTTGAGCTGGAGCTCCAGCCGCTTGCGCGAGGTGGCCACGTCGGCGACGCCGCGGCGGACCTTCTGGAGCAGCTCCAGCTGCTTCTGGTACGAGTAATCGAGGGTCTCGCGCGGGTCCTCGGCCCGGTCAAGGGCCTTGTTCGCCTTCGCGCGGAAGATCATCCCCATACGCTTCATGACACCGCTCATGGGCTTCGCGCGCCCCCTTCTGACCGACTCCAGCTCCAGCACCTGCGACAGAACCCACAGTACGGGCCCTGCATCCATTACCGCACTGTTCGGGGACGGATGCGCTCATCCCCAAGGACGACTGACCGTCCTCCCGATCCGGCGTAGGGAGTAGGTGGTCCCCGGGGTCCGGCCGGGCGGACCACCCGGAGAGCCGCGCAACGTCCCCCTCTGTCCTTTTGGAGACGTGCGGTGTTGCCGGATCGTTCCCCATGGGGCTGGGGTCCAACCCCGGGCACCCCGTACCCTTGGGTTTTGTGTTCCGTAGCCGTGCCAAGGAAGAGAAGGCATCCGCCGCCGACAAGGCGACGGTGACCGACTCCAAGCAGACCCGTCACCCGGAGGCCCCGAAGGGCCGCCCCACACCCAAGCGCAGCGTGGCCCAGACGCAGCGCCGCAGCGTCGCCAACACGTCGATGTCGCGCAAGGACGCCGCCAAGCGGCAGCGCGAGGATCGCCGTGCCGCGCTGGAGCGCCAGCGCCAGGCGCTGGCCAGCGGCGACGAGCGCTACCTGCCCGCCCGTGACAAGGGGCCGGTGCGCAGGTTCGCGCGCGACTACGTGGACTCCCGGTTCAACATCGCGGAGTACTTCCTGCCGATGGCAGTGATCATCCTGGTGCTCAGCATGATCCAGGTGCCGCAGCTGCAGAACGCCGCGCTGCTGCTGTGGCTCGTGGTGATCGTGATGATCGTGCTCGACTCGATCGTCACCGGTTTCCGGCTGAAGAAGCGGCTGGCCGAGCGCTTCCCGGGCGACAGCCGGCGCGGCGCGGTGGCGTACGCGCTGATGCGCACGCTCCAGATGCGCCGGCTGCGGCTGCCCAAGCCCCAGGTCAAGCGCGGGGAGCGGCCCTGAGCGCCACGCTCAGCGGGCTCAGTGGACTCTCCGGGCTGCGTGACGTCGTCCGGCAGGAGCTGGTGGCCCGCCAGCTGGAGGAACAGATAGCGGGGCGCTTCGCGGTCGGGCGACGGCTGCGGGTGCTCGATGTGGGCATGGGCCGGGGCGCGCAGGCGCTCCGGCTGGCCCGGGCCGGTCACCAGGTGACCGGCGTCGAACAGGACGCGGCGATGCTCGCGTCCGCGCGGGAGGCCCTCGCCGGGGAACCGGAGGGCATCCGGGAGCGGATGCGGGTCGTCGAGGGCGACGGCCGGGACACCGGTGTGCACTTCCTGCCCGGCAGCTTCGACGTGGTGCTCTGTCATGGCGTGCTCATGAACGTCGAGGAGCCGGACGCGCTGCTGGCGGGGCTGGCCCGGATGCTGGCGCCCGGCGGGCTGCTGTCGCTGCTGGTGCCCAACGGGGACGCGCGGGCGATGCGGGCGGGGCTGAGCGGCGACTGGGCGGGGGCGCTGGCCGGCTTCGAGACGGGGCCGTACCGGCTGCGGAAGCTGACGGCGACTCTGGCGGGGATCGGGGCGCCGCTGCACACCTGGTACGGCGTGCGGGTGTTCACGGACACCGCGGCGGCGGAGGCGGCGGTGCCGGACGATCCGGAGACGCTGCTGCTGGTGGAGGAACGGGCCGGCCGCACGGACCCCTACCGGGGGGTGGCGGCGTTGCTGCACCTGTGCGGGTACCGGGGCTGAGTTCTCCTCGCCCCCGCCGCCCCTTCCCGTCCCGTCCCCGAGGGGCGCTGCCCCTTGGACCCCGACGTGCGGGTGGGTGGGGGCTGGTCGCGGCGGTCCCCCCGCCCCCGGGGGGGGGCGGGGAACTGCGCGACACCCTGAGTTACGCCTCTTCGGCGTGGAGGCTCATCGGGCCGTAGATCTCCGTGGTGTCCTCCAGCAGCCGCACCTGGTCGGCGCCGCCCTCCGCGAGAGCCTTCCAGTGCTCCCCGATCCAGGACTCGGCGTCCCCCTGTGTGGGGAACTCCTCCGGCGGCACCGCGGGCTCGACCTGCGTCCCGTCGGCCTTCTCGAACCGCCACGTCCATGCCGCCATGTACGCCTCCCAAGAGTGTGATCACACCGGACCCAAAGCCTAGTCGGACGGGCAGCCGGCGTGGGGACGGGTGAAAATCGGGGCGTGGAACTCACTCTGCTCGGCACCGGTGCCCCGGCGGGCCTCCCCCGCCCCGACTGTCCCTGCGCCGCGTGCGCGTCCGCGCTGGGCGCGGACGCGCGGGCGGCCACCTCGCTGCTCGTGGACGGGGCGCTGCTGCTCGACCTCACGCCGGGCGCGGCGTTCGCCGCCGCCCGCGCGGGCCGTTCGCTGGGCGGCGTACGCCAGGTGCTGCTGTCGCATCCGCACGACGGCCCCGCGGTCGAGGTGCCGGCCGGGCTGCCGCAGCCGGGACGGGTGCCCGACGGGCGGGAGTTGGCGCTGCTGACGGGGCATCGGGTGCGGGCGGTGGCACTGGACGCGCCGGGCACCGGGTACGCGGTGACCGGTCCGGACGGGCACCGGCTGCTGTATCTGCCGCCGGGCGGCGCGCCGGCCGGACTGGAGGAGCCCGCCGAGCAGTACGCCATGGTGCTGCTGGACGTCGTGGGGCGGCCGGACGCGCTGGCGCGGCTGCGGGAGGTGGGAGCGGTCGGCCCGACCACGGACGTCGTCGCCGTCCACCTCGACCACGACGTGCCGCAGGGCGGGGAGTTGCGGCGCCGGCTCGCGGCGGCCGGCGCGCGGGCCGTGCCGGACGGGGCCACGCTGGAGGTGGGCGCCTACGAGGACGTGCCCGACGTGCCGCGGCGGGCCCTGGTGCTGGGCGGGGCGCGTTCGGGCAAGTCGGTGGAGGCGGAGCGGCGGCTCGAGTCGTTCCCTGAGGTGCTGTACGTGGCGACCGGAGGGTCGCGGGGCGGGGACACCGAGTGGGCGGCGCGGGTGTCGCTCCATCAGGAACGGCGGCCGGGTTCGTGGCGGACCGTGGAGACCTGCGACCTGGTGCCGCTGCTGAAGGACGACGGGCCGCCGCTGCTGATCGACTGTCTGTCGCTGTGGCTGACGGACGCGATGGACGCCGTGGGGGCGTGGGACGACGCGGAGTGGGCCGACGGCGGGGAGCGGGCGCTGCGGGACCGGGTGCGGGAGCTGACGGACGCGGTGCGCGAGACCCGGCGGTCGCTGGTCGCGGTGTCCAACGAGGTCGGCTCGGGCATCGTGCCCGCCACCGCGTCCGGCCGCCGCTACCGGGACGAGCTCGGGCGGCTGAACGCGGCGTTCGCGCGGGAGTGCGAGCAGGTGCTGCTGGTGGTGGCCGGGCAGGCGGTCGTCCTCCGGGGGTGAGAACCCGCGGGGGCGACGCGCCGCCCGGGGCGGTCAGCCCTTCGGCTTCCGCGCGATGATCCGGTACGCGTTGGCGAACGGGGTGTGCCGCAGCAGGGGCGCGAGGGCGAGGTCCGTCACCGCGGCCGCGACCACCAGCGGGGTGCCCGCGCGCAGCAGCACCGTGCGCAGGTGCCGCTGGAACGGGGCGGGCGGGATGGCGCGCCACGGGGTGTCCGGGGCCGGCAGGGCGTGGGAGAGGGCGAGGGCGGTCAGGCCGGCCAGGTCGTGCGGTACGTGTGCGGCGCGACGCCCGGCGGTGACGAGCGCGCAGCCGCGTCCCTCGAGCTCCGCGCGGAGGTTGCGCGGGGGCAGCAGGTGCAGCCGGCGGGGCTGGTCGTAGGGCAGCCACCAGCGGCCGAACAGGGCGGCGAACGCGCAGCGCGGATCCAGGGTCTCGACGAGCAGATGGCCGCCGGGGCGCAGCGCGTCGAGGGCCGCGTGGAGTTCCGCGCGCGGGTCGGTGGTGTGCTCCAGGTGGTACAGGAGGCTGACCACGTCGTAGCGGCCGGCCAGTCCTGCCATGACCCGGGGGTCGGTCAGCGGCCCGATGTGGGCCTCCTCGACCCGGCCGAGCGCGCGGGCGCGTTCGACGCGCGCGGTGAGGTCGGTGCCGTCGAACGAGGTGTACGGGAAGAACTCCCGGGCGGTCAGCGGGAACCGGGCGAGTCCGGTGCCGACGTCGAGCCAGCTCTCCGGTTCGCCGAAGGCGAGCATCGCGCGGGCGGCGCCCCGGCGGCGGTGCCGGGCGGCGTGCAGGGCCAGGACGCGTTCGGTGGCGGGGTCGCGGGGGGCGCCGCGCACGGCCCGCCGGTAGAAGGCGAGGCCCTCGGCGGTGAGGCGCGGGTTCTGGAAGGTGTGGCCGCAGTCCCGGCACTCGTCGACGGTGAACAGGCCCGGCCGGTGCCGGCGCAGGTCGCCGGTTCTCAGCCGGTTGCGCAGCCGCACGGAACCGCACCAGGGGCAGTCGGGGCGGCGCGGCTCGTGGACGCGGGCGGAGCCGTGGGGG
>Ga0247820_10000648_pt1 | contig 18840 bp, 20 predicted proteins | sample 13C_Glucose_Day1_2_FD_192480 | JGI IMG/M metagenome (GOLD analysis project Ga0247820, IMG submission 192480) | Soil microbial communities from agricultural site in Penn Yan, New York, United States - 13C_Glucose_Day14 | ecosystem: Environmental > Terrestrial > Soil > Agricultural land | place...
TGATCTGCCGCTGCTGGAAGACCTGGGCAGCGGCAGCCTGCTCGACCTGACCCGCTGGGGCCTGCCCGCCGAACCGACCGTGCGCCAGGCCCTGGCCGATGGCGCGGATATCGTGACCTTCAGCGGTGACAAGCTGCTTGGCGGCCCCCAGGCCGGGATCATCGTTGGTCGCAAGGATTTGATCGCGAGGATCAAGAAGAACCCGCTGAAACGTGCACTGCGCGTCGACAAAATCACCCTCGCGGCCCTCGAAGCCGTGCTGGCGCTGTACCGCAACCCGGACAAGCTGGTCGAGCGCTTGCCCAGCCTGCGCCTGTTGACCCGCAGCCAGGCTGAAATCCACGCCCAGGCCGAGCGCCTGGCACCCGAGCTCAAGGCCCGTCTCGGGGGGCAATGGGCCGTCAGCGTCGAGCCGGCGCTCGGCATGATCGGCAGCGGCAGCCAGCCGGTTGCACGCCTGCCCAGCGCCGCGCTGTGCCTGCGCCCACAGGTGTCGAAGAAACTGCGCGGGCGCAGCCTGCATGTGCTGGAACGCGCCTTGCGCGATCTTGCGGTGCCCGTGCTCGGCCGTATCGACGATGACGCGCTGTGGCTCGACCTGCGTCAGCTGGACGACGAAGCTCAGTGGTTGGCGCAGTTACCGGCCCTGCAATTGGGGCCAGTGCAGTGATCATTGGTACCGCTGGCCACATCGACCACGGCAAGACCGCATTGCTCCAGGCCCTGACCGGGCAGGCCGGCGACCATCGCCAGGAAGAACGCGAGCGCGGCATGACCATCGATCTGGGCTATCGCTATGCCGCCCTGGCTGAAGGCGCGCCATTGACGGGCTTCATCGATGTGCCCGGCCACGAGCGTTTCATCCACAACATGCTTGCTGGCGCCCATGGTATCGATCTGGTGTTGCTGGTGGTGGCTGCTGATGACGGCGTCATGCCGCAGACCCGTGAGCACCTGGCGATCATTGAGTTGTTGGGCATTCCCCTGGCACTGGTAGCAATAAGCAAGTGCGACCGGGTCGCGCCGGTGCGCGTGGCCGAAGTGCAGGTGCAGATTGCACAGTTGCTGGCGCCCGGGCCTTATGCCGGGGCAGCGCAGTTCCCGCTGTCGAGTGTTACCGGCGAGGGGGTCGAGGCACTGCGTCATGCTTTGCTCGCGGCGGGCGAGGGCTTGAAGCAGCGCAGCGTGCGTGGCGGCTTTCGGTTGGCTATCGACCGCGCCTTCGCGGTCACCGGGGCTGGCCTGGTGGTCACGGGTACGGCGCTGGCCGGGCGTGTCAGCGCGGGTGATACGTTATTGCTCGGCAAGGCCGGTAAAGCAGTGCGGGTACGCGGTCTGCATGCGCAAAACCAGGCGGCGCTGGTGGCTGAAGCGGGACAGCGTGTGGCGCTGAACATTGCAGCCGAGCGCCTCGCGGTTGAGCAGGTGCGCCGTGGCGATTGGCTGGTATCGCAATGGCTGCACGCGCCCAGCACACGGGTCGATATCGAACTGCAGCTGCTCGCCGGCGAGTCCCGCCCTTTCGAACATTTCAGCGCCGTGCACGTACATCTGGGGACCCAGGACGTCACCGCACGGGTCGCCCTGCTCGAAGGCGAGCGGCTGCCTGCTGGTCAGCGCATGTTCGCCCAATTGTTGCTCAATGCGCCGCTGCAAGCCGTGCATGGCGACCGCCTGGTGCTGCGTGACCAGCGTGCCCAACGCACCCTTGGCGGCGGTACGGTGCTGGACCCGTTCGCACCGAGCCGGCAGCGTCGCAGCGAGGCGCGCTTGCGCCAGTTGAAGGTGCTACGTGATGCCAAGGGCCTGGAGCAAGCCTTGATGGCGTTGCTCGACACCGCGCCAGGTGGGCTCGACCCACAGCGGCTTGAACGCCAGTTCAACCGCTTGCGTGAGGGCTGGCAATTACCAGCTGACGTGCTGGTGGTCGCAACCAGGCAAGGCCAGTTGTTATTCGCTAAAGCCCAGTGGCAAGCGCTCAAACACCAGGTGCGCGAACAACTGGCGTTGTTCCACGAGCAGGAACCCGACCAGCTGGGCCCGGACCGTGACCGCCTGCGGCGCTTCGCCGCCTTGCCAGTCGAGCGTCCCGCATTCGTCAGCCTGCTCGAGGAGATGCTCGGCGAAGGCACTATTGCCAGCAGCGGGCCGTGGTTGCATCTGCCTGGTCACAAGGTGCAGTTGAGCGAGGCCGACAGTGCGCTATGGTCGCGGCTGCAGCCGAGGTTGCTGGAAGGGCGGTTCGATCCGCCTTGGGTGCGGACGCTGGCCAGCGAAGAGAAATGTGCCGAGGCGGATGTGCGCCTGTTGTTGCGAAAGTTGGCCAGGCTTGGCGTCGTGCATCAGGTGGTACGTGACCTGTTCTACCCTGAGGCGACGCTACAGCGCATGGCAGAGCTGCTGCTTGGGCAAGCGAATGAAACACCGATAGTGCAGGTGGCCGCATTTCGCGATATGTTGGGCATCGGTCGCAAGCGCAGTGTGCAGATTCTGGAATACTTCGACCGTATCGGCCTGACCCGCAGGGTTGCCGATCAGCGTCACATCCGCGCCGACAGCGCCCTGGCCCAGCAGCAGGCCAGGCACTGAGTTCAAGGAAGGCAATCGCGCCCGGTGGCGCGGCCGGGCTTCAAACCCGGTTGGGGACGGCAGCCGTTCCCGGGCAGGTTCGACTCCCGCTGCCTTCCGCCAATTTCCTGTTCAAGCGCGCTCGCCGCACAGGTCCAGCGCAAACCACTGCTCTGCAGCTTCTGCATCCAGCCCCGCGCCCAGCAGCGCAAACATCTTGCCCAGCGCCGCCTCACGGGTCATGCCACCGCCACTGACCAGCCCGGCACCGCGCAGGCGGTTGCCCGCCGCATAGGTATCGAACACCACCGAACCCTCGGGGCACTGGCTGATGGCAACCAGCATCACCCCACGCTGGCGCGCCGAGCGCAGCACGTCGAGCAAGGCTTGGTCATCCGACGGCCCGGTGCCGCTGCCGTAACATTCCAGCAGTAGCCCTTGCACCCCGGTGTCGAGCACCGCACGCAGGTGTTCGGCCTGCAAACCGGGGAATACCGGCATCACGGCAAGGTTCACCGGTTGGCGCTGCTGGCGATAACCCAAAGTGGCAGGTATGTCTTTCGCCCGCTCGCCTTCACGATGACGCGGCAACGCGGCGAAGGCGTCGAACGCTTCGCTGCGAAGCTTCGAGGCGCGGCAGCCCTGTAACAGCTGGCCATGGAAGTACAGCTGCACGCCAGCCTCAAGGCCTTGCTCGAACTGGCGCAGGGCACCGCACAAGTTGTCCCAGGCATCACTGCCCGGTGCACCGGCCGGCAACATTGACCCGGTCAGCAGCACCGGTACTGGCAGGCCCAGCAGCAGGAACGACAACGCCGCAGCGCTGTGGGCGAGGGTGTCGGTGCCATGCAGCACCAGCACGCCATCATGGCCGTCATTGTCCACTGCACGGACGATGGCATCGCGCATTGCCAGCCAGTTGTGCTGCTGCATGTTGGCACTGTCGAGCAGCGGGTTCATTTCCTGGAGCGTCCACTGCACCTGAGGTGCATCGCTCAGTTGGGCGAAGTGTTCGCGCATCCGCGCATCGAAACCACCGGCCGGCGCCAGGCCTTCGGCGGTTTCGAGCATGCCGATGGTGCCGCCGGTGTAGAGGACGAGAAGATTCGTGACTGCACGCATGGAAAGCATCCGTAGCGGTGACCGGAGAGTAGGCAGCCGCCCGCGAACGGGGCGGCTGGGCAGGCGAGGATATCAGCGCTGCGGTTGAACTTCGCCGACGGCTTTGTCAACGGCTGTTTCGGCCTGCGGATTGGCCGGCCAGGCGTTGCGATCCAGGTCCAGGTCGGCGAACTTGCTCGAGTCGAAAACGGGCTGCTTGATGCCGGCTTTGCGCTGGTCGTCGTAATCGCGCATCACGCGCAGGCCGACCTTGAACAGCAAAGCCAGGGCGACCAGGTTGACGAAGGCCAGGCAGGTCATGGTGATGTCGGCGAATGCGAACACGGTCGACAGGTCCTGCACCGAACCCCATACCACCAGCGCCAGTACCAGGCCGCGGAACACCAGCAGTACCAAGCGGTTGCGGCTGAGGAACTGCAGGCTGTTCTCGCCCAGGTAGTAGTTGTAGAGGATGCAGGTGAAGACGAACAGCGACAGCGCGACGCTGACGAACAGCCGGCCCCAGTCACCGACCACGGCAGCCAGCGAGGTTTGCGTCAGGACGATACCGTCACCTTCGAAGCCCGGGGTATAGAACCCAGACAGCAGGATCAGCAGGGCGGTGCAGGTGCAAATCAGGAAGGTGTCGAGGAACACACTGAATGCCTGGACCACGCCTTGCGCACCCGGGTGCTTCACGGCAGCCACGGCAGCGACGTTGGGCGCACTGCCCAAGCCTGCTTCGTTGGCGAACACGCCGCGTTTCACGCCCATGACGATGGCGCTGCCGAGCAGGCCGGCGAATGCAGGGTCCAGGCCGAAGGCGCTCTTGAAGATGGTTTCCAGCATTGCCGGTACGTGTTCGATCTGGGTGCCGATCACGTACAGGGTCACGCCGATGTAGGCCAGGGTCTTGACCGGTACCAGCAGGTCGGAAACTGCGGCGATGCGTTTGATGCCACCCAGGAACACGATGGCCAGCAGCACCGCCAGGGCGATACCGGTGTGGCTTGGGTCGAAGCCGAAGGCGTTCTGCAGCGAATGAGTCACGGTGTACGACTGCAGGCCCATGAAGGCGAAGCCATAGGTGACCAGCAGCAGGATCGAGAACACGATGGCCATGCTCCTGAGCTTCAGGCCGTGCAGGATGTAGTAGGCCGGGCCACCACGGTACAGGCCGTCGCCATCGGCGCGCTTGTACACCTGGGCCAAGGTACATTCGAAGAAGCTGCTGGCCATGCCCACCAGTGCGGTGACCCACATCCAGAACACGGCCCCCGGGCCACCCAAGGTCACGGCGATGCCGACACCGGCGATGTTACCGGCACCAACGCGGCCGGCGAGGCTCAGCATCAGGGCCTGGAAGGAGCTAAGCTGGCCTGCCTGGCCACGCAGCGATTCTTTGAACACGCTGAACATGTGGGCGAAATGGCGGAACTGTACGAACCGCGAGCGGATGGTGAAGTAACCGCCGAGACCGACGATCAGCACGATGAGAAGCTTCCCTGAAAGGAAATCGTTGAGTGCTTCGAGCATTGGGAAATGACCTCGATTCTTATTCTTCGCGTGAAAAGACCAGCGGACGGCAGGCGCACCGCTATCGTTGGGGCGCATGGTTGGCCATGACAAGAGTGGTTACAATTTCGCGGGTTGCTCTGAATTGGCGCGACTTGATGCTACACTTGCGCCATTCGCGTCACCCTGGATTCAAAACATGAGCGATCATTTCGCTACCAACCTCAAATTGGCCTGCAGCCACTACCGCTCTATCTCCGAAGTTTGCCGCCAGCTGTCGATCAACCGTGCGCAGTTCAACAAGTACCTGAGCGGGCAGAGCCGTCCGACAGCGTTCAACCTCAAGCGCATCGGTGATTTCTTCGGTGTCGAGGATTACGAACTGAACTTGCCACCCGAGCAGTTCGCCCGCCTCATCGGCGCCCGGGTATCGGCCGTGGCCGACCAGCCCAGCGACCCGATCAGCGAGCTGTTCCGCCCGCTGCACGAGCACGCCGGCAACCTGTCGCGCTACTGCGGCTATTACTTCGAGTACTCCAACTGCATGTCGGTACCCGGCACGATCCTGGTGTCACTGGTGCACCTGCGCGAGGAGCGCGGCCGCTTCCTGTTCGAACGCCAGGAGCGTCAGGAGCGCTCCACCGCCACCGACCTGCATGCCGAGGTGCGTTGCCGCTACCTGGGCGCGGCGTTCCAGCTGCAGGACCGGATGTTTCTCATCGACTACGAGTCGTTGACCCTGAACGAGATGAGCCAGACCATCCTCATCCCCAGCTTCAAGAGCCGCATCACCCGCTTGAATGGCCTGAAGACCGGCGTTTCCAGCGGCGACCGGCGCAACCCGGCCTGCACACGGGTGGTGTGGGAGTACCTGGGTGAGGAGATCAACCGCATCAACGCCTACCGGCAGGTGAAGCTGTATCAGCCGGACGATCCGCGAATCGATGACGATGTGCGTGAGCGGTTGAGTGTGGGGCCGCTCAGTAACGGCTTGTTCGAAATCGAATAGATTGCGCATCTGTACGGGCATTGCCTCTTGGCGTCCGATGTCACGGGCAGGCTCAGCAGGCTTGTAGTTCAATGAATGCGAGAGGGAGGACCGCGGGTCTGGCCCTAGCGTTTACCCCGGTAGTGCTGTCAGCCTCAGGGTTGGACTTCCCCGTCTGGAAACCGCAAAATGGCCCCTTTCCCTCATCAACCTGTTCGGATCTGCTGACTCTATGCGTATGCGCCTGATGCTGTTGGGTGGTGGCAATGCCCTTGGGCAAGCGCTGATTCGTCTCGGGGCCGAGGAGGACATCGCATTTCTGGCGCCGCGCCCGCCGGAAGACGGCTGGACGCCGGCAAGCCTGACCCAGCTGCTTGACGATCATCGCCCTGATGCGCTGGTCAACCTGGCTTACTATTTCGACTGGTTCCAGGCCGAGTCGGTCAGCGAGCCGCGCCTGGCTCAGCAGGAGCGGGCGGTGGAGCGCTTGGCGGAGCTGTGCCAGCATCACCAGATCACCTTGGTGCAGCCTTCCAGCTACCGGGTGTTCGATGGTTCGCGTGCCACGGCCTATAGCGAAAAAGATGAGCCGGTGCCGTTGGGCCTGCGTGGCCAGGCCTTGTGGCGCATCGAACAGAGCGTGCGTGCGGCGTGCCCGCAGCATGTGCTGCTGCGCTTCGGCTGGCTGCTGGACGAGAGCATCGATGGTGCCTTGGGTCGCTTCCTGACCCGCGCCGAGCAACCGCAGGAGCTGCTGCTGGCCGATGACCGCCGCGGCAACCCGACGCCGGTCGACGATGCCGCGCGGGTGATCCTGTCAGTGCTCAAACAACTCGATTGCACCGCGCCGCTGTGGGGCACTTACCACTACGCCGGTAACGAGGCGACGACGCCGCTGGCGCTGGGCCAGGCGATCCTGGCCGAGGCCGGGCAGCATCGCCAGCTGGCCGTGCAGGCGCCGACCGCGCAGGCGCATGCCGCCCGCCCGGATGCCAGTGAAGAGCCGCAGAACGCGGTGCTGGCCTGCAAGAAAATCCTTCATACCTTCGGCATCAAGCCGCGTGCCTGGCGCGCCGGCCTGCCGCCTCTACTGGACCGTTTCTACCGCCATGGCTGACGCCCCCATCCTGATCACCGGCGGCGCCGGCTTCATTGGCTCCCACCTGTGCGATGCGTTGCTGGCTAAAGGCTACGCGGTGCGTGTGCTGGACGACCTTTCCACTGGCAAGCGCGACAACCTGCAACTGGGCAACCCGCGCCTTGAGCTGGTCGAGGGTGATGTTGCCGATGCCGCATTGGTGCAGCGCGCCGCGGCAGGTTGCAGCGCTGTGGTCCACCTGGCCGCGGTGGCTTCGGTGCAGGCGTCGGTCGAAGACCCGGTCAAGACCCACCAGAGCAATTTCATCGGCACCCTCAATGTTTGTGAGGCCATGCGCCTGCAGGGCGTGCGCCGGGTGGTGTTCGCCTCCAGCGCGGCGGTGTACGGCAACAACGGCGAAGGCCAGTCGATTGCCGAGGATACGCCCAAGGCACCGCTGACCCCCTATGCGGTGGACAAGCTGGCCAGCGAGCAGTACCTGGACTTCTACCGCCGCCAGCATGGGCTGGAGCCGGTGGTGTTCCGCTTCTTCAACATCTTCGGGCCGCGCCAGGACCCTTCCTCCCCGTACTCCGGGGTGATCAGCATTTTCAGTGAGCGGGTCACCCAAGGGTTGCCGATCACGGTGTTCGGCGACGGCGAGCAAACTCGGGATTTCCTGTATGTGGGCGACCTGGTGCAGGTGATGGTGCAGGCGCTCGAGCAGCCGCAGGTGGAAGAGGGCGCGGTGAATATCGGCCTGAACCAAGCGACTTCGCTGAACCAGTTGCTCAAGGCGCTGGAAACCGTGGTCGGCAGCTTGCCGCCTGTCAGCTATGGCGAGGCTCGTTCGGGTGACATTCGCCACTCGCGGGCGGATAACCAGCGTTTGCTGGCACGATTCGATTTTCCGCAGCCGACTTCGATGGTCGAAGGGCTGGCGCACTTGCTCGGCAAGGCGTGAAATCAAGGCCTCTGTAGGAGCGGGCTTGCCCGCGAAGAGGGCACCGCTCAGCCGTGGTTGATCACCCGTCTCCGGCAGTCCTCCGGCCCCACAACCCGGCCATCCTGCGCCCGTACCAGCAGCGTCTCGATCGGCTTGCCGCTGGCGCTATCCAGCAGCTGCGACCGTGCTTCCCCCGCCTCGAACAAAAACCTCTCCCCCCACTGCCGCAGCCCCACCACGATCGGAAACACCGACCGACCTTTGTTGGTGAGCACATATTCCTTGTAGGCACTGCCATCCGACGCCGGCTGCAGCTGCAGCATGCCGCTTTCCAACAGAAGCTTAAGCCGCGATGCGAGGATGTTCTTCGCAAGCCCAAGGTTCTTCTGAAATTCACTGAAGCGGCGCAGGCCATCGAAGGCATCGCGCAGGATCATCAGCGCCCAGCGGTCGCCCAATACCTCCAGGGCCCGCGCTACAGGGCATTGAGCGTTCACGTCATCGAGCATCGGGTGCAACCTTCGGTGATCATCTGGTTGCAGATTAAAACCACATTTGCTAAATAGCCAGTATGTGGTTTCAATTTGAAACCAGTTTCACTGGAGCTGAACCGATGAACGATGTGCTGACGCGCGGGATAACCCTGCTGCTCGCCGCCACCTGCGCCATGGCCGTGGCCACAGTCTATTTCGCCCAACCTTTGCTCGAGTCGATCGCGGCGGACCTGGGCGTGCCTCAGGCGCGCATAGGCTGGGTTGTCGGTGCCACCCAGGCGGGATACGCGCTGGGGCTGATCCTGATCGTGCCGCTCGGTGACTTGTTCGACCGCAAGCGCCTGGTACTGGGCCAGCTGCTGGTTGCGGCGCTGGCGCTGGCCGCCGTGGGCCTGGCGCACAGCTGGGCGGTAATGCTTGCCGCTTTGGCCCTGGTCGGGCTGATGGCGGTGATGGTGCAGGTGATGGTGGCGCATGCCGCGATCCTTGCCTCGCCCGCCCGCCAGGGGCAGGCCGTGGGTACGGTCACCAGCGGTGTGGTGCTGGGCATTCTGCTGGCGCGCCTGGTGTCCGGTGCGCTTGCCGATGTGGCGGGTTGGCGCAGCGTCTACTTCGTGGCGGCGGGGTTGCTGTTGCTGATGACCCTTGTGCTCTGCCATTGCTTGCCAGCAGGGCGCCGCCCGCAACATCGATCAGGTTACCTGGCACTGATCGGCTCGCTGTTCAGCCTGTACCGCCAGGACCGCTTGCTGCGCCGGCGTGGCCTGTTCGGCCTGTTGATCTTTGCCGCCTTCAGCGTGCTATGGAGCAGCATGGTCTTGCCCCTGGGGGCCGCACCCTTGGCGTTGAGCCACAGCGAAATCGGCCTGTTCGGCCTGGCAGGTATTGCCGGTACGTTGGCCGCGTCGCGTGCAGGGCGTTTGGCCGATCAGGGGTTGGCAGAACGCACCACCGGCCTGGCGCTGGCACTGTTGACGCTGTCATGGCTGCCGACAGCCTTCGTCGGGCAATCGTTGATGGCTTTCACGCTGGGTGTGCTGATGCTGGACTTCGCCGTGCAGGCGGTGCACGTCACCAACCAGAGCCTGTTGTTGGCCGGGCGGGGCGAACTGGCCAGCCGGTTGATCGGCGCCTACATGTGTAGTTATGCCATTGGCAGTGGGCTTGGCGCGGTGCTGGCGAGCTGGGCGTATGCCCGCTGGGGCTGGGGCGCAGTGTGCGCGCTGGGGATGTCGTTCAGCGCACTGGCGCTCGGTTACTGGCTGTGGCTGCAAACAGAAAGGGCGGCCTCGGCCGCCCTGCATCGCAGTGGTCAGAACTTGTAGCCAAGGCCGACCATGTAGACCCACGGGTCGACTTCCACGTTGACCTTGGTCTTGCTGTAGCCCAGCGCGCTCGGACCGTCGACGGTGGCCTTGGTGTCGATATCCACGTACCAGACCGAGGCGTTGACCAGCAGGTTGTCAGTGAGCATATAGTCCATGCCCAACTGACCTGCGATACCGACCGAGTCCTGCAGCTTGAGGTTGCTGAAGCCTTGTTGCTTGCGCGCGCTGCTCAGGTCTTCGTCGAAGAACAGGGTGTAGTTGATGCCGATACCCGCGTACGGCTGGAAGCGCGAGTTCGGTGCCATCGGGTAGTACTGCAGCGACAGGGTCGGTGGCAGTTGCTTGATGTCGGCCAGCTTGCCGTCCAGGCCGCCACCCAGTCCCTTCACGCCCACGGTGTGCTGGAACGGCGTGGCCGCCAGCAGCTCAAGGCCGACGTGGTCGGTGAGCATGTAGGCGAAAGTCAGGCCCAGTTGGGTGTCGCTGTCCAGGGTCGCCTTGGTGCCCGACACCTTGTTGCCGTCGAACTTCAGGTCGCCGCTGCTTTCGTTCGGGGCGGTGGTGATGGCGCCTGCGCGCAGGATCATGTCTCCCGCCTGGTAAGCGTGTGCGGCAGGGGCGGCGAGCGCAAGGGCCACAAGTGAGGCGCCGAGCAAGGACTTGTTCATGGAAGCTCCGAAAGGACGTGAGTAATCAAGTTGTCCAATGGTACGGAGCCGTCTAAACCGAATGTTTGACCCAGCTCAAAGAACTGCGTTCACGAATTCGAAACAGTTCTCACTTCAGCTCATAAACATATATTTTTTCGGCTTCCATCTGGTAACCGGCGTCGGCCAGCTCGCTGCTGGAGGCTCTGACGTGCAGCTTTCCTTCAATCCAGTAGGGCTGGTACAGGTCTTCGACGCGTACGCCCATTTCGCTGAAAATATGCACGATCTGGTTGGAGGGCGGTGGAGGTACATGGATGCAGGCGCCGTAGTAGGGCACCAATAGGAACTCGGTAGTGCGACCTTCTTCGCTGACTTCCAGTGGCACGATATAGCCGGGAAGTTTTATTTGCTGGCCGTCCAGGTCCTTGACCACCGGCGCGTCGGGCGCTTGCTGGCGCGCCGCTGGGGCTGATTCAGCGGACAGGGCACTGCTCAGTTGCGACATGTCGTGCAGTGGGGCGAGTTGCGGCGGGATGATCGGCGCGCCCTCCGGGATCAGTGCAGGCCAGTCGAGTTCGCGGGGTTCGGCCGCCCAGGTGGGGGCGGCGAGCATCATTAGGGATAAAAACAGCGCGCGAAGCATGGCGTTTTCTCAGAGGTGAATCGACAGACCATCGGCCAGCGACTGCCGATAGGCGCGCCAGGCCGGCACGCTGCCCATCAGCAGCGCTGCGCCGAGGATGATAGCAAGCAGCGTCCACTCGTGCGTGCTGGGCCAGGCCAGCGGCAGGTAAAGGCCGTAATTGGCCTGAACGTAGCCTTGGGCGAGGGCGATGCCGGCATACAGCAGGCCAAGCCCGGCAACGATACCGGCACTTGCCAGTGCCAGCGCTTCGAGAACCAGCAACCCGGCAATGTGCCAAGGCCGGGCCCCCACCGAGCGCAGAATCGCCATCTCCCGGCGACGTTCGTTGAGGCTTGTGAGAATGGCCGTGAGCATGCCGATCAAACCGGTCAGTACGACAAACAGCGAGACCACGAACAACGCCTGTTCGGCCGTGCCCATCAGGCTCCACAACTCCTGCAGCGCTACCCCGGGCAAGATCGCCAGCAGCGGCTCGCTGCGGTATTCATTGATCTCACGCTGCAGGCTGAAGGTGGCGATCTTGCTGTTCAGGCCCAGCATGAATGCGGTGATCGCGGCGGGCTGCAGGTCCATGGTGCGAGCCTGTTCGGCACTGATGCGCCCGGCACCACGGGCAGGCACGCCGTTATGCCAGTCGACATGGATCGCCTCCATCCCCGCCAGGCTGATGTGCAACGTGCGGTCGACAGGCGTGCCGGTGCGTTTCAGTACGCCGACCACGGTGAACGGCTTGTCGTCGTGCTTGACCAGGCTTATTGCCGCCACACCATGGGCAAGCACCAGCTTGTCGCCAAGCCTGTAGTGCAGCGCCTCGGCCACCTCGGCGCCCAACACCACCTCGAACGGGTCGCCGGCGAACTCACGGCCCTGACTCAGCTCCAGATGCTGCCGGCGACCGTACTGGTAATGGCTGAAGTACTCAGCGGTGGTGCCCATCACTCGATACCCGCGGTGCGAGTCGCCGAGCGAGATGGGAATCGCCCACTTCACCCGTGGGTCCTGAGCGTAATGCTGGTAGCTGTCCCAACGGATATTGTTGGTGGCGTTGCCGATACGGAATACCGAATACAGCAGCAGGTTTACCGACCCCGAGCGGGCGCCGACGATCAGGTCGGTGCCGCTGATGGTGCTGGCGAAACTGGCGCGTGCTTCGGTGCGCACACGTTCCACGGCCAGCAACAGGCACACCGACAGGGCGATGGCGAAGGCGGTGAGAAACGCCGTGAAACGACGATTGGCCAGGCTGGCCAGTGCAAGGCGAAGCAGGTACATCAGGCCTCCCGGGGCTTGGCTGCGCGGTTGAGTTCGGCCAGTGACAGATGACGGTCGAACAGCGGTGCCAGGCTCTGGTCATGGCTGACGAACAACAGGCTGGAGCCGGCGGCGCGACATTCATCGAACAGCAGGCGGATGAACGCTTCCCGGGTGTCGGCATCCAGTGCCGAGGTCGGTTCGTCGGCAATGACGAGCTCGGGTTGGCCGATTAATGCTCGGGCAGCGGCCACCCTTTGTTGTTGGCCGATCGACAGGCTGTCGGCGCGGCGGGCAAGCAGTGCCGGGTCGTTCAGGCCCAGATGGGCAAGCAGCTCGCTGGCAGCTTGGTCGACACTGCCGTGGCGTTGGCGGGCGCGGTCGGCCCGGCTGTGCGAAAAGCGGCAAGGCAGTTCGACGTTTTCTCGTACCGAGAGGAACGGCAGCAGGTTGAACTGCTGGAAGATATAACCGGTGTGATCGACCCGAAAGCGGTCGCGGGCGCCTTGGCCAAGGCTGCCGAGATCCTGGCCGAGCAACTGGATATGGCCCTGAGCTGGCACGTTCACCCCGCCCAGCAGGCCCAGCAAGGTGGTCTTGCCACTGCCGCTGGGGCCTTTGAGGAACAGGGCCTCGCCTGCTTCCAGGCGAAACGCGGGGATATCCAGCAATGGCGGCTGCCCTGGCCAGGCGAACAACAGGTCTTGCAGCGCGATCAACGGCAGGCTCATTCAGAACGCAACCACGGCCTTGGCAGGCGAGATGTCCAGGCCTTTCTGACCGCTCGGGCCGATCAACTGCACATTGATTTTCTGCGTGGCGGGGAAGGTCTTGAACAGCGGCGTGAGGTCGAGCTGAGAGAGCTTGTCCGGGGCGGAGCATTTGAGCTGATAGTGGGCACTGATGTCGCTGTGCTGGTGGCCATGCTCATGTTCATCACCGTCGTCATCTTTTGCCGCATCACCGAACAGTGGGCTCTCCAACTCCTGAGCATCTTCCTTGCAGCCAGCAGCCGCTGCCAGGCCAAACAGCTTCAGAGGTTGCTCGAGCTGCTGGCGCACGGCGGCAACCTTGGCTTTGTCGGCATCACTGCTGGCGCTGTGTTCAAAGCCGACCAGGTTCATTGCCGGGCTCTCCAGCTCCAGCTCAAGGGTGTTGCCGTCGAGCACCACATTGAGCTTGGCCACACCGTGCTCATGCGCCCCGAGTGTGCCGTGGGCGTGATCATGGTCATGGTCTTCGTGGGCATGAGCCACGGCCAGGGGCAGCAGGGCGAAGGGCAGGGCGAGCAGCAGGCGACGCATGGACGACTCCAGAAGCAGACTGGGAATGATTTGGTAATGTTATAACAACTTTTCTCTGTGCCGCCAGCCTGCGTGGTGCAGGTTTCATGTTGTTGTAGCATGAGGGTATTGAACGCGCTTGAAGGAATGCATCGTGAGAATTCGTGGACAGATTGGTGACTGGCCGGTGGACCTGACCATCGAGCTGGAGCCCGCGGAGTGGGCGCAGTTGGGCCGGCAGCTTGCAGTGCCTGTGGCGGCCGAAGCGGCATCGCCGGCCATGGCGGCGGCGTCGCGCCAGGATGACGGGCAGTGGACGGCTGCGCGGGAGGTGCTGCGTCAGGCGGGGCAGATGAACGGGCCAGAGTTGCTGGACCGGTTGGAAGGGCTGGCGGGTAGTACGGCGGCGGGCAAGCGGCTGCTGGTGCGGTTGCGACACAGCAGTGAGGTGAAGGTGGAAAGTGGCGCTGATGCGCCGGTGTATCACTGGGTCGGGTAAAGCTGTAGGCGTTTTTTTGCCCAGCAAGCGAGGGCATGGCCCTCGCCTACTGCGCTAATCAGAACATGGCCGAAGACAGCCTGCGGCGGTACACAGCCACCAGCGGATGGTCGCCACCGAGCAGGTCGAACACTTGCAGCATCGCCTTCTGCGGCAAGCCGTTTTCATAGGCGCGGTTACGCTGGAACAGCTTCAGCAGCCCATCCAGCGCCGCTTCATATTGCTGGCGCGCCAGTTGCTGGATGCACAGCTGGTATGCCGCCTCATCATCCTGCGGGTTCTGCGCCAGGCGGCTTTTCAGGTCGGCGACTTCCGGCAGGCTGGCGGCCTGGCGCAGGAAGGTCAGCTGCGCTTTGGCACCGGCCAGGGCGGCCTTGTGCTCATCGGTCTTGACCGCGTCCAGCACGATCTGCGCTTCGCCCAGCTCACCGCGCTCGGCCAGGCAGCGGGCATACAGGATCAGCGCCTCGGCATTGCTGTTGTCTTCCCCCAGCAGGGCCTGCAGCAATGCCTCGGCCTCGGCGAAACGGCTCTCGGCGAACAAGCCTTTGGCTTGCTCCAAGGGCGAGGCGGCCGGTGCGGCAGGCATCTGCACATGTGGCTCGAGCATGGCGCGGATCGCCGACTCCGGCTGCGCGCCGGCAAAGCCGTCGACCGGCTGGCCATCCTTGAACAGCACTACTGTGGGCAGGCTACGAATGCCGAACTGGGCAACGACTTGCTGCTCAACGTCGCAGTTGATCTTGGCCAGCAGCAGCTCGCCCTGATAACCCTCGGCGATTTTCGCCAGCAATGGCATCAGCGCCTTGCAGGGCGCGCACCACTCTGCCCAGAAGTCCACGAGGACCGGCTTGTGGAAGGAGTTTTCGATCACCAGTTGCTGGAAGTTGGCGTCGGTGGCATCGAAGATAAAAGGTGTTTCCTGGCTCATCGCGACTCTCGCAAATCCGTGAATGGCACCACTATAAAGGCTCGCGGCTGGCGTGGTACAGGCTGACCCGGCGGAATTCGTGCGGCTCGGCCAGGTCCGGGAGGGTCAGTGCTTCAAGCACGCCCAACTGCTGGTAAAGCGGGTGGCTGAAGTCGCGTACACGTGAGTCGGCTACCAGGGCCTGGCGACCGCGGCCAAGGAAGGCATCGAGTAGCGGCAGGTTGGCGCGGTCGTACAGCACATCGGCAACCAGAATCAGGTCGAAACGGTCGTCTTCGGCGAAGAAGTCGTTGCTGTAACTGAGCTCAACCCCGTTCAGCTCGGCATTGGCGCGGCTGGCATCGAGTGCCAGCGGGTCGAGATCGCAGGCCACCACTTCCAATGCACCGGCGCGCGCTGCGGCAATGCCGGCGATACCGGAGCCGGAGCCAAAGTCCAGCACGCGCTTGCCGGCGACCCATTCAGGGTGCTCGGCCAGGTAGCGGGCCATGGCCAGGCCGCTGGCCCAGCAAAAGCTCCAGTACGGTGGGTCTTCGAGAATACGCCGGGTTTCTTCAATGCTGAAGGCGCGGTCCATGTTCTGATCGTCGATCAACCAGAGTTTGAGCGCGCACCCAGGCAGTTCGCTGACGACCAGCCGCGCTTCGCCGATCAGGCCGCTGAGGGCCTGTTGCAAGGCAAGCGGTGCCACCTAAGGCGCCTTCTTGAAACGCAGCGGGCCAGTGGCCTGAGTCTGGGCCTGGGTGATGCGCACGGGCGGCAGGTGCATGATCAGTTGGCCCGACTGGCTGGCGCGGCCACGCAGCTCGACCCGAGCGCCGGCCGGGAAGACCTCTGGGTTGAAGCGCAGACGGTAGGGCAGCGCCTGGCCCGTCCCGGTCAGTGTGCTGCTGGCCAGAAGCTGTTGCGGGCGGTCGCGCTCGTCGATGACCAGCAAGGCCAGTTCCACGTCGGCACCGCGGGGGATTTCCAGCAAGGTACCACTCAGTTCGCGTTGATAGGCGGGCAGCGGGCCCAGCGGTTCGGCCTTTTTCGCCACCTTGGCGGGCGCAGGTGCCGGGGCTGGCTCGGTCTTCGGCCGATCGCTGCCACAGGCGGCGAGCAGGGCGGCGCAGCCCAGCACGACGAGCGCTCGATAATGCATGGGGTAATCCTTCAGGGGCAGATTTACCTTGGATGTTAACCCCTTTGGCTTGTCTTGCCAGTGGGATGCGCTACCATGGCCCTCCCTTTTTTTGTTGCCTGCCACCATGCACTGTCCCTTTTGCGGTGCCAACGACACCAAGGTCATCGACTCGCGCCTGGTCGCCGAGGGCGAACAAGTGCGCCGCCGTCGCGAATGCGTAGCCTGCGGCGAGCGTTTCACCACCTTCGAAACCGCGGAGCTGGTATTGCCCCGGCTGATCAAGCAGGACGGCACGCGCCAGCCTTTCGACGAAGAAAAGCTGCGTGCCGGCATGCAGCGGGCGCTGGAGAAGCGCCCGGTCAGCGTTGAACGCCTTGAGGCGGCCCTGGCACATATCAAGAGCCGGCTGCGCGCTACGGGTGAGCGCGAGGTCAAGTCGCTGGTGGTGGGTGAGCTGGTGATGGCCGAGTTGCGCAAGCTCGATGAAGTGGCCTACATCCGTTTCGCTTCGGTGTACCGGCGCTTCCAGGACCTCGATGAATTCCGCGAAGAAATCGACCGCCTGGCCCGCGAGCCGGCTAAAGAGTGAGCATGCCGAGCCAGACCGCGATCCTCGACGCCCATTACATGGCCCGTGCCCTGGAGCTTGCCCGCAAGGGCATCTACACCACTCACCCCAACCCGCGCGTGGGTTGTGTGATCGTCCGTGACGGCGAAGTGGTGGGTGAGGGCTGGCATGTGCGCGCCGGTGAACCACATGCCGAGGTACATGCCCTGCGCCAGGCCGGTGAGCGTGCCCGCGGCGCCTGTGCCTACGTGACGCTCGAGCCTTGCAGCCACCATGGCCGCACCCCACCGTGCGCCGAAGCGCTGGTACAGGCAGGCGTAGCGCGGGTGGTGGCAGCCATGCAGGACCCCAACCCGCAAGTCGCCGGGCAGGGCCTGCGCCGCCTGGCCGAAGCGGGCATCGAAGTCGCCAGCGGCGTGCTCGAAGCCCAGGCCCGTGCCCTGAACCCCGGTTTCCTGAAGCGCATGGAGCATGGCTTGCCGTTCGTGCGGGCCAAGCTGGCCATGAGCCTGGATGGCCGCACCGCAATGGCCAGCGGCGAAAGCCAATGGATCACCGGCCCTGCCGCCCGCTCTGCAGTGCAGCGCTTGCGTGCCAGTGCCAGCGTGGTGCTGACCAGCGCCGCCAGCGTGCTGGCCGATAACGCACGGATGACCGTGCGCGGTGCCGAGCTGGGCCTGGACCCCGATACCACCGCGCTGGCGCTGAGCCGCACCCCCCTGCGCGTGCTGATCGATGGCCGCCTGCGCCTGCCACTGGACGCGCCGTTCTTCCAGGCCGGCCCGGCCCTGGTGGTAACCGCCATGGGGGACGATACGCGGTACGCCCAGGCTGGCCACGAGCTGCTCAGCCTGCCGGGCAGCAATGGCCAGGTCGATCTGCTCGCCTTGATGCAGGCACTTGCAGCGCGTGGCGTCAACGACATCCTGCTGGAAGCTGGCGCGGGCCTGGTCGGCGCTTTTGCCCAATTGGGCCTGATCGACGAGTACCAGCTGTTTATCGCCGGCACCTTCCTTGGCTCCCAGGCCCGTCCGTTGTTGGACTGGCCACTGTCGAAGATGAGCGAAGCGCCACGGCTGAAAATCACCGAAATGCGTGCAGTGGGCGATGACTGGCGGGTCACGGCCATCCCTCTGCCGGCGCCCGGCGTATAATGCCGGGCTTGCCCTGCGCAACCCGTTTTTGAGGAAGTCTCCATGTTCACCGGCATCATCGAATCCATCGGCACCATCCGCAGCCTGACCCCAAAGGGCGGTGATGTGCGCGTCTACGTCGAGACCGGCAAGCTCGACCTGGGTGACGTCAAGCTCGGCGACAGCATCGCCGTCAACGGCGTGTGCCTGACCGCCGTAGAGCTGCCAGGTGATGGTTTCTGGGCTGACGTCAGCGTCGAGACCCTCAAACGCACCGCGTTCATCGACCTCAAGAGTGGCAGCAAGGTCAACCTGGAGAAGGCCCTGACCCCGACCACCCGCCTGGGCGGCCACCTGGTCAGCGGCCATGTCGACGGTGTCGGCGAAATCATCTCGCGCAGCGATAGCGCTCGCGCCATCCAGTTCCGTGTGCGTGCACCCAAGGAACTGGCCAAGTACATTGCCCACAAGGGTTCGATCACCGTCGACGGCACCAGCCTGACGGTCAATGAGGTCAATGGCGCCGAGTTCGAGCTGACCATCGTCCCGCACACCCTGTCCGAAACCATCATGGCCGACTACCGCGCTGGGCGTCGGGTAAACCTTGAGGTCGATTTGCTGGCCCGTTACCTGGAGCGCTTGCTGCTGGGCGACAAGGCTGCCGAACCGAGCAAGGGCAGTGGCATTACCGAAAGCTTCCTGGCCGCCAACGGCTTCTTGAAATCCTGATTGAGA
>Ga0247820_10000652_pt1 | contig 18757 bp, 13 predicted proteins | sample 13C_Glucose_Day1_2_FD_192480 | JGI IMG/M metagenome (GOLD analysis project Ga0247820, IMG submission 192480) | Soil microbial communities from agricultural site in Penn Yan, New York, United States - 13C_Glucose_Day14 | ecosystem: Environmental > Terrestrial > Soil > Agricultural land | place...
CACCGGCGTTTCAGGGGCGGGTGAGGAGCGGATCCGGGGTCGGGGCCGGGGTTTGTCGCCCGGGCCGCGTGACCGAGGCCAGGGCCACGCCGCCCACCAGCAGTGCCGCCGCGCACCACCGCAGCGGGGTGACCGACTCGCCGAGGAACAGCGCGGCCGACGACATCCCGAACACCGGTACGAGCAGGGAGAACGGCGCGACCGTGGAGGCGGGGTGGCGGCGGAGCAGCCAGCCCCAGGCGCCGAAGCCGAACACCGTGGCGGCCCAGGCGACGAAGAGCACCGTGCCCACGCCCGCCGGGTCGAGGCCCCGCAGCGCGTCCAGGTCCGCCGACGGGCCCTCCAGCAGCAGGGAGAGGACGAGCAGCGGGAGGACCGGCACCGTGCTCACCCAGATCATGAAGTTCAGCGCGTCCGGGGGCGCCGCCTTGCGGGTGAGGATGTTGGAGACGCCCCAGCAGGCGGCCGCCGCGACGACCAGGGCGAAGCCGAGCAGCGGGCCCGAGGCGCCCTCGTCGACCGCCGCCACGCCGATCCCGGCCAGCGCCACCGCCATGCCCACCAGCCGTCTGCCGGAGGGGCGTTCGCCGAGGAGGGCGAAGGCGAACAGGGCGGTGAACACCGCCTGGATCTGGAGCACCAGGGAGGACAGGCCGCCCGGCATCCCCGCGTTCATGCCGACGAAGAGCAGCCCGAACTTGGCGACCCCCAGCGCCAGCCCCACGCCCACGATCCACTTCCACGCCACCTTGGGCCGCCCCACGAGGAACACCGCGGGCAGCGCCGCCACCAGGAACCGCAGCGCCGAGAAGAGCAGCGGCGGAAAGTGGTCGAGGCCGACCTCGATGACGGTGAAGTTCACCCCCCACACGGCGGTGACGAGGACGGCGAGGAGCACGTGGGAAGGTCGCATACGTCGAGGATCACCGGCTTCACTCTTCAGCACCAGCGATGATTCCTGCATGGTTGGATGAAGCATCGCTAACCGATCGGGGAGCCGCCGCCATGCTCGACCTGCAGCGTCTGCGCGCCCTGCACGCCGTCTCCGTGCACGGCACCGTCGGCGCGGCCGCCGTGGCGCTCGGGTACACCTCCTCCGCGGTCTCCCAGCAGATCGCCAAGCTGGAGCGGGAGACCAGGACGGTGCTGCTGGAGCGGGAGGGCCGGGGTGTGCGGCTGACCGACGAGGCGCATCAACTGGTGCGTGCCGCCCGGGAGCTGATCGCCATCGTGGAGCGGGCCGAGACGGAGCTGGAGCAGCGGCGCGGGGTGCCGGCCGGGCGGCTGACCATCGCCGCGTTCGCGTCGGCGGCCCGCGGGCTGATGCCGCCCGTGCTGGCCGACCTGGCCCGCCGGCACCCCGCGCTCGACACCCGGCTCACCGAGATCGACCCGCACCTCTCCGTGGACCTGGTCGCCAAGGGCGCGGTGGACCTGGTGGTCGCGCACGACTGGGACATCGCCCCGCTGCCCGCGCCGGCGGGCGTGGAGCAGGCGGTCGTCGGGGACGACCTGTGCGATCTGCTGGTGCCCGAGGGGCATCCCTTCGCGGGGCGTACGGCGGTGCGGCGGGAGGAGCTGGGCGGTGAGCGGTGGATCTGCCAGCCGCCGGGGCGGGTCTGCCACGAGTGGCTGGTGCGCACCCTGCGGGCGGCCGGGCACGAGCCGGAGATCGTCCACCAGGCCGACGAGAACCCGACCCTGGTCGCCCTGGTCGCGGCCGGGCTCGGCATCGCGCTGATCCCCCGACTGGGGCGCGGCCCGCTGCCCGCGGGGGTGGTGGAGGTGCCGCTGGACCCCATGCCCGTACGGCGGCTGTACGCGCTGTGGCGCACCGGCGCGGCCCGCCGCCCGGCGATCGCGGAGACCGTCCGCACCCTGGGCGCGCACTGGCCCGCGGTATCGGCGCACACACCCCGCTGACTGCCGGCACACGCCCCGGTGCCCCGACTTCGGGGAGGAACGGTCCGGCAGGGGAACCCGGACCCGCCGCCGTCCGTCCCAGGGGCAGGCTGCCGGATGAGTCTCCGCGGCGCGGTGTCGGCACTCGCCGGCTGCGATCGCCGACCCACCCCTCTCCGCCGTGCCGCGGCCGGCAGCACGCCGTCACCGGCGCGCACCCTCCCGCTGCGCCGGTGACGGCCCCTCACCCCTCACCCGATGCTGCGCACCGTCTTGACTGGCAGTCTTGACTGGCAGAAACTTCCCGGACATTGGTCACCTCCTGGCAGTTTCCTTCAAGCGGATCCCGGGTCCCCGGGGATCACCTTCCAAAGGAGCGCACGTGCCCGACAGCAGCAACGGAAGCACGGGAAGCACCGCGCGTCCGTCGAGACGCACCGTCCTCGCCGCGACGGCGGGTGTCACCACGGCCCTGGCGGCCGGCGGCACCGTCCACGCGGCCACCGGCCCGTCCGCCCCCGACGACAGAAAGCTGCGCGCCCTCATCTCCCGCATGACGCTGGAGGAGAAGGTCGGCCAGCTGTTCGTGATGCGGGTCTACGGCCACTCGGCCACCGACCCGGACCAGGCCGACATCGACGCCAACCTCAAGGAGATCGGCGTCCGCACGGCCGCCGAGATGCTCGCCCGGTACCGGGTCGGCGGCATCATCTACTTCGCCTGGGCGCACAACACCCGTGACCCGCACCAGATCGCGGACCTGTCCAACGGCATCCAGAAGGCGTCCCTCGGCCTGCCGCGCGGGCTGCCCGTGCTGGTCTCCACCGACCAGGAGCACGGCATCGTCGCCCGGGTGGGCGAGCCCGCCACCCTGTTCCCCGGGGCGATGGCCGTCGGCGCGGGCGGTTCGCGGGCCGACGCCCGCACCCTCGGCCGGATCGCGGGCCTCGAACTGCGCGCGCTGGGCATCCGCCAGAACTACTCCCCGGTGGCCGACGTCAACGTCAACCCGGCCAACCCCGTCATCGGCGTGCGCTCCTTCGGCTCCGACCCGCAGTCCGTCGCGGACCTGGTGGCGGCGGAGGTCAAGGGCTACGAGTCGTCCCACATCGCCTCGACGGCCAAGCACTTCCCCGGACACGGCGACACCGTCGACGACAGCCACGCCAAGCTGCCGTACATCCACCACACCCGCGACCAGTGGGAGCAGCTGGACGCGCCGCCGTTCGAGGCCGCGATCGCCGCCGGCATCGACTCGATCATGACGGCCCACATCGTCGTGCCGGCGCTCGACCCCTCCGAGGACCCCGCCACCCTCTCCCGCCCGATCCTCACCGGCATCCTGCGCGAGGAACTGGGCTACGACGGCGTCGTGGTGACCGACTCCCTCGGCATGGAGGGCGTACGCACCAAGTACGGCGACGACCGGGTGCCGGTGCTGGCGCTGAAGGCGGGCGTCGACCAGCTCCTCAACCCGCCGTCCCTGGACGTCGCCTGGAACGCGGTCCTGAACGCCGTACGGGACGGCGAGCTGACCGAGGCCCGGCTCGACGAATCGATCCTGCGGGTGCTGCGGATGAAGGCGAAGCTGGGCCTGTTCAAGGACCCGTACGTCACGCACGCCGGCGTCGACCGCACCGTGGGCACCCGCTCGCACCTGGCCACCGCCGACCGGATCACCGAGCGGACCACCACCCTGCTCGTCAACGAGGGCGGCCTGCTGCCGCTGTCCCGCCGCAGGACGCCGAAGCTGCTGGTGGTCGGCGCCGACCCGGCCTCCCCGTCCGGCACGACGGGACCGCCGACCGGGGTCCTCGCGGGCGCCCTGACCGAGCTGGGCTTCACGGCCACCGCCCTGTCCACCGGCACGGCGCCGTCCGCCGCCACCGTCGCCAAGGCGGTCGCGGCGGCCGGGGACGCGGACGCGGTGGTCGTCGCCACGTACAACGTCAGCGCGTCCAGCAGCCAGAAGACGCTGGTCGAGCAGTTGCTGGCGACGGGGAAGCCGGTCGTCGCGGTGGCGGTCCGCAACCCCTACGACGTCGCCCACCTCCCCGGTGTGGCCGCGTACCTGGCGACGTACTCCTGGACCGACGTCGAACTGCGGGCGGCGGCACGGGTGATCGCGGGCAAGGTGGACCCGAGGGGCACGCTGCCGGTGCCGGTGCAGCGGGCGGACGACCCGTCGACGGCGCTCTATCCGGTCGGGCACGGGCTGACGTACTAGGGCCTTTCCGCGGCGGCGGTCAGCCGCGGGCGCTCCCGCTCCCTTTCCGGACGTAGCGCCCGTACGTCACCCACCCGACGCACCCTCCCCGAAATGGTGAAAGCACCCCACATGTCTGGCGTGGCCCGGCGGTCCGGGTCACGCTGGACGGGGTGTCCGGGAAGGGGTGCGGGTGAGGACGAGGTGGGCGGCGCGGGGCGCCTGCGCGGTGGTCTGCGCGGTGCTGCTCACCGGCTGCCAGAGCGCGCCGGGCGGCGGCGAGGAGGACGGCCGGCTCGGCGAGCGGCGCACGGCGGCCTCGCCCACCGCGGCCCGGGCCTCCGGTTACGGGGCGGAGTTCCTCGGGGTCGACGAGTGCAGCTCCTTCGGCCGTACCAGCTTCACCGAGGCGTCCTGCGCCGGTGAGCGGGCCGCGGCCCGCGTGATCGCCCGTCACGACGGCACCGCCCGCGACGGGCCGCGCTGCCCGGCGACCACGGACTTCGTGCTGCACATCAGCGAGCAGCACCCCTCCTCCGACGAGGACGGCGACGGCGTGGTGCCGCGCGGCTACGCCTGCATGCGCCATCTCCAGCCGCCGCACCCCGGCGACCCGGGCGGCGGGGGCGGGCCGCGCACCATCGTCGGCGACTGCGTCTACGACCTGGGCGACGGCCGGGTCCGCGAGACGGCCTGCGACGGCGGCGCCGAGCGGGAACCGGAGTTCAAGGTGACGAAGGCCGTGGACGACCGGTCGGATTGCCCGGCGTCCACGGCCCTCTACGTGCGGCTCGGCGGCGCCTCACCGGTGGGCTGCGCCCGCCCGGTGTAGTGCCGCCCCGCCCCTGCTACGGACGCAGCGTCCGCTCCCGCTCGACGTCCCGCTTGTCCAGCTTGGCGTCGAACTTCGCCAGCGGCTTCGCCGCCGCCGGGTTCTCCTGCACCTTCGCCGGGGCGACATCGGCCCAGTCGAGGATGCGGGCGGTGGCGAACGCCTTCTCGTCGGCGACCAGACCGGCCACGTTCGCGCCGTGGTTCATGCCGGGCGCGGTGAACACGTACGAGTCGCGCGCGCCGTGCCCGACGCGGAACGGCTCGGCGCCCCACGGGTCGTTCTCGCCGTACACGAACAGCATCTGCCGGGCGTTGTGCCGGACCCAGGTGTCGACGTCCCGCATGACCGACGGCTGGAACCTCATGTCGATCGAGCGGGGCACGAAGTTGCGCGGCGGCTGGTAGCCGTAGCGGACGTACTTCTTCTCGATGTGCGGGAACTGGATCGTCGGGGCGCCCAGCTGCGTACCGGCCTGGTAGTAGTACGGCGTGTACGGGCTGAGGCCCTGGTCCGTGTAGAACGAGAAGCCGGAGATCGTGTCGACCGAGGTCCAGATCTCCTCGTCGGTCGCGTTCCTGGCGTCCGCCGGGATGTCCGCGCAGTCGGCGACGGTGCTGTACTGCCAGAAGCCCCACACGTAGTCGAGGACGACGGCCTCGTACGCGCGGTCCAGGCTGCCGATGGTGTCGAAGGTGTAGCCGTTCTCGGCGGCGTACGCCTCGTACTTCTTCTCCAGCGGCGCCCGGCGCACCAGCGCCTCGCGCTGCACCCCGTTCAGCCGGTCGCGGCACTCCTTGGTGCCGACGCCCGCGAAGAACCGGTCGTAGGCCGAGTCCTCCTTGTTCACCACGTCGTTGGGCGCCACGTAGGCGACCACGCCGTCCATGTCGCGGGGGTAGAAGCGCTCGTAGTACGTGGCGGTCATGCCGCCCTTGGAGCCGCCGGTGGAGATCCAGTTCTGCGAGTAGATCTTCTTCAGCGCGGTGAAGATGCGGTGCTGGTCGCTGGCGGCCTGCCAGATGTCCAGCTTCGACCAGTCGGCCGGCTCGGGCCGGGACGGCGTGAAGAAGCGGTACTCCATGGAGATCTGGTTGCCGTCCACGATCTGGGTCGGCTCGGAGCGGCGGGGCGTCGTGGAGACGCTGTAGCCGCCGGTGTAGAAGACGGTCGGCCGCGCGGTGTCCTTGTGCAGCACGGTGATCCGCTGCTCGAACGTGCCCTTGGAGGGCCTGCGGTGGTCGACCGGCTGGGTGTAGTTGAGGACGAAGAAGCGGTACCCGGTGTACGGCTTCTCCTCGATCAGGCTCATCCCCGGTACGGAGAGCAGCCTCTCCTTGATGTCAGTGGTGCCGGTGGCCTCCGGCTCGGCGGCGGTGGCCGCCCCGGCCGTACTCAGTGTGCCTATGAGCACCGTGAGCGCCAGCAGCCATCTGAGCGCCTTGCGCATGCGCACTCCCCTGTGAGACAGATGTGCGCCGGAAGCTATCCGATCAGGTCACCGCGGCAACAGGGGACATGGGGATAACCCTCGGTCAAGGGGCCGTCGGAGTACGGCCGTCAGCACAGGATCCAGCCGGAGCTGACGGACCCTCCGCCGACCCTGCCCTTCACCCACACGCAGCGGCGCCCGGCGTGCACGGTCACCGGCCCGGCGTGGTGCTTGAAGTTGCCCTCGTCGACGACCGGGCGGCCACCGCGCGCCCGGACGCTCACCGACATCTTCCGCTTGGTGCCGGGCTTCTTGGCGAGGGTGACGGCGCAGACGTAGCCGCCCCGCTTGTAGACCACCACCGAGCCGGTGGAGAAGGGGAGCGTGCGCACCTTGCGCCCGGCGCAGGAGGCGGCGGCGTGCGCGTCGCCCGGCGCGGCGACGGCGAGCAGCCCCGCGGCGGTCACCACCGCGAGGCCGAGCGAGAATCGCCGGCGTGTCGCTCCACTGCCCACAGTCGTCCTCCCGTACGGCTACGGCGTCTGCCGCGCCAGGCGGCGTACGCGTGTACGGACGCCTGACGTATGCCGGATGGTTGCGTGCCCGGACGGCCTCTCACGCGGGCGCCGGGACGTCCTCCCCTATGAACGTCCGCCACAGCGCGGCGTACTTGCCGTCGAGCCGGAGCAGTTCGTCGTGCGTGCCGTCCTCCGCGACCCTGCCGTGGTCCATGACGACCACCCGGTCGGCGCGGGCGGCCGTGGTGAGGCGGTGCGCGACGACCAGCGTCGTACGGCGGCCCGCCAGCCGGTCCGTCGCCTGGTTGACCTGCGCCTCGGTGGCGAGGTCCAGCGCGGCGGTGGCCTCGTCGAGCAGCAGCACGTCCGGGGCGACGAGTTCGGCCCGGGCGAGCGCGATCAGCTGGCGCTGTCCGGCGGACAGGTTGCGGCCCCGCTCGGCGACCTCGTGGAGGTAGCCGCCCTCCAGCGTGGCGATCATGTCGTGCGCGCCGACCGCGCGGGCGGCGGCCTCCACCTCGGCGTCGGTGGCGTCCGGGCGGCCGTAGGCGATGGCGTCCCGGAGGGTGCCCGGGAAGAGGTACGCCTCCTGCGGCACGACCCCGAGCCGGTGCCGGTAGGCGGTGAGGTCCAGGTCCCTCAGGTCCGTGCCGTCGACGGTGACCCGGCCGCCGGTCGGGTCGTAGAACCGGGCGACCAGCTTGACCAGGGTGGACTTCCCCGCTCCGGTCTCGCCGACGAAGGCGACGGTCTGCCCGGCGGGAATGGTGAGGTCGATGCCGTCGAGCGCCTCCTCGCCGTCCCCGTACGCGAAGCGCACGTCCTCGAAGGCGATCTCGCCGCGCAGCGACGGCACGTCGAGCGGCTCGGCGGCGGGCCGGGTGGAGGCCGGCTCGCGCAGCAGCTCCTGGATGCGGCCCAGCGAGACGGACGCCTGCTGGTAGCCGTCGAAGACCTGGGAGAGCTGCTGCACCGGGGCGAAGAACAGGTCGATGTAGAGCAGGTACGCCACCAGCGAGCCGATCGCCAGCGTCCCGTCGTCGACCCGGCCCCCGCCCACGACCAGCACCGCCACGGCCGCGACCGACGACAGGAACTGCACGAACGGGAAGTACACCGAGATCAGCCACTGGCCCCGGATGCGGGCGCTGCGGTAGCTCGCGCTGCGCTCGCCGAACCGGCGCCTGCCGTCGCCCTCCCGGCGGAACGCCTGCACGATCCGCAGCCCGGACATCGACTCCTGCAGATCGGCGTTGACGCCCGAGACCCGCTCCCGCGCCAGCTCGTACGCCTTCACGCTGGCCCGGCGGAAGAAGAAGGTGCCGATGATCAGCGGGGGCAGCGTGGCGAAGACGACGAGCGCGAGCCCGACGTCGAGGACCAGCAGGGCGACCATGATGCCGAAGAAGGTGACCACCGAGACGAACGCGGTGACCAGGCCGGTCTGCAGGAACGTCGACAGCGCGTCGACGTCGGTCGTCATCCTGGTCGTGATCCGGCCGGTCAGCTCGCGCTCGTAGTAGTCGAGGCCGAGCCGCTGGAGCTGGGCGAAGATCTTCAGCCGCAGCGAGTACAGGACGCGCTCGCCGGTGCGCCCGGTCATCCGGGTCTCGCCGATCTGCGCCGCCCACTGGACGATCACGGTGACCAGGCCCAGCAGGGAGGCCGCCCAGACCGCGCCGAGGGCCGCCTGGGTGACGCCCTGGTCGATGCCGTGCCGGATCAGCACCGGCAGCAGCAGGCCCATGCCGGCGTCGACGGCGACCAGGCCGAGGCTGATGAGCAGGGGGGTGCGGAAGCCGCGCAGCAGACGGCGCAGGCCGTAGGAGTCCTCGGGCCGGACGGCCCGCTCCTCGTCGACGTCGGGGACGTCGACGGCCGGGGGCAGCGCCGCGACCTGGGCGAGCAGCTCCGGGGTGGCCGGGGCGCCGGCCAGGGCGGTGTCCTTGGGCTCGCGGTCGCCGGTCCACAGGTGGGGGGTGACCCCGCGTTCGGCGTCGAACTCGGCGTCCAGCTCCGCGCGGACCGAGGTGTCCTCCTCCCGCGGTCCGGCGGGCGGGGTGTGGCCCGGGGAGACGCCGCCCAGTTCGTCGGGGTCGGTGAGCAGCCTGCGGTAGAGGGCGGAGCGCCGCTGCAGCTCCTCGTGGGTGCCGAGGTCGGCGAGGCGGCCGTCGTCGAGGACGGCGATGCGGTCGGCGAGGTTGAGGGTGGAGCGGCGGTGGGCGATCAGCAGGGTGGTGCGGCCCCGCATGACGCTCTTCAGCGCCTCGTGGATCTCGTGCTCGACGCGGGCGTCCACGGCGGAGGTCGCGTCGTCCAGGACCAGCAGGCGCGGGTCGGTGAGGATGGCGCGGGCCAGGGCGACGCGCTGGCGCTGGCCGCCGGAGAGGGTCAGTCCGTGCTCGCCGACGGCGGTGTCGTAGCCGTCGGGCAGCTCGGCGATGAACCGGTCCGCCTGGGCCGCGCGGGCGGCGGCGGTGATCTGCTCGTCGGTGGCGTCGGGGCGGCCGTAGGCGATGTTGTTGCGCACGGTGTCGGAGAAGAGGAAGGAGTCCTCGGGCACCAGCCCGATCGCGGCGCGCAGCGACTCGGTGGTCAGCTCGCGCACGTCGTGGCCGCCGACCAGGACGGCGCCGTGCGTCACGTCGTAGAAGCGCGGCAGCAGCAGGGAGACGGTGGACTTGCCGGAGCCGGAGGCGCCGACGACGGCGAGGGTCTCGCCGGGGCGGATCTCGAAGGAGAGGCCGTCCAGGACCGGCCGGCCGGGGTCGTAGCCGAAGGAGACGTCGTCGAACTCGACGGTCGCGGGCGCGTCGGCGGGCAGTTCCTTGGTGCCGTCGGTCAGCGACGGCTCGGTGTCGATCAGCTCCAGGACGCGTTCGGTGCCGGCGCGGGCCTGCTGGCCGACGGTGAGGACGACGGCGAGCATCCGGACCGGGCCGACGAGCTGGGCGAGGTAGGTGGAGAAGGCGACGAAGGTGCCCAGCGTGATGTGCCCGCCCACCGCGAGCCAGCCGCCGAGCGCCAGCATGGCCACCTGGCCGAGGGCCGGGACGGCCTGCAGGGCCGGGGTGTAGCGCGAGTTCAGCCGGATGGTGCGCAGCCGTCCCGCGTACAGCCGCCGTCCGACCTCGCGCAGCTTGCCGGTCTCCTGCGCCTCCTGCCCGAAGCCCTTCACCACGCGGACGCCGCCGACCGCGCCGTCGACCACGCCGGCGACGGCTCCCGCCTGCGCCTGCGCGTACCAGGTGGAGGGGTGCAGCCGGGTGCGGCTGCGCTTGGCGATCCACCACAGGGCGGGCGCGACGGCGACGGCCACGGCCGTCAGGGGCAGCGACAGCCACGCCATGATCACCAGGGAGATCAGGAACAGCAGGAGGTTGCCGAGGGTCATCGGCAGCATGAAGAGCAGGCCCTGGATCAGCTGGAGGTCGCTGGTGGCGCGTCCGACGACCTGACCGGTGGACAGCTCGTCCTGGCGTCTGCCGTCGAGCCGGGTGATCGTCCCGTACATCTCGGTGCGCAGGTCGTGCTGGACGTCGAGGGCGAGCCGGCCGCCGTAGTAGCGGCGGATGTAGGTGAGGACGTAGACGGCGAGGGCGGCGACGAGGAGGAGGCCGGCCCAGGTGGTCATGGACCGGGTCTTGGCGCCGATGACGTCGTCGATGATCACCTTGGTGATCAGCGGGACCAGCGCCATCACGGCCATGCCGCCGAGGGACGAGCCCAGCGCGAGGACGACGTCCCTCGGATGACGCCACGCGTATGCGGCCAGTCGCCGTGCCCATCCCCGTTGCGGTGTCACGCGGGTGCCCTCCGATCGTCCTGATCTGCCGCAAGGCACCAACGCGGTGAGCGGCGGATTTCATCCCGCCGCAGCGTTCGGGGGCGTTTCTCGTCGTATCCGCCGCCCTCTGTGCCGGCCACTTCTCACCGACACATGACCGACACCTTTCCTTCACCCCTACGCCTACATGTCCATGTCACGCTTCAAGCGGCCACTCCATCAACCCGCGTAGATCGGACGTCCCCACATGCCCGTGACACCCATGCGCCGCCACTGGAAGAGCCTCGCCCTGGCCACCTCGGCCGTCCTGGTAGGTCTGTCCGTCCCGGCGCTGACCGCGCCGCCCGCCGGCGCCGCGACGTCCGCGACGTCCGCGACCACGGCGACCACAGCGACCTCGGCGTACGACGCCTCGTACTACGACGGCGCGACCGGCAAGACCGGTACGGCGCTGAAGGACGCGCTGAACACGATCATCAGCGACCAGACGAAGATCTCGTACTCGGCGGTCTGGAACGCGCTGAAGGTCACCGACCAGGACCCGAACAACAGCAACAACGTGATCCTGCTGTACTCGGGCATCTCCCGCAGCAAGTCCCTCAACGGCGGCGACGTGGGCGACTGGAACCGCGAGCACGTGTGGGCCAAGTCCCACGGCGACTTCGGCACCGCCACCGGACCCGGCACCGACCTGCACCACCTGCGCCCCGAGGACGTCCAGGTCAACTCCATCCGCAGCAACAAGGACTTCGACAACGGCGGCAGCTCGTTCACCAACAGCGGCGGCAGCCTGACCGACTCGAACTCCTTCGAGCCCCGCGACGCCGTCAAGGGCGACGTGGCCCGCATGATCCTCTACATGGCCGTCCGCTACGAGGGCACCGACGGCTGGCCGGACCTGGAGCCCAACGACTCCGTCACCAACGGCAGCAACCCGTACCACGGCCGGCTCTCGGTCCTGAAGCAGTGGCACGAGCAGGACCCGCCGAGCGCCTTCGAGAAGAACCGCAACGACGTCATCTACAACTCCTACCAGCACAACAGGAACCCGTTCATCGACCACCCGGAGTGGGTCGAGTCGATCTGGTAGGCCTCACCGCGGCCGGCCTCCCTTGAGCAGAAGGGAGGCCGGCCCGGCTCACCGGATCAGCTCGTGATCACGGCCGGGAGAGGCCAGTACGTGGCGATGTGCAGCGCCTTCTCCACGAACTCGCGCACGTCCGTGTACGGGTCCCTGTCTGGTGCGGAAGGACGGCCTTGGGAGTCGCGGCGTCCTGGGACCCACGCTGGAACGAGAGCCGTTCGGCCGCCCCGTCGCAGGTGTCACCCCTGCCCGGGCGGCTCCGCGCGGACCTCCGCGTACCAGGCCCGGGCCGCGACCGTCTCGGGGTGGTCCTCGCCCAGGATCGCGGCCCGCTGCTCGGCCACCTCGCGCGCGCTCTCGGCGGCCTCCGGCCGCTTGCCCTGCACGTACTGGGCGCGGCTGACCTGGATGAGCACTCCGAGGACCAGCGGATGGTCGTCCCCGTACCCGGCCCGCTGCCCGGCGAGCACCCGGCGGAAGAGGTCCTCGGCCTCGGCTCCCCTGCCGGAGCGCAGGAGCCCCCGCGCCAGTGCGTCACGCGCCCACACGGTCACCAGGTGTTCGGGGCCGAGACGGCGTTCGCAGTCCCCCACCAGTTCCTCGGCCGCCGGCACGTAGTGGTCGAACTCGTTCCGTGCGGAGCGGAGCTCCAGCATCTCGCAGCGGGTCTTGAGGGTGGCGACGTGGTCGTGGCCGAGGGCGTCCCGACGGCCGTCCAGAACCGTCTCCAGGAGCGTACGGGCCTCCTCCAGGTCGCCCAGGCGGTGCAGCACCCGCTGCAGTTCGTAGGCCGCGTCCAGCGTGCGCACGTCATGCGGGCCGAGCACGCGCAGTGCGTCCCGGTGGACCGGCCGCAGGAGGCGGGCGGCTTCGGCGTACCGGCCGAGCCGGAACAGGACGGGCCCCTGACCCGACCGGGCCTCGATGGTGGCCGGGTCCTCGTCCCCCAGGTGCTCCGCGGCGGTCCTCGCGGCGGTGGAGGCCAGGGCCAGCGCGGCGGTCCAGTCCCCCGCCTCGTACACCAGGCGTGCGACACGCGACGCGATCCGCACGGAGTCCGCCGTCACCAGGCCGTGGCGGTGGGAACGGTGCAGCAGGCCGGTCACGTGCGGCGCCAGGAGCCGCACCTGGGAACGGGCCTCGGGTGACGCGGCACCCTCCGGCGGCAGTGCCGCCCGCAGCAGCCGGGTCGCCGCTCCCGCCAGGAGGGTGCGCTGTGCGTCGGACACGCCCGCGGCGACGCTGTCCAGCAGGACCCCGTGGGCCTTCACGCAGCGGTGCCCGTCCGTCTCGACCAGGTCTGCCAGTGAGTGGTCGAGGAGCGCGCGCAGGGCCGGCTCGACCCGGTCGGGGGCCAGCGGCGGATCGAGGGCGTCGAGACCGTCGACCCTGCCCTGCGCCGCCGGCATCAGCAGCGACAGCGGGACGGGATCGGCCGCCCAGAAGGACAGCAGGCGCAACAGGGCCGTCGCCTCCGGCAGGCCGCCCTCGGCCAGGGTGTCCAGCGACAGCTGCCATGTGCGGCCCACCAGGCGGCGGGACTGTCCGGCAGCACCGGTCACCGGTCCTCCCCGGTCCACCAGGGACGTCGACTCCTCGCCCAGCCTCCGGTCGTACTCGTCCATGGTCCACGACTCCAGCAACTGGTGGGCCAGGTGCGCCCCGGCCAGGGTCAGCGCCAGGGGCAGGCAGCCCAGACGCCGGGCCACCTTCCGTGCCGACTCCGGTGTACCCGCCTCCGGGGCCAGGTCACGCAGGACCAGGGTGGCGTCCTCCAGGGGCAGCACGCCGATCCGGTGGCTGCTCAGTCCTGGGGCGCGCCAGAGCGGGGAGGTCGCGTGACGGGTGGTCACCAGCACCGTCCCCGAAGGGCTGGCGCGCAGCCAGGCGCCCTCCTCCAGGACGGCGGGGTCGTCGGCGTTGTCGAGGACGAGCAGCCAGGGCTCCGCGGAGTGGTCCAGGTAGTGCCAGACCAGGTCGGCCGCGGCACGTCGGCCGCCGGCCGCGGCGGCCAGTTCGCCGCCGGTGGCGCCGCGGTCGCCCGCGACGGCGAGCATGCCGGCGCGCAGCGACACCCGTTCGGAGGCGTTGACCCACAGGCCGACACGGCCGTGGTCCCGCACGGCCTCGGTGAACAGGGCGTGGGCGACCGCCGTCTTGCCGCAGCCGCCCATGCCGTGCAGGACCTGGATGTCGCCTCCGGGTCCGGCCACGGCCGTTCGGAGGTGTTCCATGATGTCGGTGCGGTCCCGCAGGACGCCGGGTGCGCGGCCGACCAGGGGGAGGCGGACGGAATCGGGAGCGGCCCGCCGGGGTTCGGCCGGGGCCACCAGGTGACGTCCGAACAGCGGGGCCGAGCCCGGGGCGTAGTGGTGAACGTGTTCCTCGATGTACTGGTCGCCGCCGGTCTGGTAGACCCGGGCACTGCCCGACGCGCGTCCCTCCATCGGCGTGGGCGCGCTCATCGTTCGGTGATGTGCTGGTCTCGTCCGGCCTGGTAGATCCGGGCGCTGCCGGACGCCCGGGCCTGCATGCGAATCTGTTCCGGCCCCGCGTCCCCGGGGACCTGCGGCTGCAACTCGTCCAGAACGCGCCGCAGTTCCTCGGCGGCCTCCGGCTGTGCGAGAAGGAACCGCCGTAAGCGGCCCTGCCATTCGGCGGTCAGCTCGGACTCGGACTCGGCGTCACCGGCCTCGCGCGCGAGGAGCAGGTCCGCACGGCCCGCTTCCAGTTCCTCACCGATGCTCTCGGCTCTGGCGGGCTGAAAGCGGCGCCACAGGGCGACCATGCCGTCCCTCGCCGAATCCCAGGCGTTCGTCACCATCAACGTGACGACGGTCGTGCCCGCCGTTCCTGCCAGTGCGGCGATCTCCGGATCCATGGTCTCCCCCTACGGCCGGCTCCTGATCCTAGGCGCCTGAGCCGCTCCCGGGGCAGTGGTTTGCTCCCCAGGTGCCGACGCCCTCCTCGACGGGATCTCCGGGACCACGGCACCGGCGCTTCCGGTGCCGCAAGGGCCATCGTGAGGCCCGGCGGCGCCGGGAGCGTACGCCCCGCGCGGGCGGCACCGGCTGCCGACGGGAACCACGCCGCCGAGCCCCCGGTTCGCTCCATCAGGTGGTGTGGGCGGCGGACCGGGGCGACCGGTCCGTCGCGCCGTGACCATGGAATCGCCCCGGCACGTCCGCCGGGGCGGTTCCCTGTCCGCGACGCCATGCCGGAGAGTGCCGTGAAGACCCGTTCCTGGTCCCTTGCCGCCGTCCTCGCCCTGACCGCCCTGCTGCTGCCCGCCCACGCGGCGTCCGCCGCGCCCGCCGCGCCCCCGTCCTGCCCCGACGGGTCGGTGTGTTTCTGGAGCAAGGAGGGCTTCGGCGGCGACTACTGGGAGTGGACGGCGCGCAGCGGCTACCGCGACATGCCGCCACGCCTCCACGACCACGTCGGCTCGGTGGTGGCGAGCACCCGGGCCTGCTTCGTGAACTGGCAGCCGGTCGAGAAGCGTGACGTCTTCAACGGCGACTGGCGCTCCCGCTACCTCGGCGACTTCGGCGGCCGGATCGACGGGGTGGGCCCGGGCGCCTGCTGACCCGCCCGGCTCAGCCCCGGTGTGTCGGCGCGAACATGCGCAGGACGGCGGGGAGCACGACGACCGCCGGGCCCGGGATGGACAGGGCCTCGGCGAGGTCGCGTTCCAGGGTCTCGGGGGTGGTGCGCAGGCCCGGGACGCCGAACGACTCCGCGAGGGCCACGAAGTCGGGGCCGGTCAGCTCCGTCGCCGTGGGTTCGCCGAAGGCGTCGGTCATGTACTCGCGGAGGATGCCGTAGCCGCCGTCGTCGACGATGAGCCAGGTGACGTCGAGGCCGTACTGGCGGGCGGTGGCCAGCTCGGCGACCGAGTACGGGGCGCCGCCGTCGCCGGAGACCGCGAGGACCGGGTGGGTGGGGTCGGCGACGGCCGCGCCGAGGGCGGCCGGGAAGGCGTAGCCGAGGCCGCCGGCGCCCTGCGCGGAGTGCAGATGGTTGGGGCCCATGGCGTCGAACGCGGACCAGGCCCAGTAGGCCAGGATCGTCATGTCCCAGAAGGACGGCGAGCCGGTGGGCAGGGCTCGCCGGACCGCGGTCAGCACCTGCTGTTCCAGGCCGAGTCCCTGGGAGGCGAGGCGCTCCCGGACCCGGTCCAGCACTCCCCGTACCCGCTCGGGCGCCGTCGCGTCCTCGCGCGGCTGCACCGTCTCGAGGAGCGCCTGGAGCGCGAGCCGGGCGTCGGCGTGGATGCCGAGGCCCGGGTGGTTGGACTCCAGCTTGCCGAGGTCGGCCTCGATCTGGACGACCCGGCCGCGGGGCCTGAACGTGTGGTAGTTCGAGGAGAGTTCGCCGAGGCCGGAGCCGACGACGAGGAGGACGTCCGCGTCCTCCAGGAAGTCGGTGGTGTGCCGGTCCTCCAGCCAGGACTGGAGCGACAGCGGGTGGGTCCAGGGGAAGGCGCCCTTGCCGCCGGGGGTGGTGACGACGGGGGCGCGGAGGCGCTCGGCGAGCTGCCTCAGCTTGCCGGAGGCGTCCGAGCGGACCACTCCCCCGCCCGCGATGATCGCCGGGCGGTCGGCGTTCGCCAGCAGGTGGGCGGCGAGCGCGGTGAGTTCGGGGCGCGGGGGCAGCTCGTCGGGGGTGGCGTCCATCGCGGTCACCACCGGCAGCACGGTCTCCGCGAGGAGGACGTCCTGCGGGATCTCCACCCACACCGGGCCGTGCGGGACGGTCAGCGCCGACTTCCAGGCCCCGGCGATCGCCGAGGGGATCTGGGACGCCGTGCGCGCGGTGTGCACGGACTTGACGACGCCCCGGAACGAGGCCGCCTGGTCGGGGAGTTCGTGCAGATAGCCGTGGCGGCCACCGCCGAGCCCGGGCGTCGGGACCTGACTGCTGATCGCCAGGACGGGCGCGGAGGCCGCGGCGGCCTCCTGGAGCGCGGCCAGGGAGGTGAGGGCTCCGGGTCCGGTGGACAGCAGCAGCGGGGCGGCCTCGCCGGTGATCCGGCCGTAGGCGTCCGCCGCGAAGGCGGCGTTGTTCTCCACCCGCAGGCCGACATAGCGCAGGTCGGAGCGGCGCAGGGCGTCGAACACGCCGAGGGCGTGCTGGCCGGGCAGGCCGAAGACGGTGGTCGCGCCGAGCCCGGCCAGGGTCTCCACGACCAGGTCCCCGCCGGTGCGCCCGGGCGGAGGATTCAGCGCGGCCTCCGTCTGCGCGGCGGTCGGGCGGAGCACCAGGTCGTGGTCGTGGGTCACTGCGCGCGGGCCTCCGCAATCTGACGGGACATGATCGTGGTCAGCTCGTACGCCGTGTGGGACGCGGCGACCGAGGTGATCTCGGCGTGATCGTAGGCCGGGGCCACCTCGACGACGTCCGCCGACACCAGGTTGCACGAGGCCAGCCCGCGCAGGATCTCCAGCAGCTCGCGGGAGGTCATGCCGCCGGCCTCGGGGGTGCCGGTGCCGGGGGCGTGCGCCGGGTCGAGGCAGTCGATGTCGATGGAGATGTACAGCGGGCGGTCGCCGATGCGCTGACGCAGTTGGTCGGCGACCTCGTCGGCGCCCCGGCGGTAGACGTCCGCGGAGGTGACGATGCCGAAGCCCATCTTCTCGTCGTCGGTGAGGTCCTGCTTGCCGTAGAGCGGGCCGCGGGTGCCGACGTGGGAGAGGGCGGAGGTGTCGAGGATTCCCTCCTCCACGGCCCGGCGGAACGGGGTGCCGTGGGTGTACTCGGCGCCGAAGTAGGTGTCCCAGGTGTCCAGGTGGGCGTCGAAGTGGAGCAGGGCGACCGGGCCGTGCTTCTTCGCGACCGAGCGGAGCAGCGGCAGTGCGATGGTGTGGTCGCCGCCGAGGGTCATCAGCCGGGCGCCGGTGCCGAGGAGGTCGTCGGCGGCGGCCTCGACCGTCTCCACGGCCTCGTTGATGTTGAAGGGGTTCACGGCGATGTCGCCGCCGTCCGCGACCTGGGCGAGGGCGAAGGGCGAGGCGTCCTGCGCGGGGTTGTAGGGGCGCAGCAGCCGGGACGCCTCACGGATGGCGTTGCCGCCGAAGCGGGCGCCCGGCCGGTAGGAGACGCCCGAGTCGAACGGCACGCCCACCACGGCGACGTCGGCGCGGCCCACCTCGTCGAGGCGGGGCAGCCGGGCGAAGGTCGCGGGGCCCGCGTAGCGCGGCACGCGGGAGGAGTCGACGGGGCCGCGGGGCGTCTCGTTACTGCTCATGGGGGCTGCCTTCTTTCCTGCTCTTCGCCTCGGCGCATCCATCCGCCCGCACGCGCGGGCTGCCGCTCTGTCCCGACCATAGAGGGGCGGAAAGCATCTGCGAAGTGTACGTTTCCTCCATTCCCGCCGCACGGACTGGAGGAAGTGTCCAGCATGACGGACCCCATGGTTCCGCCCACGCCACCCGTGCACCTGCAGGCGCTCCTGGCGCGCGAGGACCTCGGACTGCGCCGGATCGCCGGGCCCGACGACCCCGGCACCGTCATCCGCTGGGCGCACGCCTCCGAGATGGCGGACCCGTATCCGTACCTGCTGGGCGGTGAGCTGCTGCTGTCGGCGGGGGTGCACATCCCGGAGGGGGCGGGGCCGGGGTATTTCGACGCCTACGTCTCACGGATCGTGGCGGCGGGCGGGGCGGCGCTCGGGTTCGGCGTGGCACCGGTGCACGAGGCGGTGCCCAAGGCGCTGGTGGAGGCGTGCGAGATGCACGGGCTGCCGCTGCTGGAGGTACCGCCCCGGACCACCTTCTCGGCGGTGGCGCGGGCGGTCTGGCAGCTGATGGCGCAGGCCCGGCTGGCGGAGCTGCGCCGGGTCACGGAGGCCCAGCAGAGCCTCGCCGCGGCGGCGGCACGCCCCGACCCGCTCCGTCCGGTACTCCGCCGGCTGGCCCAGCGGCTCAACGGCTGGGCCGCCCTCTACGCCCCGGACACCACCGAACTCGCCGCCTCGGGCCCCCCTCCACCCCCGAC
>Ga0247820_10000653_pt1 | contig 18714 bp, 13 predicted proteins | sample 13C_Glucose_Day1_2_FD_192480 | JGI IMG/M metagenome (GOLD analysis project Ga0247820, IMG submission 192480) | Soil microbial communities from agricultural site in Penn Yan, New York, United States - 13C_Glucose_Day14 | ecosystem: Environmental > Terrestrial > Soil > Agricultural land | place...
TCCCCGCAGCCTCCTTCTGCGTCCTGCCAAATAAGCCGATTCCATGCCTTTCGAACTCAGCGTTGACCTCACCACCCTGGCCATCCTCGCCCTTGTCGCTTTTGTTGCCGGTTTCATCGATGCCATCGCTGGCGGAGGTGGCCTGTTGACCACGCCGGCATTGTTGACCGCCGGCCTGCCACCACACCTGGTGCTGGGCACCAACAAGCTCAGTTCGACCTTCGGCTCGGCCACCGCCAGTTTCACGTTCTACCGCCGCAAGCTGTTCCATCCAAGACAGTGGACGCATGCCATCGTCGGCACCCTGGTCGGTGCCTTGACCGGTGCCGTGGTCGCGCATTACCTGCCCGCGGAATGGCTGAACAAGATGCTCCCGGTGATTGTCTTTGCCTGCGGCCTCTATCTGTTGTTTGGCGGCACGCCGAAGGCGCCGCTGGACAGCGATGCACCGATCAGGAAGAAGTGGCAATCGAGCCAGGGTTTCAGCCTCGGTTTCTACGATGGCGTGGCCGGTCCCGGCACCGGGGCTTTCTGGACCGTCAGCAGCATGCTGATGTACCCCATCGACCTGGTGAAGGCCAGCGGCGTGGCGCGCAGCATGAACTTCGTCAGCAACATCGCGGCGCTGTCGGTGTTCGTGTTTTCCGGGCAAGTGGACTGGATTATCGGCCTGAGCATGGGCCTGTCGGTGATGGTCGGCGCGTTCTTCGGTGCTCGCACCGCCATCAGCGGCGGTGCGAAATTCATTCGCCCGGTGTTCATCACCGTGGTGTTGGGGCTGACCGTGCGGTTAGCCTGGCAGCACTGGTTCAGCGTGGCCTAGGCGCCGCGCCACGTAGACGTCGATCAGGTAACGGGCAATCGAGCGTGAGGCCGGCAACGGCGGCAGCACGTTGACGTTAAACCACTGGGCGTCTTCGATCTCGTCTTCCTGGCACACGATCTCACCTCCTGCGTATTCGGCATGGAAGCCGAGCATCATCGAATGCGGGAACGGCCAGCACTGGCTGCCCATGTACTGGATGTTCCTGACTTCGATCTGCACCTCTTCACGCACCTCGCGAATCAGGCAGTCCTCGGCCGACTCGCCCGGTTCGGCGAACCCCGCCAAGGTGCTATAGACCCCGGTGACAAAACGCGGTGACCGCGCCAGCAGGATTTCGTCGCCACGGGTGATCAGCACGATCATGCTCGGCGAGATGCGCGGGTAATAGCGTAAATCGCAAGGCTCGCAGTACATCGCCCGTTCGCGCACGACCTGACGGGTTGCCTGCCCGCAGTTGCCGCAGAAGCGATGCTCGCGGGCCCAGGTGCCGATCTGCGCAGCATAACCGAGCACCTTGAACACCCCGTGGTCGCCTTCGAGCATGAACGCGCGCAAGCCTTTCCAGTTGCAGCCCGGCACTTCGCTGTGACTGCGCAACTCCAGCAGATAGACCGGCTCGCCATCCAGATGACCGATGCCGTGCTCGGCGAGGATCGACAGGTCCTGGCGTTTGAGCCACTCCCGTGGAAACAGCGCGCCGTTTTCGTCGTACAAAAAGCCTTCGGGGCTGCGCGCCACGGCCCAGCCGCCGGGTTGATCGGTGTCCAGTACTGCAGTGGTCCAGCGTGAAGTCATGTCAATCAATCCAGAAATTCGGGTTTCTGTTTGCTCATATGGGCGGCCATGGCCACGCGCAGATCGGTGGATTGCAGCATGGCGGCGTTCCAGGTGGCGACGTATTCGAGGCCGTCGTCAATGCGATGGTCGCGCATGTAGCTGATCATCTCCTTGGTGCCGGTGATGGCGATAGGCGACTTGCCGGCGATCTCATGGGCAATGCCCATCACGCCATCAAGCAGGCTGGCAGCGTCGCTGTAGATGCGATTGACCAGGCCCATGCCCCGCGCTTCCTCGGCGCCAAACGAACGACCAGTGTAAGCCAGTTCACGCAGCATGCCGTCACCAATGATCCGCGGCAAGCGTTGCAAGGTGCCGACGTCGGCGGCCATGCCGATGTCGATTTCCTTGATCGAGAATTGCGCGTCTTCGGCGGCGTATCGCATGTCGCAGGCGGCAATCAGGTCGATGGCGCCGCCCAGGCAATAACCCTGCACCGCCGCCAGCACCGGCTTGCGGCACTGGTCGACGGCAGTGAACGACGCTTGCAGCGCCAGGATCTTGCGTCGCAGCAAGCGCGCGTTCCGTCCGACATCCTTGCCCAGTTCATTGGCCACCCCGGCCAGCATCATCAGGTCGATGCCCGAGGAAAAATGCTTGCCGGCACCACTGAGCACCACCACCCGGACTTCGTCGGTGTCGTCGACCCACTGGAAAATCTCGATGATTTCACTCCAGAACGCTGCGTTCATCGAATTGATCTTCTCGGGGCGATTGATCTGCACGTGGGCGATCTTATCTGCCAATTCGACGGTGAATGCGGTGTACTGAGCCATGGGAGTGATCCTTTACCGGGCAAGAACGAGAGCCGAACTATACCAAGGCCGCAAGGTGCCCCGTAAGGCAGCGGTTCGGCCAAAAGCGGGACGCATGCGTGCACCGTAACAGTGCGCAAGCCTTGCCGTCTGGCGCACGATAATGTGTCGTCACTCAGATTTTTTGACGCCAAATCATTGAAAAAGCAGCCCTTCGTCGGTGAATTTCGCCTTCTAAACGGCACGTCCGTACCTCTTTGCACCGATTGTCGAACAATTTTGCCATTCGGCCTTCCCCGCTCTAAGTTCTGGCCTAGACTCCTTTGCGCGAGGCGAAACCGGTCGGTCATAAAGTGAAAAAAAACACGAAACTTTTACCTGTCGCGACAGGTCACCTGACAGGGAGGTGTGTTGCGACTGGTGCAATCCTTGCAATGTCCATTTCAAGCGTTACTGCTTCAGCGCATGGGCAGCATTTGCTCTCCGATGCGTAGCGCGTTTGCGCCCGGCCACATGAATCGGCCACGGAAAATCGTCTGCCAGACCTAAGAATTAGATCAATAACACGGGAGATTCATATGATCAGTGCGGCTTTAGATATTCAGGGAGAACGTGCTCATCAGCAGGTCGGCGAGTCGAGCGTCGTGAGTGCAGGCAGTGCCCAAACGATCAGCGTCACGGGCACCAAGGCGCTGGCACCGGTTGCCAGGCACAATCCCAATAGAAAGAAAGTCTTGTTCGTCACCTCCGAAATTGCCGATCTGGTGAAGACCGGCGGGTTGGGTGACGTTTCCGCGGCGCTGCCCCGGGCCATGGCTCAACTGCACGATGTGCGTGTACTGATTCCCGGATACCCGCAGGTACTGCACAGCGAGAATCCCATTCATATCATTGGCGAGCTGGGCGGCCACGCAGCCCTGCCTCCCTGCAAGATCGGGCGCATGGACATGCCTGACGGCCTGGTCATCTACGTGCTGATCTGCCCCGAACTCTACGAGCGCGAAGGGTCGCCTTACGGCGCCAACAACGGTCGCGACTGGCCGGACAACCATATCCGCTTCGCCCGACTGGGCCTGGCCGCCGCCGATATCGCCGCCAACCTCGCACAAATCCACTGGTGCCCGGACCTGGTGCACGCCCATGACTGGCCGGCCGGCCTGGCGCCTGCCTATATGCACTGGCGTGGACAGCGCACCCCGACCCTGTTCACCATTCACAACCTGGCGTATCAGGGCGTGACCAGCCTGGGATCATGCCCGGAACTGGGAATCCCCACCCATGCCCTGCAACAGGACGGCATGGAGTTCTACGGCAAGATGTCGTTCCTCAAGGCCGGCATGGCGTATTCGAGCCACATCACCACGGTCAGCGCGACCTACGCCCAGGAAATCACCACCCCGGCCTTCGGCTGCGGCCTCGACGGTTTTCTCGCCGCCAAGACCCAGCAAGGCCTGCTCAGTGGTATCCCCAACGGCATCGATGAAAGCTGGGATGCGGCTACCGATCCTCATCTGTTCTGCCCGTTCAGCATCGGCGACTGGGAAGGCAAGGCCGTCAACGCCGCCCACGTTCGTGAGCTGTTCGGCCTGGAAGACTCCGAAGGCCCGTTGTTTGCCGTGGTCTCGCGCCTGGTTTATCAAAAAGGCCTGGACCTGACCGAAGCCGTCTCCGAATACATCGTCGAATCCGGCGGCCAGATCGCGATCATCGGGCGTGGCGAGCCGGAAGAAGAACAAGCCATGCGTGAGCTGGCCCTGCGTTTCCCGGGGCAAATCGGCGTGCGCATCGGCTTCAATGAAACCGACGCCCGACGCATGTTCGCCGGCAGCGACTTCCTGCTGATGCCATCTCGCTACGAGCCCTGCGGCCTGAGCCAGATGTACGCCCAGCGCTTCGGTTCATTGCCGGTGGCACGCAATACCGGTGGCTTGGCCGACACCATCGAAAACGGCGTGACCGGGTTCCTGTTCGACGAATCCACGGTGGAAAGTTACCAGGAAGCCCTGAGCCGCGCGTTCAAGGTATTCGCCTACCCCGACCTGCTCAATGCCATGCGCTGCCGCGCCATGGCCGCGCCATTCAACTGGTGCAAGGCGGTCGAACCCTACGCCGAACTCTACGAACAGCTGGTGGCTAAAGCACTGGGTAAATCGCACAGACAGTAAGAGGTTTTCAATAGATGCCGTTACGGACCCTTGAGACCTGGCCCCACGGCGCAATCATGCTGGACGCAGAACACACGCGTTTTGCCTTGTGGGCGCCAGATGCGTTTTTTGTCAGTGTCGAACTGGAAGATGGACAATCCTTGCCACTATTGCCTCAGGCCGATGGCTGGTTCGTGATCAACACCCGCTGCCCCGCCGGCACGCGTTACCGCTACAACATCGATGGGGAGCTGGAGGTGCCCGACCCGGCCTCCCGCGCCCAGGCCGGTGATATACATCTGCACAGCGTGGTGGTCGACCCCCTCGCCTATCGGTGGCAACACAGCACCTGGTTGGGTCGGCCATGGAACGAGGCGGTGATTTACGAATTGCACGTCGGTGCCCTTGGCGGTTTCAGTGACGTCGAGAAGCACCTGGCGCGCCTGGTCGAACTGGGAGTCACCGCGATCGAACTGATGCCTCTGGCGCAGTTCCCCGGTGACCGCAATTGGGGCTACGACGGCGTCCTGCCCTACGCACCGCAATCCTCCTATGGCACCCCCGAACAACTCAAGCACCTGATCGACACCGCCCACGGCCATGGCCTGGCGGTGATTCTCGACGTGGTCTATAACCACTTCGGCCCGGACGGCAATTACCTGCATCGCTACGCCAAGGGCTTTTTCCGCGAAGACAAACACACCCCCTGGGGTGCCGCCATTGATTTCCGGCGGCGCGAGGTGCGGGACTTCTTCATCGAAAACGCGCTGATGTGGCTGCTCGAATACCGCTTCGACGGTCTGCGCCTTGATGCGGTCCACGCCATTGAAAGCCCCGACTTCCTCCAGGAACTGGCGCAACGGGTTCGTGAGCAGACAGATCCGGCGCGGCATGTTTGGCTGACGCTGGAGAACGAGCACAACCAGGCCAGCCTGCTGCAGGAAGGCTTCGACGCGCAGTGGAACGATGACGGCCATAATGCCCTGCATGTGCTGCTCACCGGCGAAACCGACGCCTATTACGCCGACTATGCCGACAACCCCACCAAGCAACTGGCGCGCTGCCTGAGCCAGGGTTTCGTGTTTCAGGGCCACGTCACCCGCCACGGGACACCCCGCGGAGAACCCAGCGGCCATCTGCCGCCCAGTGCTTTTGTGCTGTTCCTGCAAAACCACGACCAGATCGGTAATCGCGCCTTTGGCGAACGCCTGCATCAACTGACCAGCCCCGAGGCCTTGAAAGCCGCCACTGCGCTGCTGTTGCTGTCGCCGATGATCCCGCTGATGTTCATGGGCGATGAATTCGCCGCCGAAGAACCCTTCCTGTTTTTCACCAGTCACCACGGTGAACTGGCGGAACTGGTGCGCGAAGGACGACGCAACGAATTTGCCGCGTTCAACGCGTTTGCCGATCCGCATAAACGCGAGCAGATTCCCGATCCGAACGCGCGACAGACCTTTGAGGCGTCCCGGCCCAAACTGACCGCCACCCGGCAATCGGCCATGCAGGGCCTGTATCACCAACTGTTGCGGCTTCGGCATAAGCACATCATTCCCCATCTGCCGGGTACCGTTGCCTTGGGCGCCGAGGTGCTGGCCGAGGGCGCGGTGACCGCGCGCTGGCAACTGGGTAATGGCAGTCAGCTGCGTATTGACCTGAACCTCAGCGACAAGCCTGTGGTCCACTCACCACAGGCCGACGCTTCGCTGTTGTTCGAACACCCCCCCCAGTCGGCCGGCCTGTTGGATCGGGGCACGCTTGCCCCGTATTGCGCGCTAGTCAGCCTCACGGCCGCAGCCCTTATGCTACCCCCGGATGGAGAGCGCCAATGAGTGATGCGCAACTGGAAATACTGGCCAGCCGAGCTGGTTTGGCAGTCGACTGGATCGACGCCAACGGCCGCCCGCAGAAAGTCGCCCCATCGGTTTTGCGCAACGTCCTCACCGGACTCGGCCACCCGGCCGGCTCCGCACAGGAAATCGACGCCAGCCTGCTGCAATTGCAGCAAGTGCAACAGACCCGTCACCTGCCGCCGCTAATGACCGCAGACGTGGGAGTCGGTCTCAATCTGGCGCATTACTTCGAGCCGCAAACGCCCTGCGAGGTCCATCTCGAAGACGGCTCGCGGCTCAATTTGAAACTGGACGCCGAAGCGTTTCTGCCCGGCCTGATTCCGGTCGGTTATCAACACGTCAGCATCGACGGACAATCCTTTACCCTGGCCGTCGCCCCGGCTCGCTGCTACAGCGTCGGCGATGCCGTCAACAACCCGATCCCCCGTGCCTGGGGCCTGAGCGTGCAGCTGTATGGCTTGCGCCGTCCCGGCGACGGTGGCTTCGGCGACACCCAGGCCCTGGAAGATCTGGTTCGGGTCGCTGGCGAGCGTGGTGCCGAAGCCATCGCGATCAGCCCGCTGCATGCGATGTTCGCCAACGATACCCATCGCTACAGCCCTTATTCGCCGTCCAGCCGTTTGTTCCTCAACAGTCTTTATGCCGCACCGGGGCTCATTCTCGGTGAGCGTGCCGTGCGTACGGCAATCGATGCCACGGGGCTCGCCGCCGAACTCAAGCACCTGGAAGAGTTGCCGCTGATCGATTGGCCGGTGGCCGCCGAGGCCAAGCATCGTCTGTTGCAGGCGCTCTACGAAGGCTTTGTCCAGGGCGAACACCCCCTGCATGCCGACTTCGGCAGCTTCCGCCACGCTGGCGGCGAAGCCCTGGAAAATCACTGCCGCTTCGAAGCCATCCAGGAAGCCCGCGCCGCCAAGGGTGAAGGCCTCGACTGGCGCGAGTGGCCCGAACAATGGCGCGACCCGCGCAGCGCCGCCCTCGCCGCGTTTGCCGAAGAAAACGCCGGCCGTATCGGCTTCTTTGCCTTCTGCCAATGGTTGATCACCCGCTGTCTGGAGCGCGCGCAGACCGCCGCCCGTGCCAGTGGCATGAGCATCGGCCTGATCGCCGATCTGGCGGTGGGCGCCGACGGCGGCGGCAGCCAGGCCTGGAGTCGCCAGGACGAGTTGCTCGCCTCACTGACCGTGGGCGCGCCACCGGACATTCTCAACCGCACCGGCCAGGGCTGGGGCATTTCCGCGTTTTCCCCCGAAGGCCTGGTCCGCAACGGTTTTCGGGCGTTCATTGAAATGCTCCGGGACAACTTCGCCCATGCCGGAGGCCTGCGCATCGATCACGTCATGGGCCTGCAACGGCTGTGGGTGATTCCCAACGACGCCCCCCCGGCGGACGGCGCCTACCTGTATTACCCGGTAGACGACCTGCTGCGCTTGCTGGCGCTCGAATCCCATCGCCACCAGGCCATCGTCCTCGGTGAAGACCTGGGAACCGTGCCGGAAGGCCTGCGGGAAAAACTCATTGCACGTTCGATTCTTGGCATGCGCGTGCTGCTGTTCGAACAGGACAACGCCCATTTCAAGCCGATGCTCGACTGGCCGGACAACGCGCTGGCCACCACCAGCACCCATGACTTGCCGACCCTCAATGGCTGGTGGCACGGCCACGATATCGACTGGAATGCCCGACTCGGCATGGTCGACGCCCCGGGTGAAATCGAATGGCGCCAGCACCGCGAACGCGAGCGCGAAGGCTTGCGCCGGGTGTTGAGCGAGGACCCGCAGAACTTCCGCGAAGAATCCCATGAAACCGATCAGGTGCTGGATGCCGCGATCCGTTTCCTCGGCCATACCCCGGCGCCGCTGGTGCTGCTGCCGCTGGAGGATGCCCTGGGCATTGAACAGCAGGCCAACCTGCCCGGCACCACCGACGCCCATCCCAACTGGTCGCGACGTTTGCCCGGTGACAGCGAGACCCTGCTCGATGACCCGGACGCCGCCCGGCGTCTGGAACTGCTCGCCTGCGCGCGACTCCAGGCGGCCGAGCGTGACCAATGAATCAAGCGCTCATCCAACCGTTGCGGGCGACCCTGCGACTGCAGTTTCATAAAGGCTTCACCCTGGACCAGGCGGTGCCGCTGGTCCCCTATTTCGCCAGCCTGGGCATCAGCCATCTCTATGCTTCGCCGCTCCTGAGCGCGCGTCCCGGCTCCATGCATGGCTACGACGTGGTGGACCCGACCACGGTCAATCCGGAACTGGGCGGCGAAGCGGCATTGCGCCGCCTGGTCAGCACCTTGCGTGAGCACCGGATGGGGCTGATCCTCGACATCGTGTCCAACCACATGGCGGTCGGCGGTGGCGACAACCCCTGGTGGCTGGACCTGCTGGAATGGGGGCGCCTGAGCCCCTACGGCGAGTTCTTCGATATCCAGTGGCACTCCCCCGATCCGTTGATGGCAGGCCAGCTGCTGCTGCCTTTCCTCGGCAGCGATTACGGCGTCGCCCTGCAGGACGGCACCCTGCCCTTGCGTTTCGATGCCGAGGTCGGGGCGTTTCATGTCGAACACTACGAGCATCACTTCCCGATCTGCCCGACGGCTTACGGCGAACTGCTCAAGTCCAATGACGCGCTGACTGCCGATCAGACCGAGCAACTCAAATCCCTGGCCGACCGTTTCAGCGCCTTGAGCTACCAGATGGACGCGCACAGCCTGGCGATCCCGCTCAAGGCGCAGCTGCGCGACCTCGCCGCTGATCCGGCCATTGCGCAAGTGATCCAGCGCAATGTGGAGACATATGATTCGCTGACGCGCGAGGGGTTCGAGCGTCTGCACGACTTGCTGGAGCGCCAAAGCTATCGCCTGGCCAGCTGGCGCACAGCGGCGGACGATATCAATTGGCGGCGCTTTTTCGATGTCAACGAACTCGGCGGCCTGCGGGTCGAGCGCCCGGCCGTGTTCGAAGAGACCCACGCGAAGATCTTCGAACTGGTGGCCGAAGGCCTGGTCGACGGCCTGCGCATCGACCACATCGACGGCCTTGCCGACCCCCGTGGTTATTGCCGCAAGTTGCGGCGCCGGGTCGACAGCCTGTCACCGCAGCGGCACTTGCCGATTTTCGTCGAGAAGATCCTCGGCGAAGGTGAGACCCTGCACCGCGACTGGTCCGTCGACGGCACCACCGGTTATGAATTCATGAACCAGCTGTCGCTGCTGCAACACGACCCGGAAGGCGCCCAGACCCTGGGCAAGCTCTGGAGCCGGTACAGCGAACGGCCCGCCGATTTTCGCCAGGAAGCGCAACTGGCCCGCCAGCAGATCCTTAACGGTTCTCTCGCCGGGGACTTCGAGAGTGTCGCCCAGGCGTTGCTGCAAGTCGCCCGTGACGACCTGATGACCCGCGACCTGACCCTCGGCGCAATCCGGCGGGCGTTGCAGGAACTGATCGTGCACTTCCCGGTGTATCGCACCTATATCAGCCCCCGTGGCCGCAGCGCCGAAGACGATGTGTTTTTCCAGCAGGCCATGGACGGCGCCCGGCAAGCGCTCAGCGAGGCAGACTGGCCGGTGCTCGATTGCCTGGCCCGCTGGCTCGGCGGTGAACCGTGGCGCAAACGCCCGGCGGGTCGCCAGCGCAAGCTGCTCAAGCACGCCTGCGTTCGCTTCCAGCAACTGACCTCGCCGGCCGCGGCCAAGGCAGTGGAAGACACTGCGTTCTATCGCTCGGCGGTATTGCTGTCGCGCAATGACGTGGGGTTCAGCACCGAGCAGTTCAGTGCCCCGGTAGCCGATTTCCACGCCGTTTGCCTGAACCGTCTCGAAGCGTTTCCCGATAACTTGCTGGCCACCGCCACCCATGACCACAAACGCGGCGAAGACACCCGTGCGCGTCTGGCGGTGCTGAGCGAACGCAGTGCCTGGTACGCCGAGCAAGTGCCGCTCTGGCAAGCCCTGGCCCGACCTTTGCGCGATGACGACCAGATGCCATCGACGGGGGACGAGTTGATCCTGTATCAAGCGATCCTCGGCAGCTGGCCGCTGGACCTGCGTAGCGAAGATCCCATAGCGATCGAGGCGTACACTCAACGACTCTGGCAGTGGCAGCAGAAAGCCTTGCGCGAGGCCAAGTTGCAAAGCAGCTGGAGCGCGCCCAACGACGCCTACGAACAAGCGATGCAGCAATTTTTGCAACGACTGATGCTCAGTCCCGAAGGTGAACTGTTGCGTGCAGCCCTGGGCAAGGCGGTCAACACCCTCGCCGCACCCGGCGCACTCAACGGATTGGCGCAAACCTTGCTGCGCATGACCGCGCCGGGCATACCGGATTTATATCAGGGCAACGAGTACTGGGATTTCACCCTGGTGGATCCGGATAACCGGCGGCCGGTGGATTACGCGGACAGGCAGCGGGCGCTGGACGCCTCGGCGGACTTGCCCGAACTGCTGACGACCTGGCGGGACGGGCGCATCAAGCAAAGCCTGATCGCCCAGGCGTTGAACTTGCGGGCCGAACACGCCGAGCTGTTTCGGCGAGGGGCGTATCAAGCCCTGGAAGTTGTCGGCAGCCAGGCGCACCGGGTGCTGGCGTTTGCCCGCTCCATGGAAGGAAAACGGGCGATCGTGATCGTGCCGATCCGTTGCGCCGAGCTGCTGAAAAACAGTGCCGAACCGCGGATCGACGCGCGGCTGTGGGGCGATACCCGGGTCAAATTACCGTTTGCCACCTCTGATATACATTTGAAGGGACTTTTTTCAGCCACCGCAGTCACAACCCAAGGGGAGCTGATGATCAGCGCTGCGCTGGGGGACTTCCCGGTCAATCTCTTTATCCAAACTACCGACACTTGAGTGCAGTTCAGGAGCATAGCGATGAGTACCGACGATAAACGCATCCGCGAGTTTGCCTATCAGATCTGGGAATCGGAAGGCAAGCCCGAAGGCCATGAGGCCCGTCATTGGGAGATGGCCCGCAAGCTGGCTGAAGCCGAAGCCCTGTCACCGAACAAATCGTCAAAAGCTGCAGGCGGCAAAACTGCCGCGACCAAGACAGCGACGAAAAAGCCCGACGGCAAGCTAGTCAATGACAAGTCGCTCGATGGCAAGGGTGCAGAGCCGAAAACCAAGGCCAAGGCCAAGCCGGCCGCTGCTGCATCGGTGATCCCGCCCGGTGAAAAAGCCGCCGGGAAGAAGCCTCGCGCCGCGCGTAAACCACCCGCGGTATAACGCTTCCTTACCTATCCTGAATGAATGTGTGGCGAGCCCCCTCCTCGCCACCGAGGGCTCGCTCGCCCTCGAAAAACCCCTGAGCCACGAATTGTCCCCCTTTTGCAGGAGCATGTATGAGCAGTACAAAGAAATCCGCGCCAGAACCGCACGTCGAGACGCCATCGCGAATCCGTGAAGGTTTGCCCTTCCCGCTGGGCGCGACCTGGGATGGCCTGGGGGTCAATTTCGCCTTGTTTTCCGCCAACGCCACCAAGGTCGAGCTGTGCATCTTCGACGATGCCGGCGAAGTCGAACTCGAGCGCATCGAGTTGCCGGAATACACCGACGAGATCTACCACGGCTACCTGCCCGACGCGCATCCGGGGATGATCTACGGTTACCGCGTCTATGGTGCTTATGACCCGGCCAACGGTCATCGCTTCAACCACAACAAATTGCTGATCGACCCCTATGCCAAGCAGTTGGTCGGCGAACTGAAATGGTCCGAAGCCTTGTTTGGCTACACCATCGGCCACCCCGACGCCGACCTCAGCTTCGATGAGCGTGACAGCGCGCCCTTCGTCCCCAAATGCAAGGTCATCGACCCGGCCCACACCTGGGGGCACGACCATCGCGTCAGCGTGCCATGGGACAAGACGATCATTTATGAGACTCATGTACGCGGCATCAGCATGCGTCACCCCTCCGTCCCCGAGAGCCAGCGTGGCACCTTCGCCGGGTTGATGGTCGATGACGTGCTGGAACACATTCGCAAGCTCGGCGTGTCGTCCGTGGAGTTGCTGCCCATCCATGCCTTCGTCAATGACCAGCACCTGCTGCACAAGGGCATGACCAATTACTGGGGCTACAACAGCATCGCGTTTTTCGCCCCCGACCCGCGTTACCTGGCCAGCGGCAAGATCGCCGAATTCAAGGAGATGGTCGCGCACCTGCACGAAGCCAATCTCGAAGTGATCCTCGACGTGGTCTACAACCACACCGCCGAGGGCAATGAACAGGGCCCGACCCTGTCCATGCGCGGCATCGACAACGCCTCTTACTACCGCTTGATGCCCGACGACAAACGCTACTACATCAACGATTCCGGCACCGGCAACACCCTGGACCTGAGTCACCCCTGTGTGCTGCAGATGGTCACCGACTCCCTGCGTTACTGGGCCACGGAAATGCACGTGGACGGTTTCCGTTTCGACCTGGCGACCATTCTCGGCCGTTACCATGAGGGCTTCGACGAACGTCACAGCTTCCTGGTCGCCTGTCGCCAGGACCCTGTGCTGCGTCAGGTAAAAATGATTGCCGAGCCGTGGGATTGCGGCCCGGGCGGTTATCAGGTCGGTGGTTTTCCGCCGGGTTGGGTCGAGTGGAACGACAAGTTCCGCGACACCGTGCGCGCGTTCTGGAAAGGCGATGACGGCCAGCTCGCGGACTTCGCCAGCCGCATGACCGCTTCCGGCGAAATGTTCAACCAGCGGGGCCGGCGGCCATATGCGTCGTTGAACTTCATCACCGCCCACGACGGTTTCACCCTCAACGACCTGGTCTCGTACAACGACAAGCACAACGAAGCCAACGACGAGGACAACCAGGACGGCAGCAACAACAACCTGTCGTGGAACCACGGCGTCGAAGGCCCGACCGACGATCCCGAGATCAATGAACTGCGTCAGCGCCAGATGCGTAATTTCTTCGCCACGCTGCTGCTGTCCCAGGGCACGCCGATGCTGGTGGCCGGCGACGAATTCGCCCGCACCCAGGAAGGCAACAACAATGCCTATTGCCAGGACAGCGAGATCGGTTGGGTCAACTGGGACCTGAGCGAAGACGGCAAGGCCCTGCTCAAGTTCGTCAAACGCCTGATCAAGCTGCGCCTGGCCTACCCGATCCTGCGCCGCGGGCGCTTCCTGGTGGGCAATTACAACGAGGACATCGGGGTCAAGGACGTCACCTGGCTGGCGCCGGATGGCAGCGAGATGAGCATCGAACAGTGGGAAGAAGCCCATGGCCGCTGCCTGGGCATGCTGCTCGACGGCCGCGCCCAGGAGACCGGGATCCGCCGCAAGGGCGGCGATGCGACCCTGCTGCTGGTGGTCAACGCTCACCATGACGTAGTCAATTTCCTGCTGCCGGAAGTACCCGATGGCACTTACTGGACCTGCATGATCGACACCAACCAACCTTCCATTCGCGGCCAGGAACGCTTCGAGTTCGGCCACGAGTACTCGGTCACCGGGCGTTCGCTGCTGCTGTTCGAATTGCACCGTGAGGATGACGAGTGAAATGGACCTTAAGGGCTTCCTGCATCGCCAGTCACCGGACTACGCCGATACCCAGGCGTTAGGCCGGTGCCTGCGGGCGTTGGTGGAGGCAGGTCTCGACCGGCTTCCCCTGCCCGGCAGTGGCCGGTCCCTGGAGCGTTTCCAGGCGCTGGCCGAGGTCGGCGGGCATGATCTGGGGTTGTGCAAGTTGTACGAGGGCCATACCGATGCGCTGGCGATCATCCGGCAACTCGGCGGTTCGCCGACACCGGGCAGTACGTGGGGCATGTGGGCCGCCGAACCTCCCCAGGCGCGGGTAAAGGTCAGCCCACAGGGTCAATCGATCGTACTGAACGGATGCAAGGCCTGGTGTTCAGGGGCTGCTGTGTTGAGCCATGGCTTGCTGACCGCCTGGGACGAGCAGGATCGACAGCAACTGGTGGCGGTGGCGCTGGATCAACCCGGTGTGAGCATCACCGATCAAGGCTGGCACGCGGTCGGCATGGGCGCGACCGGCAGCGTCGACGTGCTGTTCGATGGCGCCCGGGCGCACGCCATCGGCCAGCCCGGCGACTACCTGCAGCGCCCCGGCTTCTGGCAAGGCGGGGTCGGCATTGCCGCCTGTTGGTATGGCGCTGCCCAAAGCATTGCCGAACGTCTGCGCAGTCACTGCGCCCATCGTGAAGAACCCCATGCCCTCGCCCACCTCGGAGCCGTCGACAGCGCATTGCAGGCCGCTGCCGTCGTGCTGCGCGACAGTGCCCTGAGCATCGATGCAACACCACTGGACAACGCCGAGCTGCTGGCCCGTCGCGTGCGCGCTGTGGTCGAGCACAGTGCCGAACAGGTCATCCTTCATGTCGGCCACGCCCTGGGCGCCGGTCCCTATTGCAAGGATCGCCAGTTCGCCCGGCTGATCGCCGACCTGCCGGTGTTCCTGCGTCAAAGCCACGCCGAACGAGACCTTGCCGCGCTGGGGCGACAGGTCATCAACGGAACATGGAGCTTATGAAAACCAATCCAATCGTCGGCCAGGGGACGCCGCTGCACCTGTGGCAAACGTCCAGCCACCTGGCGCAGTTACCGGTGATCGACATCCTGACGCTGGTACCCCAAGGTTCCCGGGCCGTGATCATCGCCCCCCATCCGGACGATGAAGTACTCGGCTGCGGCGGCTTCCTGCAATTGCTCGCCGCGGCGAACCGGGCGTTGCAGCTGATCTCGGTCACCGATGGCAGCGCCAGCCATCCGGGATCCGAGCGCTGGCCGGTGGAACGTCTGAGCGCGGTCCGCCCGCAGGAATCCGCCGAAGCCCTGCGCCGCCTCGGCCTTCCGCTGCACAGTCTGAAATGGCTGCGCGGCGGGTTCGCCGACAGTCGGGTAGCGGCGCGGGAAGCCGAGTTGAGCGAGTTTATCGAACGCCACCTGTGCGCCAACGATGTGGTGTTTACCACCTGGCGGGAAGACGGTCATTGCGACCACGAGGCCGTGGGTCGTGCCAGCGCCGAGGCGGCCCGGCGCGTAGGGGCCACCCTGCACGAACTGCCCGTCTGGACCTGGCATTGGGCAACCCCCGATGAGAGTGGCGTGCCGTGGCACCGAGCGCGAAAAATCTTGCTCACGCCCCATCAGGTAGCGCGCAAGCGGCACGCCGTACACGCCTTCGCCAGCCAGTTGGAAGGCGACCCGCACATCGGTTTGCCGCCAGTCCTGGCTCCCTACGTGCTCGATCGTCTGCTGCGACCCTTCGAAGTGGTGTTTCTATGAGCGTCGAGGATCGCTACTTCGACGGCCTGTTTGCGGGTAACGACGATCCCTGGGCGTTCCGTGATCGCTGGTACGAACAGCGCAAACGCGCCATCACCCTGGCCGCGCTGCCCCGGCCACACTATCGCGCCATCTTCGAGCCGGGTTGCGCCAACGGGGAACTGAGTGCCGACCTGGCCACCCGCTGCGACCGCCTGCTGTGTTGCGACACCGCGGCCGCCGCGGTGACACTGGCCCGCACGCGCCTGAGCCTGTTCGAGCATGCCGAAGTCCGTCAGGGCCGCCTGCCGGGCGACTGGCCGAACGAACAGTTCGACCTGATCGTGCTCAGCGAAGTCGGCTATTACCTGGACGCCCCGGACCTCAAGCACCTGATCGAACGCGCCGCACAATCGCTGACCGCCGACGGCCAACTCCTGGCCTGCCACTGGCGCCCGCCGATCGATGGCTGCCCGCTCAATGCCCGACTCGTCCATGACCTGCTCCACGAGCATCTGCACTTGCCGCGCCTGGTCCTGCACCAGGAGGCCGATTTCCTGTTGGAACTGTGGAGCCGCGAACCCCGTTCGGTTGCGGCGCTGGAAGGCTTGAGGTGATGGGCAGTTTTTCAGTGGTGAAGACCGCCGGTGTACGCCGATTCAATGTAGGAGCTGGCTTGCCAGCGAAGACGGCGTGACAGGCGACATCGATGTTGAATGACACACCGCCTTCGCTGCGGTGCGGCGATCCGACAAGCCAGCTCCTACAGGGGAACGCGTGCGCTTCAGAGGGATAGGCCGCTTCGTTACAAACTCAGCAAGATAAAAAACGTACCAGATAGATCATCGACGCGACGAATAGCCTGACATGAGTAATACTCTGCTCGCGGCAATCCAGGGTTTGGAGCGCTGCGCACTGTAATCAGACAAGGACGTAGCACCGATGAAAACCGTTTCCATCAATGAAAGCAGCCATCCGGCACAGATCTGGAACAGCGCCCCTCAACTGCACACCATCCCTGTCATCAACACCGAAACCCTGGTCCCGCCCGGCGCGCGTGTCGTGGTGATCGCGCCGCATCCCGGTGATGAAGTGGTGACCTGCGGCGGCTTGCTGCAGTTGCTCAGCACCCTGGGTCATCCCCTGCAATTGATTTCCATGAGCGACGGCAGCGCCAGCCATCCGGGGTCGCAGCAGTGGTCGGAGAAACGCCTGAGTGTGTTTCGCCCCCAGGAAAGCGTCGAGGCCTTGCGCCGGCTGGGGTTGCCGATGCACAGCCTGAAATGGATTCGCGGCGGCTTTACCGACAACGCCCTGGCCGGGCGGGAGCTTCAACTGACTCAATTCATTACCCGTTACTTGCGCCCCGGTGATGTGGTATTCAGCACCTGGGGTGAGGACGGCAATGATGACCATGACGCGGTGGGTCGGGCGAGCGCCAGGGCTGCCGCCCTGGTCGGTGCGACGTTTCATGAGGTGCCGCTCCAGGCCTGGCACTGGCCGACCCGCGATCGCGCCATGATTCCCTGGCACCGCGCGCGCAAGATCCGGCTCGACACCTGGACCGTCGCGCGCAAAAGCCACGCCACTCACGCTTACGCCAGCCAGCTCGACGGCGAACCGGCCATCGGCCTCGCGCCGCTGCTGCCTCGGGTATTGCTGGAGCGTATACGCTTGCCGTATGAAATTGTCTTTGTCTGAAGATCAAAAGATCTCGGGCTTCGGTAGGTGCATTGACCGCCTTCACCGACAATGTTGTGGATGAACATTGGCCCTGTTTGCACTTTACCCACAGTTTCGCGTCAGTAATAACGCATGAAACCGGAAAAAAACCTGAATTCAGGCGGCGTACTTCATGCCGTAGGGGGATGGCTCTTCCAGACTTGTGCTTACGGGCACCTGCAGCTCCGGCCTTAGGAGTTCTGCATTGAAGAGCTGTCTGAATTCTGACGCGTTCGACTCCAAACTATCACTGAGTTGTACAAGCATCTTTAAAAGTGCTCTTTTTACTTCAATTGACAGCTCTGGAAATTTCTCGATTCCAACTATTTCATTTTTATGCATATCCGAGGCCTTACTAAAGTCATCAATATTTGTTCCGGCGGACTCGAAACTATCCGGAACCTTGAACGTTTTTTCTGAATTCGATGACCTAGACATCCCAACCACCAAGGGCGCGCATCTATATAATTGGCCTGCCTGCTCCGGGACACCACGCACATCATGCAAAGTAAACCCTATTGTAAATTCCACCTCTCTCTTAAATATGTTTGCCGCTTGTAAGTGCGAGACTAAATATCCGCTAGCGGCACTATTATGGACTATCGGTTTTCCACCGTCGTGAAGAGTTCCTTCGTACGGAGTGCCCCATGCTTCACCTGCGCGGATTCGTCGCCCCGGTGCCAAAGGATAAATATCAACCACACCACTAACTTCATTTTCAAACCCGCCGGTAGATACAGTGATTATTCCAGTGAAACTATTGCCTGGGCTCGACTGCCTAAGATAATCGACTAACTCCGGTCCAGGCCGCATCTCTGGAATTTCGTAATTTACTACGATCTTTGACTGAGCAAGACGATTACCACTGCGCGCCTCCTTAGAAAAATTCAAAACAGTCGTGCCTTCCAAATCAATAAATTTTGCGGGGTTATTTCTCATGGAACAATAAATATTTAGACCATCCACAATCCCAAAAGGATCGCAACTTAACCACCGTTGTAACCAAGGCGCATAATACCGATACCCGTAGTAATAGAGTCCCGTCGCATCCCGCTCCTTGCCCGAATAGCGAACGGTTTTGTACTTCGCTACCAACGCGCTTTTACCCGCCCAACACGCCGTACCGCCGAAGGCATAATAGTGCTCCTGTGTCAGTACACCCGCTTCGTCGTCCAGTTCCAGCGTGCTGGAACCAAGATGATCGCTGAGGCTGTAGCGCAGTTGACCGACATGAGTTCCTTCGGGCCAGTGCAAGGCTCGAACACTGCACCGCCCTGCTTCGACGCTGATGACATGGTGCACTTCGCCATCGGCCTGGCGGTGGATTTCCAGGCTGGGAAGGTAACGGACTT
>Ga0247820_10000655_pt1 | contig 18703 bp, 15 predicted proteins | sample 13C_Glucose_Day1_2_FD_192480 | JGI IMG/M metagenome (GOLD analysis project Ga0247820, IMG submission 192480) | Soil microbial communities from agricultural site in Penn Yan, New York, United States - 13C_Glucose_Day14 | ecosystem: Environmental > Terrestrial > Soil > Agricultural land | place...
GTCCTTGGCCTGGCGGGTTGCAGCGTTCACCAACCGGTGTCGCTGTATCAGCTGGACAGCGGAAGTCCGGCTCAGCCTGCGCAAAGCGCGGGCATGGCTGTTTTGCTGGGTCCGGTGACCATTGCCGATTATCTGCAACGCGAAACCTTGTTGCAGCGTCAGCCCGACGGGAGCCTTCAGGCTGCCACTGACGGCCGATGGGCGGGTAGCCTTTCGTCCGATATCGATCAGCTATTGCTGCGCCAGGTAGCAGGGCATCTGGACAGCCAGCGCGTGGTGCTCGCGCCGGCGACGGTGGGTTTCACGCCGGATGTCCAGGTTCTGCTGACCATCACCCGCCTGGATTCGGGTGAGTCGCAACCGGCGATCCTCGATGCGCAATGGCGTCTGATCGACCGTCGTGGTCAGGTTCGCGATAACCGCATCATTCATCTGCAGGAACAGCATGCCGGCGGTACGGCGGCGCAGGTTCAGGCACAGGGTGTATTGCTGCAGCGTCTGGCGGCGCAATTGTCTGTGGCGCTCAAGCCGCTGGCCAGTCAGCCGCCGATTGCCGAAGCGCCACGCAAGCCTGCGGCCAAGGCTGCGGCACCTGCGGCGGAAAAGGATAAGCAGCCGAAGATCCCGATGGCTGCGCCGATCCGGACCGATATGGAAGTATTCAGGTTCTAGAGCTGGATTGATTCAAGGCAAAGCCCGCAATTGTGCGGGCTTTGTTGTTTCTGCAGGTTGGAGATCTTCGGTGTTCTGGATGGCCTCTTCGCTGGCAAGCCAGCTCCCACAGGGTTATCTGTTGAACACATATTTGGTGTGCGACATCAATCACTGTGGGAGCTGGCTTGCCAGCGAAGAGGCCGGTACAGGCAACAAAAAAGCCCGCAGACGAGTGATCATCTGCGGGCTCCTTCACATCAGGGCTGTCGCTTAAGCCCGGCGCTCATGCATCCGCGCCAATTGCCGCTCCAGCATCGACGGATAAGGCTCCATCAACCGCTCTACACAGCACGCGCCCTCCGGGCTGGCAATCGGCCGGATCCGGGCGCGCTGACGGATCAACGCGTCGTCACTGATCTTGCGCTCCACCAGCAACAGGTTGCGGCTGTGTTGCGACAGGGCCAAGGCGTCCTGGGCCGATTCGGTCAGCAGCAGATCGATCTGGCTCATGCCGAACAATTCGTCGCCCAGGGTCAGGCCCAGCTGCAATTGCAGGGTAATGCCACTGTCGGCGACTTCAATCTGCAGCTGATGGCCCAGGGCCCGCAGCAATTCACCGCAGCAAATGGCATTGGTCAGGTAATCGTCGCCGCTGTCTTCGTTGTGGAACAGCATCAGCGTGCTGCCGTCGTTCAGGGTATGCAGTTCACTCTGGTAGAGCGAAGCGGCCTGATCGAGGCAGTCGCGATAGCGTTTGAGCAGTTCTTCCAGGCGTGCCCGGGGCAGGCGGCGCAACTGATCCTGCGCGCCCAGTTGCACGGCGAGCACGGCACTGTGTTGCGGCACGTTCGATGGTTTTGGTTTTACCAGCGGTTTCGGCGCGCTGTCCGCAGAGACATCACGCAGGTCGGCAAAGGGGTCGTCGTCATCGTCATCCTCGACGGTGCTGACAATGCGTCGCGGCGCAGGCTTCAAGGCGGCTACCGGACGACTTTCGTCAAAGCTCGGATCGCGCAGGTTGCGCACTTCGAAGGCCGGATCAGTCTCTTCGTCGTCATTTTCATCGTCGAACTCAGGCTCCGGCTCAGCTTCCGGTTCAACCGGTTCCGGTGCGAAGTCCGCATGCAACTGGCGAGCGAGGTCGCCGATTTCATCCTGACGCCCGGTGCCCGGCGTGTGTTCGTCGATATTGCGCAGCCATACGCGCAATTGCATCAGCGGCGTGGAAAGGTTGCGGCCCAGGCGCAGGCTCAGGGCCAGCGACAACGCCAGCAGAATGGCACTGAGAATGCCCATGCTTTGCAGGCTGATGGTCATCGGCTGCTGGAATTGATCCATGTCCAGGCTGATGCGCAGTTGCCCGGCGGTCACGTCCTGAAAGGTGATCTTGCTCTGGTACATGCCCTCGGCTTCGCCCAGCAGGCTGTGCTTGGGGCGCTGACCGGCTTCGGCGAGGATGCGGTTATCCACGCTGTAGATGGCGGCATGGGCCACCAGCTTGTTCTTGGTCAGGTTGTTGAGCAGCACGTTGAGACTGAGGATGTCGTTGGACACCAACAGCTCCGTGGCCGACGTGGCGGTCTGGGTGGTCAGGCTTTCGCCCAGGGCATCCGCCTGCTCATGCATGGCCTGCTTGAACTGCAATCCCATCACGCAGGCGTAGATCACCAGGGCCAGAGCGACCAGGATCACGTTATGGCTGGCAATGCGTAATGCAATCGGTACACGGCGGTGGCGCAGTGCCCGGAAGATCAGCAGAAAGAAGTTATCGGTTTTTACTGGCGTGGGCCGGTTCACTTGAGCACGGCTCTTTGTCCGTGAAGTTGACGCGCAGTATAGCGATAGGCCCTAGGCCGTCAAAGCGCTCACGGTGCCCGATGGTCACTGAATTTGGGTAGAATGCGTTTTTTTTCCACCTGCGGGGGTGCGCCTTGCGCGAAATCGTCCTGATAAACATCACGGGAGTCGACCGTCCGGGTCTGACTGCGGCCATTACTGGCGTTCTGGCACAGGGTGGTGTGAACATTCTCGACATCGGTCAGGCGGTGATCCACGACACCCTGTCGTTCGGCATCCTGGTTGAAATTCCTGACACCGAGCAAGGGAAGTCGGTGCTCAAGGACATTCTGTTCACGGCTTACAAGCTCGATCAACAGGTGCGTTTCACGCCGGTGTCCGAAGAGGATTACCAGCAGTGGGTTGGCAATCAAGGCAAGAAACGCCACATCGTGACGCTATTGACCCGCAAAGTGACTGCCGAGCAATTGCAGCGAGTCAGTTCGATCACGGCCAAGTATGGCCTGAACATCGACCACATCGACCGGCTGTCCGGGCGTATGCCGCTGGATACCCCGGCCGATAAAGGCAAGGGCTGCATCGAGTTTTCCGTGCGTGGCGAGGCGGCTGATCCGCAAGCGTTGCGGGCGGAATTCTTGAGCGTTGCCCAGGAACTGAACGTCGACATCGCGTTCCAGGAAGATTCGCTGTTCCGACGCAATCGTCGCCTGGCGGTGTTCGACATGGACTCGACGCTGATCGAAGCCGAAGTCATCGACGAACTGGCCAAGGCCGCCGGTGTGGGCGAGCAGGTGTCCGCCATCACCGAACGGGCGATGGCCGGCGAGCTGGATTTCCGCGCCAGCTTCAAGGAGCGCCTGGCCTTGCTGCAAGGCCTGGACGTTAGCGTGCTGGACTCGATCGGCGCCTCTTTGCGCCTGACCGAAGGCGCGGAAACCCTGTTCGCCGAACTCAAGCGTCTGGGCTACAAGACGGCGATCCTGTCGGGTGGCTTCACTTATTTTGCCAAGCAGTTGCAGGCAAAACTGGGCATCGACTACGTGTTTGCCAACGAACTGGAAGTGGTCGATGGCAAGGTCACCGGCGTGGCGGTTGAACCGATCGTCGATGCACAGCGCAAGGCGGATCTGCTGAAGGAGCTGGCGCACAAGGAAGGTTTGCGTCTGGAGCAGACCATCGCAGTCGGTGACGGCGCCAATGATTTGCCGATGCTGGCGATTGCCGGGCTGGGTGTGGCGTTCCGCGCCAAGCCGCTGGTGAAGCAGTCGGCGAAGCAGGCGATTTCCACCCTGGGGCTGGATGGTGTTCTTTATTTGCTGGGCTTCCGGGATCGTGACGGGCAGCTCTGATATCTCGGTTGCCTGAGCGGGCTTCATCGCGGGCAAGCCCGCTCCCACAGGTTCTTCGGTGTGCACACTATTTACCACACACAGGAGATCCCTGTGGGAGCGGGCTTGCCCGCGATGGCGGCACGCGGTATTACAGATTCACCCTCAGAGCGTCTTCCACAACGAATCGAACTCCTGTTCGATACCGGCCACACCGCTCCCCCCGGCCTCCGCGTTTGCGGCAATCTCCACCAAGCGATAGGCAAACTGATTGAAACTGTGGGTGCTCGCCAACCGCCGATCCAGGCCGGCCCGGCGCTCCTCGCCGTGGGTATTGATCACCACTTTCTGGCCTTCCTGAAAGGGCAGGCGCGGAGCGAGCAACGTCGGCGGCAGGTCTATCGCACTGATGGCCGGTAATAACAAAGCGCGCAGGTAATGGCTGTGATCGTCATGCTCACGCAACAGTTGCAACCCGCAAGGTTCGGCGCATGGCGCGACCTGTTCGATGCCCATTTGCGTACCGCCGCCACGCACCTGACGGATCCAACGCACCACGGCGATGCTCCAGCCTTGACCTGCAGAGTCCTCGATGCCGACCATTTCGCCCGCCTGCAGTTCGGCGGGCACTGCGCCTGGCCAGGCCAGGCAATAACCGCCAGGACTGTGATTGATCACCGGCAGGACATAAGTCGCAAAGTGTTGATTGCGGTCGGACGCCTCTTGGCTGTCGTCATTCTGAAGCTGCGGGTACTCGATTTCTTCGTAGGGCAGCAGATCGATCACGTTGCCATGGTGGGGCGCAGGGCTCCACAGGTCTTTCACTCGACTTTCAGGCGATATTGCCGAGAATTGCGCCTGTCGGGAGCCCGAGCGTTTAAGGATGTCGCTAAAAGAACGTTGCCCGCCGAGATAGAAGTGCAGCGCGCTCATGCCGATGCACAGGGTCAAGGTGCCTTGGCCGACAGTGCGCTGGAAACCGCGCTCGGCCGGCTGGCCCCAGGCCGCATGCAAGTGTTGCAGCGTATCGAGACTCAGCCCTGCAGGTACTGGCAGGGGTGTCGAGCTGTCGGTTTTTTGCAGATGAGCTGCGATGGCTGCCACCAGCGGCAGCGGGTCGATCCCCAGGAGGCTTTCCTGCTGCTCTGGACGGAATCGGGAGCGATAACGAGGCCCGGTGTCGATGTCCGATGCGATGGCAAACAGTCCATCCGAGCGTTTGCCGGGTTGCAGCTTGATCCACTTGCTCCAAGGCTCCAGCACTTCGGCGACCCGGGTAATCTGGTTCTGCCGCAGTTGGTTGCAGCGGGAGGCCCCCAGCAGCAACGCGACGACATAGGTCTGTTCGATGCTGAGCGTTTGCGTCTGGCTGGCCAGTTCATCGCGCAGGCTCAGGTGCTGCAACTGATGCACACAGGCGATCCGGTACAGCTGATGCAACTCCAGCCACAGCCCTTCCGGTACCGGGCAATAAAGCTCGGTGGCGCGGATCAATGGTCCGTTCAGGCAATGGATCGCACGTTGCAACGCCTGGGTCAGCAGCGGCGCACGGTCCTTGCTGAAACGCGGTGAGATGCGCACGACAATCTGTTTATAGCCAATCGCCAAGTGATTTTGCAGCGCCTGGCAGAGGTTGGCGATCTTGCGCGAACGTTCGTCGAGAACAATCGATTGATGCAGGAAATGCCGCTCCAGGTGTTTACAGACGTAATACACCTCGGGCCTTAGCAGCTCGAGCATTTGCAGGCGATTATCGCTGGGCGTCAGCAGCTGATTGAGTTCACTCAAGCCTTGATAGAGCTGGCGTGCGGTTTCGCCGATGTTGGCTTTGGGCAGATTGGCGATCCAGCGCTTGAGGTCGCGCGGGGTGGCTTCACAGAACGTCAGGCGCAACTGCGTGGGGATGGGCGCGCGTAGCAAGAGGTGGGGACTGGTTTCATTCATGCCGTGGACAGACTCCAACCGGGACAATGGGCAGTGAATGGCGTGACTGTACCAGCAATAGCCTGCCGGCGAATATTGGCAGATGGGGGGATTACCGTTGGTCTGTCAGTCTGGTGACGTTCGGGTGTGCTACTAATCTGACAATCGTGCGACTGGATACGCACAGTCGTACGGCCTGCCGCAGACGCAGGGCAGGTCTCTTCGTAACTTCAAGGAGATGAGGTTCATGTCTAGATACGTAGTGGCAAATCAATGGGGCGGTAGTTCGGCACCCTGGCATCCAGGTGGAGACTGGGAGCTGGGCGCGCGGGACAACCAGAAGGTTGTCGCCATCGAAATCAAATCGGGTGATGGCGGCAAGAGCTTCACCGGCACCATGACGTATGCCGGCGAAGGTCCCATTGGCTTCAAGGCTCAACGCACGGGCCAGAACCGGTACAACGTTGAAAATCAGTGGGGCGGCAACGATGCCCCGTGGCACCCGGGTGGCAAATGGCTCATCGGTGGCCGTGATAACCAGAACGTTGTCGCGTTGAGCGTGACCTCCAGCGATGGAGGGAAAAACCTCAGTGGCACCAATACCTACGCCAATGAAGGACCGATCGGCTTTCGTGGACAGATAGAGTAGCGGCACCACCGAAATGTCCGAACCCCACGAAGACGTTCGTGGGGTTCGGATCAGGCATCAGGCATCAGGCTGTTGGCAGGCCCATGCCCTGGCCCATCTGTACCGGCGAACCGGCCGCCAGTTCTTCAGCCCATTTGACCTGATCCGGCCCGAATAGCACCACGGCTGTCGAACCCAGTTTGAAGCGACCCAGTTCCGCACCTTTTTCCAGGTGGATCGGCGCACGGGCGGCTTCGTCGTAGCGGAAGGTTTTCAGCTCGCGCTTCGGTGGCGTGACCAACCCGGCCCAGACCGTTTCAATCGATGCCACGATCATGGCGCCCACCAGCACCACGGCCATTGGCCCGCGCTCAGTGTCGAAAATGCACGCCACACGCTCGTTGCGGGCGAACAGCTCCGGCACGTTTTCGGCAGTGGTCTGGTTGACGGAAAAAATCCGCCCCGGAATGTAGACCATCTCGCGCAGCGTGCCAGCCAATGGCATGTGCACGCGGTGATAGTCCTTCGGCGACAGGTAAATGGTGGCGAAATCGCCGCCCATGAACGGCGCGGCATTGGCAGCGTCACCACCCAGCAACTCCAGGACGCTGAAACTGTGGCCCTTGGCCTGGAACACGCGGCCGTGTTCGATCGGGCCGAGCTGGCTGACGGCACCGTCGGCGGGGCTGAGGATGGCGCCCGGCGTCTGGTCCAGCGGACGGGCACCCTCTTTCAAGGCGCGCGTGAAGAACGCATTGAAGTGCTCGTAAGCGGTGAGGTCTTCGACCAGTGCCTGGGACATGTCCACCTGATAGCGCTTGGCGAACCACGCCGTAAAGGCGTTCTTGAACCAGCGCACGCGGCATTCGGCAATGCAGCCGGCCAGTCGCGACAGCAAATGGTGGGGCAGCAGGTATTGGCTGAGGATAAACAAACGCTTATTCATTGACGGTCCTTAAAAACCTTATATCTCTACCGGGGTGTCGGGATGGTTGCCCCATTCGCCCCATGAGCCGGCGTAACCTTTGACCCGCGGATAACCGAGGGATTTGGCCACCAGATAAGTGAAGCCAGAGCGATGGTGGGTCTGGCAGTGGGTGATCACTTCTTTTTCTTTGCTGATCCCGAGTTGCTCCAGGATCTGCGGCATGTCCGTGCGAATGCGCAGGTGACGGGCCTGATCCATGCCTGCGGTCCATTCGAAATTGACCGCGCCGGGGATGTGCCCTGCCTTGGCCGCCAGGACTTTTTCGCCGGAGTACTCCAGCGGTCCGCGGGCGTCCCAGATCGCCAGGTCGGCCGCGCCGAGACGGCTTTGCAGGTACTCGCGTGTAGCGATGGGTTCGTCGTGCAAGGTCAGGTGGACCGGACCGCCGACCGCAGGCGGGATCTGGATCGACATGGGCAAACCTTCCGCCAGCCAGGCTTTGAGGCCGCCGTCGACATAGTGGTACCGGCTATGGCCGATAACGTCCAGAAGCCAGATAAAGCGACCGGCCCAACCGCCGCCTTCGTCGTCATACACGACATAGACCGCATTCGGGTTGTGTCCCAGTTCGCCAAACATTGCTTCAAGCGCCGCCTTGGTCGGCAGCAGGCCTGGCGCAGGTGCCTGACCCAGTTGCGTCCGCTTCGGATCGACAAAGCGGGCGCCGGGGATATGCCCTTCGGCATAACGCGCGCTGCTGGTCAGGTCCACCAGGATCAGTTCGCTGGATTCGAGACGGGTGAGCAGGTCGCTCGGCTCGATCACCAGGGTCAAGCCAGAGAAGTCAGACATGTGAGGTCTCCAGAGCACAAAGGGGTGGATTGTAGCGCAGCCTTCATTGGCCGCGGTGGCTAAAGCTGTGCAGGGCTTTTTCGATGCACTGCGCGGTTTTGCCGAAGGCTTGCACGGCGATCTCCGAGAACGGCCCGCCACCCTGGTCCGCCACCACAATCATGATCACCCGACCGTTGTTGACCAGTGAGCGCAGTAACAAGTGTTCACCCTCGAACTGCGAACGCAGGCTCGCCGGCAACAGGGCCGAGAATTGCGCGTTGTTGGCCGGGGTCAGGCGCAGCTGCGCCTGTTGCGAGAGCAGGCGTTGCAGCACGGTGCTCTGGTTGACCGGAACGTTCAGGCTGGAGGCTGCCGTTGGCAGGCCGCAGGCCTGGTGGACCCTTAGATTGGCGTGAGTGCGGTCGGCCATCAGTATCATCACCCGTCGCATGCCGCACGCCACCAATGCGTCGCGAGCAGAGGTGGTCAAGTGCAGGGCATTGGCGAAGCGACTGGGCTGCATCAGCAATTCGGCGCATTGCCTGCGCCATTTCACCAGATCTTCGGCGGTCGGCGCCGGCGGCAAGCCCGCGTGACTGCGCTTGATGCCCCACGGCCAGATCAGCGCAACGGCCGGGTGCCACAGGTCTGGCATGGCGTGCTGGCGGGCGCTGGTGACGGCCTGTCGGTGCAATTGCTGCTGCACTTCGTCCATCGGCATTTGCAGGTAAAGGCCGGTCAGGTGGTGCCAGCGCTCAGCGTGCGGACTGTCCCAGGCCTGTTGCGCCGATAACGCCAGGCCATTGGCCAGCAACACCGTGTTCGCCGGTTGGTTGAGCCAGCGGCGCAAGGTCGGATCGTCGTCGAGGCGGTTTTGCTGGCGCAACGGGTGATCACTGTCGCGAGCGATGCGCAGGACCTTGACCAGTTCCCGCTGTTCGTTGAGCAGCAGCCGATAACCTTGCTGCACCCAGATCGGCAGGTGCCAGAGGTCCGCCAGGGCCTGGCCGATTTGCAGCAGACGTACGCCGAACAACTGCTTCTCGACGTCGCGCGCCGATTCGCCTTCATGGATGACCCGCCGCTCCCACTCTTCAAGCAACTGCGGATGGGTCAACGCCATCGGCCACAGCGGCGACAGAAACAGCAGGCTGCCCCAATGGATGTCCTGCCACAGCCGCGCCAGGCGACTGGCGAAAAAACCGTTGGCCTGTTGGGTCGCGTGCTGGCTGATCAGCTGCAGCTGGCGCAAGACTTTGGGGATCTTTGACAGCGGCTGGGCGGGCAGTTGGCCGAGCAGTTCTTCGGTGCGCTGCAAGCCGAGGCGATTGAGCGCTACTTCAAGGTTTTCAGCAGGTGTGGTCAGGCTGCCATGGGCATGCCGGTTGGCTTCGCGAATCACGCTCAAGGCCAGGGCAGGGCTGTGCTGCATCATGTCGGCAATATCGCGCAGCGAACTTCGCTTGTCGCGGACGGCCTTGCAAACCCGATCATGACTGGCTTGCGGAACGGGCAGTCGTACGCCGTCGAGCAGCTTGACCCAGCCTTCGAGCGTGCTCGGTGCCGGCGTTGGAACGTTCGTTTCGTCAGCCATGTGTGGACGCGATCATCGTCTGCTTTATCCATGTTCGGAACGTATGCCCGGAACGGGCAAATTGGCTTTTCGCCTGAACGGGCTATAGTCTGGCGCAGTTTTGCCGATAAGGAGAAGAAGAGATTTTTCAGCTTCCGGATATGACCTTGAACCCGACTCAGTAAGTGCTCCCCACCCTATGGCTAAAATAATCGGCATCATCGTCGTATTCGCGAGCGTGCTCGGCGGATACGTGCTTTCCCACGGTAAAATTGCCGCCCTGATCCAGCCCTTCGAGGTGATGATTATCGGTGGTGCGGCCCTGGGTGCGTTCCTGCAGGCCAACCCCGGTCACATGACGATGCGCGTGTTCAAGAAGTCGTTGAGCATGTTCAGCTCGCGCTTCACCCACACCTTCTACCTTGAGGTGCTGGGGCTGATCTACGAGATCCTCAACAAGAGCCGCCGCGAAGGCATGATGGCCATCGAAGGCGACATCGAAGATGCCTCCGCGAGCCCGATCTTCGCCAAGTACCCGGCGGTTCTGAAAGACGAACGCATGACGGCGTACGTCTGTGATTACCTGCGCATCATGTCGTCCGGCAACATGGCGCCCCATGAGCTGGAAGGCCTGTTCGACATGGAGCTGTACAGCCTCAAGGAGGACCTGGATCACCCCTCCCACGCCGTGAACGGCATCGCCGACGCCATGCCCGGCTTCGGTATCGTCGCGGCGGTACTGGGTATCGTTGTGACCATGGCGTCCCTGGGCGATGGCGATCAGCAATCCATCGGCTTGCACGTCGGTGCGGCGCTGGTCGGTACCTTCTTCGGTATTCTGGCCGCCTATGGTTTCTTTGGCCCGCTGGCCCACTCCCTGGCCCACGATGCCAAGGAAGAACTGAACGTCTACGAGGCCATCAAGGCCTCGCTGGTCGCTTCCGCTTCCGGCATGCCGCCGTCGCTGGCGGTGGAATTCGGGCGCAAGGTGCTGTACCCGGCGCACCGCCCCAGCTTTGCCGAGCTGGAACAAGCGGTTCGCGGTCGCTGAGTCATGGAAAATAACCAGCCGATCATCATCAAGCGCGTCAAGCGCTACGCCGCCGGGCATCATGGAGGCGCCTGGAAAATCGCCTTCGCCGACTTCGCGACGGCGATGATGGCGTTCTTCCTGGTGCTGTGGCTGCTGTCCAACGCAACGCCTGAGCAGAAGATCGCCATCGCCGGTTACTTCAAGGACCCGATCGGCTTTACCGAAAGTGGCACGCCCTACATCATCGACCTGGGTGGTTCGCCCACCCTGGCGCCGGAGAACACGCTCAATCCCGAGGTCAAATCCCAGCCTCAGCCGGACAAAGTGACCATCGGTAGCGAACAGGCCGAAGGCATGGCCGAGCAGGTCGAGAAGGAACGGCTGGAACTGCTGCTGCAAGAATTGCAGAGCAAGGTCAATGAAAATCCTCAGTTGCACAAATTCAAGGACCAGATCCAGTTCGAGATCATTGCCAATGGTTTGCGCATCCAGATCATGGACGCGGAAAACCGGCCGATGTTCGACTCGGGCAGCGCTCGCCTGAAACCGTATTTCGAAGATATCCTGCTGGCCATGGCCGACACCATCAAGGCCGTGCCGAACAAGATCAGCATCAGCGGCCACACCGATGCCACACCCTATTCGGGTACCGGTGATTTCGGTAACTGGGAATTGTCGGCCAACCGTGCCAACGCGGCCCGCCGTGCGCTGGTCGCCGGCCGTTACCCGGAATCGCAAGTGGCGCGAGTCGTCGGCTACGCCTCCTCGGCCCTGTTTGATCGGGACAACCCGTTCAACCCGGTCAATCGCCGTATCGACATCGTAGTGCTGACCAAAAAAGCCCAGCGTGCCATGGAAGGTACGCAAGGTGCGGAGCCTGCGCCGGAGTCGACGCCAGGGCAAGGCGCCCCGGGTGAAGTGCCGACCACGCCCGTCGACCCGAATGCATTGCCTGCGGATAAAGAGCCATTACCGGCACATGAACTTCGCGAGCGCTTGAATCTGTTCGATGTCCCAGCGCCGAAACCGGGTGAGCCGCTCAAGCCGTGACCCACAAAAAAGCCGCGATGATCGCGGCTTTTTTGTCTTCGCAGGGTGCTGATCATTTTCGTGGCACCACGAAAATGATCAAGACTGCTTAATAGCTACTCTCCGGCAAACTAGCGATGATCGAGCGGTAACTGTTCATCCGTTGCTGCTGCACGCGGCCCTCTTCCAGGGCCTTGAGCAAGGCGCAACCCGGTTCGCGGTCGTGCTTGCAGTCGCGGAAGCGGCAGGTGCCGATCAGGTCGTTGAACTCGATGAAGCCGGCTTCGACGTCGGCGCGGCTGACGTGACCCAGGCCGAATTCGCGGATACCCGGGGAGTCGATCAGCTCACCGCCACCGGGGAAGTGGAACAAGCGCGCGGTGGTGGTGGTGTGGGTGCCCTGGCCGGACAGCTCGGAGAGCGGGCCAACGCGGGTGTCGACTTCCGGCAACAAGCTGTTGACCAGCGACGACTTGCCGACGCCGGACTGGCCGACGAACACGCTGATGTGCCCGTCCAGTTGCTTCTGCAGTTGCTCCATGCCGTTGCCGTGGTGCGCCGACACTTCCAGTACCGGATAGCCCAGCGTGCGGTAGACCGCCAGCAGGGCATTCAGCGCCGGGGCGTTGTGTTCGTCGATCAGGTCGAATTTGTTGAGCAGCAGCAGGGGGCGAATCCCCGCGTGCTCGGCCGCGACCAGATAACGGTCGATCAGGTTGGCGTGCGGCTCGGGCAGCGGCGCGAAGACGATGACGATCATGTCGACGTTGGCCGCCACCGGCTTGAGCTGGCCACGGCTGTCCGGACGGCAGAGTTCGGTTTTGCGCGGCAGTTGCGCCACGATCACGCCGATCCCCTGGTTGCCGGCACGCCAGACCACCTGATCGCCGGTTACCAGCGCCGGGAGGTTGGCGCGCAAGTGGCAGCGGAATACCTGGCCGGCCAACTCGCCATCGAGCGCTTCGACTTCGACCTGCACACCGAAGTGCGCGATCACCAGGCCGGTCTGTTCCGGACCCAGGTCGCCACCCTCGAGTGCCTCGACAGCCGAGGACTCGCGTTTGGCGGCGCGGGCAGCGCGTTCGCCCTGAATCTTTTCGATGCGCCAGTTTTGACGACGATTGAGTTGGCGTTTGGCCATGGGTGTTCCGTATCAAGAATGCAACGATTAGGTAAAACGGCCGCGAGTTTAGCACGCCCGGCCACGTCCCTAGGCTAAACTGCGCAGCATTGCCTAGGAGTCGACATATGCAAAACCCGCAGAATCTGATCTGGATCGACCTGGAAATGACCGGTCTGAACCCTGATACCGACGTCATCATCGAGATGGCGACGATCGTCACTGACAGTGATTTGAACACCTTGGCCGAGGGGCCGGTGATCGCCATTCACCACAGCGATGAGATCCTCGCCGGCATGGACGAGTGGAACACCCGTCAACACGGCGGCTCGGGCCTGACCCAACGGGTTCGCGACAGCCGCATCAGCATGGCCGAAGCCGAAGCCGAGACCATCGCCTTCCTGGAAAAATGGGTGCCGAAGGGCAAGTCGCCGATCTGCGGCAACAGCATCTGCCAGGACCGTCGCTTCCTTTATACCCACATGAAGTCCCTGGAAAGCTATTTCCACTACCGCAACCTCGACGTGTCCACGCTTAAAGAGCTGGCAGCGCGCTGGGCACCCGACGTGCGCGACAGTTTCCAGAAAGGCAGCACCCACCTGGCCCTGGACGACATCCGTGAATCCATCGCCGAGTTGCAGCATTACCGCAAGAACTTCATCAAGTTCTGATTTTGCGGTGTCCTCGAGGGCCCCTTCGCTGGCAAGCCAGCTCCTACAAGGTGCGACATACCTGTAGGAGCTGGCTTGCCGGCGAAGAGGCCCTTGAAGACACCATCGCCACCAAGTCGGCTCCTACATTTGCTAATTGCCCCCTTTTGGTGCCCGGACGATCTGGCTAGACTGCGCGCCTTCCTGCAAGGACCGCCCCCATGTTGCTGATGCTCTACCTGATCGCCATTACCGCCGAAGCCATGACCGGTGCCCTGTCTGCCGGCCGTCGCGGCATGGATTGGTTTGGCGTGGTGCTGATCGCATGCGTGACCGCCCTGGGTGGCGGGTCGGTGCGCGACGTGCTGCTTGGCCATTACCCGCTGACCTGGGTCAAACACCCGGAATACCTGGTGTTGACCTCGATCGCGGCGATGTTCACCGTGTTCGCCGCACGCTGGATGCGCCACCTGCGTTCGCTGTTTCTGGTACTCGACGCCGTAGGGTTGGTGGCCTTTACCTTGATTGGCTGCATGACCGCGCTGGAAATGGGTCATGGCATGTTGGTAGCTTCGGTCAGCGGGGTGATCACCGGGGTGTTCGGCGGCATCCTGCGGGACATCTTCTGTAACGACATCCCGCTGATCTTCCGCCGAGAACTCTATGCCAGTGTGTCGTTCGCTGCGGCGTGGTGCTACCTGCTGTGCATCTATCTCGAACTGCCCGGCGAACAGGCGATCCTGATTACTCTGTTCGGCGGCTTCCTGCTGCGTCTGTTGGCGATCCGTTTTCACTGGGAAATGCCGAAGTTCGTCTACAACGACGAAGCCTGACGCGGTCCCCTGTAGGAGCGAGCTTGCTCGCGATGAGCCTGAGAACGCCGCGGGGTGTCAGGCTTTCAGCGTTATCGTTGAAGACCATCGCGAGCAAGCTTGCTCCTACAGCAAACCGTGTTGTTTCAGGGCCCATTCCACGTGTTCGCGGACCAGTTCCGAGGGGTATTCGCGTCGCGCCTTCAACGCTTCCAGCACAGGAATGCTCGACGGCGCATTACCAAGACCCACCGCGAGATTGCGCAGCCAGCGCTCGTAACCGGCACGGCGTAGCGGCGAGCCTTCGGTACTGCTGAGGAATTTATCTTCGTCCCACATGAACAATTCGGCCAGTTCGGCATTGTCCAGATTGTGCCGCGGCTTGAAGTCGCTTTCCCCGGACGGACGGGCAAAGCGATTCCACGGGCAGACGATCTGGCAGTCATCGCAACCAAACACCCGATTGCCGATCAGCGGTCGCAACTCTTCGGGGATCGCGCTTTTCAGCTCGATGGTCAGGTAGGAAATGCAGCGCCGGGCATCCAGTACATAAGGGCCGACGAACGCATTGGTCGGGCAAATGTCCAGGCACGCGGTGCAGCGTCCGCAGTGTTCGCTAGCGTGGGGCGGGTCCACAGGGAGCGGCAGGTCGACGAACAGTTCACTGAGAAAGAAGTAACTGCCGGCCTTGCGATTCAACACCAGGGTATTTTTGCCGATCCAGCCCAGGCCGGCTTTTTCGGCGATGGCCTTTTCCAGCACCGGGGCACTGTCGACGAACGCGCGGTAGCCGAACGGGCCGATGACTGCCTGGATTTTTTCTGCCAGTTGTTGCACGCGTTTACGGATCAATTTGTGATAATCGCGGCCCAAGGCATAGCGCGAAACGTAGGCTTTCTCCGGTTGGGCCAGGCGTTGGGCCATTTCCGTGTCGCCGGGAAGGTAGTCCATGCGCAGGGAGACGACCCTTAACGTGCCCGGTACCAGTTCTTCCGGGTGTGAGCGTTTGCTGCCGTGGGCGCCCATGTAGTCCATTTCGCCGTGGTAGCCGGCTTCGAGCCAGCGCTGCAGGTGCTGCTCATGCTCGGCCAGGTCCAGGCCGCTGATGCCGACTTGCTGAAAGCCCAGCTCGCGGCCCCAATCCTTGATGGATTGGGCGAGGGCGGGCAGGTCTGTGGTAATTGCGGGCATGAGACGAGAGAAACCGGAGCTGAGGTGCGTATAATTCTGCCAGACATCGGAGCCCGAAGACGCATGCCGCACACTAAAGATGATTTACCCGACGCGCTGTACAGCGCCGCGCAAGTGCGAGCGCTCGATGCGAGCCTTATTGCAGCCGGCACACCGGGCTTCGAATTGATGCAGCGGGCGGCGCGCGCGACCTGGCGTGCGCTGGTCCGTCACTGGCCGACGGCGAACGAGCTGAGTGTGGTGACCGGTCATGGCAATAACGCTGGTGATGGCTATTTGATGGCTGTTTTGGCCAGGCGCGCAGGCTGGCACGTACGTGTCCTGGCAGTGGGTGATCCTAAGCGTTTGCAAGGCGATGCAGCCCAGGCTCACGCCGAGGCCCTGGCCGAAGGCGTTGCCGTTCAAGCCTGGAGCTCGCAGTCCGGGTTGCGGGGTGTTGTGGTAGACGCCATGCTCGGTACCGGTTTGACGGGAGACGTGCGAGAACCCTATGCCGGCGTTATCGCTGCGATCAATGCCAGTGGGTTGCCAGTTGCGGCAGTGGATATTCCTTCGGGTCTTTGCGCTGATACGGGACGTATTCTTGGCTCGGCCGTCCGTGCTGACCTGACCGTGACCTTCATTGGCTTGAAATTGGGGCTGTTCACCGGCGACGCGGCGGACGTGGTGGGCGAGTGGGTGTTCAATGACCTGCAGGCCTCCCCCGAGTCATTTAATGGCGTCGACATCAGTGCGCGTCTTCTGACGGCCGATAACGTGCCGCGCCTGGCCAGCCGCGCGCCCACTGCCCATAAAGGCAAGTTCGGGCATGTGCTGTTGATCGGCGGTGATCGGGGGTTTGGCGGCGCGATCCTGCTGAGTGCGCAAACTGCGCTGCGCAGTGGCGCGGGCATGGTGTCGGTATCGACGCGAAGCGAACACGTTCCCGCCTCACTGGCGAGAATTCCCGAAGCGATGGTAGTGGGCACTTCGTCAGCCAACCAACTGATGGGATTGCTGGAAAAAGTTTCCGTGCTGGTCGTCGGTCCAGGCTTGGGACAGGCGTCCTGGGGGCGCAGTCTTTTGTCGGCGGCGGCCAACGCACCGCTTGCGCAAGTCTGGGACGCCGACGCCTTGAATCTGTTGGCTGAAGGGCAGGTGAGCTTGCCCGGGGATTGTGTGATCACGCCGCATCCGGGGGAGGCGGCGCGGTTATTGGGCCTGTCGACTACCGAGGTCCAGGCCGATCGTCCAGCCGCTGCCCATGCATTGAGCAAAAAATACACAGCGGTTGTGGTCCTCAAAGGCGCCGGCAGCCTGATCGCCAGTCCCGACGGACGTCTGGCGGTATGCGATCAGGGGCATCCGGCGATGGCTACCGCCGGATTGGGCGATGTACTGGCCGGATTGCTGGGCGCCCTGCTGGCCCAGGGCATGAACGCCTTTGACGCCGCTTGCCTCGGTGTCTGGCTGCACGCCAACGCCGGTGCACAAGAAGGCAAATCGGGCCGTGGGCTGGCGGCCAGTGATCTGATTCCAGCCATTCGTCAGTTGTTGGAGGAGCAAGCACCGTGTCTGAAGTAACCCTGTACCTGGCTGATGAAGAGGCGATGACGGCGTTTGGCGCACGTATCGCGAAAACCACCGAAGGGCACGGTCTGATTTTTCTGGAAGGGGATCTGGGGGCGGGGAAAACCACGCTGTCCCGAGGTATCATCCGGGGGCTGGGGCATGAGGGTGCGGTCAAAAGTCCGACCTTCACTCTGGTCGAGCCGTACGAGATCGGTGACATCCGGGCATTCCATTTCGACCTGTATCGCCTGGTCGATCCGGAGGAGCTGGAATACCTCGGCATCCGTGATTACTTTGAAGACGATGCGTTGTGCCTGATCGAATGGCCCCGCAAGGGCTCAGGCTTTTTGCCAAAGCCCGACCTGACCATTACCATTAGCCCGCAAGACAGCGGGCGTTCGCTGAAAATTTTGTCCCAGGGTTCGCGTGGCGAGTCGTGGTGTGCCGCTTTGGCATTGGAATCCAATTAAATGATGGGGTCAGGTATGCGCTTTCGCGCGATGGTAGCTGCCGTAGGGTTGTTGTTTCTGGCGGTAACCGTCGACGCTGTGGCCGAGACAAAGGTCAACAGCGTTCGCCTGTGGCGGGCTCCGGACAACACACGGCTGGTGTTCGACCTGACGGGGCCTGTCCAGCACAGCGTGTTTACCCTGTCTGCTCCGGATCGCCTGGTGATCGACATCAATGGTGCGAGCCTCGGGGCGCCCTTGAGCGTCAATAGCTCGAACACCCCGATCACCGCAATGCGCTCGGCCCAACGCACGCCGACCGACCTGCGGGTGGTCATCGACCTGAAAAAAGCCGTCACGCCGAAAAGCTTTACCCTGGCGCCGAACGCCCAGTACGGTAACCGGCTGGTGGTCGATCTGTTCGATAACCCTGCCGACGCCGCGCCGATTCCGGCACCGACCAACGTCGCGACAGTGGCCCCGGTACCCGTCACTCCAGTCGATCCACCGGTCAAATTGCCGCCAGCCCCGGCCGGGAAACGCGACATCGTCGTGGTCATCGATGCCGGCCACGGTGGCGAAGACCCGGGCGCTTCCGGTTCTCGCGGTCAGCGCGAGAAAGACGTGGTGCTGGCCATCGCTCGCGAACTGCAGCGCCAGGTCAACGGCATGAAAGGCTTCCGCGCCGAACTGACCCGTACCGGCGACTACTTCATTCCCTTGCGCGGGCGTACCGAAATCGCCCGCAAGAAGGGCGCCGACCTGTTCATCTCGATCCACGCCGATGCCGCCCCCTCGGCCGCCGCCTTCGGTGCGTCGGTATTCGCCCTGTCTGATCGCGGCGCCACGTCCGAGACGGCGCGCTGGTTGGCCGACAGCGAAAACCGGTCCGACCTGATCGGTGGTGCCGGTAACGTCAGCCTCGACGACAAAGACCGCATGTTGGCGGGCGTACTGCTCGACCTGTCGATGACCGCCTCCCTGACGTCCAGCCTGAACGTCGGCCAGAAGGTCCTGACCAATATCGGCCGGGTCACCCCGCTGCACAAACAACGGGTGGAGCAGGCCGGGTTCATGGTGCTGAAGTCGCCGGACATTCCATCGATCCTGGTGGAAACCGGGTTCATCTCCAACGCCAACGAAGCCTCCAAGCTTGCCGCTGCGAATCACCAGCAGGCGCTGGCGCGGTCGATCAGCAGCGGC
>Ga0247820_10000657_pt1 | contig 18689 bp, 11 predicted proteins | sample 13C_Glucose_Day1_2_FD_192480 | JGI IMG/M metagenome (GOLD analysis project Ga0247820, IMG submission 192480) | Soil microbial communities from agricultural site in Penn Yan, New York, United States - 13C_Glucose_Day14 | ecosystem: Environmental > Terrestrial > Soil > Agricultural land | place...
GACAGGTCCAGCAGGCCGGCGAACAGCTTGTCCAGCGAGCTCGCCGCGCTTCGGATGTGGGTCACCAGTTCGGCGGTTTGCGGCGTCTGGTTCTTGTGCAGCAGGGTGGAGAACACCAGCAGCGCGTGCAGCGGCTGGCGCAGGTCGTGGCTGGCGGCGGCCAGGAAGCGCGACTTGGCGGCGTTGGCCTCCTCGGCCACCTTCTTTTCCTCGGCCAACCGCTTGACCAGGTCGGCGTTCTCGAAGCGCATGTGCAGCGACTCCTCGAACGCCGCCGCCGACTGGCGGCAGGAGCGGGACATGATCAGGCCCATCATGGCCAGGGCGAAGGCGAGCGGCCAGCCCAGCTGGCTCTGGGTGAGCCAGAACGAGGAGGCGAGCAGCAGGTTGATCCAGGCGCCCGAGATGAAGGTGGGCGGGTGGGTGGAGGCGTTCACCAGCGCGCCGCCCAGGTAGATCAGCTGCAGCGTGGTGGCGACGGTGGCGGCCGCGCTGGTGTTGCCGTAGCCGATCCACCACACCGACAGGCCCATGGCCACCTGGTTGAACACCGTCGTCCACCACAGGACCGTCTGCTGGTGCGCCAGCTGTTCGGGCGAGGCAGTGTCCAGCCCGCGCAGGATGCGAGCGCACACCACCGCGTTCGCCTGGGCGAGCAGGGCCACGGGAAGGGCCCAGGCCAGCAGCCGCCACGTCGGGACGATGGTGGCGAAGGCCGCCATCGCCACCACGGCGGCGACGATGACGGTGGTGCGCGAGGCGACCGACTGGCGGGCCCGCATCCGCAGCGACTCGCGCGCCATCTCCACGCGCAGGGGCTGGTCGGCGTCAACGGCAAATTTTGGGAACGGCGCCATGGATGAGCTTCACAATCCGCTGACCTTAGTCCTTGCCGTAACAAGATGTCAACCGATCCACGCTGGTCCGAGCCCGTCGAATCGCTGCTCGAGGCCACCCCGCCGCATGTTTGTGACGTATTGGTGATCGGTTCCGGCTACGGCGGCAGCGTCGCCGCGGCGGAACTGGCGGCTCCCGGCCGCAACGTCTGGGTGATGGAGCGCGGCCGCGAGTACGCCCTGGGCGAATTCCCCGAGGACATCGGCCAGCTGCCCGGCCACGTGCGTTTCCAGCGCCAGGGTGAGGCGTCGCCGGTGGGCAACGCCGACGCGCTGCTCGATTTCCGGCTGTTCGAGCAGGTCGGCGTGCTCGTCGCCAACGGGCTGGGCGGCGGTTCGCTGATCAACGCCGGCGTCGCGCTGCGGCCGTCGCCCGAGCTGTTCGACCAGGCCTGCTGGCCGGCCGCCTACCGTCCGGGCGGCGCCGCGCAGGGCGCGCTGCAGGACGCGATGTCGCAGGTGCTCGGCAAGCTGGAGGCGCAGGCCATGCCGGCGGCGGGCGAGATGCCGAAGTTCGCCGCGCTGGACCGGCTCGGAAAGGCGATCGGCTGCGGCCCGGCCGAGGCCGTGCCGCTGACCATCGCGCACCAGCCGCGCACCACGGCCCAGGGCGTGGCGCAGGACGCCTGCATCCGCTGCGGCAACTGCTTCACCGGCTGCAACGTGGGCGCCAAGGGCACGCTGCTGACCACGCTCATCCCGGCGGCGGCCTCGCAAGGCGCGCGCTTCTTCACCGGCGCCACCGCGCTGGAGATCGAGCCGCTGGCGGGCCCGCAGTCGCGCTGGCGCGTGCACTTCGCGCTGACGGCGCGCGCCAAGGCGCAGCCGTTCGTGCGGCATTTCCACGTGGACACGCACACGCTGGTGCTGAGCGCCGGCACGCTGGGCAGCACGGAGCTGCTGCTGCGATCGCCCCGGGTGGCGCACTCGCCGCGGCTCGGCCATTCGTTCTCGGCCAACGGCGATGCCATAGCGATGGCGTGGGGCCAGAAGGAGCGCGTCAGCGGCATCTCGGCGCCGCGGCCTTCCAGTACCGGCCCGAGCCGCGACGTCGGCCCGACCATCGTCGGCACGCTGCGCGCACCGATCCGGGTGGACGGCCGCCAGCGGACCGTGCTGGTCCAGGACGGTGCCGTGCCGTCGGCGATGTCGATGGCGGTGATCGCGCTGGGCAGCTCGCTGTCCAGCCTGCACCGCTACGTCGACAAGGACGCTCCCGGCTTCCATGGGGCCGACGCGCCCGACGTGCTGGCCACGCCCGAGCGCATCGGCGAGCACGCGCTGCTGCTGCTGGCCATGGGCCGCGACGATGCCGACGGGCAGATGACGCTCGTTCCCGGCAAGGACGGCGGTCGACACGTCTTCGACATCCAGTGGCCGGGCGGCGACAAGGAGGACGCGCGCGTCGGCGGGCGGGCGCCTTACTTCAAGGCCCTGCACGAGATGCTCAAGTCCGCCTACGCGCGCAAGGACTTCGACGGCGGCGACTACCTGCCCAATCCCATGTGGCGCCCGGTGCCCGACAAGTTCTCCGGCATCACCGGCGGCGACCAGCCCGAGCGGCTGGTGACCGTGCATCCGCTGGGCGGCTGCGCCATGGCCGACGACGCGTCGGCCGGCGTGGTGAACCGCTTCGGCGAGGTGTTCAGCGGCCCCGGCGGCAAGGCGGTGCACGCCGGCCTGCACGTGCTGGATGGCGCCATCGTGCCCTGCGCGGTGGGCGTCAATCCCTTCGTCACGATCAGCGCGCTGAGCCTGCTCGCGGCGCGCGAGATCCGCACGCGCCTGGATGCGCAGGCGCCGGCGCCGGCGCGGGCCGTGCCGCTGGCGCTGCACCTGCCCGTGGGCCAGCCTGCCGTGAAGGAACGCCAGCCGTTCGCGGCGGCCGGCCCGGTGGTTCTTAAGTTCGAGGAGCGCCTGCAATCCACCGGAGAAGGGCAGGTGCCCGAGTGGGTGCTCGCGCTCACCGAAGGCATGGACCCCGAGGTGCGCAGGCTAGCCGCCCGCCCGCGCGCCTGGGTGGCGCAGGTCGAGGTCCGGCTGGATCCGTACGCCTGGCTGGCCGATCCCTCCGTCGGGCATGAAGCGGAACTGCGGCTGTACGTGAACCGCTGGCCCGAGTCGCAGACGGTGCGCGACGAGGTGCTGCGGCCCGGCCACCTGGTGCTGAGCGGCCGCGGCAAGGTGACATTGCTCGCGCCCGATTTCCCGAAGGACGCCCGCGAGCGCAAGGCACGCGCCAGCCGCGCCTTCGAGACCTACCTGCATCGGCGCGGCAAGGGCGACCTGGTGAACACCGTCGGCACCGGCGGCGTGAGCCCGTGGGAAGCCGTGCGCCTGTTCCGCCAGGCCGGCCGCAACCATGCGGACTACCGCGAACTGCGCTACGACTTCCTGCTGCGCACCGACCCCGGCGCCGCTCCGGTGCGCGCCTCCGGCCTCAAGCGGCTCGCCTACCGCATCGACGAGCGCAACGTCTGGGACGCGCTGACGCAGCTCGACCTGAAGCTGCAGCCTTCCGGCGGCGCCACCCCCTGGCCGCTGGCGCTGAAAGTGGACCTGGTCGACATGGTGAAAGGGCGCCGGCTGCAGGTGGAGAAAGCGCCCAACACGCCGGCCGCGATCCTGGCCGTGGCCGCCTTCGGCGCGTTCTGGTTGCGCACGCTGCTGCGCACGCACTTCTGGTCGTTCCGCGGATTGAGCTACGACCGGCTGGCGCCGGTGAAGGTGCCGTCGCCCCCTCCGTTGCGCCCGGAAGGCCTGGACGGCCCGCCGGTGTATCCGGAGCGAGTGCCGTTCCAGGTGCCGCGCGGCCACGGCGAAGGAGGCATGGTCGACCTTGAACTGGTGCACTACCCGGCCGGCAAGAACGCGATCGAGCCCAAGCGGGCCCTGCTCTTCGTCCACGGCCTGGCCCACGGCAGCGGCGTGTTCACCACCGACACCCTTGGCTCGCACAACATGGCCACGCACTTCCTGCGCGAGGGCTACGACGTCTGGCTGCTGGACCACCGCCTGTCCAACCGGATGAAGCACGCCGGCGAGGCCCACACCATGGACATGGTGGCGAAGTACGACATCACGCGCGCCATCGCCGAAGTGCGGCAGCGCGCCGGCGTCGCCAGGCTCGACGTGTTCGCGCATTGCGTGGGCGCCGGCGCGTTCGCGATGGCGGTGCTGCGCGATCGCGAACCGGGCGAGGAGGGCGTGGACCCCGACCACATCGGCAACGTCGTCATCCATGCGGTGCACCCGTGGGTGGTGCCCTCGATGTCCAACCGGCTCTCGGGTTCGCTGGCGGCGCTCTACAAGGACTTCCTGGCCGGCGACGAGACCATCAACCCCATCCCGCCCGCGGGCCGAGGCAGGGCGATCGACGAACTGATCGACCGCTTCGGGGCCAGCCTGCCCTGGCCGCTGGAGGAGCGCGAGCCGCACGAGCGCGCCAAGTACGACGCGCTGGGCGGCTATGGCGTGTGCAACCGCATGACCGTGTTCTACGGCCGCGAGTGGGAGCACAACAACCTGGACCCGGTCACCCACGATCGATTGGGGGAACTGGTCGGCGTCGCCGGCGTCGAGGTGTTCCGCCAGCTGTTCTTCGTGATCCAGCGCGAGCGGCTGACCAACCGCGAGGGCGTGAACGACTACCTCACGCGGGAGCGCCTGGAGAAACGCTGGAAGTTCCCGACGCTGTTCGCTCACGGCGGCCGCAACAAGGTCTTCGATCCGCGCAGCGCCGTCCGGTCGTGGCAGCGGCTGGAGCGCACCTTCCTGCAGGCCGACGCCAAGGACCGGACCGTGCGCCTGTTCGTGCGGGAGGGCTACGGGCACATGGACTTCCTGTTCGGCAGGAACGCGCACCGGGACGTCTATCCGAAGCTCTCGGCCTTCCTGAAGGACGCGAGCGGCTTCGAGAACACCGTGGGCGGCAAGCCCGCCGTCTACCTGGGAAAGAACGAGGTGGACGGCGAGGACATCAGCGACCACGAGTTCGTGGCGCCGCGCCATCCGCTGTGCGGGCCGCTGCTGCAGATCGACGGCTGGCACGGCCGGCCGCGCGAACTGGTGCTGTGGTTCGAGCAGCGCTCCGACACCACCAGCGAGCCGGAACCGCCGGAACTGCGGGTGGACGGCAGCGCCGTCGCCTCGACGGCGCTGCGGCCGCCGAGCCAGCGGCCAAAGGGCTCGGGGTTCGTCGAGAGCCGCAACCTGGCCGTGAGCAACGGCGCGGGCTGGCACTGGACGGTGACCGTGCCGGACACCGCGGGGCGCTTTTCCGGCATGGAGTTGCTCGAGGTCGAGATGCGCACCCGCGGCGGCGGCGCCAAGGTGCAGCGGCAGTCGACGCCGGGCCTGCCGGGCTGGATCGACCCGAAGTTCCCGTGGGGCACCTGGAGTCCCAAGCTGCCGATGCAGATCCTGCGCCGTGCCGCAGCCGAGGGGCCCGCCAAGGCTGCGCCCGCAGCCTCGAGCGAACGCCCGCCGTACGACAGCGAGCAGGTCTCGGTCCTGTCCTTCAAGGGACTGCCGTGGTGGAACCGCTGGCTGGGCCGGCTACCGGGCGACGTGCCGGTCAGCCTGCTGGCCAGTTCCTGCCGCTGGCCGGGCACGCCGTTCGAGCGCGAAGCGGCCGACGCGCTGGCCGCGCGGATGCAGGAGCACATCGAGCACAAGACGCGGCCGGTCGATGGCCTGGTGCTGCTGGGCGACCAGATCTACGCCGATGCCACCGCGAACCTGGCCGAAACCACCGAGAAGGCCGAGCGCGGCCAGGACCGTTACCGCGCTGCCTGGGACGGCGAGGAAACCTCCCGGCTGCTGCGCCACCTGCCGACCTGGCTGGTGGTGGACGACCACGAGTTCGGGGACAACATGGATGGGGCCGGCGGGCCGGAGTTCGACAACGGTTTCGAGGCGGCCATGGCCTACCAGTGGCGCTGGCGAGAGAAGCAGGAAGGTCCGGCCTTCGCCACGTCGGGCAAGCCCCTGCGCGGCTTCTGGTACGAGTTCGCGATCGGCGGGCTGCCGGCCTTCGCGGCCGACACGCGGTCCGAGCGGCGGTCGCGCGACGGCGACAACTGGCAGCAGGCCCTGCTGATGGACCCGCGCCAGCTGGACAAGCTCAAGGCCTGGCTCATCGCCCACCGCGATACGCCCAAGTTCCTGTGCAGCGGCAGCGTGCTCGGCGTGCCCGAGCGCCGCGTGCTGGAAGCGCCCTCGCTGGCCCGCCATGCCGACGACTGGACCGGCTACCCGGCCACCTGGCAGGAGCTGGCGCGGTTCATCGCCGTCGAGCGGATCCGCAACCTGGTGTTCCTGTCCGGCGACTACCACCTGAGCGCGGTGGCGGAACTGGAGATCCAGGCCGTCGGCGCACCGCCGGCGCGGGCGGTTTCGGTGGTCGCTTCCGGGTGGAACGCCACGCTGCCGTTCGCCAACCCGCGGGTGTACGAGCACGCCTGGGACGAGAAGGTGCGGCTGCCCGCCTGCTGCGCATCGGTGGACGTCTGGGCCCGGGCCCGCTGCCTCTCCACCGCGCACCGCCAGTTCACCAAGCTGTCCGTGGTCCGGGCGGCGGCCGGCTGGGCGCTGGAAGTCGCTTCGTACGACGAACACGGTACCGTGAAGGAGGTCGCACCGATCCCCCTGTGACTGCGTGGTCGGCGGCGGCCGGGCCGGCCGCCCCGATAATCCCCGCCCATGTCCGCCGTCTTCGAAAAACCGCCGATCTGGCAGCGCGCCACGCCGATGCTCCAGGGCTTCGACGGCCCGCTGGCGTTCGCGGTCTTCCTGCTCGCCTGCGCCGGCCTGCTCGTCATGTATTCGTCGGGCTTCGACCACGGCACGCGCTTTCGCGACCACGGCCGCAACATGCTGATCGCGGCCAGCATCATGTTCGTGGTGGCCCAGATCCCGCCGCAGCGGCTGATGAGCCTGGCGGTGCCGCTCTACACGATAGGCGTGGCGCTGCTGATCGCGGTGGCGGTGTTCGGCATCACCAAGAAGGGCGCCAAGCGCTGGGTGAACGTGGGCATGGTCATCCAGCCCAGCGAGATCATGAAGATCGCCATGCCGCTGATGCTGGCCTGGTGGTTCCAGAAACGGGAAGGGCAGTTGCGGCCGCTGGACTACGGCATGGCCGTGCTGATCCTGGTCGCGCCGGTCGGCCTGATCATGAAGCAGCCCGACCTGGGCACCTCGCTGCTGGTGCTGGCGGCGGGGCTGTCGGTGATCTTCTTCGCCGGCCTGTCCTGGAAGATCGTGATCCCGCCGCTGGTGATCGGCCTGGTCGCCGCCATCCTGCTGGTGGTGTTCGAGGGTCCGCTGTGCGAGCCCGGCCACCGCTGGCCCATCCTGCACGACTACCAGCAGCAGCGCATCTGCACCCTGCTCGACCCCACCAAGGACCCGCTGGGCAAGGGCTTCCACATCATCCAGGGGATGATCGCCATCGGCTCGGGCGGCGTGACGGGCAAGGGCTTCATGCAGGGCACGCAGACGCACCTGGAGTTCATCCCGGAGCGCACCACCGACTTCATCTTCGCCGCCTTCTCGGAGGAGTTCGGCCTGGTCGGCAACCTCTGCCTGATCGCCGGCTTCATCTTCCTGATCCTGCGCGGCCTCGCCATCGCCCTCGAGGCTTCGACCCTGTTCTCGCGCCTGCTGGCGGGCGCGATCACCATGATCTTCTTCACCTATGCCTTCGTGAACATGGGCATGGTGAGCGGCATCCTGCCCGTCGTGGGCGTGCCGCTGCCCTTCATCAGCTACGGCGGCACGGCGATGGTGACGCTGGGGTTGGGGCTGGGCATCCTGATGTCGATCGCCAAGGCCAAGCGGCTGGTGCAGACGTGAGAAGCGGCGCCGGCCCCATCGGGATCGTCGGCGTCGGCAACATGGGCGGCGGCATGGCCCGCCGCCTTCTCGACACGGGGTGGGCGGTTCGCACCTGCGACCTCGTCCCCGAGAAAGTCGAATCCCTTCGCCGCGCCGGCGCGGAGCCGGTGCTGACGCCGGCCGAAGCCGCCGCCGGCGCGCGGGCGCTGATCGTCTGCGTGGTCGATGCGGGCCAGTGCGACGAGGTGCTGTTCGGCCCCGACGGCGCCGCCGCGGCGCTGCCGCCCGGCGCGCCGGTACTGCTGTGTCCCACCATCGCTCCGCAGGACGCGGAAAGCCTGGCCGCCCGGCTGGCCGCGGCCGGCGCAACGGCGATCGACGCGCCCATGTCCGGCGGTCCCGCCCGCGCCCGCGACGGCAGCATGAGCCTGATGGTGGCGTGCTCCGACCCCGCCTTCGCCGCCGCGGCCGACCTGCTGGCCGCGCTCAGCTCCAGGGTGTTCCGCGTCGGCACGCGTCCTGGCGACGGCGCCAAGACCAAGCTGGTGAACAACCTGCTGGCCGGCATCAACCTGGTCGGCGCGGCGGAGGCCCTGGCGCTGGCCCAGCGGCTGGGCCTGGACCTGGGCCGCACGCTCGATGTGATCGAGCAGTCCAGCGGCCAGAGCTGGATCGGCTCCGACCGGATGCGCCGCGCCATCGCCGGCGACTACGAACCGCGCGCGCACGTCTCGCTGCTGCGCAAGGACACGGCGCTGGCCATGGAGGCGGCGAAGCACGCCGGCTTCGACGGCCCGCTGGGCGCGGCCGCGCGCGACGCCTTCGACCAGGCCGCCCGCGCGGGCCTGGCCGACCTGGACGACGCGGCCCTTTTCCGCTGGCTCTCGCGTTCATGAACACCGTGCTGGTGGTCGAGGACGACGACGCGATCCGCGCCAACATCGCACGGCTGCTCAAGCTCGAAGGGTTCGAGATCCTGGCCGCCGCCAACGGCGCGCGCGGCCTGGAGCAGGCGCGCATCGCGCGGCCCGACATCGTGATCTCGGACATCAGCATGCCGGAGATGGATGGCTTCGCGCTGCTGGAGGCGATCCGCGGCGACGCGCAGCTCGCCACGACGCCGGTGATGCTGCTCACGGCCTTGGACGACCGCGCCAGCATGCGTCGCGGCATGACGGCGGGTGCCGACGATTACCTCGCCAAGCCCTTCACGCGCGTCGAGTTGCTGGAGGCGCTGCAGGGCCTGCTGCGCAAGAAGGGCCGGTTGCAGCAGAGCATCGACCTGGCCGTCGGCGCGCGCGAGGGGCAGCTGCGGCGAGCCTTCTCGGAGAGCGTCGGCGGCCGCAAGCTGGCCGACAAGTTCGGCCTGGAAGCGCCGCCGGGCGTGGTGGCCGACCGCCTGCAGCAGGCCGTGGTGCTGTTCGCCGACATCCGCGACTTCACGCGCATGGCCGAGAAGCTGGACTCGGCCGAGGTGGCCGAGCTGCTCACCGAGTACTTCGGCCGCTGCGGCGAGCCGGTGCTGCGCCACGGCGGCGGGCACCTGAAGTTCATCGGGGACGGGCTGCTGGCGATCTTCGAGCAGCAGGACGCGGCGCGCCGCGCGGTCGCGGCCGCGCTCGGCATGGCGCTGGCGGCGCACGGTTTCCGCGGCTGGCTGGAGCACCGCTTCCAGGGACGCGGCCTGCCGCCGCTGGCCATCGGCGTGGGACTGCACCAGGGCGAGGTGAAGCTGTGCCGCGTGGGCTCGGCCGACGCGCGCGAAGACGCGGTGGTCGGCGAGCCGGTCAATGTCGCGGCGCGGCTGGAGCAGTCGAGCCGCGAGCTGGGCTGGACGGTGGTCGCCAGCCGCGAGGTGCTGCTGGATGCCGGCGCCGGCGTGCAGACCGGCGGCATGACCTCGCTGCCGGCGCGCGGCGAGGGCGTGCACGTCGACGTCGCGGAGATCGTCGGGCTGGACGCGGGCATCGCCGTCGATGAGGCGCTGGCCACCGTCACGCTGCCGGCCCGCTCGGCCGACGTGCGCGCGGCCGTGCAGGCCAACTCCGAGATCACGGCGCGTGCGGTGAAGGGCGCGCTGCAGTCGCGCCTGTCCGCGCTGAAGACGCACGCGTTCGCGCCCGGCCAGGAGCCGCCGCGCCTGCGCGGCTACCGGCTGGTGCGCAAGATCGGCGCGGGCGGGATGACCGACGTGTACCTGTCCGAACGCGAGCAGGACGGCCTGCCCGTGGTGCTGAAGGTGCTGGACGCCGGCGGCAAGCGCGCCGCGCAGCACCTGTCGCGCTTCATCCAGGAATACGCGCTGCTGTCGCGCATCGAGCATCCGAACGTGGTGCGCATCTACGACCAGGGCTTCACCGACGACCACGCCTACATCGCGATGGAGTACTTCGCGCAGGGCGACCTGCGCGCGGAGCTCGGCGGTGGCATGTCGCAGCGGCGCGTGCTGCAGGTGATGGAGCAGGTGGCCCGCGCGCTGGCGGCCATCCACGCCACCGGCGTGATCCACCGCGACCTCAAGCCCGAGAACATCATGCGGCGGACCGACGACACGGTCGCGCTGGCCGACTTCGGCATCGCCAAGTCGCTGCTGCAGGCCGACCGGCTGGGCCTGTCCGAGACCCGGCACGGCGACGTAGTGGGCACGCCGTACTACCTGAGCCCGGAGCAGGCGGCCGGCCGCGACACCACGCCGCTGTCGGATCTCTACAGCCTGGGCGTGATGATGTTCGAGCTGCTCACCGGCCGGCGGCCGTTCCAGGCCGAGACGCTGGACCTGCTGCTGGCGCGCCACCTGCACGCGCCCACGCCGCGCCTGCCCGATGAGCATGCCGCTTTGCAGCCGGTGCTCGACCGCCTGATGGCCAAGTCGCCGCGCGAGCGCTTCGGCAGCGCCGAGACTTTCCTGGCTGAGCTGCGCTCGCGCGACCTGCTGCGCTGACCCGCGCGGCCACAGGGGTCCTGCGGGATGCCTAGAATCCCTCGATGATCTCCCGCGAACCCACCCTGGAGCGCCTGGCCACCGCGCAGCGCCTCCTGCTCGAGCCGTTCGGTCTCGACGAAACCCATCTGTCGCGCGCCCTGGCCGAGATCACGGCCCACCAGGTGGACGACGCCGACCTCTACTTCCAGTACACGCGCAGCGAGGGCTGGAGCCTGGAAGAGGGCATCGTCAAGACCGGCAGCTTCAGCATCGACCAGGGGGTGGGGGTGCGCGCCGTCAGCGGCGAGAAGACCGCCTTCGCCTACTCCGACGACATCTCCGAAGCCTCGTTGCTGGACGCCGCGCGCACCGTGCGCTCGATCTCCTCGGCATCGCGCGCGGGCCGCGCCAAGGTCGCGGGCAAGAAGGTCGCCGGCAGCCGCTCGCTCTATCCGGCGGTGGACCCGATCGCCACGCTCGACAGCACGGCCAAGGTCCAGCTGCTCGAGAAAGCGGAGAAGGCCGCCCGCGCCAAGGATCCGCGCATCGTGCAGGTGATGGCGGGCCTGGCCAGCGAGTGGGACGTGGTGATGGTCGCGCGCGCCGACGGCACGCTGGCCGCCGACGTGCGTCCCCTGGTGCGCCTGTCGGTCACTGTCATCGCCGAGCAGAACGGCCGCCGAGAGGTCGGCTCCAGCGGCGGCGGCGGTCGCTTCGGCCTCGCGTACTTCGACGACGAGCACGTGCAGGAATACGTGGACGACGCGGTCCAGGCCGCGCTCACCAACCTGGAATCGCGCCCCGCGCCGGCGGGCGAGATGACCGTGGTGCTCGGCCCCGGCTGGCCCGGCATCCTGTTGCACGAAGCCATCGGCCACGGGCTGGAAGGCGACTTCAACCGCAAGGGCTCCAGCGCTTTCTCCGGCCGCGTGGGCCAGCGCGTCGCGGCCAAGGGCGTGACGGTGCTGGATGACGGAACGATCTCCGACCGGCGCGGTTCGCTCAACGTGGACGACGAGGGCAATCCGAGCCAGCGCAACGTGCTGATCGAGGACGGCATCCTGCTCGGCTACATCCAGGACTCGCTCAACGCCCGCCTGATGGGCGTGGCGCCCACGGGCAACGGCCGTCGCGAGAGCTATGCGCACATCCCGATGCCGCGCATGACCAACACCTACATGCTGGGCGGCGACAAGGCGCCGGACGAGATCGTGGCCAGCATCAAGAAGGGGCTGTACGCCACCAACTTCGGGGGCGGGCAGGTCGACATCACGTCGGGCAAGTTCGTGTTCTCGGCCAGCGAGGCTTTCTGGGTCGAGAACGGAAAGATCCAGTACCCGGTCAAGGGCGCCACCATCGTCGGCAACGGCCCCGATGCGCTCACGCGCGTGACGATGATCGGCAACGACATGCGCCTCGACAGCGGCGTCGGCACCTGCGGCAAGGAAGGCCAGAGCGTGCCGGTCGGCGTGGGCCAGCCCACGCTGCGCATCGACGGCTTGACCGTCGGCGGCACCGCCTGATAGAGTCGTCGCCCATGCGCAAGCACGTTTTCTTTTTTGGCTACTTTTGGTTCTCGGGCCCCGGCGGTCGAGAGATCTAGGCGTACCTGAAAAGAAAGCGCGAAGAACTCAAGAAAACCGCCGGGACCTCCCGGCGGTTTTTTTTCGTCCCATCCCTTCCACTCACCCCAGGAAATCACGATGAACGTCCAAACCACCGCCAGCGAGCCCTGGTATGCGCATCCCGTCGACAAGACCAGCGAGACCGACGACGAACGCATCAAGGACATCACCGTGCTGCCTCCACCAGAACACCTGATCCGCTTCTTCCCGATCCGCGGGACCGCGGTGGAGCGACTCATCACCGACACGCGCCGGCGCATCCACGACATCATGGCCGGCAGCGACGACCGCCTGCTGGTGGTGATCGGGCCGTGCTCGATCCACGATCCGAACGCCGCGCTGGACTACGCCCGCCGGCTCAAGGAGATGCGCGCCAAGTTCGCCGACACGCTGGAGATCGTGATGCGCGTGTACTTCGAGAAGCCGCGCACCACGGTCGGCTGGAAGGGCCTGATCAACGACCCGTACCTGGACGAGAGCTACCGCATCGACGAGGGCCTGCGCATCGCACGCCAGCTGCTCATCGAGATCAACCGCCTCGGCCTGCCGGCGGGCAGCGAGTTCCTGGACGTGATCTCGCCGCAGTACATCGGCGACCTGATCGCGTGGGGCGCCATCGGCGCGCGCACCACAGAGAGCCAGGTGCATCGCGAACTGGCCTCTGGCCTGTCGGCCCCGATCGGCTTCAAGAACGGCACCGACGGCAACATCCGCATCGCCACCGACGCCATCCAGGCCGCGGCCCGCGGGCACCACTTCCTGTCGGTGCACAAGAACGGCCAGGTGGCGATCGTGCAGACCAACGGCAACCGCGACTGCCACGTCATCCTGCGCGGCGGCAAGGCGCCCAACTACGACGCCGACAGCGTCGCCAGCGCCTGCCGCGACCTGGAAGCGGCCAAGCTGCCCGCGCGCCTGATGGTCGATTGCAGCCATGCCAACAGCAGCAAGCAGCACGAGAAGCAGCTGGCCGTCGCGCGCGACATCGCCGGCCAGATCGCGGGCGGCTCGCGCAGCGTGTTCGGCGTGATGGTCGAGAGCCACCTGAACCCCGGCGCGCAGAAATTCACGCCAGGCGAGGACATCTCCAGGCTCGAATACGGCAAAAGCATTACGGATGCGTGCCTGGGCTGGGGGGATTCGGTCGAGCTGCTCGGGGTGCTGTCGCAGGCTGTCGACGCTCGCCGGCGCCGGTAACAAAAAAATCTGCCGCATTTTCTTTACATGCGGTAACACCACCACTACATTGGTTGCTCTTGTCTCCACGCTCGTGCGTGGCGACGGTGGTGTACCCCATGCCCTATGAACTTCCGTTCCTACGCGTCGGCCTAGCCGGCTTTTCCCTGGAGCAGCAGGAGACGCTGGGCCGGATGCTCCAGCATGCCTCGCCGGGCGGGCTGACCTGGGAGTTCGCCAAGTTCGGCGAAGCCGACGCGCTGTGGCTCAACGGCGGCCGCACCCAGGTGCTGTCGAACACCACGTTGCGCGTGGCCTCCGGGATGCCGGCCGGACGCTCCATCCAGATCAACCTGCCCGACGTCGACCGCCCCCTGGCCTTCGCGCGGCCGCTGCCGCGCAACCTGCAGCCGGAGCTCAGCTTCGACATCGACGACGCCGCCAGCGTGGGCGCGGTGCTCGGCCGGCTGGAAGGCTGGCTGCGTCCGCTGATCGCGCAGTTCTGCCTGGCCTCGCAGGTGCTGGAGCAGGAGAGCGCGCTGGGTTCGGGCCTGTACCACGTCACTTCCGCCAGCGGCACGCTGATCGCCGTGGTGGACCTGCGCGGCGATGCCGCCGTGATGCCGACGGCGGCGCCGATGGATTTCGAGAACGCGATGTGGACGACGCGGTCGCGCGACATCGTGCCGCCCGAGCATTTCGTGCGCTGCAGCCTGTCGCAGCTGATGTGGCAGTACGCGCTGCGCACGGCGCGCGACGTGCTGCCGCGCCGCTACCGCACCGAGATGGTTTACTTCCGCCGGCCGCCGCGGCTGGCGCAACGGCTGCTGCGCGACTCGCACCTGCTGCTGCTGCGCGAGCTGGCGATGGCGCCCGGCACCTTCACCGAACTGCAGCAGCGCACCGGCCTGGTGGGCGTGCAGCTGGCGCACGACCTGGCCGCGCTGTACCTGGTGGGCGCGGTCACTTCGAACCAGAAGCGCGCCTCGCAGGCCAGCCTGCGCCGCGCGGAAGGCTGGGACTCGTCGCTGCACAGCCACCAGCCCAGCCAGCCTTCGCTCCAGGGGCGCGATTCCCGCCTGCCGCCGCAGCCGAACGACCGCACGGCGCCGGCGCCGCTCAACCTCGAGTAGCCAGCGCCTCGAGCAGGCGGCCGTGGATGCCGCCGAATCCCCCGTTGCTCATGCACACCAGGTGGTCGCCCGGACGGGCCGCGGCCACCGTCATCTCGACCAGCTGGTCGATGGTGTCGCCGACCACGGCGCGCGAGCCCATGGGCGCGAGCGCTTCGCGCGCGTCCCAGCCGAGGCCGCCGCCGTGGCAGAACGCCAGGTCGGCCTGCTCCAGGCTCCAGGGCAGCTGCGACTTCATGGTGCCCAGCTTCATGGTGTTGCTGCGCGGTTCGAACACCGCCAGGATGCGTCCGCCGTCCGGGCCGAGCTTGCGCCGCAGGCCGTCCACCGTGGTGCGGATCGCGGTCGGGTGGTGCGCGAAGTCGTCGTAGACCTTGATGCCGCGCACTTCGCCGCGCAATTCCATGCGGCGCTTGACGTTGCGGAACTCGCCCAGCGCGCGCGCGGCGATCGCGGGCGACACGCCCACGTGCTCGGCCGCGGCGATGGCGGCCAGCGCGTTGAGCTGGTTGTGCACGCCGCTCAGGTCCCACTCGACGCGGCCCACGCGTTCGCCGCGCAGCAGCACGTCGAAGGCGCCCGGGTCGCCCTCGGCCGTGTAGTCGCTCACCGCCGCGCCGAAGCTGCGCACCTCGCTCCAGCAGCCCTGGTGCAGCACGCGCGCCAGGCTTTCTTCCAGGCCGTTGACCACCACGCGGCCCGAGCCCGGTACGGTGCGCACCAGGTGGTGGAACTGCCGTTCGATCGCCGCCAGGTCGTCGAAGATGTCCGCGTGGTCGAACTCCAGGTTGTTCAGGATCGCGGTGCGCGGCCGGTAGTGCACGAACTTGCTGCGCTTGTCGAAGAAGGCCGTGTCGTATTCGTCGGCCTCGATCACGAACCCCTTGCCCGTGCCGAGGCGCGCCGAGACGCCGAAGTTGACCGGCACGCCACCGACCAGGAACCCCGGCGACTGGCCGGCGTGCTCCAGGATCCAGGTGAGCATCGATGTGGTGGTGGTCTTGCCGTGCGTTCCCGCGACCGCGAGCACATGGCGACCGTGGAGCACGTGCTCGGCCAGCCACTGTGGACCGCTGGTGTAGCGCGCGCCCTGCTCGAGGATGGCTTCCATCAGCGGATAGCGCGGCGTGCCATCGGGCTGGCGCGCGCGCGAGACCACGTTGCCGATCACCCAGACATCGGGGGCGAGGGAGAGCTGGTCGGCGCCGAAGCCTTCGATCAGGTCGATGCCCAGCGCGCGCAGCTGGTCGCTCATCGGCGGATAGACGCCGGCGTCGCAGCCGGTCACCCGGTGCCCGGCTTCGCGGGCGAGGGCCGCGACACCGCCCATGAACGTGCCGCAGATGCCCAGGATATGGATGTGCATGGGTTCGATTATCGAGGTGACCTCGCGCGGGCTCCGTGCATGCGCGACGCCTGCGTTGCGTGACGGCGACCGGGGCACAATGCCCCGGTGATGGACAGCGTGCAATCGGAAATCGCCGCCACCGCCGCCCGCATGGTGGTGGAGGAGGGACTGGAATACGGACCGGCCAAGCGCCGCGCGGTCAAGCAGCTGGGGCTGCCGCAACGCGCGGCCTTGCCGGACAACGACGCGGTCGAGGAGGCCGTGCGCGACTACATCGCGCTCTTCTGCGGCGACACGCAGCCCGCGGAGCTCGATGCGCTGCGCCGTCACGCGCTCACCTGGATGGAACGCCTCGCCGAGTTCCGCCCGCACCTGACGGGCGCGGTCTGGAACGGCACGGCCACGCGGCTGTCGGACATCTACCTGCAGCTGTTCTGCGACGACCCGAAGTCGACCGAGATCGCGCTGATCGACAAGGGCGTGGACTACGAGGCGCGCACGGTGACGGGCTTCCAGGGCGCGCCGGTCGAGGCGCTGAGCCTGTCCAGCCTGTGCCCGGGGCTGGGCGAACCGGTGGGCGTGCACCTGCTGATCCACGACCACGACGACCTGCGCGGCGCGCTCAAGCCCGACGCGCGGCGGCGTGTCTCCCGCGGCGACACCGCGGCGGTCCGGGCGATGGTGGAGGAAACCTGATGGAAGCCGTTCAACAAACCGCGGCAGCAGCCGATGCGCGTCGGCGCCGCTTGCTCACCATGGGCGTGGGCACGGCGGCGGCCGTGGCCGGCGCCGGCTTCGCGTGGTGGCGGCTGCGTCCGGCGCCCATGGCCGAGAACGCGCCTGCACCCGAGCAGTTCTGGAGTGCCAGCTTCGCGACGCCATCCGGCGGATCGCTCGCCATGGCCAGCCTGCGGGGCAAGCCGCTGCTGCTGAATTTCTGGGCGACCTGGTGCCCGCCCTGCGTGGAGGAGATGCCCTTGCTGGACGCCTTCTTCCAGCAGCAGTCCGCGCGCGGCTGGCAGGTGGTGGGCCTGGCCATCGACCAGCCGAGCGCCGTGCGCCAGTACCTGACGAAGATCCCGGTGCGCTTTCCGATCGGCCTGGCCGGCCTGGAGGGGACGCAATTGGGCAAGGACCTGGGAAACATGACTGGCGGCCTTCCGTTCACCGTCGTGTTTGGCCCGGATGGCACGATCCGGCAGCGTAGAATGGGCAAAGTGTCCCGATCGGACCTCGATCAGTGGGCTTCCGCCGCCTGACCGATCGACCGCCGCGACCGAGCGGCGCTTCCCTCGGCTTAAGAAAATAAGCGAAGAAGCGTAAAAATAGCAGCATTTTGCTGTAAATTCGCGGACCTTCTCAGAATAAGCGCCGAAAGCCATGGACCTGCGAAAACTCAAGACGTTGATCGACCTCGTGTCGGAATCGAACGTCTCCGAACTCGAGATCACCGAAGCCGAAGGCAAGGTCCGCATCGTCAAGGGCGGCGTGCCCGTGGTGCAGCAGATGCTCGCACCGGCGCCCGTGGCCCAGGCCGTGGCCGGTCCGGCTGCACCGGCACAAGCCCCGGCGGCGGGACCCGCCGTCAGCGCCGCGCCCGCCGGCCACTCCGTCAAGTCGCCCATGGTGGGCACCTTCTACCGGGCGTCCAGCCCCGGCGCCAAGCCGTTCGTGGAGATGGGCAGCACCGTCAAGGAAGGCGACACCATCTGCATCATCGAGGCGATGAAGATCCTCAACGAGATCGAAGCCGACAAGTCCGGGACGATCACCCAGATCCTGTGCGAGAACGGTCAGGCGGTCGAATACGGCCAGCCGCTGTTCGTCATCGAGTGATCCGGTAAGCGCCCGCACATGTTCAAGAAGATCCTGGTGGCGAACCGGGGCGAGATCGCCCTACGGGTCCAGCGAGCCTGCCGCGAGCTCGGCATCAAGGCCGTGATGGTCTATTCCGAAGCCGATCGCGAAGCCAAGTACGTCAAGCTGGCCGAAGAGGCCGTCTGCATCGGCCCGGCGCCTTCCCCGCTGAGCTACCTCAACATGCCGGCCATCATCTCGGCCGCCGAAGTCACCGACGCCGAGGCCATCCACCCCGGCTACGGCTTCCTGTCGGAGAACGCCGATTTCGCCGAACGGGTGGAAAAGAGCGGCTTCCAGTTCATCGGCCCGACGCCCGAGTCGATCCGCCTGATGGGCGACAAGGTCTCGGCCAAGCAGGCCATGATCAAGGCGGGCGTGCCCTGCGTGCCCGGCTCCGAAGGCGAGCTGCCGGACGACCCGGCGCAGATCCGCCGCGTGGCCAAGGCCGTCGGCTATCCCGTGATCATCAAGGCCGCCGGCGGCGGCGGCGGTCGCGGCATGCGGGTGGTGCACACCGAGGCGGCCCTGATCAACGCGGTGCAGATGACCAAGGCCGAGGCCGGCGCGGCCTTCGGCAATCCGGCGGTGTACATGGAGAAGTTCCTCCAGGACCCGCGGCACATCGAGATCCAGGTGCTGGCCGACAAGCACCGCAACGCCGTGTACCTGGGCGAGCGCGACTGCTCCATGCAGCGCCGCCACCAGAAGATCATCGAGGAGGCGCCGGCCCCCGGCATCCCGCGCAAGCTGATCGAGAAGATCGGCGACCGCTGCGCGGCGGCCTGCAAGAAGATCGGCTACCGCGGCGCGGGCACTTTCGAGTTCCTGTACGAGAACGGCGAGTTCTATTTCATCGAGATGAACACGCGCGTGCAGGTGGAGCATCCC